>Ga0307515_10006056_pt1 | contig 24309 bp, 31 predicted proteins | sample 17_EM_MG_FD_194513 | JGI IMG/M metagenome (GOLD analysis project Ga0307515, IMG submission 194513) | Populus trichocarpa ectomycorrhiza microbial communities from riparian zone in the Pacific Northwest, United States - 17_EM | ecosystem: Host-associated > Plants > Roots > Unclassified | place... | reverse complement strand
ACGGACTCATAGTCGTAGACTCATCCACGAGTCTTCACTCGCCACCGCCACCACCTGGTATTTGCAATCGTGAGCTTCCATGGACTTCCATGGTGTTCCAGGCTCTCGTGTATATAAAGACAGAGCTTCTCCTTAGATAGTATAATAGACTTCATCCGCTTTACATTCGTAACAGATAACCGATCACTGTGACCGAGTGATGATACATGCAACAGAAGACGGCCACTACGCTGAATACCTACCAGTACATAACCCAGGCACTACAAGAAGATCTTCGCGGGGTTTAAGCTTTGTGGCGGTACAGTACCAAACCGAATATGGCGTGCATGGGATCAGTTGCGCGACTGACGTGTATGACTTATCCACGTTACGTGCGGATCGATATGATAGTTTCGACACCACCGCTCCTTGTTGCTGCTCTCAACCAACTGACCGAGTAGACAACATGCCAAGCAGCATGCCAAGTGTAAACTAAGCGGAGCTGAATAACGGACGGATCGGTCGATGCTTCGGGATTTTGCGGAAGCAAAGTACTTGGCAGTCCATGAAGCTCCACAGGTATTATCCATTAGCAATATGGACGAAGTACAGAATGTTGTATAAGACACGTTTCAGGGTCTATGGGGGGTTGGAGGTGAATTGATCAAGTTTTAGCTGCGAGGGTAGACTACGTATTCCTCAGCTTTATCAATTTTGCCCCAGCCGACGGTGCGTAACGCGAACGAAGGGGCAGTGAAACTTAACAAGCGATGACTTGGATAAAAAAGGCATCGATCCAATGGGAATTCGACAATACGGTCGCGTGACAGTGCCAAAGAACGGACCCATAGCCTTGATAGCGGTGATGAGGCATAGCCTTTGTATATCAAGATGTAGGTATTCGATAATCGCACCTATGCGAGCACCAAACCTGACAGGCCTCGGTAATGTTGCCATTTAATTAGCTGGCACCAGACTATTTTCTTCCCATGCATCTTAGACATCTGCAACGTTGTAATCGGCAAGTTGTCTCCGTATTAGTGAATCATGATCACGATACACAACATAAGGGTGTCATCCATTATCGTTTATGAAACAAATGGATAAGCTGCCAAGTGTTCCGCCTCAGAACCTGAAGAGGAAGGTAGAAGTACTAAGCCCCGTTGTGAGTGGAAGTGCCTGAGTTTAGTTACTTTCCTGTAATTTATGGCTGTTATGATGCTGAATCTTCTCGTATACCAAGCTATTTGGCTTCGCTTCACAGTTAAGAGCGAGGCGAAAAAGTCTACGCAAGAGAGCAGGTCCTGAATTATATCAACACCTGGCATTGAAAATATCGTCATATTAGGCTAGATGAATCACGTGAATATCTCGGCGCCTCCCTTTCAGTTTTATTCAACACTGACCGGGTTAGTCTGCCTGTGGCCGGTTTGAAAATCGTTCTATCTTCAACCTGCCCAACTGTGAAGATCTTCCTGTTCTGGGTTTTACCATTCCCTTCTATTACCCCACGTTCGGCTTTCTTTGGTTCTCCGTGCTTGTCAGGATGCAGATCCTCGCATCGATGCAGCCATGAGCTCTCAAGGCTGAAAACCGCAACAACGCATCAATACGAGTACGCGGCTAGGCGGCGACTTATGCGGTATAACGGCTTACCTTGGTGCAGCCTGTGGGGGGACGGCATGGATATAACTAAACTGGTATTAGGTTGAAATACACCTCGCAATTCCTTTTTAGGGCAAAAGGGCAAAGGAACATCACTCTTCCGGATTTGGCAATAGAGCACGCGAGATATGGGTCTAATCCTCCGCTCTTAGGTTAACTAATCTGCATTATGGCAGGAACGATCAGATATCAGATAGTGTATTTACGTATGTATTCTATCTTCAAGATTTTCGGAGGTTTACTTTTTGTGCGGGATTTATTTCCACTTGTAGGTTCAATATCTTCAGCCCTATATCCGCCTCATTCACTGCAGCACCTGCACTGAAAAGGCCTATCCAGCCAGCAGGGACTGTGTGGTTGTGTAACCAGGCATCTATGTCCATCTTTCAGCCTTGTCCCTGACGTGCGTCCATATTCACATATTCATCATCAGCGCAAGTACATATACAGCAGGATGGTCGAGTTTATTATACGCTCATTGAATTCCTATCGAAGTCTCTCTGACCCGGACCAATATGGGTTCCCGAAATCCCGCAGCTCGTTTTCCTAGCCAAACACAGCAGTATGGTGAACGTGTGCGGAATATAGCTTCTCACTGGCCCCGGCTTGATGCGCTGAACAACTTTCTAAACCCCAACGAGGTATTCGGACCCGATAATTGCGACATCAATGTCCTACAATTCAAGCGGGACTCTAACGAACCTACTATGTTTGAAAGTGTCAGTGCCACAACCCTTTCACGGTACCTCCAGGCCGAGCGAACCTGGTCGTGCAGGCTCTTTGTTGTTGAGAATATCTCGCCAGATGTAATCAAACAACTTGGTGGAACATTCGATATCGACCCCGAGTTCTTCGCCGAGCACCTAGATGAGGAACAGTGGTACTGGGTCGATGGTGTCAGGAATGTCGCCCAGCCTCTGCCGTCGGCGAGAATGGAGGAGAGCTTTTTTCACTTAAGGAGCCTGCAGCCCAGAGCGTGGCTAAAGCTCGACCACGATTCCAGCAATGCGTTTGTCATCACGGAGGAAGAAGCCGACTATTTGCGCCACGATCCCGTCGTTTGCAATGACTTACGAGAGTCTCGGCGCCGCACAGCGGGGGTGCTCATACCGCTCCCGAGGGATGGGTTCGAGTTTGAGCCAATTCTCCTAACACGACAAGGCCTAACCGTTTGGTTCAGATCTGAAGATGGAGGAGGATGGACAGGTGCAATTGAGCTCGGCACAATTGGTTTATGAGACATGCTGATGGACCCAATCAGGGGTAATATGTTTAGATCCACCATTTCAACCAAAGGATGGCTACTGCAAGTCTTCTGCACGTCGAAACTTCCTTCCACGACCAACGCTGGATCAAAACATCCCAGATCCACCTCCACGAAAATCGTTCGCCGAAACTCTCCGTTATTATCTTCTCCACCAAATCCGCAACAACCCCGCCTTCCTTGAGGCCGCATATTCCGACGCGTTCGAAATGCTTATCGACGCTTTCCGTACCATCGCTTCCGAATGGATGGTTGTTGAGGATTATTTAAACAGGGAGCTCATGACAGTGGAATTCCGACTCGAAACCAGCGATCTAAGCTTCCGAGATCTCGAAAGTCTGATGAAAGGACTTCATACGGTCCGACGTCGTTGCACATGCTACCAGGAGCTCATCAACAATGCTCGGCATTTCTGTAAAGCGCGGGGACAACCATACTGGCCCAGGACAACAACGTCCTCAATTGCGGAGGCCGACGCTGCTCTGCTCGCTAAGGACTTCGAAAAACTGGCGGAAAAGATGCAGCGCATTGTTCTTCGAACCCGAAAAGGCATCAAGTTGTTGATCGGGCTGGTTGCAATTAGTCAAGGGAATGTTGGCTTGCAGAGGAATCTTGGAGTGGAAAGGTTGACTATTTTCGCAGCTTTGTTTCTCCCTTTTACTACTGTGGCAACGGTACTAGCGTTGCCAGGGGAGTTCGCCCCAGGTAGAGGACGTTTTTGGGTGCTTTGGGCAGTGGCTCTGCCGATTTTTGTTTTCGTTTGCTTTGCTCTGGGGGAGGACTTTAGGGGAGAGGTATTAAAGCATGTTCAGTTCAGCTAGTGGAGGAGAGTTAGTTCATATTCACGGCTATACGAATGCCTTTTCTTGTTTCTGGTGTACCCGTCGCAGAATTGTTTCTCTCATACAACCGCAGCCTATATCGCCTCCTAACTGCAAATATTCCAACACGAAAATTCAAATCCATTACCATTACCCCCACCACCACCACCACCACCACCACCACCACCATCACAACTTTTAAAGAGACCTTCAAAAAGCTTAATCTTATACTTAATTAAGTAGTTACTATATCTATCCATCCATTGAATTTTTATTTATTTTTGGACTTGGACTTTTTCATTCGAGTTTTCGTGTGGTAATATTTGCAGTTAGGAAGAGATAGGCTGCCGCCCACCCATACTCCAACTAGCAACCTCCGAGTTTATGTCAAACTTTCGTCAGCGGTGACGAAATTTGTTTACAAATCTAAACCCTAACCCCCTCTTCATCATATTCCAGTTCCGAGTGCCCCATCGTGAATAACATCGAGATATCTTTAGATACCCACCTTAAGTATTACCAGGGCTGATTTCAACATTGACTTCAGCGCTCTAGTTTGATGGAAAGATCAACCACTTTCAACAGTCTTTTCACTCGCAGTCACGCCAAATTTGGCGGCTTACGGACATTAAATTCGTCTATCGTCGAGTTTACAACCTATTACCTACTAGCCTCAACGTATGCTTCCATACCCGCAGCTAATGTGCCTAGAACAATTTCAAAAAGAAGATAAAGATAAAGAAATGACATATCAATTCAAGGCCTTACCTTATCCTAGAGCTATCCTTCTGGTCACTCATCTATTCCTCCATCTTCTCCCCATCCGCGATCTACTTCACTCTGAGGCACCTCAGTTTCGAAGCACACGCCACTAGACGCAAACAGTTCCACCAGTACGGAGTGTCGGTGAGCAGTTGCGACACGGAGAGCCTCCTTCAACGTGGCTTCGCGGTATATTGACGTGTTTTAACTCTAATAATACCTTTACTAAATGCTCTTTACCGTGGTCTGTAGCCTAGAGAAGCAGAAACCTGGAATCATCTAGACATTTTTCGGTGCTGGGAGAACTAACCGGAAGTAAAAGGCCTAGGTCGGCGCACAACTCAATTGTTTCATCGTTCATTTCATCGTTAGTATTAGCATCTACTACCGTCTTTATAAGACCGTATATCTCCTCAACCGATAACGAGTCCACCTGACTGAGGGCAAGTACTATCTCTGTATGTCCTACCTGCACCGTGCGATGTATCGATAGTCGTCCAAATCCATCACGAACGGCATAATCTTCGGCATTAATAATTGCTTTTCCACGTTTTCAAGGTCGTCTTTCCATGCGTGACAAGGAAGCAGAGTCTAATCAAATGCAGCCGTAAAATCAGCTGCATTCGTATTTGGGCACAATAAAAACATTCCATGACTGGTTGGTAACCCTCCTTCTGCCGCGATGTGGACGGTGTTTTCCCATATTGTCAGCTACATGCACCGTTGCTCCTGCCTTTACCAAAACCTTTACTACCTTAGGAACTCCACCAATGATGGCAAAATTGGGAGCGGTCAGGCCGTGTGAGGTATTCATTAATTAGAATATATCTCCATTGCCGTATCTGACATTTATACAAAGCTACTTCATGCACTCCAAGTATCCTCCAGCATAGTGCAGCAGAGTGCGGCTAGAGTTACCCAAGTATCCATAATACCGTCCCTTGCCAGATAGTAGCTCCAAGCTTTAAGAATGTTAAGAATGACCGCTGATGTGGGCCTGAACCATTAAAGAGTCTAAAGAATCCCACGTGCTTCATATGGGAGCTGGAACACGCACTTGAGGGCCGACAACAAACTGTCTGTCATGTTGAGCTTGATCAGGGCTTGTCATACTCTGAGGCGTATGATAACGTAACTTGAGAATGGACAATCTAATAGGTGACAGGCCATGCTGTCCTTGAATGTCTAATGAGGCTGGCTTTGGTTTTTACAGCCTTGTCCAGGATCGATGAATCTGCCCCTAGACAGACAATCTCCGTTCTGACCCTGCTGCGCGGCGAGGTGGAGAGCTGTCGCGCCACTTCTATCCCGTAAATTGATAAATCTGTCATCCGGACCGTTCGTGGTAGCCGCCCATCTATGGACGGGCAGTACTGCCATTCATGGACCCATGAATGGGACAAATAAATATATGCAAATAAAATTTTAAAAAATTAGCTTTACTTATAACAAATAAGTACTACTGGATATCTCTTTTACAAGTCAGTTGGCTTCACTTCGCTTCTATATATCTCTTTTACAAGCCCGTTGGCTTCGCTTCTATACAATTTCTTTCAACCCTTTACTACTCTCTGATTATAGTGCTTGCAAACCTTTCATCGTTGTGGAAGTTAGCTTCAGCTACTTTCAAGTAGTAGTATAGGTTTTAACATGTAGAGCTTTATATAGTAAAAATTGTTAGTTTTGCTGATGTTGCTGACTTTATCTGTAGTTATTTTACTTAGCTAATTTGACTAGAAATTAAATTACTAGCTCCCAATAGTCCTCTTAGTGGTGCAAATTCAATTTGCATAATTTTTTTTCACTAGTCCCATTCATGGGTCCATGAATGGTGGTACCATTTGTGGAAACGCCCTGTCATTGGATGGTACTGCCCGTTCATGGATTGGCCGATTCCATGAATGGGTCAGAGTGGCCGCTGGTAACAGCCGTGGTGCAAGAAACTTCCCAGAAACCTGCACCATCCCCAGAAACAAATAAGTAGTAAAATGGGCAGTGCCCAAGATAAAACTGCCGTTCATGGTGGAACTCCACAAGAAACTGGCAATAACGAATTCTAGGCTGTACCTGCTAGAATATAACTAAGAACTCGCAAACATGTAGATAGGCTTGTGTCCGGGGATGGGGGAAAAAATATGCCATGATCGGTAACGGTCGCATGCACCGTTATTTGCTTCGTGAAATAATAAATATGATTACAAACAGACAAAGATAGGCTTGTGTATGTTCCCGTCAAGATGGACGGCAAAATTCTCATCCCCGGAAATCTACTGGCAGGATTTTCTAATATGAGCGGTAAAATAAACAGTAACTTTCTCATCCAAATAGGATGTAGCAGATTTCGGTCACCTGTTGCGAGGCTGGCAAATCGGGTACGCTTGGTTGTGCCAAATCTTCCCGGTTTCTTTTCCGGATGAAGCTCCCGACAATGATCTTGCCGGTAACCTTCTTTGTCGTAGTAATTGTAATAGAAGGTTTATCGGACTGAGATGGCTGAGACTTCGTGTAATAACAAATTCGAAGTTTATAAAGAGTGGCCACCAGGCCCATAACCTGTTATATGAAGGGGAGAATCGTGCGCGTATAGACTCAAGGTACTGAGAGAAGAGAAGAGAAACATTCGAGATATATAAAGGAGATCTGTGTCCCGTACTATTAGCCTCAGTTATTAGTTACAGTGAGCTTGCATCAGGTCTGTAACACGTCTTAGGTCTTATATATCCAACAGGGAACAGTATGACGGATGGAGTTGATGGGTGATAATGATGGAGGAAAAGAGATCATCGAGCTAGTGGACTCGCTCTTCTCCGTATGTGCTTTATTCAATCATATACAGACATTTTCAGCGCTAGAACGAAAGCAAAAACCGAAACGAAACAGTAAACGAAGCATAAAACAGAGGTGCCGCCTCGAGGGAGCGGAGGCCACCGCTGCGGCCGCCGCTCCACCTGGACTCTCCCATTCTTGGCTGGAAGCCATTTCACTGGGTGTAGAGTCGAAAACATACAGAGCTAGCCTCAGTATATGTAGGGGTGCGGGTGGGCAGGTTTTTTTGAAGCTGAAGGCGTTGCTTTGCCTAACCACTGCCGCTCCGTTCCTCTTATATACCCCTTCCCTCGCTCCTGACTTCCTCCATTCCCTTTCACGCTCAGGCTCTGGCTCAATCCTCGAGCTCATGCTCAGGCTTTAGCTCAAGCTCAAGCTCAAGCTCAAGCTCTGGCTCCAGCTCTGGCTCCAGCTCTGGCTCATGCTCATGTTCGGGCTCACGCTCGAGCTCGAGCTCACACTTTGGCTCAAGCTCAAGGTTTCGGCCACCTTCCTCCGTCCCTTCCGTCGGCCAAATTGCTCGCCCCCGCCAGCCGCTGGTCAAAGGGGCTCGCCCCCACTAGCCACCGGTCGATTCCCACCCGCCAATTCGCTTCCACTAGCCCTCAGTCAAGCTGAACTATACAACGATAATGGAGAGAAGAGGTCACATGATGATCTTCCAGATAGTGATAAGTGGAAATACTTGGTTGACTTGGATTGCGTTGGTTAGGGTTCGTGGAGGATCTCTCCGAGTACCTGTCGTATTGCCGCATCTGAATTTATCTCACATTATTTTTGTTATTTACTTAAGTAGTTATATCAATAGCGTGCGTATGTACTTAGTGGGTCACAAACCTTTGGTGGATTTATCCCTAATTACATTACTTAATGCCCCAATACGTCTCCTCCGGCAAAACCTCGCCGCAAACATCAGCCTTCTCCTTCGAAGTAAGTAACTCCACCCACGCGCGGCACTCATAGCGTAAATCTACATCCTCCCACTTGAACCTACTTCCCAGTATCGCCACCGACCCACCCTCTGGCTCGGTCGGAATTCTCTTCATTACAAGGCAATACTGGAAATTCTTCCCCCAGCAGGGGTAGCTTCCCTTCTCATCCGGTGATAGCTCAACGTTGTAACGGTTCTCACCATTGATAAGAATGACCCTGGTGCCAAAGTGAGATGTCACAGGTCCAAGTTTGATCCCAGGATATCTTAAGCCCAACTGAAAGCAGTGACCGGACTTATAAAACGTCGCATAATTCTCTTTCTCTTCCTCCTCGATGTCACTAATGTCGTTGGGATGGCTACCCATCAATGATCGAGGAGCCCATCTAAAACCGTCCCTCTGTAGGCGCGGAAACCGATTAAAGATCAAGCTACGCGGGAACTGACCGATGTATTGTAGGAAGAGTTCCATGCGACGTTCCGCAAGGTTCCGTCCGGCCTTCTCCGGCAGCTCAAGAAGCTCCGTGGGGTCTATGCTCAAGATGGTGGCAGCACACAAGGTCTCGTCCGATTCCCGAGATGTCGTGCGATAGCGCAGGGCCTCGATCAATGGAACGTACCCCTTCCAGGGACTATCGTTGAACAATACCCTAAGTTTGATATGCATTTGTGTAAATCGGGCGAAACTGATACAAGCGTCGACGCCGGCAGCGTTGACACCCAGGAACGATATATATTTACCCCGGGATCGTAATTTCTTTTGATACATGTCACGTTCTGTCTGAAAATCTCCCATGCGATATGACCCGTCTTTGAAGCGGTGGTACAACTCCTTGGCTAAGATGCCCTCCTGGAAGGTCCACAGTCGACGTTGCCAGGAACATTGCAGGATCCGTATACAACGCTCCGCCACAGGCGGCGCCGAGATAATTTCTAGCCCGGAGTCGAGAACAAGAACTGCGGTAGCCTGCGCGTAGATGTTGGCCATTTTCGCGATGCAGAGCTTGCGTTCATGAGGATTGTTAATCGGGATGCAAAGCGTGTCAATCCAAAATGATATATGTTTGTCGGAACCACGATCGGGAAAGTCGAGCTCGTCAATCATCTGCTGGATACGAGCTAACTGACATTTGGGAAGCGAATTTCCTGTTGGGTTACCCATCCCGTCGGACCACCTAGATATAAACGTATAAGCTTGATTATTACGTACGGTTCCGAGATGATCTTACACATGTGAAATTGCTACATATCTGGGCATGACATGCGGTGTGGGCGGGTACATTAATTGCTCGGGCAACTTAGGGACATAGGACAACGATGGTATACCTATGTCTCGACACAACGGGGCGGTCGGCCCGATGATACTGTCAAAGCTTCGCCTTCGAGTCCGCTTCATGGGCATACTACGATTAGCGATGGTGCTGAAATCTGCCCTAGGCGGAAGCGGGAATAGTCGGCTTTTGTTGGAGTCTTCTGGCTGGACAATAAGCATTGGTGGTATTGGTACCCTCTTATCTGTGAAGTCCGTTACGATAAGCTGATATTCGCCATCTTCGGTCGGCCTAGCCCAGGTGACAATCGGCGTTCCTCCCCAACGGATAATCTTAAGAACGTCAGCCTCCGATGGTGCGACAGACTGACAGTAACAGCCATCGGTGACATGTTTCATGATGTAATTTTTCTCGTTCAGAAGGCTTTCGGCAGCACACACTCTTTCAGTACAGATAGAATGGATCAGCTCCTCCTTGTGGGGGCGTGCGGCAACGTAGTAAAGGCCGTCAATGGCAAATTCCCTAATGATCTTGGAAACTTGTTTCGGACACCAGTTCGCCTGTAACAACCGCTCCTTCAGCAAACCCGCACCGCTCCAGTTGTTCGATCTTTCAGAAAGAAGGCTGTTGAAGATATGATCTGAGGCCGCACGGAGTGTGTATCCAAGAGCGGCAATCGAGATGGAAATTTCTGTCGTTACCGGCCAGGATTTCCGGGTAATGACAGTCTGTCTAGCTTGATATTCCCTCCTGTCGATGGCGCAGTAGCGGTCGATAAATCGACACACCTCGTCGAGAATTGTCATTGTAGTGTGATACGCGGTAGAATGACGAGCATGATCGATGTTCTTCCAGCAAGGCTCTTGACCACAACCCTTTGCGACTATATCTCGGTAGCGCTTACAACAGCAGCTAGGAGATACCTCCAGCTTCGGCCAGCGTCTCTTCCATTTCCGTAGCATGTGCGGAAGCTTCTTTGTCGTCACGACAGGTAGTTCGTCCCCGTCATCGATAAAGTCCTGGGCTTTAGTTTGTACACCGGCCACCTTAAGGATCTCCAGCAAACAACCGAAATATAGCCATGTCTGGAAGAAGGCTTCCACCTCGGCTGAGCTCCTGCCACCAAAATTTTCCTTGCCGAGAAGGTGCTCACGCGTCCAGCCTTTGCGTTCGGGATAGGTCAGGAAATCACCATCGTCGTAATGCTCTGTGCATCTATATGGCACTGTGATATACGGCTCTGCGCCTTCGGGGAGGATGAGATGGTCCATTGTAATGAGTTTCGAGAGTGCTTGGAGTTTCAAGGTTCAACCTCGCTGAAGGGTTCGGATGTTGGAATGGAAAGAGCGATTGGGTTGGAAAGCGGTGGTTGTGTGGTGGTGTTGACTACCCCGCAATTACGCTAACCTCGAAAATTGAAATGCGACAACCGCTAACTAAAAAACCGCCCCAAAAAAATGCGCCTTGACTGTAATAAGTAATTAACTATATAAGGAGTGACTTAAGATTAAATTACTTAATTTTGGAATAGAAGCAGTGGCCAAGACCGGTTTGTGTGAGCAGGATAATAGGTATACACTTCATGTAGTAAGTACAACACGGCAAAAAAAGTAGCCAGGAAGTAGGGAGGTGAGTGGAGGAAGAGTATACACTAGAAGAAAAAAAGCGTGGAAGATACAGCTGTAAATAGTGACTTTGTTGCGGTAGAGTGGTAAGAGTAGCAGTATCGACTCACGGGATTTGAGCACCAATAAGACTCCCTTTTCTTATCGCTTGAAACGAGCCGTCTAACAGACTGAGCTTACGAGCAATAAGAAATCAGGAACGAAAGCAATCGCAGCTTGAATAGAAACCTCTCAGTGCTCTACAGAAAGCGGCATTATTTCTGTTCATCTTACTGTTCTGCAATATTCTGCAATACATATATCTAGCAGTACTTTCGCTACACTGCCACCTGCATATCCTGTCCGATACATCCCCAACATGGACCACTTCCCCACCCCCTCTGGCACAGAACCCATCGAAATCCCCTACATCGACACCGGCGAAGAATACGACGGCGGCAACTTTGAAGGGCACGCGAAGCGCAAGGGCTGGTTGCGGCGACTAAGCCAAGGGCACCCCGTCTTCACCGGCAAACACGGTGACACGGCAGCCGTAGCGTTTTTCCAAAACTGGCTATTCTTTGGGACACTCATCAAAGTGTTCGAAGTTGCACGCATTGCAGTGCGAACCTCTGGCTTTCTCCGCACATCGTCGGACGTAAGAGCAAGGTCCTCAGCACTCGTCACCTGCCGCAAATGCTCCAGAAGTGGTACGACAAAGACCACGTCACCGACGAGCAGGACAAAAGAGAATGCAAAGAATCTGACACCGGTTCTGTCGTGGCCCAAAGGCGCATCATCGAGGGTTTTCACAAAGACCGCGCCATACACGAGATCCTTGCGTTGGTCGGAGACGTGACGCGGCTATGCTGCTCTGGCGAATGCCGTAGCCAGAGCATGCGCGACGTGTTTACATTGAGTGGCTACCCACCGCCAGGCTGGTCGTTGCCGCCCGAGTTGCTCGCGATACTGGTGCTGCGGTGGACGCTGCATGAGGCTACGCGACAGATTCATAGATGTAGGGTGGAAACGAAACGTCATACGTGGTGGGAATCGACGACGTTGCGCAACCGCAGCTTGAACGCTAGGTGGTGCCCAAAGGAGATTGCATAGTTTATGTATGATCTCGAGGTGGACGCGCATTACTATCTGAGTTCGATTCGGTCACCGAGGTGGGATCTGGATCATACATGGTGTACGAAGAAGATATGTAGGAGAATGCAAGTGGCGGGTGTGGAGCACAGGACGAAACATACCGAAAACTGTACCGGATGTAACTATTTTAGGGTGTCGGACCAGGACACTTTTCTAGATATCATTAGGAATGGGAAAACTCCGGTCGTATCATGGGACGGCACGTCTGGGAAATTGAGCGTGGTGGAATATGATCCTCTGGCAAAGATGGAATATGTCGCCATCTCGCATGTGTAAGCAATTGGCCACTGCAAAATTGATTTGGTTTAGGCTGACGTATGTAGATGGTCCGATGGGATGGGTAATGAAAAAGAAAACTCACTTCCAAAGTGCCAACTATCCCGCATTCAGAAATTAGTCAATGAACTGAACGCCGTTCCACCGGGCTCTGAGCAATCCACTCCCGGGTCCACCAGCTCATGCGACGGTCCAGCCCAGGCTGTCGGATTTTGGATGGACACACTCTGCGTCCCAATTCGCAAGGAAGACTACCCGCATCGCAAGACCACGATAGCCCGGATGCGAACCATATACTCGGAAGCGTGCCGGGTTCTCGACCTCGACACTTGGATCCAAGAACTCCCTTCCACATCACAGCTAAGCGAGCGTGCTGCCCGACTTTATTATCCAACTAAGAGCGCCGTCTTTGGACATGTCAAGAGGGTGTCATGGCGCAGTCCTTGCACTTCCAGTTCATAGACCGTGCGCAAACGATAAAAGACTTGGAAAAGGAGCTACAGAACTCTTCCCACGATGGCATCTCCGTTTGCAGATTCGTAAAGCAGACTTTAGAACAGATCCCCACCCCTTCCCTCAACTGCGACACCAGCTTCGTTACCCGTGTAAATTCCCAGGCGGTGCTCAAGGCCACGTACGACCACCCGACAATCCGACGAGATCATCTGCATCACCACCTTCATGGGTAAAGACCCATCTCCGCTTTTAAGCATCAAAGACTCGGTCAACAAATAAGATTCTAGTCTCACCATGTTCGAAAAGGAGAAGTTAGCAGAAACTGGGACCTGCGAAAAACGTATGATGAAACTTTAAGCATGATCAAATTTGTCCCACAACAGCTTATATTCCACGATCTGCTGCGACTGCACACTGAGGGGTTCCGCTAGGCGCCAACATCGTTCCTCGGCCTGCTCGTTAACTACCCCGGGATGAAACTCGGCTCAGTAGCAACGTATCTTAGACCTTCTGTTATTGTGGTGCGTAAAAGACCTAAGGATAAGTTAAAGTGGTATACGCTTTCGCTGAAACTGAATGAAAATGGCGAATATCCACCATGGAACGAGGATGCGCAGTATGCGATGATTACAAGTACTAAGATTGGCGTTGAGGCAGTGCCAGAAGCTATACTGGGAATTACGCATGGCCATGTTAAGTTCGAGGGGAAGAGGTGGTTGAATTTAAGTTTTTGTGTGGAGCGAGATTGGATCTATTGGAGAAAGAACAGGTACGAGATGTAGAAGGGAAGTGGGGTTCGCGTTTCGATGATTTTCGGAACACTAGAGATGAAGAGGAGGAGCACGTGGATCGCCCGGTTGCGGGGACAAGGGTGGAGGATTTGCGACATTGGTGGTGTGTTATGTAACTAGGCATATTCGTAGCGGAGACGAAAGACTGGTGCTGAGAGGGTATTAAAGGTGGGGGAAGCGTGATATTTGGAAGGCTGCCACTGCCGCTGTTGGCTACTCTAAAATATTGTCCACTTCTAATGTCAGTGGTATAATTACATCCTGAGAGCCCAATTCGGGTGTGGTAGGGACTAAAAGCATTGTGATGTGAGAAAAATGAACCACCGTAAGAGGAAGAGATTACTCTTTGTGTGCTAGAAAGGGGCACACGTAGCTCTAGACTTTGTCCTGTCGCAGTTGTATCAAACTACTGTATGTCTTTGTAGGCCGGTCGAATTAATGGGACTTGGCGGAGGTCTCCGTTAAGGATCCCGAGATTGCTTTTGTACGTATAGCAATGGCAAGGCTACTCTGGATTTGAACTCTACAAAGATCATAGACAAAGTTTATGGTGGTAGTGATGCGATTTGATAGATTTGGAAGATTTTGTTGATTTTGCATCAAAGCATATCAAGGGCTTTAATTCAGAATATATCTTTGACCGTATTATGTAGGATAACCTTTACTAGAATGTTGAATTGGGCAGCTGGCAAAATAAGGAGAAAGATTTGGAAAATTGACATGTAATCAAAGCACCTTCTTAATTTGTACAAGCTTCAGTGGTGTTACTTTATATTGCATTACAAATCAATGACAAGATTAATGGGCATGAGTACCTACATACTTATTTATGTAAGTAGGTAGGCAGTCATTTCAGGATTAATGGCTTGAGTGGTTGTAATAAGATGTGCCGATAATAAGACTCACTGATTTTGTCGCTCTCCCGACACAACGCTCCAAACTCACAAAGCAGAAGGGAAGAAGCACAATCATTTGGGAATGGAAGCAATTATAAGCTCGGTAAATCAATGCTGCAATATCTTAAGCCTCAATCTTAACCGTTCGGTGTAAGAGATATTATGTTTTACGCTGGAGGGTTATCCTATAATTAAGAGGATTATGCTACATGATACAGCCGTATCGATCAGTCCATGGCCATCAACAACTTAAGTTAACCGAGACCTCCATCACTCCTAGCCACGGGTCAAAGAATAGCAAAGCGACAGCAGGTTGAGCAAAGCCCCCACAGAAAAAATAGAAATCCATCAGGTAAAAATCTGTTTCCGCTGTGAAAATCGACCTCATCTCGACTACGCCACCAGAATTTGTTCAAAATATTCAACCCTAACAAAAACTCCAAATAGAACTCCCCACCTAAGCAGTCGGGATAGAGCTCCGCATCCGCGCCCGAGGTCCTCCGCCATCAGAACCGTACTCAGCAATGGTGTTTCCGACAGGGTGATAATAAACTCGAATATTCTCCAAGAAATTATTGGAATCACCACAGATAGCCGCAACCGCCGATTTCATTCTAGCATGACCAATATCCCTGGTGCCAACTCATTCGCTGTTGCGGTTGGTAGTGACCGTGAGCCGGTTGTCTTCGTTTACCGAAAAAACAAGAATCGTTATGTCGCCCGCTATTACCGCACTGATGCCGGTGCCTGGACTAAAGACTCCGTCTACAGAAAGATCGCCTATTCGGGGATGAGTGGATGCGCATCATCATAGATAATGCAACCACACTTACCTTTCTCCCATTCACCGTGGAATATATTCAGAGATGCTTGCTTCTGTGTCGTGATAATAGAGCCAGAAGGTTCCTGGACGTTCCTCGAGGGCGCAAGCAGATAGACTTGTTCCGGCAATGCCGACCGGAAGATTGTAGGTTCCGCAATACCATGTGTCTGTCTCCGCACCCAGGATGATTTCCCGGAGCTTCGCCTGGTGTCTTGATAATATACCTGAATCGTATCCGAGCCTGCACCGCATCGAATGACTGCTAGCTGGGAATAGTGGGCGGCAAAGAAACTTGGTTTCTGTAGTGGTCAGGGCACCATCACTCCACTCGCCGGCGTCACCCTCGGAGTATATTCGCAGCAGAATTCAGCAATCATTGCAGAGGTGATGATGATGGTGGAAGATGGTTTACCTCGACGATCAGGTTCTCTTGGTTGAGGAAATACAGATGTATCTGTTGGTCGTTAGAAATGTAGATTAGCGGGTGCGATCCGACAATATATACTTGCGTCCCGTCGTTCCATGTTGTGGCGGCCATTCCAGTGTTAGGCTTGGCTTTGTTGATGATATCGAGAACACGGAGACGCTAGCTGGTTGCGCTGTTATAGAGGGTTTCTTTGATGGTGCTGTCTATCTCTTAATAGTAGATCCTAATATGAGTACCGCTTGCATCTTCGAAGGAGATGGCAGCGAGAAGAGAGTAGTTAGAAGTGTTTAAGCGCACCATGTTTGTTGTTTAAGCTGTGACTTTGGGAAGAAAAGGTTATGGTAAATTTAGTGGGGAGGAACTGTCTTCGCGCAAGCAGTGTTACGTATCAGAAAAGTTCTAACTAGTATGAAGACATCAGAGTACTGTGCTTTATCTAGCACCTCTTTATACCTCTGTACATCCAGTTGAGATGTTTCGGTACGCCTGTTATGATTGGCTATATGGCCGGGTGCGGCTACTACTTCCGCGCGCAAGTAACCGGCATGACTCACAAGTGTATGGGCGGGAACGCGCGCAAGTCGGCGGCACGGTGAACATTGACCGTTCAGACTACGTTTATCGTGAATCAGAGGCAGGGGTCGTGTCATCGTCAAGGGATTCGATCACCGTAGCTAATATTTTTTTGGTACGTGTTGCGATACGGAAGGGAGAACCAAAGCTTGTGAACACCTAATTTTGCTCCGCTCAGGGTCGGTGAACCCGTGTGCTTGCATAGACTTAAGGTACAGAGAGAAGAGAGAAGATGCAAAGTTGAGATATGCGAGGGAGTGGCTTTTGTCGCCTTTGCCACCAGATATGCCATCAAGTCGGAAGTGTTTTGCCGTGCGTCACATCTCATCACTCGGTGTTGTTCATCTGTCATTTGTTGAAATTGTGATGCTAGAGGAGCTTAATTGTATTCTATCTAAGAGGGCCACAAGGCCAATATATATGAGAGTGCAAGTACGGCTGAATGCCATCAGCCCGTATCAGAGTCAACAGTCATCTCCGGCCATACAAGATATCACCGTCTCTGACCATACGAGACACGTCCACTCCAGCCATACAAGATATCTCTGCTCCGGTCATACAAGACATCTCCGTGCCGGCAATACGAGACTCCTCTCCGGCTGAGAGCTGTATATGCAACACTCCCGCCTCCATCAGCAAAATGTATTTTAGTCTCTGGAAGACTCCAGGAGTGTCTGAGAGGATGTGGAGTGTAAACTTAGAAGCGTCAATTTCAGGAGAGTATCAGACCCTAGGAGGGTATTCCGGTAGGCCTTCGGAGTAACTGGGATCACTGACGACTGGTACAGGAGTAACTGATATCTCTGATAACTAATACAGGAGTACGATTGGAGTGATTGTGATAAGTTTGGAAGCACGTCGGAGCGCTGGAGGGAACCGTGGGTGCACCTAGGAGTGTCGCCGAACCAACGCGGGAATCACAAACAAACTCTGAGAGATGCCTGGGTTCGTATGGATATTCATTCGGAGGACTGCAGAAGTTATCTGAGACTCTTCGCATGTACATAGGCAATCGACTTCCCTCAACGGCGAATATGATGCATGGATTATTGTTCATTATCATTTCTGAATCATACTAGCCGTCATCTTCAACATTGTATTTTGTGCCTCGCTACATTAAGGAAACGAAAGAAAAAGGCGAGAGTTCAAACATAAACCCAGGTACACAGAAACAATAACCCAACTAAGCGATTGAAAAATATCAATCAAACATGGTATCAATGTCATCCACTCCATCTCCCATCTCATCAGGGCCAACGAATGCAGGAACACCACATTCATCACCGCCGCAAAGAAGCTGGAGGCGCTCCTTGTATTTGCTGATTATTTGTTCCTGGTGAGTGGATGAAATGGATTTCCACTGTTGTTTGGCTCAATTTGTGATATCTAACACAGGTGTAATGAGATGTTAGCTAGCTGCGAAGCTAAATGGGGGTATGAGAGGCAATATGATACATTCGGATGAAAAATGGGAACAACTATCAGGGGAAAAGTGGAGCGCCAGATGGGGAGTGTTGTGTGGAAAAGAGGAGTACCACAAACGGTGTTGGAGAAGCGCAGAATGACAAAGACAAGCGTCAAAGTTCAAGCTGTGGAGCGCCGAAACAGGAGGGTGTAGGAGTGTGGAATGAAATTGAGGAGGGCAAAAAGAGGGTGGGTTGAGGTGTGCGGAATGGAATAGAGGAGAGCCAATCCAGGCAGGGCGGAGCACCGATGGGATTGAGGAGTGCTTATCCCAGATGAGGAGCGCCAAAAAGGGGTCGGTTAAGGAGTGTGGAATGCATCATAGGAGCGCCGGTGGGAATTGAGGAGCTCCCATCCCAGGCAGAGGAGTGCAGATAGGGGGGGTCTAGAGTGCGGAATGGGATAGAGGAGCGCTGAGAGGAGGAATTGATTGCGGAATGAAATAGAAGAGGTTCCATCTAGGCTGTGGAGCTCCGACCAGGATTGAGGAGCGCCTATTGTAGTGGAGGTGCACCGCAGCGGGGGCGGCGGGGTGTGATGCGCCCGCTGATATGTGATTGATTGTGTAGTAGCTTCAAGAGTAAAATTGATCACAGGGGATGGGCCAAGTGTACGTCGATATTCATCTTGAGAAAACATAACGGTGGCTTTCTTTGCACTGGCGTATTCAGATGGCGCACAATGAATCGCTGTGGCTGCCAGTGCTAAAGTCTGAGGAGCAAGAGGTTGGAAATACTGGGATGTTGTTGGCTGGCACCCCAAGCTATTGGCGGTGAAGAAAAATTGGTGGTAAATGAGATCAAGCACTTCCATTCGCGTGAACCATGACTTCTTATCATCGACGACCTTGGAGAGGTAAGCATCATGATACAGGAGCTCCTTGACCTCAATCCGAAGCTCAGTCTCAGAGCCCACATCCAACCTGTAACTTCAGACAACAGTTCCACATGACCCATCTGCCAACCGTCCTCACATGGTACTAATCTTCAGTTTCAACTATGTATATTTTCGGGGGTAGTCAATATCTGTAGGTCTGATAGAGGAGCATAAAACAGACTTCAACACTTACAGCTTCTCGTGTTTGCGGATCTATTTGAGAGAAGGACCACCCGGCAATTGAAACATAGATGGTGGACCTATAGGTGCACCTGCTAATGCCCGCTGACGATCCTGGGCTTCAATCGCTAGTTTCCAAGCTTCTTCAACCATTGAGTACTTGTCATCGAATATTATTGGCCCAGGATTCTTTGTGAATACGATTGCCTCCATGAACCTTTCCGCTACCTCAAAAGTGCCCTTTTGGTGTTGGGGAACGTTCTGATCACTACTGGCCTTGGGTTGTGGAATATTCTGGTCTCCACTAGACTTGTTGGGAAGCACCAGTGCCCGGGCGGATGGTGCACAGTCAGACTCGGATAATTTGTTGAGGAGGGATGACTTTTGGCGTTTGAGCAGTGGTGGTGCCATTGCCGTATGTAGATTTCGGGACTTTGGAAGTGGAGGGCGTGCAATGACAGTATCGGCACGGCTCTGTTTCTTTGGCAGTGGAACCCTTGTAGTGCATAATGACTTGTCCCGGCACCCCTGACCTAGATGAAGGACCTCCTGCTGATGATGCAAATCGTCTTCTGCGATGTCGGATGATAAGGTGGACTCTCCGGTGTCCTCCCTGTCGTCATCATCGATCTCCTGATCGGTCTGGTCATCCTGACACATCAATGAAATCGGCTATATTAGTCATCCGCAATACGATGCACAATGGCAGATATTTGGAAGGGAAACATTTGATGGACAATGAAGATTGGTTGCTTTCTTGAATGCGAGTGCTCTCTCTAGGTGTGCTTCTTGATTCTTCTGTGAATAGTGATTCCTCACGTGGCTGGGTGTAGGTTCCATTTGCTGTAACGAAGATCTAAAGTTGGAGAATGTGGGAGAGAGTGTAAAAGCAGGAAATATAAGATTAAGTGCAATACAATAACGGGATAAATGGTGCAAGAATTAGCACATAGTCGAGGAGGATGCACTTCGAGGCATGCCTTCAAAGGGTTCTGAAGAGATGACTTCAACGGTATATATTGATATTGGGGATGGCAGTCCGTGTTGCGATTTTGGATATTGTCAGGGGCACCGAAAAGATGGATTCCTAATGCCGAATGTTAGCAACTTCTACAAACAACACTCTGTACGGATGCAAGAAATGGAGGTTGGTTAAAGCCAACGCACATAGAGAATAGAAGCAGATGCACCGGAAGATAACTCGCGACATCAACTAACCCTTGGTGGTGGCCACAACCTGAGCACTGAGAACCTGAATGAAAACATGAGCCCCTGCATATGACTCCTCTGAACGTAGTCATTATGCTTGAAAGTTCGAGCATTTGCAGTGACCGCATAGCATAGGAATTAGTGCCGCATTGAGAATCTGCAGAACTCAATAGATTTGGGTGGGACCTTGTGAGTGACGGCTGAGTTGCAAGGGTGCATAGTGGAGTTTGTTAGCGAGCGAGGAGAAATATGAATCTCCATATGTGGTATATTTGCCGGAAGGACACATGTATTTTCACGATATTCTATTGTATTAGGATGCTGCAGCTAAGTTAGCGGTCGATAAGGCAATATCATAAGCATCACTTCCCTTTCATTCGTTCATCTGGGCCGTGTCTGCAGAAAAGCCCTCACAACAATGTTGCAGTAGTTAATGGAAGAGGGAGAGAAGTTGGTACACAGAGAAGAGATACAGGCGTATAGAACAAATGGTAATGTATGATGGATGATTCAGGGGTAATCTTATTGATTCAAGCACTCATCAATGCCAAGATTGCTAACAAATTGGTCATAAATTCTCACTCACATTCTGATTTGGCGCCTAATATCTAGTAAATCGCACACTGTTAAATCACACATTCATTATGAATCTCACAACTACAATGTTAACTTACAATACATATTGGGGTTGAAAGCTATATTCTACAATGGTATGAATGTATAGTGAGACGTCATGTCACGGCGGGCAGAGGAATGATCGTTGCTTGCATGCAGTTCCGGGGAATTGAGGTGCACCAAAGTTGAAATGGTTATGCTTGGATTCAATGGCTGAGGATTGCAGGCTCGCCTGACTTTGACAGTTAATTGCTCTCTTCGTAGCTGTCTTCTGATAACTCGAGCATTCAGGATTCTCTCTGTCGGGGTATCTCTCAATGGAATTTGGTCCACATAATCTATTTTCAGATAAGAGTTTTGGCGGCCCAAACATACATTTATTCAGAATACAGTTAAGTCTTGATTCAAAGATTTGAGAACTTAGACCTCTTTGGGTAAGTGCAGTACATGAGTGAGCGGGAGTTGCCGGCCATGTTGCAGAGTCGCTGAGCAGAATCAGTCTTTTGAGATTCTCGCTCTCAAGCTTCCAGAGCTCTTTTGACAGAGCCCGAACTTGCAGAAGCAATTTTAGGATTTGGAAGCATTGGTCCAAACATACTACTTAGTCGATATTGAGTTCAATGGGGTTACTAATTGGCCGGGATTGTGCAGTTATGGTTTAGTTGCGCAGTGGCACCTTCCTCCAATGGACAGTTGACATGGAGCTGACCGTTCAAGGCATGTTAGCGGTGGCCTTCAACATACTGATCAAGCATAGGTTCAAATCTTAGCAGGCGCGGAGCGGGATGTGCCGCCTGCACCTGAAGGGGAAGTGTCATGATAGATCTGTGTGCACTGAGTCCACTAATTCAAAGTCGAAGTACATGCACTTCGGTGGCTTATTCGTCACTCTTGAGGTGTCCCTGTGCTGGAATGATACCATCCATAATGACTGGCAGCTTGTCAAAGTTGGCTTCATACATATCCAAGAAGCTCATTCTGGACAGGATTGAAGATCTCAGGTGTGAATGATCTTCAATCATAGGCCAGGAAAACCCCGGCAGTGCAAGCGGCATTTGAGCCAAGAATACCTGAGCCACGTCTCAGCTTCCGAATCTCTGGGATGCAGATCAGAGGTGTGCCAGAACATCAATGATATGCCAGCAAAAGCTGCGGATTTGCCACGAATAAGTGAGCCTATGTCTCATATTTTGACACAAGTACTCAATATCGCCTGGTCTGTTTTGATTGCCAAATGGGATTGGCGAATATGGAGTGTGGGATCTGTCAAGAAGATATGCCCAGGATTCTCTGGTGCACCGGAACTTGAGACATTGGCAAGCAAATGCTGTGGCTATGCCACGAATATCCTGACACAGGTACCCAAGATCGCTTAGTCTGTCATTATGCCAATCGCATTTGTCTATTGAAACAGACTAAGCGATATTGAGTACCTGTGTCAGGATATTCGTGGCATAGCCGCAGCATTTGCTGGCCTCAGGTTGAAGTTCCGGTGCACATGAACATCGATCATATGGGTGCCAAAGCTCCCGCTTTGCCACAAATAAGTGAGCCGTGTCTCATGCTCGGACATAGGTACTTGAATATCACCTAGACTGTCATATTGCTAAATGTGATTGGCGGATATGCAGTGCTCGATCTGTCATAACGAATCATGTGACATTTGCCAAAGAGACTCCGGCTCACCTGAAAGTGGATGAATTTTGCTTTTTCATTTGAAATACAGACATGGCTTCAGGCTTCTGGTGCACCTCAAATTTGCAACTGACAATTGATTGAAGCCCTGTGCTGCATCATTCTCACGATTTGACTCATGCCATGTATCACGCAACAGGTCAGCCGGAGGAACTTCTTATGTCGCGCATCAAATCACTTCATTATATATGGTCATTCATAATAAACAAGAACGCCAATGAAATCCCACTCTAGCCATTTCTAATTCAAGATACAACAATTCCAACATCAGAACTTTGATTCACTTCAACATTGAAGAGAGAAAGATTCATCTCTCCAGTATAGTGTCCCTTACACATGACCTTTTTGACAATTTGTATCAGTTAAGAAGATTATGTGTTGTTTGAATGTCTAAAGAGGCATACCTTGATGAAGCGTCTAACACTCTCAGATTGATGATTCATCAGGTTGCAAGGTGTCTCCATTCTCTGTCAGCTGCTTCGTATGGTCCTCACAAGCATCCAGTATCTGGAATATCATCAACGTCGTGATGTTAGGTTGACTCATCAAGCCATGCAGGACACTCATATGTGCAACTGCAGATCGTTGGTGGAGATCGCTCGTGCGGTTATCGTAGCCACCAGGACCTGTATTCAGTAACCATGAGTGTGGTACTCGCTTTTGCCCTAGCTGTACAACTTGCGCAAATGCCTGCCGCTGCTCATTCAATACCCAAAATTTCTGAGTTATCACTGCACGATTTGCAGCTGTAAGATTTAGGCCTGTCCCGCCCAGTTTGGGTGTGGTTATGAGTTCAGAGGGAATTCGTGAATCCTGGAATTTGAGCTGCATTTCTGTGCATTCATCATTGCCCATTTCGGCATACATGTGGAATATATCCACATTATACGCAAAACACTTCGTTAGCCACCACTTCAAATGACGAACTTGGCCCGGAAGAGGACAAAATAGCGCCGCCTTTTGTCGAGGAGGTGCACTGGGCGGTGCATTTTTCTCTCTTCTGGAAGCAGCGTCTCTCTTGATGCGTCACCTGGGTCAGGTTCGGGATACTCTGCAGGTTCCTCGACAAGCATTGGCAAAAATGTCTCTCTCAGCCTTCGGAAGATCGGAGATTCCACCCAAGTATCGAGTGGCCATTCATCGCGCCATTGCCTAGAATCATCGTTGCGATCCTCGGTGTCTCCCAACACAAACAAGGAACATGGTAGCTGCCATCGATGAACCCTCCATGCTCCAGAAGCAACCCACGAAGTGTACCTCTCCAGCAGGGTCTTCAAATGTGCTTGCTCTTCCTCAGTCCACTCGAGATCAATGAGGTGTGCTTTCTCCTCCGGTGTCCGGACGAGTGGTTTTCCATTCGTGAGTTTCGATTCTGACCACCGCCTGATCTTCCATGGATTTGCAATCTGAATCATTTGGTGCGCAGCATCCCGTTGTGCATCTTTGTCTTTAGTCCGGATAGTATGCATCAAACTCTTCACAGTGGAATACAATGCCTCAGCACCATGCTTTTCCATCACAGTATCATCTTCTGGATCTTCTGGCGCACCTGAAAACAGCCACATTGTCGGAAAACACCAGTCATAGAGTGAATGGAATCCTGGTGTAGCTGTGACTTGAAGTTTGAATCCAATTTTCGCATTCATCGCAATTTGCCAGCCCACACTGTTTTTAGTCTTATACCGATGGGACTCATCAAAAATCCCAAAACTCCATGCACAGTAGGAGAGTTGGCTGTTACTTGATGGTT
>Ga0307515_10006055_pt1 | contig 24309 bp, 14 predicted proteins | sample 17_EM_MG_FD_194513 | JGI IMG/M metagenome (GOLD analysis project Ga0307515, IMG submission 194513) | Populus trichocarpa ectomycorrhiza microbial communities from riparian zone in the Pacific Northwest, United States - 17_EM | ecosystem: Host-associated > Plants > Roots > Unclassified | place... | reverse complement strand
GAATACCTACTCGCCTGCCCATAGACACGACTATCTCGAGCCACCTATACATGCTTACTGTTACGTTTGTAAGTTTCTAATATGGATATAGCCGCGCGTGAGATGGATCTGAACGGTTGCCGCTCGTCGTACGTGTAGGTGCGCCATGGTGAATCGACGGATAATTTGAGACCTGTTTGGGCCGGTGAGATAGTTCTAGTAGTATACTAGTAGCAGAGAATATGTCCACTGACTCGTTTTCGCCGTAGGTTGGACCGACTCTCCGCTTTCAAATCATGGTGTGTCGTCCTAACACCAGTATTTGGCGCACACTGGCTTAATAGCACCCAACAAATACCAAAAATTCAACCAATCGTTTTACGCGTCTCGCCTCCGATCTCGTTGCACTTGCACGTGGCTGCGTGGCCTTCCTGTTACGGGGGTCCGGCAAGGAAGGGATGAACCAAGCTCGTGCGCTGGGAGAATGGTGGTACTCCGTCCTACGCACGCCCATACATAAGATCTACGCGTCGGACCTTAAACGCGCCCACAGCACCGCCATCCAACTCGTCGCGCCGCGCACGTCGCTCCCGGACGCAGACACGCACCCACTCGCCTGCCCACCGATACACACTACGCCCCTGATCCGTGAGCAGCACTTTGGGATCGCCGAGGGCAAGCGCTGGTCTGCTGGGCCGGTAGCGAAAAGGAAGGAACAGCAGCGTCGGCGTGCATCGGCGCATGATGACGACGGGAAGCTAGTAGATCCAGAGGATGCGGTCGAGGTCGAGGTGTACGAGACGATACGGAATCGGCACGATAGGTTCACTAGTGGCGAGTCGCTTGACGATCTCGCGCTTCGGGCGGAGGATGCGGTGGAGAGGCTTGTATGGCCGCATCTGGACGACGCGATTGCGATTGCGCACCACCACTCGGATACCGGTGCCGGTACGAATACGAATGGGGTGGAGGGGGCGGAGGTGGAGGGTCGACCTCGTGAAAATGGAGAGGTTGGTGTCGAGGTCGAAGGCGGGCTCGGGTACCATGTCGTTATCGTCAGCCATGGCCTGTGCATCTCCGAGATGGTCGCTGCCATACTCAGGCGGAGTGCGAATGCCGGTGTAACCGCCGGAGTCCGGTTCAAAGGACTTGTCAATACTGGCTGGACGCGAGTACGCATTCGTCCCCTGGTGAGTCACCGTTGGTCATTCCTCATGCATTGCGACGAGTTCATCTGAAGGGGCGGTTCCTCCACAGGAAAATGGTACATTGGATATTTCGGTCGTGGCGGTCAATCAGGCCCCCCACCTTGTTAAAGTCGTGAGTGCTCGGCGAAAGACTCGGTCTATATATGTTATGTGGCCTGGTGATTAACGTGTATCTTCCCCATTCGGTCACAGAAACGACAAAGTGGGGGAATCGGCAGCGCCCCTAGTGATGACAAGCAACGAAGCATTAGAGAGTTTTTTGGAGGAGCCTCCGCTACGCCTGTTCCACGACCGGTTGATACGCCTCCTTAGATCTATTTTTTAATCCTCGGGATCTTAGGATGCAATGGGAATAATCATATCTACATGGAGCCGAGAATGGGATGTACAGCCGTGAATGGAAGTGTTAGACTAGCGCAGCGAGTGAGCGGGCGAAAGAACCGTGAGGATCTTTCACCCCCTCCGCTCGTTGCGCTTATATACATGATTGAAACAATAAGCTGGCCAAACGGCCTACAGATAAGAGCAGTCACCACAGAAGACGTATGAACAATAAGACAAACCCAATCGGGAAATAATGGCACAGAGATTGTGGCCGTGTGGCTTGGGCGTGTAGGCCACAAACGAGAAGTGTGGCGGGACAAAGGTGAGGCTGGAGTGGGGCAGGTCTGAGGCTGGAGCTAGGGCGATTCCGAGGCTGGACCGATACGTCATAGCCATTCAACACGACCCCTTCGGCCCATCAGGGGTGACCCCTAAACGTGCATCGGTCCAGGGATAGCTCGTCGGTTAAGGATGAAGCCCAAGCATATCCTGGAACTTCGTGAATTTGAGCCTACCAAGTGGTTTCGTGAAAATATCGGCAGGGTTCTCGTTACTGGGAACGTGAGAGACGGCGATCTGCTTTTGATCAACCAGGTCACGGATCCAGTGGTACGCGCGGTGAATGTGCTTCATCGTTGACTGGTGCTCGGGGTGCTTGGCGACCTGAATAGCAGATTTATTGTCAACTAGAAGTGGGGAGGGGCGTGAAACATCGTAGCCCAGTTCTTCGAGGAGGTACCTCATCCACACAACTTCGCAGCCGACTTTCGAAGCAGTCGTGTATTCGGACTTGGTGCTTGAAAGAGACACGTGGGGTTGGAGTCGGCTTCCCCATTGAACAGCGCCTCCGCCAATACAGACGGCAAAGCCACCAGTCAATCGACTGTTGTCCGGATTCCCGCTGAGGTCGGCGTCCGAGTAGGTGGTGAATAAATCGGGCGCGGAGGAGTGGGAATAGACGAGTTTCATGCCAGTAGTTCCCTTAAGGTATCAAAGAACTCGCTTGGCGGCGTGCCAATGTGGGAGGCCGGGATTCTCGACAAAACAACACAGCACACCGACCACGTAAGCGATATCGGGACGAGTGGCGATGGCAAGGTAGAGTAGCTTCCCGATCAGCTCACGATAGGGAATGGCCTTCATCTCCGATCGCCCTTCAGGGGTGTCTGGGGACATTCGGGCTGAGAGCTTCTGGTTTTCGTCCATCGGGGTGAGGGAGGGATTGCAGTCGGCCATTCCGAACAGTTCTAGGATCGATTCCACGTAGCCTGGCTGAGAGAGAGAAATGGTGCGGGCGGCGCGGTCGCGTTCGATCTTGATGCCAAGTATCGACGTGGTCGGGCCTTGATCATGAATCTTAAAGTGGGCCATGAGATCAGACTTGACACGTTGGACGGCGGCCTTTGAGTTCGACGCGAGAAGGAGATCGTCGACGTGAATTGGCATCATGATGTGATCGTCGCCGCGCCGGTACACATATACCGAGTAGTTGCAGTCTATACGTTCGAAACCGATGGAGGTGAGTACCGAATGGAGCTTCAATGCCCAGATGCGCGGGCCCCGCTTAATACCGTATAGGCCCTTTAGGAGGCGCACTACCCACCGCTTTGGGTCTTCCCCAGGCCGAGGATCACCTTCAACCTCAAGTCCTTCTGGAATCTTCATGTAAATCTCCGCATCTATATCCCCGTTAAGGAAAGCGGTCGATATATCCACTGACTCCAGTTCCAGATCCTCCGCTGCGGCAATGGCTAGCACGGCGCGCATAGCAGCCATCCTGGCCGTTGACGCAAAAATCTCATTATAGTGTATACCCTGAACCTGCGAGTACCCCTGTGCCACGATGCGCCCCTTGTACTTATCGACAGACCCATCAGGCAGGCGCTTGATCTTGAACACCCAACAGGAGCCTATCGCGCGCCTACCAGGGGGCAGCTGAACCAACTCCCATGTGCCATTCTGCAAGTGCGCCTCGATTTCCGCGAGGGCAGCAGCGACCCACCTGTCTGCGTTGGGCCGCTTGAGCGCATCAGCGAGGGTCTTCGGCTCGATACTGACGCTCGTATTCAGTGCACACTCCACGGCATCCACCAATGGAATAGCGAAGCCGTGGGTAGATCCAGCTGAATTCGCCTCGGCCAAGGCACCGGGGAGCCGTGCCCTGGAGACGCGTTTGGGTGGGAGCGGGTGCCCGAGCGAGGGGTGATGCTCGAAATGTGACGTCAGCTGCTTGACAGTGGGTGGGGTGCAGGGGCGCTCTGGCAGGTCGTGGAGTGCGCGTGCGGGCAGCTGCGGTGCGAGGTCAGGCTACCCATCGTCCAAAGGGTCAGCTGCGGGTGCAGGTACGGGTACGGGTGCGGGTACAGGTACAGGATCAGGCTGGACTGCAGGCGCAGGCAGCGGGGCGGGTGGGTCTAGCGGATCGGCCGGGATCGCAGGGAAAAGGATGGCAGGAGGCCCAGGTGGAGTAAGATCGACGGACGTGTCTATCCCAGACAGCCCAGGTTTTCAGAAAGGAAAGACGGACTTGCGGAAGACAGCGCTGTCGGAGACAACCGCCTTGTGCGTCTGTGGGTCCCAAAACCTCCAACCCTTGTAGTCTGTAGGATAGCCGATGAGTACACACTGGGTCGCGTGGGGGAGAAGGGCAGGGCGTTGGTCCTTTTGCAGGTGAATGTATGCAAGGCAACCGAAAGGGCGCATGGACGATAGATTGGGCTTACGACCATAGAACAACTCAAATGGGGTGAGTGGAGCAGTGGCGGATGACGGGAGCCGGATTTTACCATGGAGCCAGTGTGCTGCAGCGTCCTCCTGCGATGGATTCGGTAATTCCGCTAATCTCCGACAGAGATTAATGCGACGGAAGCCGAGAGGAATGGGAAGGGTCTTGAGGCTAGTCCGTTTGCCGACGGAAATAAGATCTCCTCTCGTCCATGCGCGCCGGCAGGAATATAATCTCTGAAGGAAAGGGGAGGGAATGGGTACGATGGCTTACGGGCTTGTCGGACCTAATTCCCAAGCAACTGCCCAAAAGCACGACGGGCGCCCAATCTGTCTCGGCGTAAACGCTCTGACTAGGTGCGACACCGAAGGGGCTGACTGAAGCAGGGGTTCGGTCCGGCTGGCTAGCCCGGCGGTGCTGTGGGTGGGAATTAGCACACGAGGGCGGGGGAATGATCCACACAGTCTTGAGGTCCGAAGTCCGACAAGCCGAAGCGAGCGAGCGAGCGAGGGCAGGGCGTCGGGATTCTTATCGAGCAAGGCGGGGCGCAATAACGTACGTCTATAATCAAGACGTCGAGTGAGGGACATTCCCCATCGAGTCTAAGGTTAAATACAACATCTAAACTACAAACACGCGGCTACGAGACTGCAGGGGGCAGTGGAGTGGAAAGCGGTGAGGTGGGTGGCATCACATAGTGTAGGTGGCACGAAGTGGAGGCGGGGGTAATGTGTAAGTGGAATCTACACAGAGGCAGTGATGTGGGGGCTATGTGAACACAGTGGTACAGAGGTGGAAGCAAAGAGGAATTAAGTGGAGCGCGCAGGGCGGAGGCGGGTCTATGCTATCGGAGCGAGTCTAGTAGCGAGCGGGGGAATGATAGAGACAAGAGGAAATACAAGAAACGAATCAGGGAATATCAGAAAGAGTCCACAGTATGAGACACGAGTCAGAGAGAGCGGGGCAAGGGGCAAGGGGAGCGGAAGGGGAGCGGAGACAGGAGCGGGAGCGGGGGAAGGGTGTCGGAGCGACCGGAGGATGCGGAGATTGTCGGAATAAGGCGGGAAAGGGGAAAAAAGGGCGATATTATCGCACCTCCCACCAAGTGCGCACAAGGCCGGACTGTGACAGTAGGGTAGTTACTCCCTCAGCGATCGACCGATTCATTCGTTCAGCGACTCCGAGCTGCTGGGGTGTGTCGCGGATGGAGTGCTCACGTCTGATCCTGGCCCCGGTCAGGAAATCATCGAAATCGCCTGACATGTATTCACTACCCTTATCGTCTCGTAGGATGCCGATCCGCTGTCCAGTGACATTTTCAGCCCAAGCCTTGTACTTTCAGAAAGCACCGTAGACCTCCAATTTCCTGGCGATGAAGTAAACGGCCGGAAATCGTGAGTGGTCATCAATGAAAGTAACCCAGTAGCAATGACCTTGCCGGCTACGAATTGGTATCGGGCCGTGCACATCTGAGAAAACCCAGAGCAGCAGACGCTCGGCACGGGCGGCAGGCTTTGAATGGGGTGCCCGGGTGAGCTTCCCGTTGACACAGTCTTCACAGAAGTCGTCTGTGGTGGCCCCAGTAACGCGATCCGGGATGCCAGCAATAGATCCGGCCTGAACAAGGTGCCGAAGTGCCGAGTGGGGCATGTGGTTCAGGCACGCGTGCAGCTCTTCAATTGAGACGCTGGCCGATTCAACTGCCTGAATAGGCTTCCAATCGAGATACGCTAAGTCATTCGATCGGATCGTGGCAGTGAACTCTGTGGCCCCTGTCCGGCGATTGATCCACTTGCGCTTCGGGTACTCCGCAACCTCTGAGTGTGTAGCGTGGTGTTCCCTTGCGAACTTGTTGGATGTGAATAGGCTGATGGTAAGGAAGGGCACGAAAAGGACATTGTGTATTGTAATTATGTAGCCGCAATCAGAGAGGAATTGTATAGAACCCAGACCTTCAGAGTAGATAACCTTTCCATCAGCCAAACGAATCGCGCACTGGTCCAGCTTGAGACTCAAGAAGGCGGAGCAAACACTGCTCATTGAGCTTGAGGCGCCTGAGTCGCAAAGCCAGTCGTCAGCGGCACACAAATCGTGGGAGAGGAATGCGGTAGCTACCCCTGCGGTCTCCTGGGCGGCTGGTACGGGCGCGATGTTATTGGTAGGGCCAGCGTTCGTGGCATTGGCGTTGGCAGTATTACCGCCACGGCCTCTGCCCCTTCGGCGGCTGCCCCCATAGTTGCCATAGTTGTTATTGTTGTTATTGTTGTTATTTCCGTGATTGTTGCCATTGCCACCACCGGCACTGGCGCCGACATGCTGGACGACGAGTCGCGCGATCACCTCGAAATGAGGGCAGTCCTTCGCATAATGACCAGGTTGATCACACCTATGGCATCGGAGGGAGAAGGCCGCGCTCGCCGACTCGATCTCAGATGCTACCGCAGCATCCCTGTCGGTGCGGATAAAAGCGGAGTAGGCATCGCCGAGGGTGACCTCTTTCTGGGAGACCAGCTGGCGGTGAAGGGGATCGTCTGCGTGGAGTGCGCTGAGGATGGTGAAGAGGGCAATCTCATTGAATCGATCCTCCTGGGACTGGTTAGTGGGCATGATGTGGACAATTCTGCTGTGGGCATTGTCGACACGGCGATAGAGATTGACGTAAGTCTCTCCAGACCGCCTGCGGGTACCGAGGAGCTGCATCCAGGCTTCGTGGCGGAAACTCACGTCGAGCGAAACGTGCTGGGCCTCGATCGCCTTCCAAAGGGGCCAGACACTGTCATGTTCGTGCTTGGAGAGGAGCTCGTAGTGCAACTCGGCAGCGGTCCCCATGATAACGCCCATCGCGTGTTGCTCAGAGCGAGTCCACTTCTCCGCCCCGGTCGCGTCAGTTGGCGCCACAGGATCAACCAGGCCGCCACTAGCGTCCTTCGTGCGTCTGATGACGCGAACATGACCACCTGGAGTGAGGTGGGCTTTGACAGCGAGTTGCCACTTCAGGTAATTCTCCTTGGTGAGGACGGGAACATGGGAATAAGAGTGAGGAGCATCGTCGTGCTCAGCATGGGACCCATGAGTAGGGGCAAGGACGGTTGGGCTCGGGGCCTGCGGGCTAGGCGTGGAAGAGCGGCTCATAACCTGTTAGACTAGCACAGTGAGTGAGCAGGCGAAAGAACCGTAAGATGTATACATAACTAGCATACCTAGCGCAGCGAGTGAGTGGGCGAAAGAACCGTGAGGATCTTTCGCCCCCTCCGCTCGTTGTGCTTATATACATGATCGAAACAATAAGCTGGCCAAACGGCCTACAGATAAGAGCAGTCACCACAGAAGACGTATGAACAATAAGACAAACCCAATCGGGAAATAATGGCACAGAGATTGTGGCTGTGTGGCTTGGGCGTGTAGGCCACAAACGAGAAGTGTGGCAGGACAAAGGTGAGGCTGGAGTGGGGCAGGTCTGAGGCTGGAGCTAGGGCGATTCCGAGGCTGGACCGATACGTCATAGCCATTCAACAGGAAGGAATTCTTGCCAGTTCTTCGTATATTGGTGAAGGCATTTTGCTCAAATCTACTTAGTGTGAGCCCATACACCCTTCACGTCTGGGGATGGCATCGGCCCATGCAAAACATATTCCTGCGAAATTGAATATACCCATTGGCAGAGATAACAAACCTGTTATGTTCTGAATTCCCTACCTCCTCAATTAGCCGTTTGATATGAACTGCTACACTACACATGCTGGAATTTTCAAAGAAATGCTTTTCGCGGCTTGATAGACTCGGGTTTGGTCACACATCCATTTTGGCTGGTACTGGAGCGGGCACACCTGCAAAAACGGTCAAAGTTGCCAAGCAGAATTTGCTTAATCTGTATTTTAGGAATAACATGACCATGTGGAATGGCTTGGAATAGTTCCTTCCGTCCATCCTTCCCGATGATATACCAAAATGACATATTTATGGCTGGGAGGACATCCGACTTTTATTGATCTCAACAATCAAATGTACTTAAATAGTCCTTTGCATGTATCATCCTATCTGTAGTCTCGTTGGCACATGTATACGATTTGTGTATGGCCGTAAACGATTGGGAATCCAGTTCTCTAGCTTAGGCTTCACCGATTGTATAGTAGCAGAATGCGACGCTTACGAAAGGCATCACCGCTAGACAGATAGAGTGCACTACATGTAAAGCCCGCGAGATGTATGGAAAAAGGATTCGGCAGGTACAGGTCACCACTCGAGAAACTGGATCAGGACTGCTGAGCTCACAATTCTATATCTTGTCAAAAAAAGACTGTATTCATCGTTTCTAGCTATTGGATGAGCGGACCAGTTACATATGTCAGTTGAGCCATGCTGCTGGCGGAGTGGGAAATTCTGGAGGCGTGCACCGATCGAAGCACAACGGGAGCAGCACATATTTTCAATATCGGGTACGACATGCGTTCATTCGATGGTCCACATGGCGTTTTTCGGATCGTTCAATTGCCAACTGCAACTTGTACGTTCTGGTACCAGGGTGACTTGAGCGACGAGCAAAGGCTTGGGGCACTCTTCAAAAAGATAATGTTGTGGACCGAGAAATACTGTAAAGCCGTCAAGAGGGGACCTCCAAAATATTGGGAAATTTGGATCATGAACCCTCATACACATGCAAGAGCCAGGTTTTCTCACTCTTTAACTATATGTCACCTCTGCATCGCCTATCTGCGACACTAAGGAAGACACAACTACAAACACAATTACCAAACAGACACCAATAAACCAAAATACAAGCACAGAGATTGAGGAGAAAGCCTATGGTTGTGTACTGTTGAAAACATGGGTCCAAGAGGTCCCAAACACAAACTCATCAAAATCAAGAGTAACTGACCGAGTGTGAGATGTCGATGGGATTGTCAGAACAGCGGGTGAATGCAGGCCTGTACGACAATCCAGAGGCACGCAATATAGTAAACCATTTTTTGAATCTCTGACCCAACCATTCACATCTGGTTGTGCACAATAATTGGCATGAGCTTGATCGCAAGAGGTAGATGGTTGGAGAGGTGGATGTGGAAACAGGTCCCATACATGGATTGTGTTGTCCCAAGATCCGGAGACGATGTGCTTCTCATCAGGAGAGCAAGCGATGGACATGACCCAGTCGGCATGCGCCATTAAAGGTGTTCCAATTACAGCACCGGTTTCGGCATCCCAGACTCGAATGGTTCTGTCATTAGATGCAGATATAATGTGCTGCCCACTGAGAGAGTAAGCAACAGACATAATACGCCCAGTGTGCCCCTCCAGAGGCTTCCCAACTCCGGCACCGGTATCAGCATCCCAGATCCGAATGGTCCTGTCATCAGATCCAGAGATGATACGCTGCCCATCAGGAGAATAAGCAACACAGTACACCTCGCCAGTGTGCCCCTTTAGAGGGTACCCAATGGCAGCGCCAGTCTCAGCATCCCAGGTCCGAATGGTTTTATCATCGGATCCAGAGATGATGCGCTGTCCATTAGGAGAGTATGCAATGGACCGCACACTGGACGTGTGGCCCTTTAGAGGAGCGCCAATCGCGGTACCGGTCTCAGCGTCCCATATTTGGATGGTTCTGTCTCCAGACCCAGAGATGATGCGCTGTCCATTGGGAGAGTAAGCAACGGATGTTATACCCCCAGTATGTGCCTCTAGAGGTCTCATTACTGCAGTACCACTCTCAGCGTCCCAGATTTGAATGGTCTTATCACGGGACCCAGAGATGATGCGTTGCCCATTGGGAGAGCAAGCAACGGACCACACGGTGTCAGTGTGCCCCTGTAGAGGGTTGCCAACTATAGCACCAGTCTCGGCATCCCATATCCGGATACTCATGTCATCGGATCCAGAGATGATGTGTCGTCCATCGGGAGAGTGAACCACAGAGGTCACCCCAGCAGTGTGCCCCGCCACAGGGTTACCCAATGCAGCACCAGTCTTGGCATCCCAGGTTCGGATGGTGAGGTCACCGGATCCCGAGATGATGTGCTCCCCATTGGTAGAATAGGCGACAGAGTTCACATGGAAGGTATGTCCCTGAAGAGGTGTGCCAATTGCTGTGCCAGTTTCGGCATCCCAGATTCTAATGGTGTGGTCACGAGACCCGGAGATGATGTGCTGCCCATTCGGAGAGTAAGCAACAGCTTGCACGGCATCTTTGTGCCCCTCCAGAGGCCTGCCAATTGCAGCACCGGTCTTGGCATCCCAGATTCGAAGAGTTCTATCAGCGGACCCGGAGATGATATGCCGTCCATCGGGAGAGTATGCAACAGACCGGACAATGTCAGTGTGCCCCTCTAGAGGGTGGCCAACTGCAGCACCAGTGTCGGCATCCCAGATTCGAATGGTCTTGTCACCCGATCCCGATATGATATGTTGCCCATTGGGAGAGTAAGCAATAGACCGCACAAATCGAGTATGCCCCTTCAGAGGCGTGCCAATTGCTGCCCGAGTTTCAGCATCCCAGATTCGAATGGTCTTATCACCAGATCCGGAGATGATGTGCTGCCCATTAGCAGAGTGAGCAACAGTGTACACTGAACCCGTATGCCCCTCCAGAGGCCTGCCAACTGGGGCACCAGTCTCCGCATCCCAGATCCGAATCGTCATATCACTGGATCCAGAGATGATGTGATGCCCATTGGGAGAGTAAGCAACGGATTGCACAAGGCCAGTGTGACCATTCAGTGGGTTGCCGACTGCAGCACCAGTCTCGGCATCCCAGATGCGTATCGTCTTGTCATTAGATCCGGTCACAATGTGGTACCCGTTTGGGGAACAGCTGATGGAATTGATAGTACTGGCGTGTCCAATCCATTGCAATGGTGGCGCTGGCCATGTCAACAATTTCCCTCGTTGCATTTTGATGGCCTTAGTAAACCATTCTCTGAAGATGCTCGATAAGGGTGACTGTGAGGGTAGGAAGGGTCCCGTTGAAATATAGATGTGGGGAGTGCTGATAGAGATGGGGTGGTGGAAGGTGATGATGAAACGGCAAACATCCTGGATGCTATGAACAATAGTTGAACCGGTATCCTACATCCAGTTGGAATCATTTTCGCAGGTGACAACTCGGAGATGAACTCACCTTGGCCCAAGAGATCACTCGTCGCAGGCTTGGAGCGCCAATCGGGACCATTCCCATAATACTCAATACTTCAACCCAAAATAGCCCATACAACCCTTCGAAGAATTCCTTTAACTTTCCCCACACGCAAGGATCTCCATTGTCGGGAGTAAAGCACAGATGATTTGACCAATAGAGAGAACTATACTGCAAAGCGTCGGAAATGTTCTCTTTGATTCGGGATGGAAGATCGTTGATATCTGCATTAGCAAGTCGGGAATCGTCGAGATTGCAGATATTGAAACGGAGCTGTTCCATCATCGTCTTGAGGCAAGCACTTCCCAGCTGCGTGTTCGCGTCTTCAATATTCACTTGATAAGCGCAGTGATCGCTCACAAAGAACTCCGAAATTGACAAATGCCGGACGCGAACCCCTCCATTGGCCCCTTCGTCTCGATATAGCAGGGAGCTGAGATCATTCACCCACTTTTTGACAAGATCGGGCATCACTCCTGCCAACTCAGCAATCGAATCATCATTCAGTGTGCGATACGGCGTCGCCGTAAGAAGCACTCCAATCACCTGCCGGAACTCGGCATTGTTTGGCACCCTCCGTGTTTTCAAGATACTGGAGTAAAGATTGTATAGAGGTTTCAGGCCTGAGTCTTGCAAGGCCGCCTTCAAAGTCTCTTCGAGGTTTTCACATTGCTCAAGGGCAAGAACAAGAGTCTTGATGAAGATGAACAGGCCGTTCGCCCGAGAGATAACTCTGTCTAAGAGCGGTTGTCCTGGCCAAGGGGTAGGCCGACACCACAATTTGGCCACTGAATCGAACTGGCTTCGGGCGAAGGTTTGTAAATCAGCTCCGGCTTCCTGATCCATAGACAAATCATAAGGTGAATATGACGATCGGGGGAGCTGATGAAAGAAATGCTGAATTTCGTTTTCAGGTCTACTGGTGACAATGATTTTAAGCCACGGAGCATGTCCGGCCGCATCTTTTAGAACCTTCAAGAGGACTGGACGATCTTTATAGGCACCACATTCGTCGAGTGCGTCAATGACAAAGACGAGAGCGTGTTTTGGGTGGCGAGGAAGGTTGCAGATGAAGTCAAGGAAGAGAGAATCCTTCATCGACTTTGATGTCAGATTTGGGTCGCTGCGAAGACGGTCTGCCACGATTCTTCGGAAGGGGGGGAAGATTTCGGCGAGTTTGGAGATGAGAGTAGGAAGGATGTTTCTGAGCTCGCTCATATTCGCGTCATCCCTCTGGCAGAAAAATGCTCCGGCGAGGTGCTGTACATTGTGAAGCTTTTCACAAATTGAATGAGCTAGCGACGTTTTGCCAATTCCGGGTAAACCATGGATCCAGTATAGATTGCCCGTTTCTGATTCATTGGCCGCCCAGGCCATGATTTGATTCAAGAGACCTTCGCGGGTGCCTTCCATACAACAGAGTTTCAAGTCATAACCGGTCTCGACGCGCTTAAGCCGCGTAAGCAAAAACTCCTGCTCTACACGAGCCATTGAGGACAGGAGATCGCCAGGTAGGGACAATACATGCTTACCACTCTTTTTGGCGAGGCGGAGCGCCTCAACATCCACCGCATGGTTGAAGTCCTCAATGGCCTTGGTCAATTCTTTGTCCATTTCTTCGATCTTCTCTGGGTTGGCCGGCCCACCAACCGTTCTCGCTGTGATCATCAGTTACTTGCCAAATCCAGGACATGGCCACATACCTTTGACATAGTTGCATGAGAATTCTGCGACCATCCGCATCACTTCGAACATTCGCTGGATGGCCCTCTCCAAGATATCTGTCTCTTCGCAGACAACATCGTCTGCGACCTTCTTCCCCAATGGCAGAATGCGCTGCAACCGGCCCAACAGAGCTGACGGCATCTGGTCGTATTTGTTTTGCTCTTTCAAGAGCTACATCGTCATGCATTAGGTCTGTTCCCGATATGCAAGCAGCGGGTACGAACCTCAAACGTGACACTGGCAAGACCAAAGACAGCCTTTGAGATAGGATTCAACTAGAAAGTGTCAATGTCTCACTGGTTTCCATTCGGGAGAACTGACCTCTGCGAAGACAACCCCGTACTTGATAGCCTTGTCGACAATCCTCTCTGTTGATGCACCCATCATTGGGGAGTGTTCTTTTAACAATCCTTCGAGTTCTTTGAGCAAGGAGTGGAGAGTTTCCGCCTATGAGGACGTCATTACCTGGATGCAATGGCCAGTTGCAAAGAGACGAACCGTAGGGCTCGCAGAGAAATGTAATTCAAACGAGCAACGATACTTTCCAACGACAACGACCTCTGCGGTTCTGTATTAGGTATGAATAGACTGGTTGGGGAGTATGACCAACCCGGGACCGTAGGCTCGTGCTCTTCGGAGGTCCAGTACTCATCAAAAAGCTTGTGGAGGCCAATCTCCTTGACATTCCGGTCCTTCTTCGTGAACAGCAGATGACTACGGTTCACTTGAATCTCTACGCGCACCCGGGATGTCGGAGAAATATCTCTATATACGCACATGCTTCGGTGAGTGCACGTTGTAAAGAGACCGAGGACATACGGGCGCTGGACTGGTGCCCACGTCCAGTTGTCTTTCCTCTCTAATTCTATTGTTTCACTTCCTACAAACAACACCAGCTTATACTTCAAATCCGGAACATCTTGCACAATGATTTCTTTTTGGTACCCGATATGAGCGGTATGGACCTAAATTGAAGTGAAGCGCCGCACCATTCAGGTAAAGGCTTTTAGGGCATCATCAGTGACAACGGGGCACTATATAACCATCGAGGTGCTCACAGGTTCATTGCTTGGGGTGCCTTGGTCGCCATGGTTGTTCCCTCTGTCTGACTTCGGGGTCCAGGAGACGATCGATCGGGGATTCGGCATTGGCGCCCACACATCAATGACAGCTGACGTCTGTCATGCCCTCTTCTCATTGCCAGAATCCCTGCACCACAGTGACTCAAGTAGAAAGCATCGCACGAGAAACCGATCACTCGATCTGTCAGGGTGAAGAAACCCGAGCCGGGTGTTGGAATCCGTCTTGCCTTGCTTCGTGTTGGCGTCTACGCCTTCACTGGGGACATGAGAAGGTACCACTTTCCGATTCTCTGACTGTGGCGCATCAATCACGATTGGCAGCAGGGATATACGGGCGACCCATCTTTCTTGACGAATCCGCCGCCGTCCATAAGAAAGAGAAGTTCGGTGAATGGTAGGCCGTGTACTACCCTCCTTGGTTGGTATAGGAACCAATGGGATGCACTGCTCGGCGTCCTTGGGGTCAAAATTAACTGCGAGCTCTTGCTTTCGGGTCGTGCCAGAGTTGTCTACCACGACTACGGCCTCTACCGCTACTACATTACCCCTCTTTCTGCCATCTATTTGTTGTGTCCATCTCCCCGTCTTTCCATTCTTTATTGCAGGATTTGTGTTGATCGAGTGGAGGAGATACAGAACTGCCTAGTTGTTTCTTTTACTCTATCGTGTATCTGCGAAGGGATCCAGGGAGAGTTCTTGGAGACTAAGGACTGATACTTGCGTATCAGTTACGTCTCTCGAACTTGAACCTAATGACCCGGAGAGGCCCTGTCACGGAACTGTCACGGGTAAGCTCCGATCAGTTTCATGTGACCTCGGTCTCTATGTGACCTGGTCTGATGTGACCTTGTCTAGGCTAGGCCCTGCCACGGAAACCCTCCAGGGATTGTCGTCTTTTCGCGTCTCGTATGTTAAGATTGGGTGCACCACAAATGTATATTAGGTTCCTACTGCTAATACATGTAATCTACTATGACTTTTTTGGCTCCATGTATTGTAAACGGTGCACGGCACCATGCCAGTTTGACGTTTGCGCGACTCAGAATAAAAATAAAGTTCGAACACCAAAACATCAGTTTGTTCAGGCTGTAGTGTACTGGTTGAATTAGCTTAAATCATGTATGCGTTGATACGGGCAGCGGTACGGGTGCGAAGGAAGACAACAAGGTTAGTATCGCAATCATCGTTTTGAAACGGTCCATACGCGTTCTGTAGTGAGTTGGAGTCTGATAATGAAATATTAGCTTCTCCTCTGTCCCTTACAACCTCTGTTTTGACTCACAAGGTGCCACCGCCGACGTTTTGCTCAGGCTTGTTGACAACGGTGTCAGCGTCCTCTCGATGGCGAACACGCCTGGTTGTAGTTTGAGCTGATCCATTGGGAGTAGGTTGAGTTTGGGATGGTTCTGCTTCGGACTGTTGGGCTTGTAACAGTGCCCTCTTCTTCTACTTCCTCGCCCTATCCCTCTCGATGATCTGGACAGAGCCTCCTTCCTTGGGCATGTGGATGTGCACATTCTCGACATCTGGGTGGCATTGTGGCTGGCTCCGACAAGGTGAAGGTGGTGGGGAGGGTGTTGAGTTGCGCAAACGCCAAACTGGCCTGGTTCCGTGCGCCGCGTACAACACATGGAGCCAAAAAAGTTGAAACAGATTATATGAATTAGCAGTAGGAACCTAATACACATTTTTGAAGCAGACAATATCAACATACAAGACGCGAAAACCCTAGAGGGTTTCCGTGACAGGCCTAGCCTAGACAAGGTCACATCAGACCAGGTCACATAGAGACCGAGGTCACATGAAACTGATCGGAGCTTACCCGTGACAGTTCCGTGACAGGGCCTCTCCGGGTCATTAGGTTCAAGTGTCTCTCGACAATGTGGTCCACATCTTGAACCCGTCCCATTCAGGGCGTTCTGATCAGCCTTCACGGACGGACGATTTCTGCCAGGTCTGCGCAAATCGGCTCTGAATAACGCAAAATATTCGGCCTGACCAACGCAACCTTCGAAATTAGCTGGCAAAAAATTGAACACTTCCCAATTTTCTAACGCTCCTGATACAAGGTACAACAATATTACATAGAGGAAGCATTACTGCCTCAATTGACTCTTCTTCCTAAGTGATACTTCGCAGTGACTGCAACAGAAGAGAACGAAGACTGGACGAATCCGCAAAAGAGCTATAGCTAGAGGACTCTGTCTTTCGGATCCAGTCAAGACAGAGGAGGACAAATGGCTCCTCCTTCCCGCATTCCTCAAAGTCAAAGGACTCGTCAAACAACACATCGACTCGTTTAATTATTTTGTCGACCACGATCTTAAGAACATCGTCAACGCGAACAACCGTGTTACCTCAGACGTCGATCCAAAAAATTTCTACACCAATATCTACGTCGGTATGCTGGAGTGAGACGACCATGGAAGTGGCGCTGGAACTGGTGGCGCTGGGGACCGGCCTGTCACACAGCAGGAATGCAGGCTGAGGGACACGACGTACTCTGCACCCGTGTTTGTCGATATCGAGTATCCGCTGGGGAGCAAGCGCATCAAACGTCCCAGCATTGTGCTGGCCCACCTACCGGTCATGCTCGGGAGCAACAAGTGCGTGCTCAGTGGCAAGTCCGAGGCGCAACTTGCTACCATGTCCGAGTGCCCGCTCGATCCAGGGGTTATTTCTTCGTTGATGGCACGGAGAAGGTCATTTTTGGTTCAGGAGCAGCTGAGCAAGTATCGAATCTTGATCGAGACGGATAGCTCGAAGGGTATCGTGTCTGTCTCGGTGACTTCGTGAGTCTGTACGCTCCCCCACGAACCAGTCTGAATATAAATTTCAAATCCAGGTCAACCCACTCCGGTTTCAAATCAAAGACGCACGTGGTCATGAATAAGGGACTTATCCCCCACAAGCATAACTCTTTCACAAACGACATTCCTATCACCGTTGCACTGAAAGCACCTGGTGTCCAGTCCGACAAGGAAATCCTTCTTTTCTGCGCTCGAAATACCAAGTCATACCAAAGAGCATTCTCTCCCAACCTTGAGGAAGCGGTCAAGCTCGGTATCTTCGCAACGCAGCAAGCAAGAGAATGGATCGGTGATCGAACGCGTGTTATTCGGAAGGTGGCTGGTCCGCGCAGGGCATGGAGTCATTAGTCATGACTGTCTCGACGCACGTACCGGTTGTCAATCTCGATTTGACTGCCAAGGTACTATGTTGCAACTATGACTCGGCGACTCCTTATGGCCAAACAAGACTCATCATTACTGGATGACAGAGACTACGTAGGCAACAAGCGACTAGCACTGTGAGCCGCCTGTCTCTCATTTAACATGATGTTGTAACAGCTTTCCTTCTCAGTGCTGGTTAATGCTTTTCGAAGATCTCTTCAAGAACTGGAACGCGAAGTTGAAACTGGCGATCGATAAAGTCCTAAAGAAACCATCTCGAACAACCGAATTCGATGCGTACAAGACAATTCTCGCAATTCGCCAACCAATCTCCCCTGGCTTCATCCGTGCCATTTCTACCGGCAACTGGTCTCTCAAGCGATTCCAGATGGGGCGCGGAGGGGTCACGCGCGTCCTCGACCGTCTGTCCTTCATATTAGCACTAGGGATGATCGCCCGAATTTCGTCCCAATTTGAGAAGACGAGAAAAGTGAGCGGACCAAGAGCGCTTCAACAGAGTCAATGGCGATACACCCGAAGGGGAAGCGTGCGAGCTGGTCAAGAACCTTGCGTTGGTGACCTATAGCGCGGATGTTGTGGAGGAACCGACACTGCGGATTGCTACTCTACTAGGTGTTGAAGGTGAGGACAGTGTTCTGTTATGCAGCTCGATGACTCACACTGCTCCACCAGACGTCCACGGGCACGGAAATCCACGGATCGATCTCCTTCGTAGTTCACATCAACCGTCTCATCGTTGGTATCACTCGGTTCCCTGCCAGATTCGTTGCTCAGTTCTGCAGGCTGAGGCGTGCCGGCAAGATCAACGAGTTTGTTGGAATTGATTTAAACCATCATCACAAAACGGTCAATATTGCCAGTGACGGTGGACGAATCTGCCGGCCACTGATCATCGTGGAACACACGCGACCGAAGGTGACCAGTGAGCATATCCAGGTTCATTCGTTCCAGGGAGGGAGGCGCTCACGTCTGTCATAGTTCCTGAAAGCTGGAAAAATGAGCTACGGACTAGTAGAATACGTGGACGTCAATGAAGTGAACGACCCGCACATCACACTCTACGAGGACCAAATTGAGTCTTCGACGACTCATTTAGAAATTGAACCGTTCACGATCCTGGTGCCATCGCTGGACTCATCCCCTACCCATATCACAACCAGTCACCTCGCAATGCCTGCCAATGTGCCATGGGCGAGCAAGCCATTGAGGCGATTGCACTCAACCGGCTCAACCGCATCGATAGACCGTTGTATCTGTTAGTGTACCCACAGCAGCCATGTCCAAGACGAATACTATCGAGCTTGTTGGATACGACGGGCTTCCAGCAGGGCAGAACGCGACTATGGCGATTATGAGTTACTCGAGATACGACATCGAAGACGCACTTATCCTGAACAGGGTAAGAGTGCTACGGTGTCCCTTTCAATGTATCTATAAGCTGATCATATACTAGGGGAGCCTGGATCGCGGCCATGAAAAATGACAAGTATTCAGAAAGAACACAACACTCATCCGAAATGCCCCAATGGAACCTACGTACGTCACTTTCCCGACAGAAACATGTTCCTCACCTTTACCTACCAGGATTGACCGTGTTGTATATGCGCCCATAGACGAACCGACGAAGAAAAGGCTAAAAAATACCATATCATCGATGGGGACGGTTTGGCCATGGCGGGAGAACGTGTGGATCCCGGAGACGTCTATTTCAACAAGCAGACACCGACAAATGCCAATTACAATATCACAGTGTCAGCTGTAACGGCAGAATTCAAGAATACTCCACGGACCTACAAAGCTCCAGTGTCAGGGTATATCGACAAGGTTGTACGCTCACTGTATGATGGGGACATTCGCTCATAGTATTACGCTTAGGCTATGCTCACCGACACCGAAAATGATCAAACCCTCATCAAAATAGACTGGAACTTGAGGGAAATTCTCATCACGACACGAACGAAAGGTGTGTGACTTTACTCTGCACTTATGATAGACCTCGCTTCGATGACTTTGGAAAGGCGTCACTGGTTTGATCGTCAAACAAGAAGGTATGTAATTCAATGATCAAGGCATCTGCCCAGGTTAGTTCCCCTTTCCGTAACTCCCCTTCTCATAGTTTCTCCAGATGCTATCATGAATCCACGCGATTTCCCTTTTCGAATGACGGTATCGGGCTACTCGCTGGGAAGGTATGTAGCCTGGCGCGTTCACATAACTATCTTAACCGAGTGTTCAGGTAGGGGTGCTACGTGGTACTCTGGAGTACGGCACTGCGTTCGAAGGGTCGAAAGTATGTGGAAAGGGTGGGGAATTGCGCCTAAACTGACGGCTGATTAGGTTGAAGACATGTCCCATATCCTCATCTCCAAAGGGTTCAGCTATTCTGGAGAGGATATGTTGACCAGCGGGATCACTGGCGAACCTTTGGAGGCATACGTTCATTGTTAGGCCAATCTACTATCAGGTAGGTACTGTATCTTCAGTGTGGCGATAAGCAGTGCCGCTCACGATTCGAACAGAAATTCAGTAGGTCAACTGCTTCTTGTATGGTTGCCTAGCTCACTCATACGTAGAACATATTGTAATGGACAGAACGCACGCTCGATCACGGTACGTAGTGCTGAATATAGCAGCTGATTTATTGACGCTCTGCCCTAGTGGTCCTCGGGCAACCTAACTCGTCAGCCGACTGAGGGCCAATCAAGAGACGGTGGTCTACGATTAGGAGAGATAGAGCGAGACTGCCTTATTGGCTACAGAGCCACACAAGTTCTGCTCGAACGGCGGATGATTTCATCGGACCAGTTTCAAGTGCATGCTTGTCGAGTGTGCGGGCTGATGGGATATAATGGATGGTGCCTATACTGCAGGATCTCCGAGAAGATGGCCAGGTTTATGCTGCCAATTTGCTCTTCCAGGAGGTTCGTATTTGGTTCTGGAGCCGGACTGATTTCCGCCCTCTGAGCAAGCTTTCTTATAGTTGGGCACCATGGATAGAATACCACGGTTGATCATAGACGACGCAGTTCGCAATTGACAGTAAAATCATCATGTCAACGTACTCAGTCGCACCACTCGTCCCGGTGGGGTGGGCGCGCTTCTTCTGGCGGGCCCTCGATCCTGCTTCCCCCGGTCTCCTTCCCATCAATCGCCGCGCGTTCGCCGTTCTTTGATCTCCCTCATGGATGGCACCAGACCATCTCTAACTCTCGCGCGTCCTTGACTCGTCCGTCGTCGTCGCATTCTCCATCGGCTTATTCAACGTCTTCGGTCTCAGCGTCGCCCGGCACGTATCCGCCACTGCGCGGAGTATCACTGACATATGCAGAACTATCGCGATCTGGATTATCAGTCTTGGACTCGATTGGGAGGCCATCCACTGGTCGTATTCCATGTTGCAGGTCGCTAGCTTCGGGCTGTTGATGTATGTCCTCCTTTCCATGCTGACAGATACGACACCTTCTTCAACAATCTTGTCACGCTCCTCGTTGTGTCCGCCCGCCGGTCACCCTCGGAGCGGAGTGAGCTGGCGAAAGAATCTTTCGCCCTTGGCTTGTTGTGCTCTATATCCGGATTGAACATTAAACTGGCGAAGACAATAGGGACAGCCAAAACAGTCATACGTACAACAAGTCGGTTCTAATCGACAAGGAATGGCCACAGGGATGTGGCCATGGCCATGACCAGATAGCGCTAGGCCTAATCCGGAAGTGTGGCTGGACAGATCTGAGGCTGGATAGATATGTAGCTAGACTGATACGTCGTAGCAATCTAACAGTGACCGTTATTACTTGTGTGGCACCTTCGAGCTCCGCATTACAACCCCCAACTAATAGTGAGTCCCGCCGCACCCCCAGATCAAGGCCCAAGGAGCTGCACGATGTTCGCGCGTCATGTCCGTCGGTATGGACGCTATGATCTGCCACTGGCTTTTGCAGGTCTCCGCGAGGCAGCAAGCCTGGGCCGGTAGACACGGGCAAAGTGACACAGGAAGATGCAATTTGGGGTCTCGTATGTGGTATGACTTCTCGCTTGGGACTTGCAGGGATCGTGTAACGGCAATGGGTAAAGGATTGAGGGAACGTCGACAGGCTCAACCGCTGGATGCTGTTGCGGGGAAGCTGCGGTTTGCTTGCTCTGATGTTCAGCTATCGCAATGTTGAAATTTTCATCTCCGTATGTACCCCTACAGACAACGACGGCCTCAACGACATTTCTCTCCACCCGCTTAATTAATCGGCCTCCGCTATCGACAACCCATTGTGCTTTCTTTTCTCCTCCCGGCTGCTCTGGCTTCTCTAGCACTAGCAGAAAGGATATTGATTATATTTCCCCAAAGCCCCAACCCCAGAACCCCAGATGCATCTCGGCTAATGAAACCACGGCAAACAAAGGAAGGTTGCCGGAAGAGGGAGCCCGTCGATCGCCTGCTTTTTAAGTTGATTGCCGAGCGCTTAGCCTGTGCAGTATTAATGTCAATGCCAATGTCCAACCCGTTCGCTGGCTCCCCTTCGTCGTCATCCAAGGCTCTTTGTTGCATAAACTCCGACGTGCATTGGCTGATCCCCGCAATAGTGAGCGTGTCGATCGCGTGGCTCTCTCGGAGATAATGTGGCATTGAGTTGATTTATTTTTGGCGCGTTGCATTTCCGAGCGCTTAGCCTGCAAAGTATGGCGATATTGATGTCACATGTCAATGTCAAACCCTAGCTCGACTGGCTCACTCCTGACAAATCCCTGCTTGACCATCTCTCCCTTAGACCCATCAGAACCCAGAACACCTACTCGCCTGCCCATGAGACGACTATCTCGAGCCACCTATACATGCTTACTGTTACATTTGTAAGTTTCTAATATGGATATAGTCGCGCGTGAGATGGATCTGAACGGTTGCCGCTCGTCGCTGCAGGTGTGCCACGGTGAATCGACGGATAATTTGAGACCTGTTTGGACCTGTGAGATAACTCTAGTAGTATACTAGTAGTATAGAATAAGTCCACTGACTCGTTTTCGCCGTAGGCTGGACCGACTCTCCGCTTTCAAATCACGGCGTGTCGTCCTAACACCAGTATTTGGCGCACACTGGCTTAACAGCACCCAACAAATACCAAAAATTCAACCAATCGTTTTACGCGTCTCGCCTTCGATCTCGTTGCACTTGCACATGGCTGCGTGGCCTTCCTGTTACGGGGGGCGGGCAAGGAAGGGATGAACCAAGCTCGTGCGCTGGGAGAATGGTGGTACTTCGTCCTACACACGCCCATACACAAGATCTACGCGTCAGACCTTAAACGCGCCCACAGCACCGCCATCCAACTCGTCGCCCCGCGCACATCGCTCCCGGAGCCAGACAAGCACCCGCTCGCCTGCCCACCGATACATACCACGCCCCTGATCCGTGAGCAGCACTTTGGTATCGCCGAGGGTAAGCGCTGGTCTGCTGGGCCGGTCACGAAAAAGAGGGAGCAGTAGCAGCAGCGTCGGCGTGCGTCGGCGCACGATGACGACGGGAAGCTAGTGGATCCCGAGGATGAGGTCGAGGTCGAGGTGTACGAGACGATACGGAATCGGCACGATAGGTTCACTAGTGGCGAGTCGCTTGACGATCTCGCGCTTCGGGCGGAGGATGCGATGGAGAGGCTTGTGTGGCCGCATCTGGACGACGCGATTGCGATTGCGCACCACCACTCAGATGCCGGTGCCGGTACGAATACGAATGGGGTGGAGGGGGTAGAGGTCGAGGTCGATGGTCGACCACGGGAAAATGGAGAGGTCGACGTCGATGTCGAAGGCGGACTCGGGTACCATGTCGTTATCGTCAGCCATGGCCTGTGCATCTCCGAGATGGTCGCTGTCATACTCAGGCGGAGTACCAATGCCGGAGCGACCGCCGGAGTCCGATTCAAAGGACTTGTCAATACTGGCTGGACGCGAGTACGCATTCGTCCCCTGGTGAGTGACCGTTGGTGATTCCTCATGCATTGCGACGTGTTCATCTGAAGGGGTGGTTTCTCCACAGGAAAATGGTACATTGGATATTTCGGTCGTGGCGGTCAACCAGGCCCCCCACCTTGTTAAAGTCGTGAGTGCTCAACGAAAGACTCGGTCTATATATGTTATGTGGCGTGGTGATTAACGTGTATCTTCCATTCGGTCACAGAAACGACAAAGTGGGGGAATCGGCAGCGCCCCTAGTGATGACAAGCAACGAAGCATTAGAGATTTTTTTGGAGGAGCCTCCGCTACCCCTGTTCCACGACCAGTTGATACGTCTCCTTAGACCTATTTTTTAATCTTCGGGATCTTAGGATGCAATGGGAATAATCATGTCGCAAATGTCGATCGACCCTTATAAGGGAGGGGGTGAATAAGGGGCCTTATTGACAGCCTTATAGAGAGGGCGATACACAAATCCATGTAGTTCTGGTGTTGCTATGTGTTAGACGCTAACGTAAGAGATTATACGATCATGCTAAGGTGGTGGGAGAGCACGCCAGCCGTCATTTTTCGCTCTCACCACCACCAACTCATGGCCTTTTCTTCGGGCCTCCCCCATGGACAAACAGGTGTTCTATGAGGGTTGTAAACAATACTGGACCACCAAAAATTGCGCATATCCCACCCCTTGTCTTCACACCAGCACTTCTGGAATGTGCGAACCAGAAAAATGCTAAGTCCAACTTGGACCCGACCACTCCCTTCTCCCCTCATTGACCTCACCACCAATGCCTCAAAAACACGCTAATGAATCAATAATCTTGACGCTGGTGAGTACACTAATGCACCGCTCATGCAACCCCCCGCCCCAAAAAAAAACCCAGCAAACCTAGACACGTGACACCTGGTGAGTTGTGCTCACTCGCAACGGCAGTAACAATGCTGACAAGACCTCATGGATCAGGTACCTGCAGTTTTACTGCCTTTATCACTGCGTAAGTCACTG
>Ga0307515_10006054_pt1 | contig 24310 bp, 21 predicted proteins | sample 17_EM_MG_FD_194513 | JGI IMG/M metagenome (GOLD analysis project Ga0307515, IMG submission 194513) | Populus trichocarpa ectomycorrhiza microbial communities from riparian zone in the Pacific Northwest, United States - 17_EM | ecosystem: Host-associated > Plants > Roots > Unclassified | place... | reverse complement strand
CCTTCTTCCTCGGAGCGGCCGGCCAGCGGTTGCCCGGGCGGCGGGCAACGTCCTTCGCGTCGGCCGACGGCGCGCGCGCGGCGTCGATGCTCTCGGACGCGCCGTCCTCGTCGATGTCGTCGCGGTTGCCGTAGGGCCGGCGGGGATCGTACGGCCGGTAGCGGGGCGGTGGCGGCGCCTCGCCGACGATGATCTCCTGCTCCGGCTCGGGCGCCCGCTCCTCGAACAGCGCGACGGCGATCACGCCGACGTTGCGCGCCTTGCCCTTCTGGCCGGCGTACGATCCGGACACCGACGAGAACCGGAAGGTCGCGACGTCGGCCTGCGAGGTGCGAAAGCCCTCGATCCGGGTCTCGCCGTACGGCGGCACGACGTAGCCGCGCTTGCGCAGGTCGCCGCCCTCGCCGTCGATCACGTCGAGCCCGTCGACCGACACCACGGCCTCGATCCGGCGGCCGGTCGGGTTGGTGATCCGGATGACGTAGCGGTCGTCGGCGTTGCCCTGGACGTAGAACCGATCGCGAAACGCGTAGGTCGGCAGCGTCTCGCCGTCGCCGCGGATGACCTGGACATCGTACGGCGCGCGCAACCTCGTGGGTGCGATCGCCAGCGCGATGTGCGACGGCGCCAGGCCCGGGCCGGCGACCGGCTGATCGGCGTAGGCCGCCGAGCATGCGCTGGCCGTGAGCGCGGAGAACATGATCGAGGTGAACGCGACGCGGCGAGGTGCCATGTGGCTTTGAGACGCCCGACGCCGGTCGCCGATCTAAAGCCGTGTATAGTCCGCGGCATGGCTCCGTCGAAGAAGCCGGCGAAGACCGCCAAGCCGGTGAAGTCCAAGCCGAAACCGAAGCCTCGCGCGGCAGCGCTGGCCGCGCGTGTGCCGCCGCCCGACGTCGCGCACGCCGACCCCACGCTGTTCGATCCGCTGACGCCGGGCGAGATCGCCGACGCGCTCCGCACGCTCACCGAGGATCGCCGGCTGAGCTCGATGGCCAAGGTCGGCCGCTACCGCGTGATCTGCACCGAGCCGCTGGTGGTCAAGCCGCCGCACTGGATGGCCGGCCACCGGCTCGCACGCGTGGTGGTGTACGACTACGCCGCCGACCGCACCGTCGACGCGTGCGTCGATCTCGACGCCGGCGTGGTCGCGCACCTCGAGCTGACCCGGGCGCAGCCGATGCTGTCGCGCGACGAGGAGGCGCTCGCCGTGTCGATCGCGATGGTCGACGACCGGGTGCGCGAGCAGCTCGCGCTCGGCGACGTCCCGCAGTCCACGCTGCACTACTGGGGCCGCACCCCCGACGATCTCGCGTTCGCGCGGCGCTCCGCGGCGGTGGTGTTCGGCCGCGCCGACGGCCACGCCTCGATCGTCGCGGTGGTCGATCTGCTCGAGAACCTGGTGACCCGGGTGGTCCCCGCGGAGCACTGGTGATGAGCAACGTGATCGCCGAGGCCCACTGGAAGGTGCACTGGCGGCTGACCGAGTCCGCCGGGATCATGATCTACCTGGCCGACTACCGCGGCCACCGCGTGCTGTGGGAGGCGTCGCTGCCCTACGTCACGGTCGACCATCAGCGCGAGACGCTCGAGCTCCGTGACGATCCGGACGAGGCCCACGGCCCGTGGTGGATCCCGCTCGGCGCGCGCACGCTGCAGGGCCCGGTCCGCATGCAATCGTTCCGCGGCGGGGTCGAGCTGTCGGCCGCGTTCGCCGCGGGGCCGTACCACTACACCCAGCTGTGGCGGTTCCACGACGACGGCCGGCTGTGTCCGTGGCTCACGATCTACGGCCCCGGCGTCCACGACCAGCACACCTACCACCCGCACTGGCGGTTCGACTTCGACCTCGACGGCGCGCGCGACGACGCGTTCGAGCGCTACGAGGACGCGCGCTGGCACCGGGTCGAGAAGGAGGGCTGGTTCCCGTACAGCGGCGAGGCCGATGAGCACGGCAACGTGTGGCGCCAGGTCGACGTCACCTCGGGCGCGGCGGTCAGCATCCGCCCGCACACCTGGGACGACGCCGAGCTGTTCGCGATCCGCTACCACGACGGCGAGTGGGCGCCGTACTCGCCGCGCAGCGAGGCGGGGTCGGCGACCTTCCCGTCGGCCTACGTCGGCGAGGAGCCGCTCGACGGCGACGACGTGACCCTGTGGTACGTCGCCCACGTCCACTTCGATCAGTCGTTCCCGTACACCGCGGGGCCGTGGATCAAGGTCGAGGGCTTCGGCGGCTGAGCCGGCGAGAACGTCCCGGGCGCCGCGTCACGCGGCCTCGCCGTGGCACTTCTTGTACTTCTTGCCCGAGCCGCACGGGCACGGCTCGTTGCGGCCGACCTTGGCGTCGGCGACGATCGTGCCCTGACGCTCGCCGGGGCGCCGCCCGGACAGCGCGGCGTCGAACGCCTCGATCAGGACCTCGGTCGGCTTGATGATGGTCGAGGCGGTGTCGGCGGTCATCGCCGCCTCCTTGACGTCCTCGGCCAGCAGCACGGCCAGCTTGGCGTAGATGTGCGGCTGGGCCTCGACCAGCGCCGGCGAGACGCGCTCGTGGGGCGGCAGGTCGGCCAGGCCCTCGACCGTCGACAGCGCCTCGGTCACGACCCGGTCGGCGTCGGCGAGGTTCTGGGTGGTGAGCCGCGGCAGCGTCGCGTCGCGGCCGCGGTCGAACATCGCCCACACCAGCGTGGCGTAGAACACCGCGGCCTCGCCGACGGTGTCGCCGTGCTCGTTCTTGACCGCGGCGGCGTGCTGGAGCAGGAACGGCTGCTCGCGCTGCAGGCGCTGCGCGAGCTTGTTCATCGCCTTCTTGTCGCCGCGCTGATCGAGGCGCGTGAAGGCGGTGATGGTTCGTTCGACGTCCTCGGCGGTGACCACGTGCGCAGACATGACCGGCGCTCTAGTGCCGCGTGCCGTCGGCGCCGACTTCCCAGACCATGCCCGAGTACATCAGCTTGTTCAGATCGCCCACGCCCTGCTTGACGATCGCGTCGTCGACCTGCTGCACCGCGAGCTGGCCGTAGGTCGGCTTGTCGTTGCGGTACAGCACGCCCATCGGGATCGGGAAGTCCGGCTGGACGAGCTGGGCGAGCAGGTGGGCATACAGCGCCGAGCCGCGCTCGCTGTGGACGACGATCTCGGCGACCGGCGTCTGGCCGGGGCCGTCGCCGACGTCGACGATCTGCGGGGTCAGCCCGGCGCCGAGCTTGATGCCCTTGGTCCCGCCCGCGAACACCAGCGGCTTGCCCTCGACCAGCGCGATCTGCTTGCCGGCCGGGTCGTCCTTCACGCCCTCCCACACGCCGTCGTTGAACACCGGGCAGTTCTGGAGCAGCTCGATGAACACCGCGCCCTTGTGCTTGTAGGCCTCCTGCAGGATGGTCGCCATCAGCTTGGCGTCGGTGTCGGCCGCGCGGGCGATGAACGTGGCGCCGGCGCCGAGTGCGAGCGAGATCGGGTTGAGCGGATGGTCGATCGATCCGGTCGGCGTCGACGGCGCGCGGGTGCCCATCGCCGAGGTCGGCGAGTACTGGCCCTTGGTCAGGCCGTAGATCTGGTTGTTGAACAGCAGGATCTTGAGATCCATGTTGCGGCGCAGCGCGTGGATCATGTGGTTGCCGCCGATCGACAGCCCGTCGCCGTCGCCGGTGATCACCCACACGTCGAGCTCGGGCCGCGTGATCTTGAGCCCCGACGCGATCGCCGGCGCCCGGCCGTGGATGGTGTGGAACCCGTAGGTGTTCATGTAGTACGGGAACCGGCTCGAGCACCCGATGCCGCTGACGAACACGGTGTTCTCGCGCTTGATGCCGATCGTGGCCAGCGTGCGCTGCACGGTCGCGAGGATCGCGTAGTCGCCGCAGCCCGGGCACCACCGCACGTCCTGGTCGGACTCGAGGTCCTTCTTGCTCAGCTTGATCTTGACTGCTTCGGTCATGACTGGGGTTCCCTCTGCGCGCGCTCAGGCGCTCGCCTGCGACTGCGTCGCAACCGCGGACGGTTCTGCATGCTTGGCGTCGAGCTGGACCTCGACCGCGTCGACGACCTCGCGGACCTTGAACGGCTGGCCCTGGATCTTGTTGAGGCCGATCACGTCGATCAGGAAGGTCGCACGGATGATCTGGCGCAGCTGGCCCATGTTGAGCTCGGCGACGATCACGCGCTTGAAATTGTGGACGATCTTGGCGAGGCCTGGCTCGAGCGGCGACAGCCAGCGCAGGTGAGCGTGGCTGACCTGCTTACCCTGCGCGGCCAGCTGCTGCTGGGCCTGGCGGAGCGCGCCGTAGGTGCCGCCCCAGCCGATCACCAGCACGTCGCCGGACTCGGCGCCCGACAGATCGAGCTCACCGATGTCCTGCGCGATCCGCTCGATCTTCTCGGCGCGGACGTGGGTCTGCTTCTCGTGGTTCTCGGGCGCGTAGGAGATGTTGCCGGTCAGCGCGTCCTTCTCGATCCCGCCGATCCGGTGCTCGAGGCCGGGCGTCCCGGGGATGACCCAGGCGCGGGCCAGCGTCCGCGGATCGCGCTGGTAGACGAAGTAGCTGTTCGGATCGGTGCGGTGCACGACCTCGAACCGGGGCAGCGCCGAGAGGTTGGGCAGCGGCCAGGGCTCGCTGCCATTGGCGATGTAGCCGTCGCTGAGCAGCATCACCGGGACCATGTAGCGGGTCGCGATCTTCACCGCCTCGATCGCGCAGTAGAACGTGTCGCCGGGCGACTTGGCGGCGAGCACCGGGATCGGCGACTCGCCGTTGCGGCCGTACAGCGACTGCAGCAGGTCCGACTGCTCGGTCTTGGTCGGCAGGCCGGTCGACGGCCCGCCGCGCTGGATGTTGAGGATCACCACCGGCAGCTCGGTCATCACGCCCAGGCCGATCGCCTCGCCCTTGAGTGCGATGCCGGGCCCCGACGACGCGGTCACCGCGATCGATCCGCCGTACGCCGCGCCGAGCGCCGCACCCATCGCGGCGATCTCGTCCTCGGCCTGGAACGTCAGCGCGCCGAAGTTCTTGTACTTGGCGAGCGAGTGCAGGATCGACGACGCCGGCGTGATCGGGTAGCCGGAGTAGAACAGCTTCTTGCCGGCGAGCTCGGCGCCGACCACCAGCCCGAGCGCGATCGCCTCGTTGCCGGTGATGTTGCGGTACATGCCGGGCTTGAACACCGCCGGCGGGACCTTGTAGACCGTCTGGAACACCTCGGCGGTCTCGCCGAAGTGGTAGCCGGCCTTGAACACCTTGACGTTGGCCTCGCCGAACTCCGGCTTCTTGGCGAACTGCTGGTGGATCCTCCGGATCTCACTCTCGGGCTCGCGGCCGTACATCCAGAACACCAGGCCGAGCGCGAAGAAGTTCTTGGCCCGGCCCTTCTCCTTGTTCGACAGCTCGCTGCCGTCGAGCGCGGTCATCGTGAGGTGGTTGATGTCGACCGCGTGGACCTTGTACTTGCCCAGGCTGCCGTCCTCGATCGGGTTCGACGCGTAGCCGGCCTTCTTGAGGTTGGCCTCGATGAACGCGCCGGTGTTGACGATCAGCGTGCCGGTCTCGATCAGGTCCTTGAGGTTGGTCTTGAGCGCGGCCGGGTTCATCGCGACCAGCACGTCGGGCGCGTCGCCCGGCGTGTGGATCTCGGAGGACGAGAAGTGAAGCTGAAACCCCGAAACGCCGAACAGGCTGCCGGCGGGGGCGCGGATCTCGGCGGGAAAGTCGGGGAACGTGGAGATATCGTTGCCCGCCTCAGCTGCGGCCTTGGCAAACTCGGTTCCGGTCAGCTGCATACCGTCGCCAGAGTCGCCGGCGAACCGGATGACGACCCGGTCCAGGTGCTTCGTATCCATTCGATGCCTCTTGCCCTCGCGTCTCAGCGAGGTGGCGCGGACCTTACCAGCCATGGCCGCGGAACCCAAGTCCAGCGTACCAGCGGTTCACACGCGATCATGCGTGTGGCTGCGCGCAATTCCCTCACACCGGCACCGCGCGTTCAGAGCGTGGCGCACGCCACGAAGCAGCCGCCAACTCAGGCAGCAATTGCGAGATCATAGCGCACCCGCGAGGCCGCGCTACGCTAGGCTTCGTCCGTGCAGAGAGCCGTCCTCGTGTTGCTGGTCTCCGCCTGCGCGAAACCACCTGCTCCCAGCGCGCCTGCCGCGCAGACGCCCGCCGCCGCGACGCCCGCCGCCGCCGCCGCAGCAGCAGCAGCAACGGCAGCGCTGCGCGACGGCCCACCGCTCGCGACGCCGGGCGAGCACATGCAGTACCGGTTGTCGCTGCAGGGCGTCGACCTCGCGACCTACGACCTGGGCTTCGGCGAGGTCATCGAGCTCGCGGGCAAGAAGGCGATCGTCGTGCAGGGCCACGCCAAGGTCCGCGGCTTCGCATCGTTCCTCGCCAACATCGACGACCGCTTCACGTCGTGGATCGACATCGCCACCGGGCGGCCCTTGCGGTTCCAGGCCGACGAGTTCGCCTCGGGCAGCAAGACCAACATCGAGCACGCGGTCGTCGATCTCGCCGCCCGCGCCGGCGACATCGTCCCGGTGTCGTATCACGTCAACGACGCGCCGCCGCGGTCCGAGCCGCAGAAGGCGTCGCAGCCGGTGGCGTGGGACTACAACGCGTTCCTGGTCGCGCTGCGCGGCTGGGAGGGGCCGCCCGGATCACAGCTCACGCTCGAGGTGTTTCGCAGCCGCTTCATGTGGCACGTCGAGGTGACGATCCACGGCAAGGACAAGCTGGTGACCGAGCTCGGCGAGCTGCCGGCGCTGCGGATCGACGGCAAGACCTACAAGCTCAAGCGCGACGGCTCGCGCGCGCCCGACGACACCGAGCGCAAGTTCACGATGTGGATCAGCGACGACGACGGCCGCGTCCCGCTCGAGATCAGGGCGATCACCGACTACGGCGATCTGAAGATGCAGATCGTCGACTACCAGCCCGGCACCGGCGCGCGCCTGCGGCCCTGACCTCCCCGAACTATCGCCGCTTCGGGTCTGCCTTGGAGCGGAACTGCTTCTCGCCCTGGCCGACCACGACCCTGGCGTAGTAGTCGCCGGCCGGCACGCCCGAGGCCGCGACGATCTTGAGCTGTTCGTCGATCAGCTGCTTGAACTCGGCCTTGGACCGCGCGCCGGAGACGTGCTTGCCGTTGATGAAGAACGTCGGCGTGGCGTTGACGTGGAACTTCGCCATCTCGGCCATGTCCTTGGTGAGCCGGTCCTCGCAGGCGGAGCTCGCCATGTCGGTCTTGAACCGGACCGGATCGAGGCCGAGGCCCTTGGCGATCACCAGGATGTTGTCCTCGCCGAGCGAGGTCGCGTCGCCGCCGTTGGACGCGGCGTACGGCGCGTAGCCCTTGTCCCAGAACGCGTCCTTGAACTGCTTGTACTTGCCCTGCTTGGCGGCGGCGCAGCTCGCGAGGTGCGCCGGCCGCGCCGGCGGGTGGACCACCATGTTGGCGTACACGACCCGGACCTTGCCGTTGTACTCCTTGACCAGCTCGGTGAGCGGCGCGGCCATGCGCTGACAGTACGGGCACGCGAAGTCGAACGCCTTGACGATGGTCACCGGCGCGTCGGCCGGCCCGTCGACCTGCCCCGCAGCGACCTCGCCGGTGACGTCGACCGCGAACACCGCGTCCTCGGCCGGCTCCTCGGCCTCCTCGGCCGAGGCCTTCGCCTTCTGCTGCGCGTAGACCTTGTTCAGGAAGTCGACCGCGTCGGCGTTGCGGTCGTGGGCGTCCTGCAGCCGGGCGAGCTGCTGCTCGATCGTGCCGCTGCGATCGATCTTCAACGAGCCATCGGCCGCGGGCGCCGCCGCCGCGGGCTCGGCCGCCGCCGCGGGCGCCGCCGCGGTGGGCCTCGCCGGGTTGGCGGCCGGAGGCTGCTGATGCGCGCAGCCTGCGAGCGCGACGAGAGCCACGAACGCAGGGCGGGTGACGAGCTTCATGGCCCCGGAGGGTGCCAACGCAGCCGGCGTTCGGCAAGCGCGCAGCGCGGCAAGCCGCGACCTCAGTGCGGCTTGGGATCCATCTTCGAGCGGAACTGCTTCTCGCCCTTGGCGATGACGACCTTCTCGTAGTAGTCGCCGCCGGCGACGCCCGAGCCCTCGACCCGCTTGAGCTCCTCGTCGATCAGCTTCTTGAAGTCGTCCTTGGACCGCGCGTTGTCGACGTGCCGGCCGTTGATGAAGAAACTCGGCGTCGAGTTGACGTGGAACTTCTGCATCTCGGCGATGTCGTTCTGCAGGCGCTGCGTGCAGTCGGGGCTGTTCATGTCGGTCTTGAGCTTGTCGGTGTCCAGACCCAGGCCCTTGGCGATCGTCATGATGTTGGGCTCGCCCAGCGCGGCCTGATCCTGGCCTTGCGACGCGGCGTAGGGGCCGAAGCCCTTCTCCCAGAACGCGTCCTTGAACTGCATGTACTTGCCCTGCTTGGCCGCGGCGCAGCTCGCGAGGTGCGCCGGCCGCGCCGGCGGGTGGATCAGCAGGTTGGCGTAGACCACGCGGAGCTTGCCGCTGTAGTCCTTGACCAGCTCCTCCATCATCCCCGACACGGCCTGGCAGTACGGGCACGCGAAGTCGAACGCCTTGACGAGCGTGACCGGCGCGGTGGCCGGTCCGTCGACCTGTCCGCCCTTGACGTCGTCAGACACGCTGACCGCGAACATCGCGTCGGGCGCGGGGTCCTCGCGGTCGCGCCGGGCCTGCTGCTGGGCCTGTTGCGTCTTCTGGTTGGCGAGCTCGCGGTTGAGGAGCTCGAGGACCTCGGCGTTGCGGTCGTGCGCGTCCTGCAGCCGCGCGAGCTGCTGCTCGACGGTGCCGGTGCGATCGATCTTGGGGCCGCTGGGCGGGGTTCCGGGCTTGCTCGCCGCCGGGGCCTCCGCCGGGGTCGGGGTCTCCGCCGGGGACTTCGTCGTGACCTTGTCCAGGCGACTCTGCGGCTGCTCGCAGGCCGCGAACGCGGCTACGAGCGCCAGGCTGGTAATGATCTTCATGGCGGGGGAGCGTGCCAATCCCGCCGCCGATCGGCAAGTCAGTTCTACCGGCGATCCATCTTCGACTTGAACTGCTTGTCGCCCTTACCAAGCACTTCCTTGTCGTAATAGCTGCCACCTGGCACTCCGGATGCCTCGGCGACCTTGAGCCGCTCATCGATGATGGTCTTGAACGCGGCCTTGGGCATCGCGCCGGTGATCGGCCGGCCATTGATGAAGAACGCCGGGGTCGAGCCGACCTTGAACTTCTGCAGCTCGGCCATGTCGCCCTCGATCAGCGCCTTGCACTCGGCGCCCTCCATGTCGGTCTTGAGCTTGGCGGTGTCCAGCCCGAGGTCCTTGGCGATCACCATGATGTTGTCGAGCCCGAGCTTGGACTGATCATGGGTCGCCTGGTATGGCCCGTACGCCTTCTCCCAGAACGCGTTCTTGTAGGCGACGAACTTGCCCTGCTTGGCCGCGGCACATCCCGCGCGGTGTGCGTCGGTCACGACCTGCGGGTGAACGACCAGGTTCTTGAACACCACCCGGACCTTCCCGTCGTACTCCTTGACCAGCTCCTCGAGGGTCGAACTGACCCTCTGGCAGAACGGTCAAGCAAAATCCCAGGCCTCGACGATCGTCACCAGCGCCTGCGCCGGGCCCTCGACCTGACCGAGCTTGAGGTCCGCGGCGATGTCGACGGCGAACACGCCGTCCGGATCGAGCTCCTCGCGCTGCTGCCGGTCCGCCTGGGTCTGCTGTTGCTGTTGCTGCTGCGCGTACCACTTGGTGAGCCACTCCAGCGCCTCGGCGGACCTGGCCTGGCTCTCCTCGAGGCGGGCGACCCGCTCCTCGAGCGAGCCCGAGTGGTCGGCCTTGACCGGCGCGACCGCGGGTTCGTCCTTGTGCTCGGCGATCTGCACCGTCTTGTCGAGCCGCGAGCTGGTCTCGCAGCCGAGCAGCGTGAAGGAGGAGGCGAGCAGCGTGAACAGAGCCATCGATCCGAGGCGCTTCATGGGGTCGTTTTGGCATGCTTGCCCCGAGCCTGCCAAGCGCGACCTGCACGCGCCGGGGGCACCTTGCCTCGGCCGGCGGCAGCACGAGGTGCGCCTCACGCGCCTGGCGGCCATCCGGGGCTGACTAGCCCGGCCGCCGCAGATCCGTCAGATCGATGTCGTTGCGGGCCCAGTGGCCCTCGAAGCCCTGGACGTCGCCGCGCCACAGCGCGTACTCGGCCTCGCTCACGGCGACCACATGCGCCAGCGTGATCGGCGGCGGCCCCATGTCGAGCGGCAGCGGCACCCGCCACAGCCGCGGCACCGTGATGTAGACGTGGGGCAGGCGCTGCGACAGATCGCCGGCGCCCAGCGTGGCGATCACGTCGCGCACCATCACGCCCGGCTCGGGGAAGAACCCGTTGCCCGCGAGGTGGAACGCCAGCGTGGCGAGGACCTGGCCGCAGACCTCGGTGTCGATCGTGGTCGCGAACACCAGCTCGACCCGCGGCCGGCCGAGCTCCTTCCACTTGGTGTTGGCGAGCCCGAGCGTTGCGTAGGTCCAGCGGCCGAAGCTCGGTTGATCCGGGAACCGGGCGATCTCGATCGACAGCGCCTCGTCGGTGACGTGGCGGTAGGTCCGGGTCGAGAATGTGCCCAGGGCGGTGCGCAGCGCGTCGGCGGCGCGGGTCGAGACCTGGAGCAGCGCCGCGAAGTGCGAGACCGAGCGCGCCATCTCGACCCAGGTCGGCTGGAGCGCGAGGGTGCGGCGCAGGTAGTTCTGGGCGACGACCTTGTTGCCGATCTCGGCGTGCGCCACCGCACCGCCCCACAGCGCCGTGGCGCTCTCGGGGCGCAGCCCGATCGCCCGGTCGAAGGCGCGGGCGGCCTCCTGCGGCCGACCCATGCACAGCAGGGCATGGCCGAGCCCCTTCCAGGCCAGGGCGTGAGGCGGAAAGATCTGGGCCGCGCGCTCGAACTTGGCAGCCGCATCCGGATAATTCTCGACGCGCAGCATCTCGTTCCCGGAGGCCACGAGTGCATCGGCCGAGGCCTGGCTCATCGCCGATGATTAAACACGCCACCTGGAGCGGAATCCAATGGATCGCAGCCCTGCGACCCGTTTGATCCAGCGCACGTGTCGCGGTACCGCCTCAGCTGATATGCTTGCAGGTCCATGTCCGCAGGAGTTGGCGCCGACGTCGAAGCACTGTGTTCCAAGTGCGGCGACGTCTGGCATGTCGTCGTAGCCAAGGTTGGCGAGCAGATCGTCAAGGTCCAGTGCAAGCAGTGCAGCGGCTACCACCGCTACAAGTCGCCGCACGGTGCCCCGGCCGACAAGAAGCTGCCGGCCACCACCCGGCCGCCGCGCGAGGCCAAGGCGCCGGTCGAGCGGTTCGAGAAGCCGGCGGTCGCCGCCGACCTGACCCGGCCGAGCCGGCCGTACCGCGCGAGCGAGCTGTTCGAGGTCGGCGAGCGCGTCGATCACCCGAGCTTCGGTTCCGGCGTGGTCGAGCTGTCCGAACCTGGCAAGATCACGGTATTCTTCGCCTCGGGCCGGCGGGTCCTGGTACACGCCAAGGCGCCGGCGGCCGGGACCGGCCTGTCGCGGCCCAAGCCGTTCGATCACTCGAATCCGCCGGCGGGCGGCAAGCCGGTCAGCGATACCTGAGCCTACCCGATGGACGAGTTCGAAGAGCTGAAGCGGATCATCGCGCCGTTCGACGTCGAGCAGATCGATCACGCGCTGGCGGACCGGCCGTCGACCTTCGATGTCGACGCGCGGTGGTACACCAGCCACGACGGCCCGCCGAAGACCACGTCGGACCGCTCGCCGTTCCACGGCGGCGCGCTGCTCGCCGGGATGCAGGCGGTCTGCCTGCTGGGCAGCTACCTGCCGGCCGGAGATCCTCGCCGGCTCGGTGTGCCCCGGCTGCACGCCAAGATCCTGGCCCGGCTCGCCAACCCCGAGCTGCTGCTGTTCGGCGGCTCGCGCGAGCTCAAGATCGAGGGCAAGCCCTACGTCGCGCCGGGCTACCAGTCCAACCCGTCGCAGCACGGCGTCGACAACGGCGCGATCGTGGTCGCGCACGGCTACGTCTATTTCCGCCCGGCGCGGATCCCCGAGAGCGACAGCGAGAACCTCGCCCGCGCCCGCGACGCCGCGGAGCTGCACTACCCGATGGCGGTGTTCCCGTGGTCGGGCCTCTACCACGTCTGGCAGGCCGCGCTGTCGCCCGGCGTGGCGGCGCTGGTCGCGCGCGCCGCCGACACGCCGATCCCGGCCGGCGGCTCGGAGCTCGATCCGCGGCTGTCCGCGCCGGCGGTGGTCGACGCGGTCGCCGCCCGGCACCGGCTCGACCGCGACGCCGCGACGCTGTACCTCCAGCTGCTCACGCTGGTCGACTGCGGCGACGCGCCGACCCGCGAGCTCAATGGCTGGACCCAGACCAAGCACAAGAAGGCCGCCGCGGCGCTGGTCGCGGCCGGGCTCGTGATCGAGACCAAGCACCCGCGGGCCAACCGCAAGTTCGTGCTCGACGGGCCGTGGGAGCAGCTGTTCCCGCCGCATCCTGCGGTCGAGCCCGGCAAGCTCTGGCTCTACGACGCGCGCATGGTCAACGGCGCGCTCGCGGCGCCGCTCGGCCGGGTCCTGCCGCTGCGGCCGATCCACGAGCTGTTCGCCGCTGCCTGGCAGCGCGCTTCGAGCTAGGGTGCGCCCATGCCACAGCGCCATCTCGGCTGGCTCGGGCCGGTGATCGTGCTGGTCGGTGCCGCCGTCGCCGCCGTCGGGATCTGGTACTTCGTCCACGCACGGCCGGTCGCCGGTGCGGTGATCGACACGATCGCGCTCGACGATCACAGCGCGCTGGTGGTCCGCGCCGAGGCCCGCAGCGACCGCGCGTTCGTCGAGCTCCGCGACGGCGGCGACGTACGGTGGCAGGCGCTGGTGCCGCGCTACGCCGGCCGGCCGGGGGTGCCCGGCATCGCCTGGAGCTCGAACGCGGTGTCGGTGCGGGTCGTCCGCGACGGCCACGCCGAGCTGTTCGCGCTCGCGATGCGCGACGCGTCCAAGCTCGGCGGCATGCGGCTGGCCCCCGGCCACGGTCCGATCGTGGAGGACCCCGACGGCCCGGTCACGCTCACCGATCACGTCCGGTCCTATGAAGTCGTCTCGGGTCCCGACTGGCACCAGCTGGTGGCGGTCGATCTCACGTCCGGCCATGCGCTGTGGGCCTCCGAGCTCGGTCCGGCCAGGATCCGGGCCGCCGGACTGGCCGAGGGACGGGTCTGGATCGAGCAGGGCGCCGGACGGCGCTACTTCGCCCCGCTGACCGGCCGCGAGCAGCCCGGCGGTCATGCGCCATCCGCTGAGCCCAAATAATAATCCGTAATTATTGAGGATTCTTGAATGTCCTCGTGTGACAGTCCCGTCACAGAGGCAGTATACTTTCAGGCAGGATGTCCCCTGAACGATCCGTCCTCGCCGGCGACATGTCGGTCGCCCATCGCCTGGAGGTCGTGCCCGAGGCGGGCGATCGTGAGATCCGCGAATCGCGCGAGGCCCGCGATCGAGTCGTGCTGCGGCCGGTCGACGTGTCCGGACGGACCCCGGCCGCGCCGGCCCTGGGCGACATCGTGCCGACCGACCTCGGCGCGCCCGAGCTGTACCTCAACCGTGAGCTGACCTACCTCAATTTCTGCTGGCGCGTGCTGCACGAGGCCGAGGACGACCGGCTGCCGCTGCTCGAGCGGGTCAAGTTCATCGCGATCGTCAGCTCGAACATCGACGAGTTCTTCCAGAAGCGGATCGGCGGCCTCAAGCAGCAGGTCGGCGCGCAGCTCCACAAGGTCACGCCCGATGGCCGCACGCCGCAGCAGCAGATCGTCGACTGCCTCGAGCTGATCACCCGGTTCGAGGCCCGCAAGATGCAGATCCTCGAGCGGCTGAACGCCGAGCTCCGCGCGGTCGGGGTGTGGATCGCGCCGTTCAAGGAGCTCGATCCGCAGCAGCAGGCGTGGGTGCGCGAGCACTACCTGCGCAACATCTTTCCGCTGGTCACGCCGCAGGCGATGGACCCGGCGCACCCGTTCCCGTTCGTCTCGAACCTGTCGCTCAACCTGCTGGTCTCGCTGCGCTACGAGAACGACAGCGAGCCGCTGCTCGCGCGCGTCAAGGTGCCGTCGTCGGGCGGGACCCCGCGGTTCCTCCGGCTCGGCGCGTCGCGCACGTTCGTCGACCTCGCCGACGTGATGGCCAACAACCTCGATCTGCTGTTCCCCGGCATGGAGATCGAGGCGTGCACGATGTTCCGCGTCACCCGCAACGCGATCACCGAGCGCGACGAGGAGGAGGCAGAGGACCTGCTCGAGATGATCGAGATCGAGCTGCGCGAGCGCAAGTTCGCCCCGGTGGTCCGGCTCCAGGTCGACAAGACCATGCAGGCGACCCTGCGCGGCCGGCTCGCCTCCGAGCTCGGCCTCGACGAGCAGGCCGACGTGTTCGAGGCCGAGGGCATGCTCGGCCAGCGCGACCTGATGGAGATCGCCCAGCTCGACATCCCCGAGCTGCGCGATCCGCCGCACGCGCCGGTCCCGCCGATCGATCTGCTGTCCGATGGCAGCATCTTCCACGCGATCCGCGACGCCGGGCACCTGATGGTGCACCACCCGTTCGAGTCGTTCCAGCACAGCGTCGAGCGGTTCCTGCGCGAGGCGTCCGACGACCCCAAGGTCCGCGCGATCAAGATGACGCTGTACCGCACGTCCAAGGACAGCGACGTGATCAAGCACCTGGTCCGCGCCGCGCGCAACGGCAAGCAGGTCGCCGTGGTCCTCGAGCTCAAGGCCCGGTTCGACGAGGAGGCCAACATCAAGTGGGCCACCCGGATGGAGCGCGCCGGGATCCACGTGACCTACGGCGTGGTCGGCCTCAAGACCCACACCAAGATCACCCTGGTGGTGCGCAACGACTACGACGGCCTCCGGCGCTACGCCCACGTCGCGACCGGCAACTACCACGCCGGCACCGCACGGCTCTACACCGACCTGGCGATGTTCACCTGCGACGACTCGATCGGCCGCGATCTGACCGAGCTGTTCAACTATCTCACCACCGGCTACAAGCCGCGCCGCAAGTACCAGAAGCTCCTGGTCGCACCCAAGCAGCTCAAGTCGGCGCTGCTCGAGAAGATCGAGCGCGAGATCGCGCTGCAGGGCAGCGGCGGCCGTGGCCACATCCAGTGGAAGCTCAACGCGCTCGAGGACACCGACATCGTCCGCGCGCTGTACCGCGCGTCGCAGCGCGGCGTCACGATCGACCTGATCGTCCGCGACACCTGCCGGCTGCGGCCCGGGCTCGACGGTGTGTCGAGCACGATCAAGGTCGTCAGCATCATCGGCCGGTTCCTCGAGCACGAGCGGATCTACTACTTCCACAACGGCGGCCGGCCCGAGTACTACATCGGCTCGGCCGACGCCATGCAGCGCAACCTCGAGAAGCGCGTCGAGGTCCTGGTCCCGATCGAGGACCCGCGGCTGCAGGCCGAGCTCCGCCACATCCTCGACACCCAGCTCACCGACCAGCGCGGCGCCTGGGACATGCAGCCCGACGGCAGCTACGTCCAGCGCACCGGCATGGGCGCCAAGCACTCCCAGCAGCAGGCGATCGAGCGCACCGAGCGCCGGCTCAAGGAAGCCACCCGGCTGCGCCGCCGCAAGGTCCAGTCGACCGCCCGCCGCCGCCGCTGACCCCCGGCAGGCTTGCGAGATCCTCGCGCCGTACGCCGCGAGACGCGCACTTCATTGTCCGTGATTGCGGTCGAGTCCCGCTGTGTGGCAGCACCGCCGGCTCTCCCCCGCTCGCCGACCCGCAGGACGCTGATCTACGGCGGGCTCATGGTGTGGGTCGCGGCGTGCGTGGCGGTCGGCACCTATCTGCTCGCCTCGCATCTGTTGACCCTGCCGACGCCGGCGCCCTCCGATCCGGTGCTCCATCGCGGGATCGCCGCCCATCGCCGTGTCCACCAGCGCGATCGCTGGCTGGTGCTTCACGTCGTGTACGACGAATGCAAGTGCTCCCAGCGCGTGCTCGACCACCTGCTGGCCGATGCTCGCCCGCCCGGCATCGCGGAGCGCGTCGTCCTGGTTACCGAGCATCGCGCCGCACAGGCCGCGTTGATCGCGGCGATCCCGACGCATGGCTTCGAGCTCGACGTGGTGACGCCCGAGCAGCTGATCGCGGACTACCACATCGAAGCGGCGCCGCTGCTGGTGATCGTCGATCCCCGCGACACCGTGCGCTACGTCGGCGGCTACACGCCGCGCAAGCAGGCGGCCGACGTCCGCGACCTCACCGTGATCGCCGCCGTCCAGCGCGGTGAGACGGTGGAGCCGCTACCAACGTTCGGGTGCGCCATCGGGCGCGCATTGAATTCGAGGCTGGATCCGCTGGGGATCCGTCGGAACTGACGAGGACTCATGAAGCTGTGGAGATATCTGTTCCTGCCCCGGGAGATCAGCGCGTTCGAGCAGAGCTATCTGCGTCGGATGAACCGGATCGCCCTGATCTTCTTCTACCTGCACCTGCCGGCCTTCGTCGGGGTGGCCGCGCTCGCGGGCACCAGCATGCTGCAGGCGGCGGTCCTGACCCCGGTGGTGCTGATCGGGCCGACGGCGGTGTACTTCTGGTTCCGCAACCCTCGCGCGCTCGCCGTGGCATACGGCTTCACCGCGATGGTGATGGGAGGCCTGCTGGTCCACTTCGGGCAGGGCCCGATGCAGATCGAGATGCACTTCTACTTCTTCGTGCTGATCGCGCTGCTCGCGGTGTTCGGCAACCCGGCTGCGATCCTGACCGCGGCGGTGACCGTCGCGGTGCATCACCTGGCGATCTGGCTGCTGCTTCCGGCGAGCGTGTTCAACTACGAGGCCTCGGCGTGGACCGTGGTCGTCCACGCCGCGTTCGTGGTGCTCGAATCGATCGCCGCGATCTTCGTCGCCCGCAGCTTCTTCGACAACGTGATCGGCCTGGAGAAGATCGTCGCGGCGCGCACCGGCGAGCTCGACCAGCGCACCCGTGACATGGCCCTGGTGCTCGAGAACGTCGGCCAGGGCTTCGTCACGATGGCCGCCGATGGCACGATGTCCGCCGAGCGCTCCGCGATCCTGCGCAGCTGGCTCGGCGAGCCGCCGGCCTCGGGCAGGTTCGTCGACTACGTCGCGGGCGTCGATCCCAGGTTCGCGGCGAGCTTCGCGCTCGGCTTGAGCGAGGTGTTCGGCGGGATCATGCCGGTCGAGCTCTCCCTCGATCAGCTGCCCAAGCGGATCGAGACCGGCGCCCACCACCTGCAGCTCGACTACCGTCCTATCGGCGATGGCAACCTGCCCGAGGCCCTCCTGGTCGTGGTGTCCGACATCACCGGCGAGCTCGAGCGCGAGCGCGCCGAGGCCGAGCGCCGCGAGCTGATGTCGATGTTCGAGCGGGTCAGCGCCGATCGCAACGGCTTCGTCGAGTTCGTCGACGAGGCCGACGAGATCGTTCGACGGATCGACACCGACGAGGTGCCGCGCGCCGAGCTCCAGCGCCAGCTCCACACCCTCAAGGGCAACGCCGGGATCTTCGGGATCGAGAGCGTCGCGAGCCTGTGCCACGGCCTCGAGACCCAGCTGCTCGAGGAGCCCGGGCCGCTCCCCGCGGAGGGCCGCCGCCTGCTCGTCGAGTCGTGGCGCACGTTCACCACCCGGCTCGAGACGCTGCTCGGCAAGCGCGACGTTCGCAAGGTCGAGATCAACGACGACGATGTCCAGCGCGTGCTCGCGGCGCTGCGCCAGAACAAGCCCACCGCCGACGTCCTGCAGATGGTCAACTGGTGGCGGCTCGAGCCGGTCGCGCGCCGGTTCGAGCGCGTCGCCGAGCAGGCCAACCGGCTCGCACGCCGGATGGGCAAGACCGTCCAGGTCGAGATCGAGGACAAGGGGATCCGGCTGGATCCGCAGCGCTGGGCGCCGTTCTGGTCCACGTTCGTCCATGCCGTGCGCAACGCGATCGACCACGGGATCGAGGAGTCGGACGAGCGCCAGCGGACCGGAAAGCCGGAGACCGCCACGGTCTCGCTCCGGGCGCTGGTCGAGGACGGCGCACTGGCGATCGAGATCCGCGACGACGGCCGCGGCATCGACTGGGAGCGGGTGCGCACGCGGGCCCGCGCGCTCGGGCTGCGGACCGAGACCCAGGAGCAGCTGGTCGAGGCGCTGTTCGCCGAGGGTGTGTCGACCAAGGACACCGTCACCGATCTATCGGGCCGCGGCGTCGGGCTGGCCGCGCTGCGCGCCGCCGCGCTCACCGAGGGTGGGCAGATCACCATCGCATCCCGGCCGCAGCGCGGCACGTGCGTCCGGTTCGACTTCCCGCTCGAGCAGCTCGCCGAGCGCGAGTTCCTGTCCGATGGCCACGGCGCGTCCCGCCAGCGCCGGCTGACCAGCTAGGCATCCCGGCGCGCGCGCTCGCTCGCTACAGCGAGCCGCAGGCGACGTCGCCCGACGCGTGGACCTCGAGCTTGGCCTTCTGGCCGTCGTTGTACTTGCGCCAGATCGCGTCGTTGACGTCGCAGCTGCCGTGATCGCGGAACTCGAGCGTCAGGGTCTCGGTGCGCGTGCCCTGGCGCCGGGCGCCCAGGGACGCCGGGACATCGCCCGGCGGCAGGTCGGTCGGCCAGGCCGGTGACAGGCCCTGGCCCGACGCCTTGGCCTCGCTGACCGGCTTCCAGCGCCGCGCTGTGAACCGGCACCAGCTGTCCATCACCGGCTCGGAGCGGTACCTGGGCTTGCACTTCTTGACCTGCTCGAACGTGCCGTCCTTCTTGTCGCGGCGCTCCATGTGGCAGTCCTCGCCGTCCTCGACCTGGCGGGTGGATCGCTGGCGCTCGTGGCAGATCGGAAATCCGGCCTGGACCGGGACCTCGTTGCGCCAGGCCTCCTCCTGGCGCTCGTTGAACTCCTCGATCGCGATCGTGCGCTTCCAGCTGTGCTGGCTGACCGCGACCTCGGCCTCCTGGGTCCGGATGCAGCGCCACCAGGTCCCGAAGCCGAAGATCACGAGCACGCCGAGGACGAACGGCCAGATCCGACGCCGGCGGCGCGGACGGGCGGCCGCCGGGGCCGCCGCCGGCACCTCCGCGACGCCCCGGATCTCGGCGGCGCCGTCGAGCACCGAGCCGCAATGGGTACAGTTCTTGGCCCGCGCCGATTGCGGCGTGCTGCACGCCGGGCAGGTCCGGTCGGCGCCCTCGTAGAGGTGGCCGTCGACCCGGCGCTCCTCGCCCGGCTTGGGGAAGTAGCGCTTGTCGGGGTTCTGCGGCGCGCCGCAGTTGGCGCAGTAGCGCTGGCTCTTGCCGAGCAGGCCGCGCGCGTCGCAGTGATCACAGTCCCAGAGCATCTCGAAGAAGCCCTGACTCTCCTCGCGTTCTTGCCCCATCGCACCGGATGGTAGCCCAGGCCGCAGGCCAAAGCCCAGCCCGGCCGTGGAGCGCAGCGGCTAGCCGTCCGGCGAGTATGCGCGCGCGGCGTTGCGCACTACAGTCGCGCCATGGCAGTGACGGCGATCCAGGCACCAACCGCGTACGGCGGTGGTGGTGGCGGTGGCGGCGGAGGAGGAGGCGGCGGTGGTGGCGCCGGTGGCGGCGGTGGTGGCGGCGCCGGCGAGAAGGCCGCGGTGGTGAGCCCACACGACAAGGGCATGCAGACCAAGCCGCCACCGGAGCAGATCGGCTGGAGGAGCTACCTCGGCGTGTTCAAGTACAGCCGCCGCGCGATCATGCTGGTGTGGGCGACCAACCGCCGCCTCGCGATCGGCCTGGCGCTCGGCAGCCTGATCGCCGGCGTCCTGCCCAGCGGGATCGCCCTGGTCGGCAAGGACCTGCTGAACTCGATCCTCCACGCGGCGGATACCGGGGCCGCGGCCGACCGCATCGCGGCGTACGAGTGGCTCGGCAAGGAGCTCGGTCTGGTGATCGGCCTGGCGGTGGTCAACCGGCTGCTCGGCATGATGCGAAGCCTGCTGCGCCAGCAGCTCGGCCAGAAGATCAACGTCGAGATCCTCGAGAAGGCGCTGACCCTCGAGCTGACCCAGTTCGAGGACTCCGAGCTCTACGACAGCCTGACCCGGGCGCGTCGCGAGGCGTCGTCGCGGCCGCTGTCGCTGGTCTCGCAGACCTTCGAGCTCGGCCAGAGCGCGATCACGCTGATCACGCTCGGCGCCCTGCTCGCCGGGTTCTCGTGGATCGCGCTCGGCGTGCTGATCGCCGCCGCGATCCCGCCGTTCGTCGCCGAGCTCAAGTTCTCGGGCGACGCGTTCCGGCTGTCGCGCTGGCGCACGCCGGAGACTCGCGAGCAACTCTACGTCGAGACCGTGCTCGCGCGCGAGGACCACGCCAAGGAGGTCAAGCTGTTCGGCCTGGGGCCGCGGTTCCTCCAGCGCTACAAGGTGATCTTCGACAAGCTCTACGCTGGCGACCGCAAGATCATGATCCGGCGGGCGATCTGGGCGCTGATCCTCGGCGCGATCGGCACCCTGGCGTTCTACGGCATGTACTTGTGGATCGCGATCGCGACGGTCGACAAGGGGCTGACCGCCGGTGCGTTCATCATGTACGCGGGCGTGTTCAAGGCCGCGCAGTCGGCGATGGCGAGCGCGCTCGGCGACATCGGCGGGATGTACGAGGACAACCTCTACCTGTCGAACCTCTACGAGTTCCTCGACACGCCGACCATGGCGCCGGGCGGGACGGCGACGTCGGGACCCAGGCCCGGCGACGGCGTCCGGTTCGAGGGCGTGTCGTTCAGCTATCCCGGCGCGCGCGAGCCGGCGCTGTCGGGAGTCGACCTGCACATCCCGCCGGGCTCCAAGCTCGCGATCGTCGGCGAGAACGGCAGCGGCAAGACCACGCTGATCAAGCTCCTGACCCGGCTGTACGAGCCGAGCGAGGGCCGGATCACGCTCGACGGCCGCGACCTGCGCGAGTGGTCGCCGGCGGCGCTGCACCGCCGGATCGGCGTCATCTTCCAGGACTTCGTGCGCTACCAGCTCAAGGTCGGCGAGAACATCGGCGCCGGCGACGACCAGGCCTACGACGATCGCGAGCGCTGGGACGACGCGGCCGAGCGCGGCCTGGCCAAGCCGACGATCGAGACCCTGCCCGATCGCTACGACACCCAGCTCGGCAAGTGGTTCAAGAACGGCCGCGAGCTGTCGCTCGGCCAGTGGCAGAAGGTCGCGCTGTCGCGCTCGTTCATGCGGCGCGACGCCGACGTGCTGGTGCTCGACGAGCCGACCGCGTCGATGGACGCCGAGGCCGAGGTCAAGATCTTCGAGCGGTTCCGCGAGCTCACCGACGACAAGATCGCGATCGTGATCTCGCACCGGTTCTCGACCGTGCGGATGGCCGACGAGATCATCGTGCTCGACCACGGCGCCGTGATCGAGCGCGGCTCGCACGACGCGCTGGTCGCACAGGGCGGCCGCTACGCGACGCTGTTCCACCTCCAGGCCCAGGGCTATCGCTAGGCCGCTCTCGTGATGAGGTCCCGCACACCAGCCGCGACGCGTGGCACGAGCCCCGGCCCCCGGCCGACACCGCGTGGACGGGTGGCGCTTGCCAGCCGGCCCAGCAGTGGCAAATCGAGCCGTGATGGCCAGCTATGACCTGATCGAGACCGCGGGCGTGCCGATCAAGGCCTGGACCCGCGGCGTGGTGATCGAGGACGCCGCGCGCAAGCAGCTCGAGAACGTCGCGCGGCTGCCGGTGGTGTTCCCGCACGTCGCGGCGATGCCCGACGTCCACTTCGGGATCGGCGCGACGGTGGGCAGCGTGGTCCCGACCGAGCGCGCGATCATCCCCGCCGCGGTCGGGGTCGACATCGGCTGCGGCATGATGGCGGTGGAGACCACGCTGTCGGCGAGCCAGCTGCCCGACACGCTCGGCCCGTTGCGCGCCGCGATCGAGCACGCGGTGCCGCACGGCCGGACCGGCAACGGCGGGCGCGGGGACCGCGGCGCCTGGCACAACATCCCGGCGGCGACCGCCGCGGCCTGGGCCGAGCTCGCGCCGGAGTACGCGCAGCTGGCCGACAAGCACGCCCGGCTCGGCCAGGGCAACGACGTCAACCACCTCGGCACGCTCGGCACCGGCAACCACTTCATCGAGGTCTGCCTCGACGAGCGCGGCCGGGTCTGGTTCATGCTGCACTCCGGCTCGCGCGGCGTCGGCAACCGGATCGGCACGTACTTCATCGATCTCGCCCGGGCTGACATGCAGCACCACATCAAGGACCTGCCCGACAAGGATCTGGCGTACCTCGAGGAGGGCACCGATCACTTCGCCGACTACGTCGCGGCGGTCGACTGGGCGCAGCGCTTCGCGCGCAGGAACCGCGAGCTGATGATGCGCCAGGTGATCGCGGCGGCGCGCAGCGAGGCGATCGGCCTGCCGGCGTTCGAGCTCGGCGGGCTCGCGGTCAACTGCCACCACAACTACGTCGAGCGCGAGCACCACTTCGGCCGCGACCTGTTCATCACCCGCAAGGGCGCGGTGCGCGCCGGGCGCGGCGATCTCGGCATCATCCCGGGCTCGATGGGCGCGCGCAGCTTCATCGTGCGCGGCAAGGGCGAGCCCGAGTCGTTCTGCTCGTGCAGCCACGGCGCCGGGCGCGCGATGTCGCGCGGCGAGGCCAAGCGGCGGTTCACCCTCGAGGACCACGCGCGCGCGACCGCCGGCATCGAGTGCCGCAAGGACGCCAATGTCATCGACGAGACGCCGATGGCCTACAAGCCGATCGACGACGTGATGGCCGCCCAGGCCGACCTGGTCGAGGTCGTCCACGAGCTCCGCCAGGTCGTCTGCGTCAAGGGTTGAAGATCCGCGCGACGCGACGCGCGGCGGGGTGAATGGACCGGCTCCGCCGGTCCAGAGGGGCGGGAAGGCCCCTCTCGATCAACGAGGTCGTCCACGAGCTCCGCCAGGTCGTCTGCGTCAAGGGTTGAAGATCACTTGTGATAGAAGCGCTCGTGGACGATCTTGCCGTTCTTCCACCGGCGGACCGCCACCTGCGCCATCTGGATCCGGCCGACGCCCTTGATCGAGACGTCCATCGTCCACTCGGAGAACGACGTGTCGCCGTGCGCCGCCGAGGCCAGCACCGCGCCGCCGTGCCAGGCCTCGACGCTCGAGAAGAACTCGATCTCGCGCTTGCGGTTGAGCTCCTTGCCGCGAAACTCGGGCTCGGCGTTCTCCTGCATGACGATGTTGTCGTCGTACAGCTCCTCGAACGCCTCCATCGCCTTGCCGCCGAGGATGGCGTCGTTCAGCTTCTTGTCGAGCTCTGCGATGTTGCTCATGACCATCAGCTAAGCGCCCGGGCTCGTCGACGGCAAGCCGCGCACAGCAGACAAATTGTTCCATGGCTGAGACGGTGATCGCCGGCGCTCACGATTCGCGCGTGACCGCTGGCACGCGGTCGCGCGACGTCTCAGCCCGCGTGCACCGTCGCACTGGCCCACGGCGGCGGCGCGAGCGCCTTGGCGAGGTGTTCGAGGAACAGCGACAGCCGGGGCGGAAGGTTCTGCCGTGCCGGATACACCGCGTTGACCTCGATCGGCCGGCCGGTCCACTCCGGCAGCACGTACTGGAGATGGCCGCGCTCGCAGTCGGTCGCGATGATGAAGTCGGTGAGCAGCGCGATGCCGGCGCCCGCCGACACCGCCTCGTGGACCGCGCCGACGTTGTTGCTCGCGAACCGTGCCGGTCGGCCGAATTCGTAGATCTGCTCGCCGTGCATCAGGATCCAGCTCTGGGTCCGCGGGCTCGGCGTGAACAGCACCCGATCGTGCTCGTCGAGCTCCTCGATCGTGGCCGGGCTACCGCGCCGGGCGAGGTACGCCGGCGACGCACACATCACCGTGCTGATCGAGCACAGCCGGCGCGCGATCAGCGTCGATTCAGGGAGCGTGCCGAAGCGGACCGCGAGATCGAAGCCCTCCTCGATCAGATCGACGATCCGGTCGCTCGCCTCGAGCTCGATGTTGATGTCGGAGTGGGTCGCCAGGAAGTCGGCCACGATCGCACCGAGATAGCGCATCGAGAGATCGACCGGCGCGGTGATCCGCAGCCGACCGCGCGGCGTCGATTGCATGTCGGTGACCAGCTGCTCGGCCGCGGCGACGTCGGCGACGATCCGCGAGCACCGCTCGTAGTAGGCCTGGCCGATGTCGGTCAACGCGAGCTTGCGCGTCGTGCGCTGGACCAGCCGCACGCCGAGCCGCTCCTCGAGCTGCGCGAGCTTGCGG
>Ga0307515_10006053_pt1 | contig 24311 bp, 14 predicted proteins | sample 17_EM_MG_FD_194513 | JGI IMG/M metagenome (GOLD analysis project Ga0307515, IMG submission 194513) | Populus trichocarpa ectomycorrhiza microbial communities from riparian zone in the Pacific Northwest, United States - 17_EM | ecosystem: Host-associated > Plants > Roots > Unclassified | place... | reverse complement strand
TATAGGATCACAAACTCCATTAATCCAGTTGAATAGAAATGGCTTCAAGGGCCGAAGAGTAGCGGTCCGAGCAGTCTGACCTCCAACAATCCATCAAGCGGCTGCATAAACAAAATCGCTTTAGCCATGTTCTTGACGTCTTTCTCTCTGGTCTCTATATATTTACAGGCTCATCAAGATTCAATTCTTTCAAGGAGTTAGAGAGATTTTTTTTTAGCATAAGATACGCTATGAGAATCTTCTCTCTTTGTATCCTGACAAGGATGAACTATAAGAACTCAGGAGGTTTCTATTATTCAGGCTATCTACATATGATACGCTTATCAACGAAATCAGATGACTTTCATGGTGCTGAAGAGGCTTGGGAGGAGTAGTTATCAATGAAGACATTCTTTGACATTCGAGTCCCAGATGCAATGATCACAGGTTATTCAAAAAAGAGTCTTGGAAAAGGCTGAGGCATTTGTAAAAAAGATTGTAGAGAGTGAGATGAAGCTTGATGCAGATTGCAGACTCATTTGATCGTTTAGCAACTGGATATCATGTTGATGATCAGATGGTGAACAGCAGATACAGTAAAGAAGGAAAGTTCAATCAGTAAACCAGGATGGGAGCTGAAGACTAATGCTTTAGCTGTAAGGATTGAGGGTCTGAGAGGCCAGGGAGATGTGGAAGCAGCAAAAGAGCTTTTCAAGTTAGTTATGGAACGTTGTCATTTCGAACCAGCTATAAATGATAAATCAAAGACACAATTGTATTGAATATGGAAACCTGAGCACCACAACATATGATCGAATGGAAGGTGATGATTAGTCTTACTGGAGAAACACCTAAAATCATCAATGTGGTTAAGCCGGTTACATGATAATTGCTAGACCGTCTGGGAACTCTCAGAAAATGGTCTAGGTTAGGGTTAATGGATCAATTCATGGATGATCGAGTCAATCTAAATCAAAAAAATAATATTATTCGAGTTTTTTTTTTAATTTTTTGATGTTAACTCAGTTGAGTTTAAACTGAAATTTGATCAATTTAATCAAATCATTAAAAACTTGATTACATCATCTAAATTTTAATGAATCAATATTTTATTTAGTTTAATTTGTAATTCAATATGAAGCTCGCTGTATCATTTCAACCCATCAAAAACCAGATGAGATTTAAAAATTATGTTTTACATTGTTACACAATGCACACTAGCTGAATACTTTATTAAATCTTTGTTTTTCCATTTGTGGCCTAAATTTATGCTCCTTTTCCCCTTCTTTACACTAAAATGTTAAAACTTAAAAGACTCGGGCATTTCAGAATGAAAGTGACATGATAGTAGAAGCAAATCAGTTGCTTCATGCAGGTTAGTCATGATCTGGTACTGGTTGAGCTCAAAAACTTGATTTCAACAATTGGTACCTGTAGTGCCTTGACGAGTCTAGTTGGCGCAGGTAGATGTACTTGTTGTGTTCAAAGTCTCTCTATCACTTGCAAAAGACAAAATATCAGTTGGGTTACTTGCTTTAGTTAGAAAACTCGAATTGACTTGGTAAATGGATTCCAAGTAAAGTGACTTGAATAAGTTAAATCAATTTTCTTTTTTTTGAAAAAAAATCAACGTGTTATTGACTGGGTTTAACCTAGATTTCAGGTCAATTTATATTTTTAATCAAATCATATCGAGTTAAATTTTCTCTTAATTTTTTGTGAAACCCAAATCAATCCAAGCCTTAAATTGATATTTTCTAGGTAATCCGTCAGGCTGATGCCAGTTTAATAACCAGGGACCAAACTATCTGACAACTTTGAGGAATCTTTTTGTTTCTTTCTATAATGCTCGAGCTTCCAGGTCAACATTATCAGCAGAAAAAGAAAGCAGCCTAATAAATCCAAATTAATATAAAACACACAAATCTTTATAACTTCAATGACTTGGAGAAAATGCCTTTCGTAGAAAAAGCAGCTTGTTGATCTAGTAGACACTACTGCTAAAATATGGAACCAGCCCCGACAATCCACACCACCACCTCGTGGGGCCATCAAAACAAATGTTGCCAGCAAACAGTCATTCAGGTCCTTGCATTGCAAGTTGCAGACACCTCACAGTATGCAACAAGTGGCTGGGATAAATATGTTTTATGCTGAATGATTTCTTGAAGCTAACTAGGTTGACAGGAGATACCTTTAAAGAGCAGGTATGTGTTTTTGTTCATCACAGTATTTTGTAATTTCAAAGAACTATAAGAAAGTTAATGCACAGAGATCCATTAGCAAGCGGCAAAGAAGAGAACTATTAGAAATAACTTATTTTTTTTTTCTTTACCATTTAATCATGAACCGCAAGTAAAAGTCTCTGTCCAGAACTAAAGTTCACAAGCAACATAACTTACTTTCATTCCTACATTTTTATTCAACACTCTGCGTTTGATACATTCCCATTTTCACTACAAACAAAGCATAGATTGCAGGGCTCTTGGTTGTAAATCTGGCATTCAGTACTGTAGCAGCCAGCGTGAATCCACTTCTATAAAATATCATCGAGAATTGTAGACAACAACAGCCCTTGTACAAACTCACTCCTTTTGGCCTTCTCTTCCTTGTCCTTAATTGACATGGGAGGTGACTTCTTGTTTCTGCTACCAATACAAAAATACAGTACACGGATGAGAAAAGCAAACATGATTCTGCATACATACACATAAATGTTCCAACACTCAATGCAGGACTATATTTCAATGACTGCAGACAGGAATTGGTTCCAATTAGAGTTTAGGAAGGGGTTAGAAACTAAGAGTGGCCTTATTATTCAAGCACTGGATGCAAGTAGAAGGAGGACCACATTATTGAGTCGCATAATTCCTAGAAGTCAGACACTCAGAAGAAAAAACTCAATCCTTGAAACTAGAATGAAGGGTGAAAGCCCTATAATTCAGATGATCAAGCTGCATCCTCCCACAGTGCTCATGATCTGGAGCACTCAGGCTCAACTTAGATTTGGCAAAAATGGCTAATTAATTAACGTTTTCTCAAGTTCTGTAAAGTTAAAACGCTTTTGGTGGCTATTGGTAAGTGTGATGTAGAAGTACGCTAGGCAAGAAATTCAGTTCTAGGAAGAGCAAAGATTTTGGTTTATCAGCATAAATCAATGATGATTCCAGAAAGTATTCAAACTATGACATCCCATCCCTTTGATCCTATCTTCTCTGAGAATTTCATTAAAACATCAAGGTGATTGACCAAATGATCATCTGCGATTCAAACCGTATGTTCTCTCTTTCAGCAAATGTCCAAACAATCATACTTTATGATCAAACATGGATGCTCTTGGTGCAAAAAAGGAAGAAAAATTACAATTTTATAGCATGGATCACAGAAAAGAACCAAAATGCATGTGTGCCCCAGGATAGATAGTTTATTGTGTCTGGGCTAGGTGAGTGTAGGGCAATATTAATATGAGCAATTTCTGAGGTTCTGATCTTTAATGTCAACAACAATGTCAGGTATTTGTGACATTGTCCAGCAGGGAATCACAAAGTAAAATATTGGCACACCTCGCAGTAATTTATTATCAACTGGTTAGAAATCTGCAAGTTGAATGTCACAAAGATACTGCCATACAAAATTCCTTGGTCATTATCTAGTAAAAAGGCAAGTGCGTCTAAGATGCCCTTTAAGTTATATTAGGAAATTACCACAGGACTTATTATTTTCTGTGATAGTACAAGGAATAAATAGCTATTATGTGATAGATTTACAGTACATAAAAAAGAATCTACTGCATGAATTAAGTAAAACCCAACATAGAGAGAACAACAGAAAAACATACCGTTCTGAAACATTCCCAACCGAACTTTTCTTGGCCACGCTTGTTTCAGACAAAAAAGAAGGCTGAGAACTTGTGAGATCATCAGCCATGGGTAAAATGAATGAAGACAATAACGGATCAGGTGCGGAATTGGACGAGGAAACTATACAGGAAGAACCGCCTAAAAGGGACTGTAGATTCCCTTCTCTCAACTCTTTCCTCAATAAAGAAAGGGTTGAATGAGGTCCACCTCTACGTGATTTCCTCTTGCGCTGCATGTAAACACCTATTAAGGAACTCAAAACAAAAGCAAGATGGTCTTGGTGCAAAAAATAAGTACAGGAAACACAATAAATACTTGATGGAATTGAACAACAAAAAATAAAATAAAAAACTATGTCTAGCTTTTGACCAAAAACATAAGAAAGCAATCTAAACATTCCCACAATAAAAGCAATCAATAAGTCGAAATAGGTTTTGCACACAAACAAACACATGATCACCAAAGGGGAAAAATATCATTAGCAATTGCTCACTTTGACATATTTGTGACAGGACATGGAAATGCTACTTTTGAAACTATTAATAACTCAAAAGAAAAGGATATCTTGAATATGTTTCCATGTTGTAGGGTTATATGCGCAACCATGTCAACACTCACCCTCATTGCACAAATTGGGCAAACCTGTAAATAAACACATTCCATCATGAGCAGAATTAACATTCAACAAGATCTCATCATTAGAACCCGAAACAAAAAATCTCAAGTCAAAAAATGTAGTCACTTAATATGATGATAGGAAATGAACTCTTACGTTCTATAAAAGAAAGTTAGTGCGGCGCCCTATTGAACCCTTTTACAACACTATACATGGACTGGGGAATCACTATACATATATATATGAAAAAAATGCAGTCACTTAATATGATGATAGGAAATGAACTCTTATGTTCTATAAAAGAAAGTTAGTGCGGCGCCTTATTGAACCCTTTTACAACACTATACATGGACTGGGGAATCACACAGATATATAAAACAGTCTGTTGTGGGTAGTAACCCTCATTCCTGTTCTCAAAAGTAAAGTTTGCTTGAATGGAAGAATTCTTAAGTCAGTAAAGTCAAAGCTCCCATCTCATAATTACCATTGATGTCTATGTCTAAGAACTCCAAACATAAATAAAACTGAAGGAAGAAGCCGTATTGAGCATGGCATGGACATATATTTGAGACCAGCCCAACTATACAAAAACTTAAATATGCACATACCTGATAAGTGCTTTTAGCACTCAGGCACACCCAGTAGATACAATTAACATAGCTCATTCAAGATGGGCTAAGCTGGTACCCAATTGGTTGTCACTGATTTGAGCATGACAGTCGAACAATTTATTCTAAACAGTAGGATCTCAATTCTCATGCTTTGAGTCAAAAACAAGAAGTAGCATTGTACAGCATGTGTGACTAGAGAAGAAATCTTATAGACAAAATAAATGATATTTTGAATTCTATGGATGCATGCAAATCAGCTATTAACATATATGAAGGAGATAGTAAATACCCCATTCTTGGATTCCATGGTATGCTCATCATCAATGTGACAACACAACCCAACAATATCAAAATATTCAGAACAGAAAGGGCACGGAAACTCCTCCCTTATATCATCATCTCCATCAATTTCTTCAAACCCCATAAACATATCTGCATTCACAAACATTTAACAGTTAGTTGAACTTTAAGAGAAAATATTCTTAGTCCATTACCTTCAGAAACATTGTGTCTCCATTTTATAATAGTATAATTCAACTCAAGTGTCAAGATTCATGATTCTCAAGAAGTCAACCACTCTATTGGCTACAGGGAGCACTTCCCTTACAAACTCCCTATAGAGAATACTTGTTACCTCAGTATGAGAATTTATTTTCCAGCTCGCTGAACCTAAATAACAACACTCATCTCTTGACACTCTGTTCACTCAAACAAAAATAATATTTTCACAAAGAGACAATGTTTTTCTTTCTCTGTATAAAAAATGACGAACCTTTGAGTTTCAACTTTCGAGTAACAGCCATACCAAGCCGAATGAAGTCGATGTAATTTCCCTTTCGGGGGTTAAAACAAACTCATAATGAAAAACCTTAACACCCCAAATCCCAATTTTCTCATATTTCCTCATTTTCCCATCAACCAACCAAAACAAAGCACTCTTTTTCAATAAGAAAAGAAAATTGGATTCCAAAACCTTATAGTTTCCTTCGTATTGTCAATGACCAAACCACTAGAAAATCCAATCTTCACACATTAACACTTTAAATTCCCATAAACTCACTTTCTTACAGCAAAACAGATCAATTAACAAGCAAAGGGCAAAGAAACGACTTCAGGGTTTGGTGCAACCAAGCTCAACTTCCTTAAAAATCCAAACTTTAAACATCAACACTTTAAATTCTCATAATCTTCAATTTCCTAATCATTTCTTAGCTACAAACAAACCAATAGAAAATCAAAAGACAAAGAAATGACAACTGGGTTTGATGTAACTAAGCGCAAATTGATTAAAAATCCAAACTTTATAAGTTTGAAAAAAAAGAAACTTCCATGAAAATAACTTTTCCTTCATTTTTTCAGCAACCAAACAGACCTCATACATCTAAAAAATTGATCACTTCAAAAATCCAAAAAAGAAAAGAAAAAAAAGCTCTCACCAGATCGTGATTGAAGAGCTGATTGGTATCTCTTAGAAGCTGAGGAAAGTCGAGCACTCCATGAATCAGCATCCATAGCTCCTCCCTTTTAAATTTATTTTATTTTATTTAAAACTCCAATATTCTCCACCGATCCTCACTCGTTGAAAAATCAAAAAAGTGGGGTTTCTAAACGAACCTTGAAGCTTTGATCTTGAATTTACGCAAATGAATAACCTTGAAATAAGGGGTTGAATCAGAGGAAATGATGATATCTGATAAGGTGAGTTTTTATTTATTTATTTATTTATAAAAGGAGTGAGAGATAATACAAGGACCTGTTTTTGTTCGTCGGGAAAAGGGGATATGATGTTTGTTGTGCTGTTGGCTTTATATTATTTTCCTCTCTTTTTTTATAAGATTTATTATTTATGATTTATTTTCCTTTTAATTTTAGAAAGAGATTTGATTCAATGAATAGTCAATTTTTTGAAATAATCACCAGATGTGTTCCAGTTGTCTGATTAAATGAGTGATCGGAAGTGCACAAACTTTTGTTTTTTTATGTGTTTTAAAATGGTGTTTTAGTTTAAAAAAATATTAAATTAATGTAATATTTTAGTGATTTAAATATTCCAAAATTAAAAAAATTATTTTAATAAATATTTTTTAAAAATATCAGTATATTTCAATATCAAACACACATTAGCTATTTAATTTTATCTAGGAGTTGTTTCTACACAATTTTTTAATGCATTAAATATGTATTTTTTATAATAGTAAATGTTTTTTAAAATTGATTTCACGCATCAAAACTAAATTTATTTTAGCATCAACATACTATATAATTAATTATTGAAATTATATTTTTTCCATGTGAATATGGTGTATTTAAAAAATTAATAAGATTATGTAGACATTGATCTGGAGATTCGAGTTTAGGAAATAAAGAAAAAGAGGAGTTAACTATTATACTAACCTTTTATATTTAAATCTAAATTAGTAAATTTATAAAACAAAATTATATATTTTTTTAATTTTGCTATATAAAAATAATATGATAAATACTTTCCATTTATAAATGAATCAACACCTTAACATTTTATTGGATAAAGGCAATGCCTATTTTGAAAATAAATAGATAAATAAGGGTAATGCCCACTCTAGAAAACAAATATACATCCACGGGGATAGGTTTTTTTTTTTTTTTTTATAATATAGTGGGGATGAAAGGCATGTTTATTAAATATGACCCGGTATAGCTTGGTGGCTTAGCAATCCGAGACCTGGTCTAAATTGAGTTTATTTTTTAACTCATCTAGAAAATTGACTTAATTGAATTTAAATAACCTTGAAGGATTAATTTGTAATTTAATTGTGATCTTGTTAATAATTTTTTTTTAAAAAAATATAAGAAATGGTATCATTTTAGTTTTTTAAAACATTATTCAAAATAATAATATTTTATTAAAAAAACCAATAAATCCTTATTCACAGCCTAACCTCACTAATCTATGATTCAAGTATACAAGCCGAGTAACCATCTAGGTGGTGGTCCAGTGGTAAGAATTTGGGACCAAGATGTTTGCTCCCTCTGTAGTCTCATATTCGAGCCATGTAGTTGCTCATATGATAGTCACTGGAGACTTACATGGTCATTAACTTCAGAGCCTGTGGGATTAGTCGAGATGCACACAAACTGACCCGAACATCTATATTAAACTAAAAAAAAAATACACAAGCCGAGTCATGAATAAAATCAAGCCTCATGGCAGGGTATAGATAGATCGGACCGGACTTTTGAGGTGGGGTAAAGCTGCTTCACCTTTGCAGCTGCCCCTCACTTCCCTAGACAATGGTAAATTTTCTTTCTGTATGATCCTTTCTTGTTAATTGTTATCTTGTTTAGTAAACAACTATAGTATAAATAATTTCTACCATATAAATAAAAAAACACAACATGACCGTATAAATAAATATGATCGTATAGTTTTGTTATATTCACAACTTTATAGTTTATGCATAGTTCACTAGTTTAATTAATTTTGAATATAAAAAAAATATTTTCTGTCAATTTTAATTTACCACTTTTTTGTTCAAGCTTTCAAGTCAACATCCTATTAATACACAAACAAATATTTTTACTGATATATATCTCTTACTGTATTTATAAAAAAAAACAACATAAAATATTTTTTTATTTTTAGTTCATCTAATTAAATATTAAATAATATCTGATAAATCTTAAAAATGCAACTCTCACAAGTCACATCAGTTTAATACATTTAAAATAATTTAATAAATTAAACTAATTCTAACATTTGAACTTCAAAAATTAAAAAAACATACATTCTTAATCATCAAAACAATTTTTTAAAATTATATATTAAAAAAAATATTTTTCTTCTCCCATATAAATTCTCAAACGAGTTTCAAACATCAAAACTATATATGTATATATAAGTTTTAAACAAATCATCCATATCCGGGTTAGTATCCGAGGCAACACCCAGAAGCTCATGAACCCACTAACTATCGTTCCAGGGCCCCACTTAACAGTCAAGTAAACGGAAAAAAAACAAAAAAACAAAGCGATCAATCCCTCTACTTGCAATTATTTCTTAATTAACCCCAACCTCCACTACCTCCCAAAACATTTCCAATTTCTCCGGTCACGTGGCCTCCGCCATCTCCCCCGATTCCGATCACGTGACCTCCGCAACACCACCAGATCCATCAATCTTCGATTCTTAGGAGAAAGAGAAAGATCAAATTTTGTCTTGATAATTTTGTTATGGCAACGAGGAATCGGACGTTGATATTTAGGAAGTACAGAGATGCATTAAAGAGCGTTAGGGTTCCGTCGAGCTTATCGCCCTCGACAAGCTCCAGCGGAGGTGGTGGTGGCGGTCCGGTGATCGAATTGGCTAGCACCTCGCTTCTAAATCCTAATCGGAAATATACTCCTCTTAGTACTGAAGATCCCGGTAATTCAAGGTACAAAATACACATACACTTTCGCACGTATATTATAGAGATCTGCTTGGTATTTTTATTGTTAATTAATTATTTAGTTTGGATTTAAGTAAATTTTGGATTTTTTATTTTTATTTTTGAGTGTTGAATTTTGAGAGGGGTTTAATTAATTAATTATATTTTATTGACTTTAGTAATGTGAGATGCATAATTGAGAGTTCTATCTAAAAAGAGATGAGAAATAAGATATTTTTGTAGTGTGATTTTGTGGAGATTTGTAGTGTGCTTTATTGTTAGATTGAAAGTGGAAAATGCGTGTAAAATTGAAAATTGTTGGTGGGTTTTTAGTTTTTGAAGTGAATGTGAGTGGATTTGGAGGGTTATGATAGTTAAAAGTGGTGTAGATGGAGTTAATTATGGGGTGTAGGATCATGGGAGGGTTTCGAAAAGCATTGCGATTGAGAATTGTAAAAGTTTACTGCTGTGTATGTGGTTTGGGATTTGTTGGTAGCTGTAGGTGAAGAATGAATGGTGGGTTACCTATAGTTAGATTGAAATGGATGGAGGAAATGTGTTTGATGATGAAAGAATGAGATATTTTTCTTGAAGGTAGTGCAAGAGTGTTGTAGAAGAAAGATATAATTTGAGACTTGGGAATAATGAATGATCAGGCATGTAGGTTTATGATTTTATATGCAGGCATGTGTGAATCCCCATGGTTTTGTTGGTATTTCTTATAAAAAGATTTATCAAAGTTGCAAGGAGCAGTGAGATGGTAGCCTTTGGGAGGTGATGTATGTCGGCATGGGGAGGGCTGTACTTCAAGCCACGATATTCGAAAGATTCTGTTAGATATGAGTATATGTATCAAGCACTGCATGGGTTTCTCTTCTAAATTCTGGACTCTCATAGCTTTTTGACTAATGTACTATTGCTGTCTTAATGGGTGAGTATTTTCTGTAAAATTTTATGCTAGCCTGGTAGGACTCTTACAAATTGCTGTCTTGATGCAGTAAAGGTGCACTTACAGTAGGTTTGCCACCAGCTTGGGTGGATGTATCTGAAGAAATATCGTCAAATGTGCAACGTGCACGTATGAAAATGGTTGAGCTAGCAAAGGCTCATGCCAAAGCATTGATGCCTTCATTTGGTGATGGTAAAGAAGATCAACGCATGATTGAGGGTCTAACCCAAGAGATAACTGGTCTTATAAGGAAATCAGAGAAGAAACTGCAAAGACTTGCTGCAGCTGGGCCTTCTGAGGATTCAAACATTAGAAAAAATGTGCAGGTAAGCCTTAATTTTTTGCTAGAACCAACTACATGTGATCACACATGTAAATGATGGCTTGAAACAAAAAATGTGAAGTTGGTAATGATTTATCTCTGCTTCCATATGATTTTTTTCGTAGATGATGTGGCCTAAGCCCAAAAAAAAAAAAATTATGAATGAAAAATTTGGGGGAAAGCAGTCCAATAATATGCTGATAAAGTAAAGGTGAAATTCTACCTTATTAAATGTTTTGATGGTTATGGGCTTTTGTTGTTCCTCTTCTTCCCCTGTTGTTTATCCTATCGAGAAATTATAATATCTTCTTGTGTGTTTCTTCTGGGCCGTGAGCGTATAATTGTTGGGTGAAATGATTGCTCTTTCCAATATACTGGTTGGCTGTGAACTTCGCCATTCCATTGTTTTGTTCTGTGCCATTTTATATGCAGTTAAACACACTTGAGAACTTGTGCATTCTGTACATGGCAGGTTGTTTTTTTTTAATTGTGCTTATGTTAGCATATTTTTATTTGCAGCGTTCCCTTGCTACTGACCTTCAGAACCTTTCAATGGAACTTCGCAAGAAACAGTCAACATACTTGCAGCGCCTCAGGCAACAAAAAGAGGTCTGAGAAGTATATCTTTTCTTATAGAACCACTGAATAAGTGAGTAATTTATCAACATTCTCCTATAATCATTTTGTTTTGGTATGCAGGGCCAGGACGGGGTTGATTTAGAAATGAACCTAAATGGCGGTAGATCTATTATAGATGATGACAATTTGGATGACATGGTATGCGTTTGTCTTAACCTTCTCTGCCTTGGGCTTATTGTTGGATATGACGTGTCTTGAATTTTTCGGTCCTGCTTAATAAGTTGATATGGGCATGTATTGATGTCAATTATATATAGGTGATATTCAGGTGCACAAAGATCCAAGAAATTAAATAGGTTGTGCTTTGCACTTGTTTAATATAGTAAACTCTTGTCCTTGTCTTCACTTGTGAACATAGGCTTAAGGCTGAAACACATAAAGTGCCGGCGCTTACTTATTCTTCTCTTTCCTTGATTCTTTTTGGTTGTTTTGTGCCCCAAAGCTACAGTCTAAATTTTATTTGTCATTAAAACTATCAATTACGTTGAGAAACATTATCTAAATAGTTTTGTGGGATACATTTCATTTTCACAGACAAGATTCTTGCACAATTTCTTCACCTTGGTCGAGTACTAAGAATATTATATATGAATGATATATTAGGTTTTTAATGAGCATCAGATGGCCAAGATGAAAAGGAGTGAAGCATTCACTGTAGAAAGGGAAAGAGAGATCCAACAGGCAAGTGATTGCTCTTAGCCTTTTTTGTTTTAATATCAACAGAAATCTGGCAGTGTCCTGTATTTCTTAATGCTTTTTATGTCTTTGCTATTAATCTTTGTAGGTAGTTGAATCAGTAAACGAGCTTGCTCAAATTATGAAGGACTTGTCAGTACTAGTAATAGACCAGGTTAAGAGTTGCCCATCCTCTTATTCAAATCCGCAAGAGTTCTTTTTTAAGACACTAGTCATTTACTGGTCTTTTCTCTCCAAGCAGGGCACTATTGTTGATAGGATAGACTACAACATTCAGAATGCAGCAACCACAGTTGAGGAGGGGCTTAAGCAACTGCAGAAGGTGCTCTTCTTACCCTCAACAATCATTTCATTCTACATTTAAAGCCTCTCCTTTTCTCTCTAACTTTGTATGGCATTGTTTGTATTGAATGGATTTGGCGTTGCAGGCTGAGAGGACTCAGAAACGAGGGGGAATGGTGATGTGTGCCACAGTGCTCGTTATCATGTGCTTCATCATGTTGGTCCTCCTTGTCCTCAAGACGATTGTCTTTTGACTGTGAGAACAGATGTTACTGAAGATTCTCTTTTGATCTGTGAGCATAGATATTCCTGAAGTTCACTCATTCATAGTGCTGACGCTCCCCTCCAAAAGTTACATGCTTGTAGATGGCTCTATCTTGTCTTATTGAAGAATGCAAGAGCTCCAAATTCCTTGAATACACATAACCAAATTAACCGATTACCCTTCTTATATTTCTGTTTTTTTCTCTCCAAATTTTGTGGGAAAAGAGGGGAGAGTTCTGTACTTGGGAATAAATGTCCTCACGATGTATAGAGCTGATACTGTTCGTTGTTCCTTTGTCATGGATCTGCTAAGTGATTCTTTCGAATTCTCAGGAGGTTGGAGCATGGTGCTTTCAAATCCAATGCTGTGTAATGAAGAGAGGCCTTTTTAGTTGTTTGTATCCATTTTTGTTCATGTAATATAAAAAAAATGAATCCAGCTATAGTCTCCTTCTCTCCCTCTCTCTCTGTCAATCTCTTGTTTGCCATTGATTATCTATTACCCCAGTTTTAACTGCCTAGATGTATGAACGTTCCAACTTACGTGGATAAAGCTTCGAAGAAGTGATGGGTTTCTAGTTTCACCATGCCTGCAAAACAATGCTTCATAATCTGATCAAACTTGATCATCTGAGTTATGTTGCGCTCCAGTGAGATTGCTAAGTGTTGATGCACGTGCCCTGATCATATTCTTGGTGGTTTTTGTATAGTCGCCATGACTGTACGTGTGCGTATTTTCTAACTAAATGCATGGTCATTAGGTCATATGTGCTCTCTTGGCAGAAGTCGAAGGTCTATATAGACTTGGCAATTTTCAGGGACATTAAAGAATGGTTTGTTTTGTATTTTAAAAATATTTTAAAAATAATTAAAAATAATTAATTTTTTTACTTCAAATTAAATTTTTTTTAGTGTTTTCATATCACTTTAATGTGCTGATATAAAAAATAATTTAAAAAATAAAAAAATATATTTTAATGTATTTTCAAGTAAAAATAATTTGAAAAATAATTATAACCACACTTTCAAACATGTTCAAGATCTTATTTGGAAACGCATGCAAATCATGTTTTATAGAATTTTAAATTTTTTATTTAAATTTTTAAATTGTTTTGATATGTTAATATTAAAAATAATTTTTTAAAATAAAATAATATTATTTTAATATATTTTTAAATAAAAAAACTATTATTATATTATCAAACATACATGAAGTGTTTGCGTGGTAGCTAATATGTGGTTGCAATTTAAAATAATTATAAATAATAAATTTTTCTAGGTTTAAAGAGAATTCTAGTAAAATTATAATATGTATTGATTAACGAAATAAGTAAAATGCAGATTGTACGATACAGCACACCACAGAGTCGAAGTAATTAGGCAATAAGCCTTAGGGCCAGCCGGCATCACACTGCCTTGATTTTTAGCAGACAGGAGAGACAGAGGTTGGATTATACTTCCAATATGGGCAGTGAGAATGTGAATGGGCTTTTGTGCCTTCCTTCATAGCAAATGTTCACACAGTGTTTTAGTATCTATAACACAATATGAGAGATACATTCAACAAGCTCTCGTAGCTCAGTTGGTTAGAGCACCCGTTTAGTAAGCGGGAGGTCTTGAGTTCGACTCTCAACGAGAGCACTAAGATCTTTTTCATTAAGCGACCTTTCTTTTTCATGCAAACGACATTACCTCAGCATAGGTTAAAGAAAGCACGTTAACTCTTTACCTCGCACTTGTTTTTTTCTCAACGACGGGCAACAGAACAGGATATGCAACAAAATTATGATCTTTGCCAATTTATGCAATCTTATTCCTTTTTTTTTTTTGGTACTTTTAATAAATAATATTTCTTCGATAATTATCTGTTAAATATCCAAAACTTTTATTTTCAAAAGATTAAAAAAGGGCACCGCAAATAAAATAAATGACCTGGAGATTTTATCAAGAAATGGGTAAAAAATATACTATAAATAGTTAATACAGGGGCATAATGCGGCTCCAAACTAGCTCTATTTCTTCTTCTTTGCAGAGGTTAATTCTGAAGGTGTAAAATGTTTTGCAATGAGGCCAGAAAGTGGGAGTTTCAGGTCGAAGGTCAGCCTCTGAAGAACTAATGATAATGCGGTCACGTCAGCCATGGCTCTGTGTGCTTTGCCAACGAATTGAATATTATACTTCTTGCAAAGGGCTTCTAGTGATGTCCCTGAAGTAACTTTTAATCCTGTAACAAAGTCAAAACAGGGCTTTCAATAAATCCTCAAATGCATTCAGAAAATGAGTGCAGACATATGCTGACTGCAAAGAGGGAGAGAGGGACCTTCCATCTTCAGCACTTCACGTGCCAGAGGACGCGTGTCGACGAAAAGCCAATTCTGAGGAATTTCAAAATGGTGGCGACCAAATTCATTAACCAAAAATGGGACATCAAAATTACGAGCATTGTGAGCAACAAACATTACATAGCCCCCAGGTTTCTGACGGCTCTTCACATACTGCAGTAATATAGGTATCAACTCTTCCATCCTGCAACACGTTCACATGCAATATTTATGCAACTGCACAACTACCCATTAATTGGTGAACATGCATCTCCTATACAACGGAAAATGGAAATTAGCTAATAATGAGCTTGATCGTGCTCGCCTTTCAATGCGAATAACCATGCAGTTTCCATCATCAGCATGAAAGGTGAAACAAAGAATCATGCATGTTCTATGGGAAATTAGGAAACTCAGACTACCTTATCTAACACGTAATAGAAAGAAAAGGAAACCAATGTGGAAATTCTCAGAAATAAAGCCTACACAACTGAAGTTGGTGCACCCAGAAATCACTGAGCACTGCCAGTGGTTTATTCCCTTTCTGTTCAGTATGCACACTCACATGGACATAACTGCAACCTCTGCCACTATTTTCTAAATGAGATTCTTTTCCATAAAGAAACAACTTAACATATCAAATAATCAGGGAATGGGAATTCAATGAAACGGGCTGAGGTCTTTGCAACCTAATACTAGATGTAGTCTTTCATTTATGAAATTGTATCTTAATCATGGAAGTTCCTTCGAGAAAATTATTGGCCGCTGACATTAGTACCTTGGGACATCAGGTCTGCAGACCATATGTGTTGTAATGTGATGAATATCTGAATTAGTAACATGGCGTCCGGGATTTACTAGTGTTTGGAAGGTGCTGTTTTCACCTCCCTGAAGATCCTGCAATGCAATCTCAATAATGCGTTCATTCTGTCTGCTGAACCCAGTAGTCTCAATATCAAAGACAATAACAGTCACAAGCTTAGCAATGTCTTCGTTCTCAGCAATCTTTTGTTGAATATCACAGTATTGATTTCTATGGAAATCACTTACTTCTGTTTTTTTTATATTCAATGTAGACCTAGTTGAAACTGTTTCGTCCAGAATTTCATGTCCAATGGTGGTTGATTTGCTTTTTCGAGTAGTTTGGCTTTCTCCTCCTGTTTTGGTACTTACAGGTCTTCTGATCCATCTTTTACTGTACCCTCCTTCCATCCCATTGGCTTTGGAACCCAGCAATCGAAAGCTGGAATTCCTGCCACATGTTCTATTTAAACTACGAGAGCTTTCCCACCAAAAATTAGCTAAGGTATGGGTTCTGCATCTGGGAACTTGCAAGATTGAGAAGCACATTAGAACTGTCCTCATGCAACTCATGAACTACAACCGAGCAAGATTTCAAAGATATATTTTGCATCACAAGTGTAATCTGCTTAGACCTGAGAATGAAGAGTGAATTGAACTGATGAAACAATATCACTCTGAACTAAATCTCTGACATTTTGCATAAGAGCATAACAATATTCACAGTTCAGTAAAATTGTGCGCAACCAGACAGCATGGTCTCTTGACACGTCTAAGCAATTGATATTAATGGTTCGGCATCCTTCCTTTATCCATCAAAATACCCTTTATAAGCAAATAATCAGAAGTTGTCCCATTCCATCAACAATGATGTTTATGTACCTTCCAGAGGGGTTGGTATTGAACCTCAAAGAACACATCATCATGTTAAGAGCCCTAATAAACCCTAAAACTAATGCAGAAGAGCAACTCAGAATTCAAAATGCAGACTGATTACCACTGCTTAAAAACCATAACAAAGAGTCGGTGAAGCAAAACTAAGTATAAAGGTGCTTCCATATAAAAGTTCACCAAATGTAAGAAATGTAATGTTGCTAGTATCTTTTCATGATTCTTCACTGTTTCAGAGTTCTATTATCAGGAAAAAAAAAAGGTTTTTATGACTTAGTGAAATTATGTCAAAAGCTTGTTTCCAAACTTGGCAGTCTGTGGTATTTGATACCCAAAACAAAAGCTTGAATTTCAAAAATTACTGAGCTTTTCAAGCATACTCAACGAAGAAACATGTGAAAAAGGCAAGATCATCAATGACATCTCAATTCCCATATCAAATTAAATCAAGTTTACAACCCAAATCCCAAAACAAACAAACTACCAATCATGGAATGAACTTCAATAATCATCAGCTCAAAAACCATCCATAATTCACAAGCAAAACACTAAATATCAAACAAATCTCTCTCAAACATACATCCATAAACCATGTGATCCCAACTGCCAAACTGTCCTGAAAACTCCCAATTCAGCCTAAAAACACTGCCCCGTAAAGAATTTTTCTATCTCGCACAATTGAATTGGCACATCAAGGCCCTTTAGTAGAAAAATGGATGTTTTCTAGTTCTTCAATAAAGCTTGTAACATATCAAACAATCCTTAAAAAAATGCATTTCAAACCATAATCATCATAACCAAAACTGACCCACCTATTTTTTTAAAATTTAATCATCCCAGATAGTTGAATTGACACACAAGGATAACAACTTTGACATAAAAATGGAATCTTTTTTCTAGTTTTTCTTCTTCAGCTTACACAATCTACACTTCAGAAAACAACTTAAAAACTATAGTTCAGTAAAGATTCTATCTTTATCTCTCATAATCAATGTAACCACAATTCAATCAAGAAAAGAAAGCTTAAAAAACTTAAATGTTAAAGCATTTAAGAACAATAAACTCAAACAAAAAAGCCTTTAAAGAGATAGAGAAGCCATGCCTGAGAGAAACTTGAAATGGGCTCAGAGTGCATTCTTCAATGAGCTTGAAAGTTGAAACTTTGTAGAAAGAGAGGGAGAGATTAGGCTAGGTTATATGGGTGAAGAGAGGAGGATCCTTCAGTGTGAAGTCATGGAGATGGGGATTTCGTGACGGCTAAAGAAACTGTGAAGTTGAGACCCATTACTTGCGTATCCTGGTCCGTATCTTCCGGATCCACTACTTTTTTTATTATTATCTCACAATTTTGAAAAAACAAAATTTCAGTTTGTACTTTGTATGAGGTTTTTATTGATTTATTTTATTTTGAAAGGTGCATGAATGAATTTTCTTGGTTGAAAATGATTTTTTTAGCAAAAATAAAAAAATCCTCGTTGTTGTTTTTTGTTTTTATTTGGATTCCTTTTCTTTTAATTTTTTTAATACTATAAATTGAAGTTTTATTTCATTGACCTCAGGTTCAACTCTAAGATCTTCACAAACAATTTGAATTCTCAAGAATGTGTAAAGGAATTAAAATCTCAACGCACGATGTATTGTCAACATTACATGCAATGGGAGAAAAATAAAGTTCAACAAAAAGAAAAGTCATCCAATATAAAATGTAAAATGGGAGGGAAAATATAGTAATATAGTCTATGATGCAAGGTATTTTTTAATAGTTTTTTTTTAATAAAAAATATATTAAAATAATATTTTTTAAAAATTTTTAGTTTTGATATCACTATGTCAAAACCAATAAAAAAAATCAAAACTAATAAAAAATATAAATTTAATATATTCATGAATAGAATTTATATTTTCAAAAACATTTTTTTAAAAAAAAAACTCCATACCACTCCATACACCATAATATGCAGAGGAAAGCGTGCTTGTGTTTGGGAGGTGGTGACGAGTGAAGGCATTTTTCTGAAGCAGATGAAAGCTTATATTATATTATTAAGAGTGTATTTAAAAGTGTAATTTTTTATTTAAAAATATATTAAAATAACACTTTTTAATTTTTAAAAATTATTTTCAACATAATCCAAACACACCCAACTGACTCCATGACAGCAGTATTTGCCCCTTGGCGCCGCATACAATATCAAGCTCAAGATGATAGCATTTTTTTATACCACCAAGTTGGCTTTCGCTTCATTTAATAATGTATTAGATCCAAAACAAAAAGGGAAATGGAACGTGATCAAACCAGACCGGCGAGGAAGTTTTTATATCAAACCGGACCGGTGAGAAGTTGAGCCAGATTCGTAACCGTGTCATGTCTGCATAATTATCATACAAGCACAGATGATGGAACAAAGTAAATGCTACTCGACTTGCTAAACATATATTATTTTCTTCATTAATTCCGGAAATAGTATATACAAATGCCCACCAAAACAGGAATGACACTGTCTCCCTTGACTATACTTCCTCCAGAACGAGGAAAAACTCCACCACAAACAAAAAAAACATTACAGAGGGCCATTTCTTTTCTCATTCCATTTCATCAAACACCTAAGCAACCTCGTTTGTGGTGTAGTTTTTCTTCTCTTTCTAACCTAAAAAGGAACAACTAAAGGTATTTGGGTAAGTTAAGGTCAGGGTTTTCTCTATCTTCGTCCCTATTTTTGTACTACCACCTACGTTATTTCCCCTTTCATGCAAAGACTGAACCACAAGACAGAGCCATCAGAGAAAAGGCAGCCTGCTCTTCCTCTCTCAGCTTCCTTTTCCTTTGGCACCTTTGTTTCTTCACAACCGATGGTCTTTGCAACATCATTTCTTCACCCAGAACCATCAAGCTCATCCTCAAGGACTCACTGATCAGTCCGTTGCCACTAACAACCTGAGCAGTGTTTGTTGTTGTGGCTGTAGTGATAGTGGAAATGTCTGTGGCAGTAGTGGTGTTGCTGGTGGTAGTTTTTTCCCTTTTCTTCTCTGGACCTTTTTCTAATCTCATCACACTTCTCTTCTTTCTGTATCTGATCCCGCAAGCATTACACAATGACTGGAAAAAAAAAACCCACAAGTCAAAAACCATTAACCTAGACAAGAAAAACCATTAACCTAGACAAGAAAAACCATAAAGGCGAGAAAACAGAGAGTGGTCACTATATAGCTCAAATTGAAAATGCCAAGACCCACAAGTCAAAATGACACGCAGCTAGAACAGACAACTTTAAAACACAAAAATGGTGACCAATAAAAGGCCCCATTGAAGATACCAAGACCATCCAGTCAAAATATATCACAAACTTTGACCGAGTAAACATAAATAAATAAACAAGGTAAGCACTAGCAATCACATATAGTGACCCAAATACATACTCCAACAAAAACTACCAAAACCCATTTGAAAATATAAATTACCCAGATCAAAAAATCAAAAGCCCAAGAAGAAAAGGAAGAGAGAAAGAAGATTAGATTGTATTTTACAAAAAGCACAAAGGTTAGACAACCTCAAACACCTAAAACCCATATGTGAAAACTACTGACCCAGATAAAAAAATCATAAACCCATAAGCAAAATGAACAGAACAGGGAAGATAACAAGATTGTAATGGACCAAAAACAAACAAACATACACACCTTGGGGCCAGCTGGTCCACCTCTCCACAATGGGGTCTTAGTAGTCTTGCAATCAGTACAAGCCTTCTTGCCCTCAATATCACCACTACCACTACTCTCATCTTCACGTGATGATTTCTGTACCCCATAACAGTATCATGTTACACACCAAAAAAAGAAGAAGAAGAAGAAGAAGCAAACATTGATCATTTTGTTGACACTACTTACCGTTCCTTTAAGATCCATGATCACACCCGTGTATTAAGCAAACTTTTTTTTTCTTGTCTCTCTTGGTTCAAAGTAGAAAGAGGAGAATTTACTGTATTAGACCACTGGGTTTAGATTTTTAAGATGATTGAGGTATTAAAGGTGGTAACTTTGCAAAGGTCTAATCATTTCTTGATGAGCTACTAAAAAAACAATTTCTTGAACAAGAGAAAATAAAAGAAGGGCATGACACTAACACTACCATTTTGTAAGAGAAAAGGGAGAAAAGGAAATGTTTTCGTGAGAGTTTAAGAAACAGGGCAAGAAATGGGGAAACAGAGAGAAGCGGGGAGGTGGTGGACAGGGAGAGGAGAGGATGGGTGTGTGTGAGGGTGCTTTCTCTCTGTCACTTGTCGCTGGCTCTCTGGGGGTGGATAATTAATGGATATGCACAAAAAACCCTAGGGACACTCTTCTTGGGAGTTTGTGAAATTACAAGAAAGGGTATGCGCTAGCTCCTTAGGGGCCATTAGCTCGAGGGTTTTCTTGGTGAAATAGAAATATAGAGGAGGTGAAGGAACTTTGAGTGACACGTCACCCGCCAAAAAAAATTGATGGGCTTTTGACACGTGTTTACATGCACGGATGGTTTGCATTTTTATTGTTTTGTTAATAGATTGAGGTATTTTTTAATATATATTTTTAATAATTTATTTTTCAGATTTTTATTTAATTTTTTACATAAGTACACCAAAACTATAAAAAAAAACCACTAAAATATCAACCTTATATTTTTTTAAATAAAACATATTTTCAAAATATAATTAAAAATAAAAACTATGACAATTCCAATTCCAAAAACGTAATTTTATTAATTAGCCGTATAAGTAACCAAACAAGGAATCATCAAAAAGAAAAAAAAAAAAAAAAGAGGGACTTTAGATCCCATTCTCTCCTGTGTCGTGAACAGACAAAAATCCCACAACCCTCTCAAGAATGATCAAACGAGAACACTGTAAGATCTTTTTTCCACCAATCTTTGTGGTGTCGTGATAAATAATGTAAAATTCTATACACCGGGAAAATAGAGATAAGAAAAGGTTATTTTTTAAAATGTGTTCTATTTAGAAATATATTAAAACAAATATTTTAAAATATATATATATATATATTTAATATAAACTTGTAAAAAGAATTTAAAAACACAAATAAAAAAATTAATTAAAAAAATCAAGATTTCCCGATGGAACTTCCAAACACACCTTGGCGCACAAAGGGCCACAGCAAGAACTAAGAAGAGTATTTTACGACCTCAGTGAAAGCGACGTGTCACAGGAGGCCTGAGAAAGAGATTTGGTCTGATATTAAGCTCTGCTTTCAACGGCACAGAGGAATTCTTTAATGGGATTTATTGAAACTTTGTTAAGAACCATTAGAGAGATGGACATGAAAAGCTGAGCCCTCTGTATCTTTCTCTCTAGAACAAGACAATTGTTTGTGCTTGGAGCAGAGAAGCTGTAGCAGCTCTGCGTCCCAGTTAACATGGAATCATGCCAAAAAATGAATTTTCTGTAGCCGTCTCAACTACCAAGTATGTTTACATCCCCCAGAACATATAACCCGATAAAGTTATTCTCAATTTATTTTAGATTTTAGTTTATCCCTGTAATCCACTGCTATTAATCTAAGATGGTTTTGATTATTATTTTTTGGGTAGCTGCTTAAAAAACAGTTAGCAACTATATCGTAGACATAGACGGGTGCTATGCTAAACCACGGGACAAATCAGTTTTTTAATAAATAAAAAATCGAAATTGTACTAAGATTGATATAATTTAACCTGGTTAACTTGACAATTCTAAAGACAATCCAAATAATTATTAAAAACATAATTTGATCAGATAAAATTTCAAGGCGACACTTTAAAAAAAATATTAAGACGAAAACATAATGGATCAACCTTGGTTAGCCTGAGTTAACCTACCAAATTCAAGACCTGAATCATGAGACTGTGATAAACCTCGTAGGAAACAAATCGAAACTGATTATAAAACTTAGTTCTTAACCATCATAATATTAAATGATAAAAAAAAAATTCAATTGAAAAATATCTAAAAAGAAACCACTAGAGTCAATTCAGGTCCACGTGCTAAACTCGCAACTCGAGCCATGTGATTGAGATATTTCTACAGAAAACAAATCGAAATAAATTATGAAATTCAATTCTCAATCAACTCGATGTTGAATGATGAAAATAAAAAAAATATTTTAAAAATATAAATAAAAAATTACCTGAGTCAACCGTAACCCGGATAATAAGACTAAAATAATATCATAGAATACAAACAAAAAAAATTATAAAATTTAATTCTAGATTAACTAAATATTAAATAGTAAAATAAAAAAAATCAACTACAAAATTATATTTTCAAGCAAGGAATTCTCTTCTCAAATAAATTTTTTAACAACACACGGCTGGCTTCGTATTGATCTAATATATTTAAAGAAAATTAATAAATTATTCTGATACATTCTGGCTACAAAGTTCGGATCCAAAAAACTAAAAAGCAAGGTATATTTTCTCAATCATCGAACCGGCCACCTCTCTCGAGTTATCTATTATATAACGTTAGGTTATCTATAATCCAGCACAATTCCGTATAGATTTCATTTCATAATTAAAAAATAATAATTGATTGAATATTTTCCAGCATGTATTTGGATATTTTCTAAGATATCACTTCGAATACCCAAAGAGTATATATTTTATCTTCTCATTCGGTCAACTACAAGTTCGAGTCGAGTTTTTGACCTAGCAAAGCATACGATGTGGACAGGAGAGAAAGTTGCAAGCTTTTTTCTTGGTTAACATGAAATTGCGTGAAAATATAGATCCTTTTCTGCTTCTCAGGTCGCTCGGGCAACGCAGAAACACAAAAGTTAACCCGTGTTTGGATGTGTGAGAGATTGGAATTCTTAGCTAGGTCAATATACACAATACAATGAAATTTAATCCCAGACCCTTCTCGATGGATGTCCTTGTTTGAAATGGGGATGGTCATTATTTTTTTATTTTAATATATATATAAATTTAATATCAAATCATCTAAAAACACAAAAAATTAAAAAAATTAAAGTAAAGAAATAAAACAAAAACAATTTAAATATTTTCAAAAATACTCTTAAAATACAAAAATAAACGAGCTATTAGATATTTGTTTTTTAGTTTTGATTTTTTTAAAAGTAAACTATACTTAGTGTGTGTTTGGCATTATAGTGTATAGGTTTTTCAAAAATATAGTTTTTGCTTGAAAATATAGCAAATTGATTTTTTTTAAAATTTTTATTTTAAAATCATTGAAAAAATATTTAAAAATATTAATTTAATTCATTTTTAAAGCCAAATGCTATTCCAAACTAAAACACAAACAGACCAGACCTGCATGACAAAACCCTTTATTCTATTATGTTGATCATGTATATAAATTTACTGTAATTTTAATGTTTCCATTCATGGATTGGTAAAGATACAATGTACCATGTATTAAATACAAATATACATCAATATCAATCATCAATAATAATAGTAAAACGGATATAAAAACTGGTATTTTTTATGAATTATTGATATATTTTGTCCACTAAATTATGCCAACGAATTGTGCTGACACGTGACAAGTAATTTTTATGATTCTAATTTATTAATTTCTCGGTGAAGAAAGTCCACTAGTAATTATAAAAATATATACGTGTATAAAAATATCAATAATTACTAGTGAAGAAAGTCCACTAGTAATTATTGATATATATATA
>Ga0307515_10006052_pt1 | contig 24312 bp, 19 predicted proteins | sample 17_EM_MG_FD_194513 | JGI IMG/M metagenome (GOLD analysis project Ga0307515, IMG submission 194513) | Populus trichocarpa ectomycorrhiza microbial communities from riparian zone in the Pacific Northwest, United States - 17_EM | ecosystem: Host-associated > Plants > Roots > Unclassified | place... | reverse complement strand
GACGCGTCGCAAGAATAAGAGGCATGGTATAATAGCCGCCGCAAGGGAGGTATGCAACGCGACCCGTCGCTTGGGCGACGGGTCGCGTCTGATTCTCCGTCAGAGGGTACGAGGTTCCGCCAGAGCCATCAGAGCCGTCCGGAACACCCGGGTGTTTCAGACGGAAACCAGGGTTGTTGCTGATGCACGGAAGACGATCTTATAATATTATAAAGAATTCTATCTATTATACTATATAACCATTTCGTCCCTTATCCACCTATGTAACCACGCAATCGATGTCTGGACAACACTTGACACAATCCAAATACGCTCTGCAACAGATTGTCAGGTTATTCAGAGATTTGCTTTCTCAATTGGAAGAACTGTCTTTAACCCACATCTACCAAGTGGTTTTTGGTTTCTGTCAATTCGAGAATATCAACTATCTCGTGTTGAGGTATCAGAACACCGGCAGACTACCATTCGAGGAGTGGGCAGAAGAGTGGCTATTCGACAGGGAAGTTTAGTCTTTATTTATCTAGAAGACGGCGAGTGGACAAGATTTAATTTCAGTCGCTCTTGGTCAAGTGAGTCAAGAGGTTGAGTCTTGGGACAAGACGAGGAAAAAAGCGTAATTAGATAGGCGGTTGTACTTAATCTGATAAATATTGTATTGATTATTGGGATTAAGAACCCCCGTAACAGTATAATATTTTAAGTACTCTACGCTGTATCTGATTGAGCATTATATGACACCAGAGCTACTACATCTATATCAAGAGCTCTATAAAACCAGAGGATATTTTTATCGAAACCCAGAGAGGCCCGGGTTACACCTTATAGTCATAGACAAACCAAGGGTTAATTTGTCTTATGAATTTGGAGTGCCAGAAGTGCGAAGACAACTTCTGTTGCATATATTTGGGCCAGAGGACTTTCAGCCAACATTGTTGCAGACAGAACTGCTTTTGCGTCAGCTGCCAGTTATACAATATTGAGGAAAAAAGTCCTGCAGTTATCTATCAAAAGTGTAGCTTTCTATCGGAGTGCTACGCCTACAAGTATTTGGGACCGATCAACAGCAGAAGGTCTTATATCCTGCAAAGACATTGCATAGACCATTGCAGCCTCAAGAATCATCCTCATAGGGATGAACCGACGGTTGAATTAACTCGACTTATTCCGCCACCTGACTATAGTCATCTAGTTCCGAATGGCAACCCCCAGGCGCAGATTGACCTGGAAGAGCAGCGCATTGGCGCCCAGCGGGTGTCGAGTGGAGAAGCCTTGATCCAACACTGCAAGGAAAATTCTGGGCTGGGTGCAGGAAGACCAGCGCCAGATAGAGCAAGCCCGGCTGGAGCACCAGCAAATAAAGGCAATTGAATATCCCGAAGAGGCAGAGGAAGGCCAAGGGGAACTGGAAATGACCGATGCGAATCCCAACTTAGTTCAAAAACAATTGTCGGAACTTGCACAGCCAGTTGTGCATATAGTTCAGGCCTGCAACGAGGAACAAGAAATACTCGAAGACGAATTCGAGCCGGTTAAGGCCAATATTGAGATATTGGAATCCAGGATTTATACCGATAAGTGTTACGGGGGTGTTTTAGATCCCAATAATCAATACAATATTTATTGAATCTAAGTATGGCCGCCTATATAACTACTCCCTTTCTCTCCTCGTCTGATCCTATGACTCAACCTCTTGCCCAGCTCGCGAGAGCAACCTGTTCTCTTAACCCTAACACTAGCGCAGCTTCCTCCAGTCGGTTCAAATCTAAATGGTGCCACTGACCGTCTACGATAAAGACGAAGATTAAACTTCGTCGTCGTACAACCACCCCTCGGAAAATTCCTCGAAGGGTAAAGCGCCCGTGTTGAGATATCCCAACACCAGGTAGTCGATACTCTCTAGTTCACAGAAACAAAACACCACAGCGTAGGTGTCGGTTGAACGGTGCTTGGCCAATTTGAAAACCAAATTGCCGAAACTCTCGACAACCTTCTGCAGTGCGTACTCGGCTGGTGTATATTGATGTCCAGGCATATATTGCCCAGTCGTGTGTGTGAATAAGGGAGGTAATTGTGAAGGTAGTTATATAGATAGAATTCTTATTAATATTTTAAGATCATCTTCGGTGTTCTCGGACAGCTAATCTGTTCGCTGATGATCCCCAAATTCCTTCGACCGACACTGGCTCTTTATAGCCTTCATGCTTCCTTAGGTGTGATAGTGTTATCTCGGCCACGCCCCCTTAGCGCCCAGGGATAACTTTCCACATCACCCTCAGGTAATTGTGTCTCTGCAATGTGGTTTGAAAGCGTTACGCTCCTGATAACAATCAGGCCATCCATCGTGCGATATCAGCTTATCCTTTCCTAACTGAGTCATCTTTTGCAATTGTATGAGTCAGTAGTTGGAACATCTGCCAACCAAGTTGATAATGCTTATCGCCACTTCAATCCCTCATGCAGATGACTTATTTAATTGCATCATAGATATAATCGGCGACCAACCAATACTATGGCAAGGTAAATTATTGACGCGGAAGCTCGCATCCGATACGAGGTTACATTGCGATCCAGACCACTCGAGCCAACGAGTAGTGCTCGCTCTACGCACATTGCCTACGTCATTGATCCCTCAGTTATGTCATGCTAAGGTCGAGACCTTTCTCAAGACCGGAACGTGCCTCTCAGAATCCTAGCCCGTTACAGGTATGGGAGAAGAGTCCTCTTGATCGCATTATGACTATCAACTGCCGTGTGTGATTACCACACATGTCCTGCAGAGTATCCGGGTGTGAACGAAGTACCCACACTTCGCGCGACCAACATGAACTCCCGCTAAAGAGCATGCTGCTGACCACTTGAATATCACATGCATAGGTATTTTGCATATCGAAGATATGTATGCATCCTGTAATCATAATCAAGTATCATTATCACTGCTAAGAGACAACCTCTAACAATAAGCAACGAGTAGATATGGAGGTTGCTGCAGTAGGATCCCAGATGCAGTTGCAAGAAGCGGTCTTGCAAGAGATAAGATCCGGAGTCAATATTTTACAAGCTCAGGATAACCAAATTGTTCAGGAAGGCAATTCGATTTTTGAAGCTCATAAAAATGAATTGGAGGCTATCAGCAAATGGGTTACGAATTGCGATGGCCAAATGTTGTCCATTAAGGGAACCAATGTCAGAATTCAACGATCTCTGCAAGATATGAATTCAAAGATCGTTAAAGTGAATGAGATATTGGATGCCATAAAAAATTCACTTAGAGGAATCCCTAGCAAGCGAGAGTTAAGAGAACATGCGGCAGTTATGGAAGACCAGTTAGCTCAATCCCGAGAACTTAATACCGGCCTGACTATGGCTATGGAGGGTTATAAGTTTTCAGAGTCTGCTTCGTATAATTTCGGGAAACAGGGTCCTCAGGCAGGATCATCAACCACGGTCCGTCCTGAGAGGCGGCATTACATCGGAAGTGATGCCTCTAGTTTGATAGATACGGAAAGCGAAATAACCTGCTCAGAAAGGATCAGGGGAGGAGCAGCAAGTGTTGTAGCAGCCGGTGGAGCAGCCGATGAAGTGGCCGGTGGAGCAGCCGGTGGAGTAGCCGGTGGAGCAGCCGGTGGAGAAGCTGGTGGAGCAGCCGGTGGAGCGGCAGGAGGAAGAGGAGGAGCAGGAGATCCTCCGCCTCCCGGGTCAGGACCACCCTCGGATCACGGCAATAATGGAAACAATCCTCGACTCAGCAAAAGACCAAGGAGGTTTAGAGAACTACAGTATGCAAAGCTGATCAAGATCAAGGAGCCCAAGAGGTTCGAAGGAAATGTAGGAGATGATTTCAATACCTGGTGGATAATGCAGGAAGTGTATATCCGGGATCAACCAGAAAAATTTCCAAATGATGAACGAATGATTGACTGGATTGGTTCGCTAATGGACAGATATGCCGCAGCCTGGCATATTCAATGGTTGAGGGGAACATTTTCCGGGAAACACCCAAAATCAATTACGGGCTATATTCAGGCATTGAAATTACAATTCGAAGATATGGATGCCAAAGACGAAGCATATGCGGCCGTGGAAAAGGTCCAATCTGATGGATGTATTCGGGATATGTTTACCCAAATAAAGATGCATAATGATAAGGCGTTAGTTTCGGAGGTTGTGCTTAAAAAGATTATCTTGGATCGGTTACCCCATAAGATTCTCGAACAAATGGATACCATCGACTTAATAGGAAAGACCGACGACGAAATTATCAACATTATTACCAACACAGGAAGAACCCCGGAGAAATGGGATGAGGCCAAAACAATTTTGGGGCTGAAGAAATCTATTTCGGAAGTAAGAAAGGAAGTTCAGAAGCAACCTCGATTTGGAAAAAATGACCGATTTGATAGGCCAAGGGTCTTCAAAAATAGATTTCAGGGTCGCCAGGGTAATAAAACTCAATCTGACCGAACGTTCAAACCTAGGAATAAGTCTAATAAGACATATGCTGTGCAGATGGAAGGAATTGAGAAGTCAGAATTGGATCGAAGAAAGGCAGCCGGAGAATGCCAGAGATGCACCTGGCCAGCAGACCGGAAAGGAGCCCATAAAACGATGGATTGTTTTGGATGGGCCAGGAAAGAAATTGCAACAGTGCCTTTCCCGAAGGCAAAGGAATATCAGAAGCTCAAGATAGGAGCTTATGGACAGGAGGATAATTCAGAGTCGGAGATAGACCTCTATACTACAGATGAGGAAGAAGAAGGATCCGATGAGGAAGAGGCAGCATCCGACTGCGATGAAGATGAGGAAGAAGGTGAAGCTGAAGATGAGCTTCAGGAGGAGTTTTCAGAACAGGGATCTCAACAGGAAGAATCGGTAAGTTCTGAGAAGAATTGGTGAGATGATTATGGTTCAGATAGCGAATACGCCACCTTTAGCTTATAGGTCGCAATAAATGTTTAATACACCAATTTACGATTGGGACACCATCTTTTCTTTTTGTCGTTTGATTTTTCCCTTCTGAGGATGACCGGAAGGTCAAAACTGCTGGACAGTCAGGGGATACAGTTACAACAAATACAGCACAATTCACCCCGATTTTGCCCGTTGTGGTAACGCTATTGTCGAAAGGATAGTGATGATGAAGCGCAAAGCCACCGATCTGCTTGACCATCCGGTCAAACGCAATAATACTTCTCAGGATTTTGTGTACTATTTACCCGCCAGAAAAATACACAAAATTACTAAAGTATCACCAACCAAAATCAGAAAACGACCAATATATCAGTTTTTTATCGATTCCAACACTAAGTATTATGCTCTGCGATGCATGTTGGATGTCGGAAGCACTAGCTTTGTTATTTCTCCAAATGCCGCCAAGGCGTTTAGAATACCTGTGGTTAGGAGAACAAAGAAGATTCGATCCAACGATGTTACTGGAAGAGAGATTGTGACCGATGGCCTTTATATGGTTCCCTTAGGCTTGTACTTTGGTAATCATCATTCATATGATAAGGAGGATCATGCTTTCGAAGTAATGAAGACATGCGATGATTACGATTGTCTTATACCAGCTCGGTATCTTGAAAAACATAGGGCGGAAGGAACGACAACATCGCATTTACATTTTCCACATTGCAGCACTGGCTGTTATGGCCATGAGAAAATACACCCAGAACACTCCATTACTTACGATAAGAGGGTATTGTTGAACAAAGATGCTATACGCATTGGATCTTTAGTTCAGTCTACTCCATCTATGTTGTATCGATTGCCAAAACAATATCATAAGTTTCTATTATTATTTGATCCAGAACATACAGAGAAATTACCGGATCATTGAGGATGCGACCACCGATTTGAACATATTTCCTCTGAGGATAAGTTACGAATGGGTCCAATTTATCAGTTATCTCAAGAGGAAGAAAAAATACTGGTGGAATATCTTGAGAGGATGATTCACGAAAAGAAAATTCGACCATCAAGCAGTTCGGTTGAAAGTCCAATACTTTTTGTACTGAAACCCAATGGGAAAGGTCTCCGATTATGTGTAGATTATTGACATCTCAACAATCATACTAAAAAAGATAAAACTCCTTTACCAATTATGGATGAGTTATCTCGGAAAATGAGAGACTGCGATTTTATTACAAAAATCAATATGAATGCAGGATTTCATTTAATGCGAATGGCCATGGGCCATGAGAAGTTTATGGCTTTCAGAACAAAGTTTGGATTATATGAGTATATGATTATGCCATTCGGCTTAACAAATGCTCTGGCAAGGTTCCAACGAGAAATTAATCGCATTTTACAACTGCTGTTAGGAATGGAAGTAGTTATCGATACCAAAGTCACTATCGCTGACGATGGAGGAATGGTAGTTGTGGATTATATTAATGATATTCTTATAGCCACCAAGGGATCTCTCGAAAAACATCATCGTCAGGTATCCCAAGTATTTCAGCTACCTATGGATAACCAGATGTGTGTCAAAATCGATAAGTGCATTTTTGATGCAAAAGAAGTGCTGTTTTAGGATTTATGGTTAGTGGATCTGGTTTGAGAATGGATCCGGAGAAGGCGAAGGCTATTGTCGATTGGCCATGCCCCACCAACGTTCAAGAAGTACAGCAATTACTTGGGTTATGGAATTTCTATCGCAGATTTGTTCCTGGATATGCCGCCATTGTATCACCAATCACAGATTTACTTCGCGGCAAGGGAAAGGATATAATTTGGGATGAAGCTCAGGAAGCAGCATTTCTGAAAATTACTGTTTTATTTACTTCAGGAAAAACCCCTATTTTACGGCATTACAATCCAAATCGACCAGCAGTGGTCGAGACAGATGCCTCTGATTTCGCCATAGCCGCTATACTTTCTCAACAATTCAAAGACAGAAAGGTACATCCCGTCGGCTTTATTTCTAGGAAACTTTCACAAGTGGAGCAAAATTACGACGTATACGATAAAGAAATGCTCGCAGTAGTTTTTTCTTTAAGATAATGGAGGTACTATTTACTGGGAGCAGAACATGAAACAATAATCTATTCCGATCACCAAAACCTTACTTATTTTCAAACAGTTGTTTCCTTGAATAGGAGACAAGCATGATGGGTGGAGGAGCTTCTGTCATACTCTTTCAAATGATTTTACCACAAGGGTTCTTCGAACCAAAAGGCCGATACGTTATCAAGGTGCCCGGCGTTCACCTCTAGAGAAGGGGGTACAACAGTGGCTGGCCAACAAACATTGTTACAGAAAGAACAATGGGTTGAAATAGGAGCAACGCAGTTGGATGATGAAGACCGAGAGGAAATCAGAATAGGAGCGATAGCGATCGAGCAACTGTTACCGGAAGCTAAGGAAAGGATTAAGGAGAACGCGCTACTCGACAAAGGCTATGTCGCAATTTGCAAACAGCTTAGTTCCGGAGGAAAGGTAGACGAACATTAGGAGATTAAAGATAATTTATTATGCTGGAAAAATAGGTTGTATGCACCAAAATGATTGAGGAAACGGATTATGGATTCAGAACACGATTCCAAGGTGGCAGGACATTTTGGGCAAGAACGAACTATGGAATTACTTACCCAGAGCTTTTACTGGCCCAACATGGAGCCGGATGTTAGAAAGTATTGTAATGAATGCAATAACTGCCAAAGAACGAAAGCTCCTCGTCATGCTAAGCATGGGCTACTACATCCACTGGAATTGGCATGTAAACCATGGATGCATATCAGTACTGATTTTATAACGGATTTACCGGAGTCACAGGGAGCAACGATGATATTGGTAGTGGTGGATCGCTACATGAAGATGGCTCATTTTATCCCAGTTAAGAAGAAGGACAGCCCGACGGTGGCTCGAGCATATTTGGAAAACATTTGGAACTATCATGGGTTTCCAGAAGATGTGGTTTCAGATCGGAATGGAACTTTTATGGGACAGTTCTTTACCGATTCATATAATGATTTGGGGATTAAAAGAAGTATGAGTACTGCGTATCACCCGCAGTTGGATAGTCAGATGGAGAGGATTAACCAGGTGATCGAGAGTTACTTGAGGTCCTACTGCAATTACGAACAAAACGACTGGTCATCCATGGAAGCAATGGCAGAATACGCTGACAATAATTCGAAACATTCGGCAACCAAAATATCTCCTTTTTATGCCAACTATGGTTTTGAACCACGAACAAACTGGCCAACGGAGGTTCAGTTCAGAAATCTGGCATCGGAACTATACAGTCATTACATGACATCAGTACATTCGAAGCTGTGCAAGCAACTGGAACAATCGATAGAGATGATGCGGAAATATTACGACAAGAAGCGGAAATCGATTGAACCTTTTAGGAAGGGGGAACTCGTAATGCTTAACGGAAAGAATATTCGCTCTAAAAAACGATGTAAGAAGTTGGAGGATGAGATGTATGGACCTTTCGAAGATAATGATGCTGGAAAAAAACGAATGTTACTGCAAGTTGAAGTTACCAGATTCATGGAGGATCCATTCGACATTTAATATTGCTTTACTCGAACGGTATCGAGGACCGGACCCGAAGAAACAACTAGTGGAAATAGAAGCCAATGATGCAGGATGGAAAATGGAATCGATAATCGCTAGCGGTCCTTCAGATGATGACCCAAGGAAACATGTTTATCTGGTTAAGTGGGAAAGCTATTCGCATAATGAGAATATGTGGGAAACGTATGAGAATGTGTTGGAATGTTCATTGGATTTGCTTAAAGTCAATTACGGTAAGAATCCTACGATGGAAAGAGATGGGAGATTTGGGAAGAAAAAGCGTTGAAATTTCATTTTTGATTTATTTTGTTATGTTTATTGGAATTATTTCTTTGGTACGTTGAGTGGCACCTTTTGCTTTTCTACTGGTTATGACGGAGCACTGTTGAGGTCACCGGTCCTGGAGAAGGGGGTGATGTTATGGGATCTCCCGGAACAGTGATAATGGTACTTGCATTAGTTTTATGAATTCATGTCACGGAGTTACTCTCGGTATAGTCACGTGATATGCATAACACCTAATCATGACTTACAAGTGGCCAGTCCTATGTCCTTTAGCGGGGATACAGAGGAGTCGCGTGTCAATTGAATAAGTGACCAAGTACACTTAGCGGATTCACTTGAGATGACGCAATCATGTCGCCATTGCGGGAAAGCTTGCTTAAGCCGTGCACATGATTTCCAACCACATTCATCGTACTTTATACTAGCGGGACTTGTCTTGTCAGACACAACAGTCGATAGTCAATATGCGAGTACGAGGGATCATCAACTTGTTGCCGCAGGCAATAAGCGTAATTGGCACACTCCCCGGCCAAAGCGAAAGGTCTCAGCCTAAGGATGATGTGACTGAGGGAATTATGTTGTCGGCTGATGATATGAGGCCGGAAGCAACCCTGCTCATTAGTTTGAGTTAGTATGCATTTCAACGTCAGACTCGTATTCTATACGAGCTGACGCGGCAAGTTCTACGTTGGCATAGTATCGGTTGGTCGCCGAATAAATCTATGACGCATGCCAAATAGCCAAAGGGTGAGGCATTAATTTGCGATAAGCACTGCCAACCAAGATCGGTAGATGTTCCAACTATTGATGCACACAGATTGCAAGATATCTAAGTTGAAGTTTCATCTGATGCACTGCATGATGCGGAAATTGCGCAATGGATGGCCTGATTCTTATCAGGAGTGGTAAAGCTTTAATACCTCATTGACGTAATTACAGATCTGTTATCAGCGGAGTCATAGCACTGGAGTATGGGCGTACAAACCCTCGAAGGCAACCATAAAGAGAGGGCATTGTTCCGGCGATGAGAAGAACACGCTCACGCAGCAATCCACAGTCAACAATCAGAACACGGAAGACGATCTTAAAATATTATAAAGAATTCTATCTATTATACTATATAACCATTTCATCCCTTATCCACCTACGTGACCAGGCAATTTATGTCTGGACAACACTTGACACAATCCGAATACGCTCTGCAACAGATCGTCGGGTTATTCGGAGATTTGATTTCTCAATTGGAAGAAGCCTCTTTAACCCCCATCTACCAAGTGGTTTTTCGTTTCTGTCGATTCGAGATTATCGACTATCTGGTGTTGAGGTATCAGATCACTGGCATACTACCATTCAAGGAGTGGGCAGAAGAGTGGCTATTCGACGGGGAAGTTTAGTCTTCATTTATCTAGGAGATGGCGAGTGGAGAAGATTTGATTTCAGTCGCTCTTGGTCAAGTGAGTTAAGAGGTTGAGTCTTGGGACAAGACGAGGAAAAAAGAGTAACTAGATAGGCGGTTGTACTTAATCTAATGAATATTGTATTGATTATTGGGATTAAGAACCCCCGTAACAGATAAGGTGGACTCTCCAGTGGCTTCACTTTGGTTATCACTGATCTCCTGATTGGTATTGTCATCCTGCTTCATTGATGAATTTGGGGACATTAGTCATCCTCAACACAATGTACAATGCACTATGATTGGAAGGTAAACATTTGAAGGACAACAAAGATTGGCTTTCTTGAATGCCAGTGCTCTCTCAAGGCGTGCTTCTTGATTCTTCAGTGAATAGTGATTCCTCACCTGGCTGGGCATAGGTTCCATTTGTGGTAATGAAGACTGAAAGTTGCGGAATATGGGAGAGAATGTAGACACAGTAAATATAAGATTAAGTGCAATACAATAACTGGAAAAATGGAGCAAGAAGTTGCGCAGAGTCGAGGAGGTTGTGTTACTGGGGTGTTTAGATCCCAATAACTAATACAATATTTATTGAATTGAAGTACAGCCACCTATCTAACTCTTTTCCTCTTTCTCTCCTCGTCTTATCCTAAGACTCAACCTCTTGCCCATCTTGCAAGAGCAATCTGTTCGTTCAGTGTTAACTCTATCGCAGCATCCTCCAGTCAATTTAAATCGAAACGGTGCCACTGGCCGTCTCCAATGTAAACGAAGACTAAGCTTCGTTGTCGTATAACCACTCCTCGGAAAATTCCTCGAAGGGTAAATCACCCATGTTAATATATCTCCACACCAGGTAATCGATACTCTCGAGTTGACAGAAACGTAACACCACAGCGTCGGTGAGTGTTAAATGGTGCTCGGCCAATTCGAAAAGCAAATTACCAAAACACTCGACGACCCTCCGCAGTGCGTACTCAGTTGGTGTATACTGATGTCCAGGTATACAAGGCCCAGTCTCATGTATGAATGAGAGAAGTAATTGTAAAGGTAGATAGAATTCTTAATAATATTTTAAGATCGTCTTTGGTGTTCTCTGAAGGCTAATCTGTTCGCTGAGGATCCCCAAATTCCTTCGACCAACGCTGGCTCTTTATAGCCCTTGTTCTACCTCAGGTGTGATAGTGTTATCTCGGCCACACCCTCCTAGCGCCCAGTGATAACTTACCACAACACCCTCAGGTAATTGTGTCTATGCAATGTGGTTTGAAAGCGTTACGCTCCTGAAAACAATCAGGCCATCCATCGCGCGATATCAGCTAATCCTTTCCTAACTCAGACATCATTTGCAATCGTACAAGTCGGTAGTTTGAACATCTACCAACCAAGTTGATAATGCTTATCGCCTCTTAAATCCCTCATGCTGATGGGTTATTAAATTGCGTCATAAATTTAATCGGTGACCAACTGATACTATGCCAATGTAGATTGTTGACGCGTAAGATCGAATCCGATACGAGGTTACATTGCCACTCAGACCACTCGAGCCAACGAGTAGTGTTCGCTCTAGGCACTTTCCCTACGTCATTAATCCCTCAGTTACGTCATGCTAAGGTTGAGACTTTTCTCTAGACCGGAAGGTGCCTCTCCGAATCCTTGCCCGTTACAGGTAGGGGAGAGGAGTCCTCTTAATCGCGTTTGACTAACAACTGCCGTGTGTGATTACCACACATGTCCCGTATAGTATCCGGGTGTGAACGAAGCACCCATGCTTCGCGCGACCAACATGAACCCCCGCTAAAGAGCATGTTGCTGACCACCTGAATAGTACATGCATAGGTGTTTTGCATATCGCAGATATGTATGCATCTTGTAATCCTAATCAAGTATCATTATCGCTGTTAAGAGACAACCCCTAACAGGTTACAATTTGAGGCACGTGTTGAAACATTTAGGAGAGATGCCTTCAATGATTCATATATATATCAAGGACAGTGGTCTAGGGTTGCAATATAGAATGTTCTCAGGCGCACCAGAATAGATGAATTCTTTGTCAGGTCCACTGGATAAGATGGATTCCTAAGGCCTAATATTAGCAACTCCTATCAACAACACTCTGCATGGATGCAAGAAATCGTGGTTGGCTAAACCTAACGGACACAGAATAGAACCAGATGCACAGGAAGAAATCACGCACCATTAACTAACTGTTGATGCTGGCCAAATGAAGCACTGAGAATGTGAATGAAAACATGCACTCCTGCAAATGACTCTGTGAAGGTAGTAATTATGCGTGAATGTTCGAGCATTTGAGGTGACTGCATTGCAGTGAATTGGTGCACCATTTAGAATCTGCAGAAAACGATAGTTTTGGGACCTTGAGAGTGACTGCAGAGTAGCCAGGGTTCATACTGAAGTTAGTTATTGATCCATGTTAGGGGTTCTCTCCTATCAGTGTAATAGTACTTAGTTGCCATGCGGTATACCTTTTAGCGGATGCATACTAATCACGTCTCGATTGAACAAGCACTGGCTTGGCAGATTCGTTGAAAGCAAATGCTGTGGCAGCTGATTTGATGATACAGCAACGCTGCCAGATCGAATGGGTCCTGACCCTGCCGAGCTGATTGTTTTCAACCAGTTTCATTTCCTAGACACTATGCAGTTGCAATGTTATTGCACGGCAGTCGTGCTAGTAAAGGGCTCTCAAGTCAACTGAGCCTCTCAGATAGTGGGGCACGTCCAGGTTAATGAACACCTAAGCACACAAGACTGAGGGAATTATGGCGGTGGCGTTAGCCAAAAGCAGATATCATTCTTTGATTAGTTTGATCTGGTTTGCAATGATAATCAACGAGTTGATTACGCGCATATATTCTATGTTGGCATAGCAGTGGATATTAACCACCTGAGACTATGAGTTATAAAACTCTACATGAGTTAATAACCTAATCGACGTGTCACCTTAAAGTGTGCGTTCCAACTACCAATCAAAGACGTTTGCAAGATGTCAAAGTTGAAGTTATGGTCTGATTAATGAACCGATATAATATCATGCCTGAACACGATAACCCAACGGACACGTGGCCCTCGCTAGTCTGGCACATTTGGATTACTGTAAGACGCTCAGATACGTGGCTATCATTGAGGGATTTAATCATAGTCTGAAGAGGGTTGTGAGAGACTATAGAGATATCACATTGTTCCGGCAATGAAAGAACAAGCTCAAACAGCCAGAGAGAAAACGATACCTACCAGAGGAGAAAGATCCTTATTAATTATTGCATTTTTATGATACCTATTCTATACCTAGAATCTATTAGCCTTGTGTAGCGGCAGCCCCGCACCATTAAGTTACCTCGATACCTTATGACAATTATCTTCGAGCACGATAACGACACTATCGTATACACCCTTGAGAAGATTATATCACACACCAGAGATAATTAGTATATTTTCTTGGCGCAAAGTATTCGGTGGATATCTTCAATCATTGGTCTTCAGCAAGAATTGGTGATTAATATCGATAATCTCAAGAGTTGCCAGGAGCGAACATCCGAAGTACCCCGAGATATACAATAGGACTCCAGGTTACCTGACAAAGATTCTACCACGCTGTCAACTGATACACCAGGTCCAGAGGTATATCGACAGGATAAGATAGTAAAGGAGTGCGAGGAGTACCTTCGAGATTCACGGCGATTAAGGGAAATTGCCAGACTCAAGACTACCGGTAAAACCAGAACCGGGAGAATTAACCCTTTGTTGTCTACAAAGAAAGTGCTCAAGGAAAAGACAAATAAAAAGAGATATAATTCAACAGAGGGAATAGAGTCAAGCGAAATAGAAAGAAGGCAGACATCAGGAGAGTGTTTACGTTGTGCTTGGCCAGCTGAAAGAAAGGGCCACCATTGGGTTAAGGACTGCATACGGACCATCAACTTAAGTAGGGGAACCGTGGGTCCTCAAGGAAAGAATCGTACAAAGAAGCTACTTGCCAGCTGTTCGGAAGAAGGAATAGGATCTATGGCTGTGGACCTAAGTACAGTTTAGTATCAGCGGATACTAATTTACTTAGGGTATACACCCCCATAACAATCAAGGAGCAATATGCCTCTTGGTATGTGGTATATCCGCTGAAAGGACACACATATTTTCATGATATTCTATTGTATCGGGATGCTGCAGCTAAGTTACCAGTTGATAAGGCAATATCATAAGCATACCTTCCCTTTCATATGTTCATCTGGGCTGTGTCTGCAGAATCACCTTAACAACAATGTTGCATTTAATAGAGGGTAGAGAATTTGGTATACAAAGGAGTGATACAGGTGTAGAGAAAGAATGGGAAGGTATGATGGGTAATCGTATTGATTCAAGTACTTGGCGATGCCAAGTTTGCTAATATATAGGTCATGAATACTGTCTTGCATTCTGATTTTGCGCATAATATCTAGTAAGTTCCACCCCGTTAAATCACAAATTCATTGTGAGTCTCACTGCTACAATGGTGACTTCAATTAATGTTGGGGCTGAAAGCTTATATGCGACAACGGTACGAATGCATAGTGAGAGGTCATCTCACCACGGGCAGAGGAATAATGATTGCATGCATACAGTTCTGGAAATTGTAGTGCACCAAAGTTTAAATGGTTATGCTTGGATTCAATACCTGGGGATTGCAAGCTCACATTACTCTAACAGTTAATTGCACTGTTTGAAGTTGGCTTTTCTTAATGTGAGCTTTCGAGATTCTCTCTCTTCAAACTTTCACTCTTGATGGACATCGGTTCACATAATCAATTTTCACATGTCAGTTATGGCATCCGAAACATACGAGTTCGTCAGAATCGAGTTAAGTCAGCACTCAAAGCATTGTGAAGTTAGGCTTCATTGAGTAAGTACAGTACATGGGTGAGCGGAAGTTGCCAGCCATCTTGCACAGTAACTGAGCAGAATCTGTCATTTGAGGTTCTCACTCTGAAGCTCCAGCTGTTTTGACAGAGCCTGAACATGCAGATGTGATTTAATGATTTCAAAGCATAGGTTCAAGCATACTACTTGGACAATATCGAGTTAAGTGCGGTTACTTATTGGCCAGGTCTGTGCATTTATGGTATAGTTGTACAGGGCGACCTTCCTCCAACAGACAGGTTGAGATGGAGCTGACGGTACAAGGCGTTTTAGTGTCGGCCTTCATATCCCGATCAAGCATTGAATGATATATTAGCTGATGCTGAGCGGGATGAGCCGCCTGCAGCTAAATGTGAAGTGTCTTGATAGATGAGAATCTGTGAGCACTGCATCCACTGATTCAAAGTCAAAGAGAACATGAGAATGGAGGAAACCACAATATATAGTGCACTACAGACTAGGATGCATGCACTTCAGTGGCGTATTTGTCGCTCTCGAGGCATGCCTGGGCCAGAATGATACATCCATAATGAGTCGCAGCTTGGCTTTATACAAATCCAAGAACCTCATTCTGGACTGGATGGCAAGATCTCAGTTGTGCCAGAACTTCAATCAGAGGCCAGGAAATACCCGGCAGTGACAGCTGCAGATTAGCCATGAATGCCTAGGCCATGACTCAGTATCCAACACTCTGCGATGCGGATCTGAGCAGTGCCAGAACTCCAATGATATTCCAGCAAAAGCTGCAACTTTTCTATGAATAAGTGAGCAAATATCTCATACTCTGACAGAAGTACTCAATATCACCTAGACTGACTATATTGTCACTGGAATTGGCAAATATGCATTGAAAAATAGGTCATATGAATATGTACTCAAGTCTTTCCAGTGCACTTGAACATTGATTAAATACCAGCAGAAGCTGCGGCTTTGCCACAAGTAAGGGAACCGTGTTTCATATTCTAACTGCAGTACTCAATATCACCTGGAGTATCCCAGTTCCAAATGAAATTGGCGAATGTGCATTGCTGGAGCTGTCATAATATAACTCAAGACAGATACTGAGGATACTCTGGCGCACCTGAATTTCGCTCAGGTGCCAGCAAATGTTTCAGCATTGCTACAAATCTGCAAGCTGGTGGGTTGTAATCTGACACAGCAACTGAATATTGCCTCGCCGTACTTTCTGGCCAATTGGGATTGGCCAAAATTCAGGGCTTGATCGGTTATCACCAGACTCATGACAGATCAAGGATTCCCAGGTGCACCTGAAAGTGGCTGAAAGATGCTCGCTCAGTACTTTGCCTTCGAAATACGTATGTAGCCTTAGGATTTCCAGTCCACCACTCATATACAACTAACAAATGATTTCAAGCCCTCATCAGCAAAATCTATTTTAGTCTCTGGAAGCCTCCAGGAGTGTCTGAGAGGATATGGAGTGTAAACTTAGATGGGTCAATTTCAGGAGAGTATGCGACCCTAGGAGGGCATTCGGGCCGGCCTTCAGAGTAACTGGAATCTCCAATGACTGGTACAGGAGTAACATGAGAGTGAGTGTGATAAGTTTGAAAACAGCTCAGAGCGCCAGAGAGAACTTTGAGTGCACCTGGGAGTACCTGGGAGCGCTGGCTACATGTCAGGGAGCGCCGGCGACATGTCTGGGAGCGCCGGCGACAAGCCTAGGAACACCGACGACATCTCTGGGAGCACCGGCAACAAGCCTTGGAGTGCCAACGACAAGTCTGAGAGCGCCAACGAAAAGCCTGAGAGTATCTGGGAGCACCTCGAATCACTGAAAAGCAGTCTGGGAAATATGACATCTTCTTTAGGAACGTTGCTGGTGCACCTAGAAATCATAGCTACTACTTATCGTCCAACGATTTTTAAAACTCATGCATTCAGTTTGTATTCTCATCTATCTATCTACATAGCTACCCATCTACACACATTATATCTGGACTGGCTGCAGGCAGTGCATGAGAGCAAATCGAGGTGCGCCTGAATATGATGATCAAGTGAACTCAGAGTTACACTGCAAGGACATGATCCAGCGAGTTGGGAGATGTACTTGGAGGCGGTAATCAAACATATTTGGAGATACCCTTGGAGGCCATGATCAAGTGCACTCAGAGATGCACTCTGAGAATGTGATCGAGCGAATTGGGCGATGCACTTAGAGGCCATGATTGTGTGAACTTGCAGGCTGTAATCGAGCGAGTTTGGAGATGCACTTGGAGGCGATGATCATGTGAACTTGCACGCCGTAATCAAGCGAGTTTGGAGATGCACTTGGAAGCGGTGATTGAGTGAGTTTGGAGATACACTTGCAGGACGTAATCAAGCGATATTAGACAAGTACTTGGAGGCGGTCGATGGTCAGTGTGCTGGGTGCTGAGACTGTATTCATCAGTTCATTGACTCGCAAATGTGGGACTGTGACAGCGTGACAAGGTTACTTTACCTGCGAGCTCTCAGGGGAAGCTAGCAGATGCCGATCGATCGTGTAGGGAGGCACACCGGAGGCTGAAGTTACACATAGGAGTCAACTCGTAATTCACGAAAATGAAGAGAACACAATCAATCATTGGTGGATGCTGTACTCGGAGTATGCTGTACTCGGAGTATGCTGTACTCGGTGTATGCTGTACTCGGTGTATGCTGTACTCGGTGTATGCTTGTATTTGGGATATGCTGTGCTCGGTGTTAACTCATGATCATGGTATGGAGAGCGAGAGAGGGATGACTTAACTTTGTGTTCTGCGATGATGGTAGGGTTGTGGACGAAGAAGTGAATGAAGTGGAGGATACGAGCGGATATGCGAAATGAGGGGCATGACTTGGCTGATTGGGTTGGGAAGACCTCGTATCGGTGTAATTGCATGCCGGATGGGGACTCGTATCTGCCGTATCAGGGATGGTAAATTGACTTGCACACAAGATTCTCTAAGTCCCAGGTTCTCATGATGATGTACCCAATCTCTTCTCATCTTGCTGCTTCTCATCCTCATCTGTACCGTCACCTAAGAACACGAAGTTATGTCATCCCTCTCTGTCTCTTCATGCCATCTACAGGAGTTCACACCGAGTACAGCATACACCGAGTAAAGCATACACCGCGTACAGCATCATCCAAAGATTGACTGTCTCCCGCTCCCAGCTGGTCTCGGCTCTCACCAGACCTTGTTGCAGTCAATTCTCTACATTCCCACAATTCCGAGTTAACCAATGAATAGAGTCTTAGTTTCCATCGCACATGCCTCCCGATCTACCGCCTCCAGATTCACTGGCTCCAGATTGACTGGCACCAGATTGACCGCCATCAAATCAATCGCCTCCAGTTCAACCGCCTCCAAGTACTCCTCCAATCATAATCCCTCATGGCCTCCAAGTGTAGCTCCCAACACGCTCAATTACGGCTTCCAAGTGCATCCCTGAGTTCACTCAATCTTGGCCTCCAAGTGCATCTCCAAACTCGCTTGATCATGGCCTCCAGGTGCATCTCGGAGTTCACTCAATCTCAGCCTCCAAGTGCAGCTCCAAACTCAATCAATCACTGCCTCCGAGTGCATCTCTCAGTTCACTCGATCTCTCGGTCTCCACGTGAATCTCCAAACTCGCTCGATCAGTGCCTCCAAGTGCATCTCTGAGTTCACTCGATCTGTCGGTATCCAAATGAATTTCCAATCTCGCTCGATCACGGCCTCCAAGTACATCATCAAGAAGCGTCGGCTGTTGTACGGAGATCCAAGGGTAACGGAGGTGGACAGTGTGACTGGGAGTATATATTCGGCAGACTCCGGAGTAGATAGACATCATCTCATTTCCATCTCATATTATCATACAATGAAAATAGACACTCTATCTTTCCCAACTTTTGTTCTCACTCGCTCTGTCCGAGATTTTGTGTGTTGAATGATGAACTTATTGATCTATCTAGAAGAGACACAAAGACCATATATGTACAATCTACCATATGCGTACGCGTATGCACTGTCTGATATGAGACGCATAACCCTGGTCCTGATGCATATCCTCATACAGTCACAAGTCTACATTCTCATACAAGACTTCAGACAATGCTGAGACTCACATGCAACACTCCCCCCTCTTGCTACGCTCCGTGGAGCAAGAAAACAAACTTGTGATTCCATAGTAGCCTCCTTGAAACCCTGCGTGAGCAGGGAAAGAGTACTACCGTAGCCTGAGGATGGCCATCCATATACACAAAGAAAATCCGTATTCCCAAAAAGAAAAACCTTAAATCAAACCTTAAATTGACCTCCATTACCATAGACCCATTGCTTTTGTAAACTTCGTATGCTTATACTTAGTAAGCGCCTTTGTGAATATATCTGCCACATTTTCGTCCGTGTGTACGTAAGAGCAGTTGACTATTCGGCGTGTGTGCAGATCTCAACTATTGTGGTAACAAACGTCAATGTGCTTGGTGCGAGCCTTTATGATTCCCGTGGTGATGAGAACGAGAGCTCCCTGATTGTCGCAGTTGATTGGCAGCGGTGGTAAGTCTTTGCCGTGAATGTCTTTCTGTAATTGGAGTAACCATTTCCCTTCTCTGGAGGCCTCCGAACAGGCGATAATTTCGGCCTCGAGTGTTGACATAGCGATGAGGCCTTGCTTCCGAGACTGCCACGAGACTGCTCCACCATTATTGGCGAGAAACACATGGCCTCCCTGGGATTTGCGGTCCGCGCTGTCATTGGCCCAATCGGAAACTGAGTATCCTATGAGGCTATTGTTGATGCCAATGCCGATGCCGATGCCATTGCCGTTGAAATGTAGTCGGAAATCGGCTGTAGATTTGAGATACTGAAGAACTCTCTTGGCAGCGGTCATATGGCTGGTGAATGGCTGCGAATTGTAACGAGAAAGAGCAGCCACTGCATATGAGATATCTGGCCGTGTTGCAAGTGCTGCGTACATTAGTGATCCCACGACTGCTTGATAGTCTGTGATATCATCCTGTTCCAGTTCCTTCTCCCCCCGATCCTCGGCCAAGTCCAACTTTACATTGGAATCCATGGGCGTCAAGGCACCGTGAGTATTCTCCATGCCGAATTGTCGGAGGATTGTGGCGATATAGGCTTTCTGACCGAGACTGATTCCGGTATCATCGCGGTAGATTTCGATTCCAACGAATTGGCGGGCCGGGCCTAGGTTCGTGATCTTGTACTTCTCTGAGAGTTTCGCTTTGACTTCGATCGCGGCTTTGGTAGCAGCCTCCGGATATGACATGGAGATATCGTCGACATACAGAAGTATCAGAATACCGTCACTGCGGAGATAGAGGTTGGGATCGGCTGCAGACTGTGTGAACCCAGGAGAGAGTAGGAAAGCATTGATATCGTCGTGCCATAGCCGTGGAGCTTGTTTAAGACCATAGAGAGCTTTCCTGAGTCTGACGACGATCTTTGGCGCGTTGGAGCCTTCTGGCCATCATTCTGGTAGAGTCATGTAGATATCGTCATCGTCGATTTCGGGATTTAGGAAGGCGGTAACTACATGTAAGTGGTCCATAATCCAGCCGGTTCCGTATTTCCCGATGAGAGAGATGAGATATCGGAATGTAGTTAGCTTCCCAACGGGGGCATATGTCTCACCGAAGTCCGTCTGCTCGTATCTTTTTATGACTAGCCGTGCTTTGTACCGTGTGGACCCGTCAGGATTATGTTTAGTCTTATAAACCCACTTAGAGCCAATCAGCTTAACTTGCAGTTGCTGTGCTTCCCAGGAGTTGAGAGCGGAGAAGGTGTTATTGAGCAGGATCGATGTGGTTTCTTCCTCCATGGCTCTTTTCCAGTGATCTCGTTGAGGGCTTTCCATAGCTTCCGCGTAGGTGTATGGATCTCCAGTGGCTTCGGATGCCATTAGTGCTTCTGCGGAGGGTTCACCTTGACTTCGTGTGACACGACTCCCTAATGGCGGAGCTGGAGCTGGCGGTGCTTGGCTTGATTTCTTGATTGCTGCTGCCGAGCGCCGGGCAGTCTGATCCTCTCTGCAGAGGTGCCGGCTGTGGGCAATGTTTTCTGCATCTGCTGCCGAATGCTGGGCAGTCTGATCCTCTCAGTGGAGGCGCCGGCTGTGGGCGTTTTCTGCTTCCTCGTCAGGAGCTTCATGCATGCGAGATTTGGATCTCTTACCTATCTGCATAGGTTGACTATCTTGTCCTCGGGGAGGCTCATCTCTGGTATCTATTTCGTCGACATATTCCTCATCTTCTGGTAATCAAAATATATCGATCTCATTGCTTCCATGCTGACACGACATGTGTGAATTTCTTTCTTCGTCGAAGACGACTTCTGATTGGGCTTTCACCTTCTGGAATTCGGGATCCCATATCCTCCACAATGTCTTTGAGTCGTGTGTGTAGCCTACCATCATGCAGGGCTTTGACCCTGGGCCGAACTTGCCCTGGCGGCGTTGAACTTCGGGAATGAGTCTACTGGCGTAGCATCCGAATCGACGTAGATTGTGGAGAGAGGCTTGGTACGATATTTCGTTGCCGTCAGCATCGTGCGTCGGTGTGCCAAATCCATCCAGCATTTCGTATGGCGTTTTGTACGGTGCTTTATAGCCATCGCGGTCATTTCTTTTGAGGCCTTCATTTGGTGATCTTTGATGGAGATAGACTGCAGTATTAACTGCTTCTCCCCAGAATTGAATGGGAGCCTGAGAGTCAATCATCATCGCCCGAGCCTTTTCAGTGATTGTGCGGATCATTCGTTCCGCAACACCGTTCTTATGGTGGGCGTATGGAGGGCATGGCTCGTATGTAGTACCGCGGGCCGTGAGGACATATCGGATGGTTATATTGTCGTATTCTCCCTGTCCATTATCGCACTGGAATTGCTTGATCTCGTATCCCATTGAGTCTACTCGGGCCTGAAATGACTGGTAGGCGGAGGTGCAGGTCTCGGCTTTCTTATTTGGGAGCAGCCATACGGATGTGTATCTCGTGTAGTCGTCGATAAATTGTATATAGTATCGATTGTCTCCCAAGATCGGTGTAGAGAAGGGACTGCACACATCTGAATGTACAAGCTCAAAAGGCTTCGGAGTGCGCTTGACTGGCACTCTAATGAACCTTTGCTTGTGGTTTGCTTGGATGCAGACTGTGCACATTGAATCATCGTTTGTATATACGCCAATCAGAGTTTTCATGGCGGTAGGGTTCATATGGGCTAGTCGTCGGTGCCATAGTCTCGACTTTAGGATAGAGGAAGTAGGTGGATTTGTTGATGTGATCGTAGGTGTCTCTGAAGACTCGATTGTAGGTTTGGTAGGTTCTGTGATTAGTTCTCTTGAAAGTGAGCTTTCTCTCTTTCTCTTTCCCCCTTTTTCGGTAGTCGATGAAAGGAGTGCGGTCGCGGGGACTATGATATATATGCCATTGATTATTTGTCCAGCGAGAGTGCAGGAAGATGGCGAAGTTATGGAGCATTTTCCGTCCCGAAATATAGTCGTATACCTGCCCAAATCCAATTGATTGATTGATAGAAGGGAAAGTCGCAATGTAGGAGTTTGTAGGGCTTCGACTGGATAGCCCTGTATGTTGACGATGCCATAATGGGTGGCGGTGACTGAGTTGTTGTCTCCGAGTTCGATTACTATAGGAAGTGAGAGCTTTTTGAACGTTGAGAAGCTGCTGCGGTCATTGCACATGTGGTGTGACGCTCCGGAATCAATGACCCACTTCGGAGCCGCGGCGGCGGCGGCGGCGGCGAGAGCATAAGCGGGTTGTCAGAAGGGGTCGCAGTCTCCGGTCGTCGCGAGAGCAGCTGTAGCAGTGGCTTTCTTCACTTTCCACCACTCCTTTATACGTTTGTAGGAGACGCAATCGACTTTGACGTGTCCTGGGAGCCCGCACTGGAAACAAATGCGCTCATCGTTGTTTCCTCCTTCCTGAGTGCGTTTCCGCTTTCTGCATGCATCTGTAGTATGGCTGTCAATTTTGCAATAGGTGCACTTACTTTCGTGGCTGTCTCCGGTTCCACTGCTTCAATCATGTCCACTGGGTCCGCCGAGTCCGCCGCGACCACCACGACGACCACGCCCACGGCCACGGGCTGGGGCTCGGCCACGGCCACGGTAGCCGCCATGTTGAGAGAAAAGGGCAGCCCCCGTGGATGCATCTCCAAGTTCTTTGGTGATGCTGGCAGTAGTTTCTTCCTCTAGGAGATCGTGCATGGCTTCTTTGGGTGTAGGTAAGGGCCTTCTATGCTTTCGGACCATTAATATCATCGCATACTGAGATGGCACTGATGTGAATATTTGCGTGCGGAAATCTCGATCGGTAATTGCGTCGTCTGTATGGTCTAGTTGTATGCGGTAGTTACTGAGCTTGGTGAAGTATGTTTTAAGTGGTTCGTCCTCCTTAGGTCGGCAAGCACGGAACTGTCAAAGAATGTCCTGTCTGCCGATATAAGAACAGGCGGTGTCCAGGCTGGTTTCGAGTACATTCCACATCTCGTGAGGATTTCTTATACCTTTGACAATGCGCCGTACTTCGGGGGAACACGATAGTCCGATTATAGATGTAGCCTCGGCTTCATCAGCCTTCCAATCATCATGGTTGTCATCGTGGTCGAGATCGAGGGGCTGCGGCTCAGGATCATCTCCGGTGATGATTGAATATGCTCTCATGGCTGTCAGGCCAGGTATCATGTTGTCTCTCCATTCGTCGTAGTTGGCGTGAGTGAGCTTAGGGATGTCGCCCCACTTCGTTTTGTTGAAGGTAGGTTCGGAGGAAGTCATCGTGAGATTGTGGAGATGGTGTTGAGTTTTAGTGCTATTTGTGCGGCTGTTGCTACGGCGACGAGGTTTAGGGTTCTTGAGGCTCTTTTAGAGATCGTGATAGAGATCGTGAGATTTTTAGATAGCAGCACTAGCCGGGCTCATAACCTGTTGAATGATGAACTTATTGATCTATCTAGAAGAGACACAAAGACTGTATATGTACAATCTACCATATGCGTACGCGTATGCACTGTCTGATATGAGACGCATAACCCTGGTCCTGATGCATATCCTCATACAGTCACAAGTCTACATTCTCATACAAGACTTCAGACGATGCTGAGACTCACATGCAATATTGTGGATCCACGCAATGGCATAGATCCTCAAGGCCGAGTAGTATCATATCTTCTCAGCCGATTTCTACGCTCCTC
>Ga0307515_10006051_pt1 | contig 24312 bp, 32 predicted proteins | sample 17_EM_MG_FD_194513 | JGI IMG/M metagenome (GOLD analysis project Ga0307515, IMG submission 194513) | Populus trichocarpa ectomycorrhiza microbial communities from riparian zone in the Pacific Northwest, United States - 17_EM | ecosystem: Host-associated > Plants > Roots > Unclassified | place... | reverse complement strand
AGCTCCCAAGTGAAAGTTCTCCTCCCACAGGAAGAAGCAGGAACTGTTACAAAAAATGTAGTTTACAGAGAGGCTTTATTGACTCAATGAAAGTTTGTTATCTATCTAAAGAACTAAAATATTTACAACAGTGTGAAACCCAGCCTGCTGCCTGCAAAGCAGGCTTAACTAAAAACTAGTACTTATCACTCTCAAAAGAAGACCAACATAAGGTTGACTCCATCCGAGAGGCCTGACCACAGCCACCAACCTTGACAGGTGGGCCAATACCTCGCCAAGCCCACACCATGTAGTTAGAACAACTGATGTAAAGCATGTAAATAATTAATATACATAGTTTACTTCCTTCCAAATCATGCCTGCCGCCATCATTTGGGCCCCATTGTTGAAAACTTTGTTTCTCGGCCGAAGGGTTTTTTTAGGCGAGAACGGCCCTTTGGGGAGTTTTCATTTTGCCTGGAACAAAAATTTGATTAGCCTGTCAGTTCTCTTGCTTTGTATCGAGCTTGCTTTGTTTTTAAAGCACGCAGCTGAACAGAATTATAATAAATACTCTTCGGGGGGCCAGAACATGCATCTGAACAGAGTTATAATTGATAATTTTATTGATGATTTTATTGAAAGACGAAACTAGCTACAGATACAAAAAAAAAAAATCCGAACCCCAGAATTTGAAGGCTTGAGGCTGGGTTTTTTGACAGGTTGACAGGTGTGGCTGTGGTGGGGCCTCTCGGATGGAGTCAACCTTAAATGGCCAGAAACAGATGTCTTCAACCCTTATACAATCTCTTTGATAGATACAATGGCAATAAAGGAAATCATATCTAAATTTCAACAAATGGCTATAGAAGGAAACCAAAGATGGAGATCACCAGGAACATTATTACCAAAAATATATCCAACTGCAACAAATTGGAAGGAAGCAACAGTACTTGATGTAGTAAATGAAACCTTTCTAGTAATAACCACATTACCAGTGATAGCTTTCAATGTAGTTCAAGGAAAGGACTCTTGAAACTCCACTATTACTCAATATTTTATTGATCAAGAGAATGAATGAAAAATTATCAAACATATTGTGAAAGCAAGGGAATTCATACAGGACCCCTATTTCCCACTTCTGAAATATGGAGTTAGTCAATGCCTATTAAGGCAGGGTATGACAAGGACCAAAGCCCTGGCAGCTGCAGCAATATTCAGAGTAGAAATGGAAGTGGTACTTTTGGAAATATTTCACCATTCCATCCCTACCCTCTTGGAAAGTGTCTTCAGAAGCTGAAGAAGTGAAATACCAATCATGGTAATGCCATTCTGGGAAAAGCAACAGGATCACACCTTCAATCACGATATACCTCCACATATAAACATTAACCAAAGACACAATCAACAATCCAGAAAAGCCAGGTTCTCAGACACTCAGCACTTACATTCAAACATAGCTGCTAAGAATGTAGGAACAAATGTTAATCACAAAGGCACTTGACTGTCTCACATAGGTCAAGGACAATTATGAGAATCCATTAATGGATCACATTACTTCCATAATGAATCTTACACCCCACCTGTCTTTGAACCAGAAGAAGCTGAACATTCATTCCACTGGAGGAATGGAGAAGAATCAATCTTTGTGGAAAGGCTACCTGGATCAGAGGACTCTCAACAGGACCCTGACAAAGAATTTGACCATTCAAGACCACCCTTCAGGGACCTGGAGGACCCAGATGATGATGATTACAATAACAGACATCCTGGTGGGGGACCTCCTGGAGGGGGACCACCCAGGAATCCTGGGAATAATGGGGGAGGATGGCACCCTTGAAGACCTGGAGGAGGTCATGGATTTCCTGGAGGAGGACCACCAAATGGAGGACCCCTGGGAGGTGGACCACCAGGAGGACTGTTTGGAGGACATCAAAATAATCCTTGAAACCCAAGACAACCTCAGGACAATGGATTTAAATTTGAAAGAAAATTAAGATCTCCAAGGTACCTGAATGGGATGGAGATACTGATAAAATTCTTGAATGGCTTGATGATCTACATCATCTACAACCCATTGCGGCCACTTTGACCAAAAACATTTTTTTGTGGCTGGCCACTTTTGGCTAAAAAATCAAAATTGACTTTGTTGCTCAATTAAAAATCATAAAACATCATTAATAAATTCTATGTTGTATAGGAAAAATCATGGGTGTGCACCACTTGTGTTTGAGTGAGGTACAACTCACACACTTTCTACAGCCATGTTTCAGCTAAAAAATCAACTCCTTGATTTCTTGCTCGTTTAAAAATTATAATTATTTTCCAATATTTCCTGGCACCTGAATTAAAAACATGAGCTCGCACTGCTTGTGTTTGGGTGAGGGAGTGCTGTTTTGGATAGCATTGGGCATTTAAGGCTAGTAAAAAATTATCTTGCGCTCTCAGCATCTGTACAGGCCATATTTGACTATGAATACATGAAGAGGCAGCTTCTCACAGTGCCTGAGGAAGGCCACCTCAGCCCACTTGTGTCAGCAATGCTCCAGAAAGGCTTGAATGAAGATATCATGAAACAGAGCCCCATACTGCTGCTTTCGTAGCAGGTGCTACTGAGCCAGCTGCACTGTTGACCTTAGTGTTGGGTAAAGAGGGCCTGGGGTTGTCCAAAGAAGGTGAGTTTAGTATTATGTGTGTACCAGAATTTCTTCTGAAATGTTATGAAATTGGGATGTTTTGAGTGACACAGACCCACTGCTGCCAGATCTCCTCGAGCAAAAGGGAGGGGTTTGAATACAAGATATTAGTCATTTATATGATTTGCTCATCATTGAGTCTTCTTTGATGTGCAGTGTGAATCACTGGCCATCCCTCTACATCACCTTATCAACAATAGTTCTCCTTCCAGCGCTCAACTGAGCGTCTTGACACACTGAGTACAGCACAAATATTATAGCAGAAGTCAAGGTGGTTCAACAGAAATAAAGTGCACTCCTTGATGTCATGGCTGATTCTACAGTGAACCATTGTTGTTTGGGGGTCAAGGGAGTGGGTGGGGTGCTGGAGAATTTTTGTAAGATTTCTATTCTACTTTACATAATTTATCATGCCCTATACTGAATTTTTGGAGGTAGCTTTGATTTTTGGTGGTTGATACATGAAATGTCGAAGGTGGTGGTTGACCGCGACGAGTTGTATCTCACTCAAACGCAAGTGGCACAGGCCCATAATTTTTATTATACATTATAGAATTTATTACTGACGTTTTATGATTTTTAATTGAGCAATAAAGTCGATTTCGATTTTTTGGCCAAAAAGGGCTAGCCACAAAAAACAAATTTGGTCAAAGTGGCCACAACGGGTTGTATCATTCTGAAGTCTGAGAGTTCATCAAGAATTAGGAATGATTGCACCCCCTTTGGCTAAAAGGATCAGCAAAGGCATGGTTCTATGCCCTAGAACCTGCTACCCAAAGGACCATTCAAAGAAGTTGGGCAGAATTCAAACTTGCTCTATTCACCTATTTCATGAATCAACAATGGTTTGACAAGATGAAGGGCAAGATACTCCAAATGAGATATTGTCAAAAGGGTCATGAAACTGAGACTCCTAGCAACTACTACCATTGCAAACTCAGAATGATTCAGGAAGTATTTGTTCAAACTGAAACTGAAACCATCATGGAAATCATGAACAGAGCTCCTAAATACTGGTCTGTCTTAATTGGCACTTCCAGAATTAACACTCTAGTGGAACTTCAATATTACATCAAGTATCATGAAGATTCTCTTATTGTTCCATGGTTCCTCAGCCCCCTTTGGTGAGCAATGGTCCACAAACAAGATGCACTGCCCCTGCATGCCCAACTCGAGTCGCCCATTATATCACCAAGATCTCAGTGGATCAAACATATCCTTGCACTTGATGATGCAATGACGACAATGCCACTCTCCCAGTTCCTGCCCCCCCAATCACAATCACTGTCTTATGCTTTCCATGTCCATCCAGTCCAACCTCTAATGTTTCCCACAACCCCAGGAGATTCTCTCTTCTGCATTCATCCCTGTTCTCCTCATCAATGTGACAACACCTCAAAACTGCTCATTGAACAGCAGTTGCAATTGGGAAGTGGGTTGTCACCAGAGTTACAATGTGCAAGAATGTGCCCTCTTGGCAATCCACTTATTTTTCCCTCTTGGCCCAGCCATGTCCATCGATCACACCAGTGACAGTGTTTCTTTAGTGGTTGTTGAAAGCAGACAGGCACATCTTGCACCACCTAAGGCATTCATGCAGGCATTGTATAGGCCAGGTCCCTCAGAAGCAACTCACCCACCGAAGCAACTGCTCTCATTGCATTGCAGCTTCAGGGGCACATTCAAGATGGCCAAAACACAATATCAGAGCTCATGCAGTACATCGAGACCCTTCTGGGTTATCACTATGTCTTTCCAGGTGTCATGCACTAACTGCATGAGATTCAGGTCGAAGGGACATTCCCAGATGGGTGTGCATAATACATTCCTTGTGTGATATGCCCTGACACCCTGATAGTGTATTCCTTGTTACAGTTCATGATCCCATTTGTACTGATTCCGGCAATCTGTGTGCCATTCTCTATGGCCCCCTCCTACTCGCCCCACCAAATGACAATTTTCCACTCATTCCACCTACACCTCTCTTTGAGAACCTGGGTTCTGTTGTTGTCAAGCAGAACACACCCATTGCCATCAATGAAGGGTCATTCTCACATGCCCATCCAATCAATTCACACTACCACTTTACCAAGATCAATGCCCCACTTCAATCCAATTGCTGTAAAGCATACAGAAAGCATTTGGATATTCCTGCTGGGACTGTCATAAGCTTCGAACCTGGTAATACAAAAGTCATTTCCTTGGTGGAGATTGGAGGCACAAAGATCATCTCCAGTAGCAATCGACTCACTAGCATACCTCACAATTTGGACCACACAGACAAGATTGTCAAAGGCATTGTGTTGGAACACACCAGAGCCCAGTGCAGTAGGGATCAATGTGAATATGATGATTAGCAGTGAGGTGTATGTTTCCATGTTCAGACCTACTGTTGGAGATTGGGTATGCCCTGGGGACATGCCCTGGTGGATCAAGGCCAAGAAGAACTATGTGGTTTGTGGCAGTGAATGCAAATTTGGTGGTGGTAAGTCTCTCTCTGATGTTCATTGCACCTATCTAACAGTGCTTGTAGGCAAGGTCTTTCACAAAGGAATGGGTCAAGCAACCAACTGCCCTGTATGAGCCTCACAATCTTGCCTTGAGCTCCTTCTTGGCTTCATCACCATTCTTTGCCATTTCGATCTCAACCATGTGCTCTTCATCATGACCCAGCTTGTGCCACAACCCCTTCCCCAGCATGTCTGACAACAGGGCCAAATGGTGGACGTACAACAGCCTTGTTGGCTTTTAGCCTGTGGGTCTTCCTTGTCTTCTTCTGGGGTTCTCTGTCCCCATTGTTTTTGGCTTTGGAACACATCCCAAGACTGCGATGAAAAGAGCTGCCAGTATTTTGTCGATGAGGATAAATCCTCCAATTGTAGACAGTTATATCATTAGTAGGATTCATTATGACATCATAATCATCACTCACAAACCAGCATTCAAGATGCAATGTCCCCACATTGGCTGGTGGAAACATGGTAGAGACAACCTTACTTGCTGGCCTTCACTGCTTAGATAGCACCAACAAGAACCCTTTGTATGAAGTCTGTATGTTGATGTCCTTTTTGTCTGCAATGCTCTATTTCAACAGACCAGGGGCTCAAATCAGTTCTGGGAGCCTATATCTCAGAGGTATCTACAAGATGATATGTCCCTTGGGTGCTTGTTATTTAAGAACTGTGATACCTGAAGACCTGCAGAGTGGTTGAGAGCAGCTGCTATTAACACATCATTTTTGATGGGATTCACCAAGCAGGTCAAGTAGATGATACAACCACCAGGGGCCAAGCATGTCCATTGCACATAGCAGAGTATGCAGCTGCAAACTTTTCCTTTGGGTGAGCACTCGATGGATCAAGCAGATTGAAACATTACCCGTGTAGTCCATTCCCACTGTGCAATGGAATCAGTAATTCTGACAGTCTCCAACAGAGACACACAAGCGGAAGCCAAAGGAGGAATAAAAGAAGAGCTTGAGGCTAGTCCATTCACTGATGGAATTAGGTTCTCCACTCGTCCACGCACACTGGCAGGAATATAATCTCTGAGGAGGGAGGGGGAAAATGGGGACGACGGCTTAGGGGCTTGTCGAACCTAATTCCCAAGTGACTGCCCAAAAGCATGACAGGCACCCAATCTGTCTTGGTGACTATGCGCTCTGACTAGGTACGACACCAAAGTGCAAATAATGGAGTGGTAGAACTCTGAATGACCAGAAGTAGCATGAGATGTAAGTCAAGGAGAATGGGTCCTCTCAAGGAAGTGTTGAGGCCCTGCCAATGTTGTGTTGCTTCAGCTCCATCATGTAAGTATAGCCGTGCATAGCAAGGGGGTCCATCATCAGGGAGAAGACTCCCATGTCAATGATATAGTATGTCTTGCAGTTCTCCTTTTCTGTCCATCAAACTAGTGATTGCAAGCCAAAGGCTGGGGCAGATCCATCAGGCTGGTGAACCTCAAAGGAGATGCCATCCTTGAGTGCACATTTCTCATTAATGGGGTACCTCTTTCTCATCGATCTAGCAGCTGGTTGCATGAATGTCAATGAGGTACTGCACAGCTCTCTGGCAATCATCTGTGTGCCATCTCATATGATCCCCTGAGGCAGAGAAGTGTGCCTCCTGCTGGCATTGCAGGTCATTTGATTTATGATGTTCTACCTTCTGCACCACTAGCATTTGCATTTACACTTGCAGTTGCATTTGCATTTGTATGTGCAGGAGAGTGGGTTCATCACTGTAAACCTTTCTAATTGTATTCATTCCTGTCTGGTACAAGGCCCCTAGAGTGACCTGTTGCCATTTTGTTTTGTTTTGTTTGTGTCATTTTTTTTTCAGCCACTATCTACTATGCTACCTACTACACATAAAATGACATCAAAGACTGCTCAAACTGCAGTCAAGCAAGCAGTAGCAACACACAATCACCTACAAAAGGAGCATCTGCTCAAAACTGTCAATGATGTGGTTCTGGAGTACACTACCAGTACTGGAAAGAAGAAATCTACAGCACAACAAGAGATCTTCACAATTGAGCATCTTAGTTGAAAGAAGCACACATTATATGCAAAAGATATTTTCATGCAAGAATGAATGGAATATTATAACAAGGGCATGTATTCCCATCCAGTCCACATTATGCTGAGATGTACTTGAGCTGATATATACCAGGCAAGCTCAAAGGGGATTGTGTCAACCTTACAACTGTTGTGACGAAACGTCATTTGTCCTCTATATTTTTCCATTCTTTTTCTGCTATTTTTCCCATTTTTCCGACATTCTTTGGGAACATTCTTGTGCTCTTGGTGGCAAGTGGCAATTCCTTTGTTGCTGGCCTTGAGCCTGACATGGAGCCTGACACTGGCTTCCTTTGTGACAACATGAGCCTGACACCGGCTATACTTGGAGCCTGACACCGGCCTCCTTTGTGACATCATGTGGGAACAACCTGTCACCTATCATGGTCATGGGACTGTCGCTCTCTGCGCTTCCCTATTCATATGGCTATTCATTCCTTCTGTGGAGACCCTCTTGTGAATGTACTCTGTGCTTCTCATGGGATATTATCCATTCTCTCCACACCCCCTTTCCCGCTCCATTCATACACACTCCCTTATCTGTATTCATTCTTTGCCTTTTGGCATTGGGGGACCCTTCTTCATTCTGTTGCTCATTCTCTCTCTGTGCGCCTTCTACACTTCTCCCTTCATTCTCATGCTTCTTGTGAGGGTATAGTGCCCCATTCTTGGGACTTCTGCGCTTCTCTCCATTACGGTCATTCTCTGTGTGTGTGGGTCTGCAGTCTATGATGTATCTTATGGAGTAGTATATTGTGCCAATATAAGGACTCTGCTGTGGATGTAAATCCGCATCTTGTCTTTCTAGCACTGGAATATCTTCCCCCATAGTGTGACCTGAGAACTTACTCACCTTACCTACCTTTTGTTACAACTGTCAGCAAGGAGATCTCCAAGGAATTCAAGAGATTACCAGCAGAAAAGGTTGCTGAGCTCAAGGAGAAGGCCAAACAATTGCAACATGCAAAAACCTATGTCCCAAAGCAAGTAAAACATGCACAGTGACAGGATGTTACCCAGGTTGCAATTAGATTTCAAGAGGCAGTGAGTGCAAAAATCTGTACACTCTACTATATGCCAGCACTAATGTATTCAAGCTCAATACCCTCCAATGCTGCACTGGATACTATGGTATTTGCATGATTGTCCATGGAGACAGTGCCATAAATGGCATTCCTATTATCATACAGACTGGGGAACTTCACAAGTTCTTCGAGGACATGACTAGCAAACCAATTTTGCAAGTTGTTGAAGATCTTGATGCATGGTGTGTTAATGGGCTTAAAGGTTATTTTTTTATTCACATACTATGAAATCTATCTAAATTCCACAGGACTTGCAAGAGGTAAAAAGGACCTTCACAAATGTAAGAAGTACTGTTGAGAACAGCTTAAGTTGAATCTGTGTCAGTAATGAACCCTCATTGGTTTCACTGGGACTGATAGAGATCCAATAGGCTGAGCTACTGGAGATGACAATGCAGAAGTTGCCTGGAAGTACTACTCAACATGGGTATGCCTCAAGTATGGCATCCATTTGGTTGGGTATCTGCATGAGGAGATTTGCAATCCCAGCAATCTCACCATGAGAGAACTTCTCACACTTTGTGAGTCCCTCCAAAAAGGCACATGCAGTTTCCAACCACTACTGGCTGCCAACCAAGAAGCCCTTCAATTGGCAGTCAATGAGCAGGACAGGAATGGTGAGAACCCTTGGGGTAAACAAAAACATCGGAATGATGCTGGCATGCCAAGGAAGAGGACTGTGTGCAACAGCACAGATGCCCACCCTCCCTCCCACTCTTCCTTGGGTAATGACTTGGATGACTCTGGTGACTCTGAGATTGATGCCACATCCAATGGTGACACCAGTCATAGGAATGAGGGTGAATGGCCTTGCCCAATAATCCAAAAGTGCTCACACAAGATGGCACATCAAGCAGTGGTATGTTTCCACATGTCTGCCTCTAGTAGATCTCTGATGAGAATGAAGGTTGCATGATGCTCATCAAGCATGTCTACATCAGCACCTGCCTCTAGCAAAGCCCACAGAGCTGGACCAGCCACACATGTCACACCTGTGCTAGGTGTGAAGGGAACAACAAAGGCAAGGCATACCTTTGGTGAAGGTTCAAACAAGATCTGTAAGGAATTTGCAGTGCACATGCCTGTTGATCATGATGAGTATCTATTGAGTAGGGAAGATGAGGTCGATTTGGATACTTACCTTGCAAGGGACCTCGCATCATCAGCGGGATGGTGGGGAGCAGTAGCAGCAGTAGCAATGGTAGCAGCTAGGTAGCCACTGAGCTGCTATGTAGCTGTATGTTTACTTTCATACAGTAGGTTATAACCCTCTGGTGGTACTAGGGAGCATCTTCCCAGACAGGGGTGGTTCTAGGTAGCTGCTACCTAGAGGGGGGGGGTAGATACCTGCTACCAGGCTACATAGCACTACCTAGCAGATTCTTGTCCCGCTGATGATGGCCTGAAGGTGATCCCAGTAATCAAGGTAGTTTCAGTGATGAGGGATTGGAGCCCTTGAGTGAGTAGGGTTTGATGTTGATGCTGTCCATAATATTTCAGCATTTGTACCCTTGGGTATGATAGGAATAGGAATCAAAGGATCCCTGGAACAATAACATACACACCCCTCAGGAGGTTGAGGACCTTGATAACACACCTAGGGGCAGTGAGGAAACTGACAAGCAGGAGGGGAGGGGGCCAAGGTCCAGGGTTCAACTAGGCTGAGAGCTGCTGCACATGAGCTGCAGGCTGGGATACAGGTATTAGTGGAGCATGTGCAATAGTTGTAAAACACACATACATAGGGGAAGCACTCCTGGAGTCATTACACAGTCCAAACAAGCCTGGGTGGGGTCTTTGAGCTGTAAGCCTTTGGGCACTGAACAAGGCCTCTCAGCCTATTGTACACACCTTGCAGAGTGCAGAGGACCTTGATAGCACACCTAGGGGTGGCAGAGAAACCAGCAAGCAGGAGGGGGGTCAAGGTCCATGGAAAGCTGAAAGCTGCCATGGATGAGCTGCAGGCCAGGATACAAGCATTAGTGAAGTGTGTAATAGTAGTAGTAAAATGCACATACATATGGGAGTCACTCCTGGGTCTTTATGCAGTCTGACTGAGCCTGGGTGAGGTATGTCTTCAGGCTGTGAGCTGTAACAATAAGGTTCAGTGGAAAGAAATGATAACCACTTTTATAGTTTACCTGTAACAATAAGCTACAGATGATACAATCAGACTTGTGTACATAACATAACTGGGAACTTACATTCAGTGGAATGAAATGATAACCACTGAAGCATAATGTTCCCTTTCAGGAGGCTATTTATACATGATCCAAGATTGAGTCATGATGGACAGGGGGGGATGGTAGATTCTGAGAGAAAACCATAACCAAATGTAGATGCCTTGAGAACATGCCTTTGCCTACTGTGGATATAACAATGAAAGAAATGACATGAGGGCTGCATCTCCATTGGTTGAAGAATCAGATTGACTCAGCAGCCATCAGTATCTGTCAATCTCCAATGGACTTCTGTCACAGTGCCATTAACTCATCAAAGTAAGTTGATCACTGATAGTCCAATTGCTGAGTCAATGGAAAACTGTAACACTCCCCCTTGTTGTTGGTATCCCTGAGGCTTTTAGTTTCTCCCCAATATGCCCATCATTTGCATGAGTGCAATATGGTGTGGCCAGGGAAGTGATTTTGTAAGAACATCTGCAATCATAACCTTTGTTGGAATATACTCAACAGTGATGAGGCCATTCTGAATGCATTTGTGGGTGTAATGGTATTGAATGTCAATATGCTTGGATTGCAGATGAAAAACAGGGGTATGGGTGAGCGCCAGTGCACCTTGATTGTCACTGAACAAAATCATTGGTGCCTGTAGGCCAATACCGAAGTCATTGAGTAGGCCGGTGAGCCAGACAGCTTCCTTTGCTGCCTGGCACATTGCCATGTATTCAGCCTCTACAGAAGAGAGTGCAATCGAAGTTTGCTTTTTCATTTTCCAAGAGACTGCACCATCTCCCATACGAAAGACATATGCTCCAATCAACTGCTGATCATCACAGTTTCCTCCCCAGTCAGAATCCATAAATCCAGCAATGTCAGGAATCTTTCCTCCCAAGTTGAGGGTCCACTGTTTCATGCCCTTGAGGTATCAAAGAACACAGTGGGTGGCCTCTAAATGAATACAACTGGGGTTGTTAAGGAATTGCACCAATTTGCTAACAGTGAAGGAAATATCTGGTTGGGAAGTGAGTGCTATGTATTGGATGGAACCAATAAGCTCTTGGTAGTTATTACCAACCATATCCTGCAACTCCTTGGATGTTGTCAGACATTGTTCTTTGGTGAGGATAGTGCCAGGAGGGAGTGGGGTAGTGACTGTAGTTGTGTTTTGAAGTCCAAACCACTCCAAGAGATTATCAATGTATTGTTCTTGGGAGAGTGAAATGGTATGAGTCTTATAGTTGTGACTCACACCAATTCCAAGGGTCCATTGCATATCTCCTTCCCCAGAAATGCCATACTTTTGGCAAAACATGTCCACTATGCACTGCAATTGATGAGATGACCCAATCCCAGTTTCATCATCCACCCAAAAGGCACAGATAGCCCAGTCATTGCTCCTCCATGTTCCAATGCAAAACACTGCATGGTCTCCATTGCATTGCATGAAGCTGAGTTCCTCCATATCAGCTTTCAATCACTCATGCCAGATTCTGCCAGCCTGCTTGAGTCCATAAAGACCCTTTTGAAGTAGCCAGACAGTAGCACAATTGCCATAGCCTGGGGGCAATTCCATGTAGATCTCTTCATCGATATTTCCATGCAAGTAAGCTGCCAATACATTGAATTGATGTAATGGGAGATCAAATAGTGCAGAGATTGTTATGAGTATGTGGAAAGTTTCAAGGCAGACAACAGGTGCATAGAGATGGGCTTCATGATAATCAATGCCAGGGATTTGTGTGAATCCTCAAGCTACAAGGTGCACCTTGTGTTTAACAAGTGTGCCTTGCTCAAACTTGTGACAAAAAACCCAACGTGGAGTTACAATGTGCCAATCAATCAGCTGCAAAACTTCCTTGAATACATGAAGTCTCTTCATATTGTTGATCTCTGCCTCCATCACAGCTGTCCAGTCATCAGAATCTGGTGTGCTGAGGGCTTCAGACACTGTCATTGGGTCTGGTGTCAATGGCATGGGTGCGAAAGCTGGCTCTAAGGTTTCAAATGCTCCGAATGCAAGCATTACTCCTCCCCCTCCAGCATTGTGCACTGCTTTGCCATCAGTTCTGTGCAGGCCAGATCAAGTAGATTGGCTGGGGAAATCATGGATGTGGCTGACATATTTTGGCATGTTATCACCCTCATTGGTATCAACACTGATAGGAGTGGATTCATCATGAGGACCAGGAGGTGGTGGAAGGGGAACAGGAGAGCATGGGCAAGGTGCCCAAGGATGATAGCATCCTGGGACACAAATGGTAAGTTTCTCACATGGTGGCTCAATATGTTCAACTTTGGGAGCATCAGGTACTGATTGAGGGTAACCCTGTACTTGTGTAAAGGGTGGTGCTGCTGGCCAAGTTGTGGTTGGTGGTGGCACTTGATGCTCAATCATCACACCATCCTCTGGCGAGACAGGTGGTACATCCTTGTAAAATGTAACATCCCTTGCCTCCTTCAAACCTTGGTTTGGGATCCAAACATGGTACCCTCCCTCATATTTGTAACTGAGCAAATAGCCCATGATGGCATGGTTTTCAAGTTTGCCCAAATTTTCCACTGGTAAGGTGACCTTCATTACACATCCAAAGGGGCAGATATAACTAACATTGGGTTTGACATTGTAGAATTTCTCAAAGGGTGTTTTGGCATCATTTGCTGTTGTGGGAGTGCAGTTATGCAGGTACATGAAAGTCGTCATGGCCTCTGCCCAAAAGTGAGGTGGTAAGTTCACGTTGTGAAGCATTGTGCAAGTACCACTGGTTGCAACGCCAACCAGATGTTCAGCTACACCATTGGATGATGGGGAATATGGCACAGACAAAATGATTTTCATGCCACATCCATCACAGAACTCCTTCATCCTTCCAGCAATCAGCTCTCTCACATTGTCAAACATGACCATTTTGACCTTCTTTCCAGTACTGGTTTCCATAAGCATCACCCACTTCTCAAACAACATGGGTGTGTCAGACTTGGCATGTAGGGGAAGCATCCACATGGTACATGAGTAATCATCCACAAGTATGAACCTGTACTGATGCTTTCCAATTGATTTGACCAGCATTGGCCCAACTAGGTCCCCATGGATGAGTTGCAAAATTTCTGTTGTGCACATTTGTGATCCATTGAAGGGGAGTTGGCATGATGCAATAATATTGCCCTTTTCTCCTCTTTTCCCTCTTATTCCAATGATCCCCACTCCCTCCAGTCGCTCTGACACCCTCACTCCAATTCTACTCCCGTCTCTGCTCTCTTTCCAATCCCCTCATCCTGCCCTCTGCTCCCTATGACTCATGTCTTGTGTTACAGACTCTTTCTGGTGTTTCCCGGTTTGTACCCTGTATTCCCTCATGTTTGTATCATTCTCTGCTAGCTACTAGACTTGCTCCAATAGTGTAGGCCCTCCACCCCATGTGCTCCACTATTTCCTCTTTGCTTCCACTCCCATTCCACCGCATTCGCATAGCCTCCACCTCACTGCCTGTGTGTAGTTTCCACTTCCACACCACCCCTGCCTCTGCTACTTTTTTTTTTTTTTTTTGTGGGTCAGGGAAGTTGCTCTGCCACTAAGTCCTTGGAGAGAACCTAAGGGGGAAATGGTCTCCTGGCCCCCAAGAGGAAAACCCAGAAGAAATAGTGCCCCATCATCCAGCATGACTTGCTCTCTAGAGCTCTCCCTACCGTCACCTGCAGGAATCTGGTTTAAGACCCTGTTGCCTGTTGGAGGCACCAATATGCCCACCACACAGCGTGGACTCAGTGGCCAGGAGTGTTGGGGTTGCCACCCGGCAGAATGCCAAGGGAATACCCACTAAACCTGCAGGGGGCCTCCTGTCTGACATTGGCAAGGTGGTCCCAGCCCACGGGCGGACTGGGACGCCATACCAGACTGCCCTATATGAGCTTAACATCCCCCCTGGGACTCCCTTCAAAGGCCCATGGGACCCCTCCAGGAGACCACTATTCCAACCATACAGCGGGAGTAGAACCCACTCCCAGAGGGCACGGAAAGGGTTGTAGGGACAAGGTTTATGGTAAAACTCCCCAATCCTCAAGGGATGGGGAGTCACATGCCTGTGGGGTCCGGCGTCACCGACCACCAGATTTAGCATCATTGGGCAAAACACCCCAGGGCTCCCAGAGGGACTCGGGGGTTTACTCATCATTACCAGGCACCTCAGGCTAAAATCACTGGGCGAGATGCGAAAAGGCTCCCAGGGGGAGTGGGGGTTCTCTGCATCATTACTGGGCAATCCGGCTACCCTCCGGGCTCACAGATGCCAGCACGGATTTAGCTATCATTGATGTACTACTCCCACTAAGGTACCTTCGGGGCACAACTCAACAACGAACCGTCACCACCAGTCTATGCAGAAGGGCCCATCAATGCTGCCCTCTATGACCTCTCGGAACGAGCCGATAAATGGTCAACAGGTGCTCAGGGAGGAATCCTGATGCTCACCACCACTCTGAGACTTAGGATGCGATCTAGGGTAGGATTTATAGTGGTCTTTGGCTGCAGCCAATCAGGTCGTCAGGATTTTATAGCAGCGCAAACCCCGTGGGAGCTGTGGCCAATGACTTTAATTCACCGCCGAAGTGGGAGAGCCCAGGAATTTTATAGCAGCGCCATCCCCACGGCCTACCACATGCAGGATTTAATAGCAGCACAGTAGCTGTGGCCTAAACCCAAGTTCGTTTAATTCAGAGTGATCCAGACGTAGACGCCCTGTAATGACATGCCGGGGACTTACAGCAACCCTAGAGACTAACACTGCATGGGGTCTAATGCCGCAGCACCGACGCTCCCACCACTGCTCAATTGGTACACTCCACACTATACATCCCCAGTTGGCACACCACCAAGCGCATACCCCTATTCTCCTGTCGCAGGGCTTTCGGACTAAGCCAGCCTGTCACAGGCACCCTGCCATTTAAAGATCCATTACGGATTTATCTACACCTGCACCACACACACCGAATGGCGCTCCTTACTCTCACTGGCTACCCAGCTAGAGAAGGCCATTACAGCCAGTCCCCAGCTATTAAAAACCCCTTGCACACAGTGCGCAACATACCCTCATACCTGAGATGCCTGACTAGAGTGGGCCGTCAGGCCAGTCCCGAGTATTATATAACCTCCTGTGCTCCTGGGGCGATCACACCCTCATACCCAATAGGTGGGTGCAACTGGCCCGGCCCGCAAGCCCGTGCTCTACACGTCACTCGACCATGGCCAAGGAGAGGTCAGAATGGGAGGTAGTCCAAGGACTCCAACCCAGGCATAATGCTGTCAAGGGCGCATTATGACGCACCCTCTCTTCAGCTGGGCATCCGCGGACCTCCAAGGAGGCCGCATGGGGTAAGTGCGGAACACAAGGAAGCCTCATGGGCAATCAAGAAATTCCTGGAAAATCAGCGGGTAGCACTGGTAACCCCTGGTGACCCCAGAGCGGCCGTAGCGGCTAAGGGGTCCTGCCTGCAGGCAGCCAGGGGAGTCGCAGTGCCATTGCCACCGCTGTGTTCTGATTCCCCAGGGGGTGGGGCAACGCCCTTTCGGGGCTGCCCAGCCTGGGTACCACTATGCTACGGAGCAAAGAGAGTCGCAGATACAGGGGGGCACAACCCCTGCACTGGTTTCCTACCTTTACTCACTGGTATCATGTCACGCTGATGTGGCGACTGGGGAGCCTAAACTATGTACAAGAGAATTCAGCAAAAAACTGAAAACGTAACTATGTACCTAAACGAGAAGGTAACCATGAGCAACCAGACCCAGGCCCGCAGCCCGGGTCGGAATCTTGCTTGTCACCTCCTGCGACGATAACCATGACCAGGGGCCAGAGCCCAGGGTCTTCTGCAACCCCCAGTCACTTACCTTGACCACCTTCAGCCACCTCGTTGGAGACGTTGCCCGGTTGGAACTACTTGGAAGTAGTGGTCAGGTCCAACCTCTGCTTCTCACCACCTACACTATGTGATGCCACCCACCTCACTGCCTTCCACTCCACCACCTCCTGCAGTCTTGTAGCCATGTGTATGTGATTTAGACTTTGTATTTAAGCTCGGACTCGATGAGGCATGTACCTCACTCAATGTCTTGATTATAGACATTTGTTATTGTGCCCTGCCTCGCTCACTAAGAATCCTGACGCCCCCCTCTCACTTGCTTGCTTGTCTCAGCCTGTCAGACTTTGGACTTTGGACTTTGGACCTCAAGACCATGTGGACCATTCCTCTGCCCTCACGTGCTAACTCCCACCCATAGCACCACCAGGCTAGCCAGCCAGACCAAAACCCCACTTCAGTCAGCCCCCTTGGAGTTGCACCTGGTCAGAGCATTTACGCTGAGACAGATTGGGTGCCTGTTGTGCTTTTGGGCAGTTGCTTGGGAATTAGGTCTGACAAGCCCGTCAGTTGTTGTACCCATTCCCCCTCCTTTTCCTTGGAGTTTATATTCCCACTGGTGTGTGTGGACAAGAGGAGCACTTATTTCTGTTGGTGAATGGACTAGCCTCAAGACCCCCTTCTACTTCCTTTCAGCTTCCGTTCACATAATCTCTGTCAGAGATTAGCAGAATTACCAATTCCATCACATGTGACTTGGAAAGGACACATGTTGGACAATCATCCAACTTGGTAATTTTGAAAGGGGTATCCAAGGAGTTGAGTATGGCCATGCCAGTTACAGTGCCTTGTGCCATTTTGACAATCAATCTTGTGTTAGGATGACCCATGTGCCTGTGCCAGTTATACAGTACAATGGAATGGGTATGACTGTCTCCTGAGCAGTGAGTGCTGATGGTGGATGATGCAGCTGATAGTTTAGCTGCTCATCAGGAACATCCCATTTAAGGCTTCATGTGGGATAGATGGTGCATAGCATGATGATATATGTGTATTCCTTCATCAGTGCATAGGAGACTTTTGTGCCATCTTTGTCATGGAGTGTGATGCCAGTAGGACTCAGGCATAGCTGCCAACCTTGAGCAAAGAGTTTTCCAATGGAAATGAGACAAGTGCATCTGGCTGGGATGTAATATATGTCCTTGATGGATCCCTTGACCTCTTTCCCATCAATTATAGTGGTGAACTTCAAGGATCCCTTGCCCAGGGCATGGAGAATCCTGTCCTCAGCCATTTTGATTAAGATGGGTCTCTTGAATGCTGCAAAGCCATGAAGTGCATCTGCTTCATTGATATAGTGTGTTACATGTCTAGTATTTCTCTAACTTAAGTAAGTAGCCTTAATTGTAACTATCCAGTGGGCTCATTGAATGCAAGGTTCCTACTAAGTTACTCCTGTATGCCCAATGTGGGTAATTAATCTGTATATGAGTCTTAGGAGGTGATATAATATGTGTTAAGTAACTCCTTCAGAGTTGTAGGTATGTAGATTCTTAGTATAGTATTTAGATTAGGATCTTATCCTCAGAATTGGTATTCTCTAAATATTAACTATAGATCGCAGTTAGGTGGAGCCTGACACAAATTTAGTAGCTTTGATAGATTTGGTAAAGAATATTCTTGAAGTCACACAGTTCACACAAGTTCTCTGTAGCACAGTACACTCCTTCTAGGATAGTCTCACTAGATGTCTGGGATAGTCTCACCAGTGATAGGCTTGTAAAGTAGTGCTCTTTAGTAGAACATAAGTAGTTAAGAGTGATAAAAGTAGATTGATTCCCAAGCATGACCAAAAAGTGGTCTCCTTATATACATGTGGGACTTCACAGCCACAGGGTACTCAGTCCTATGGTTTGACAGGTTGGGCGCTGTCACAGGTGTCAGACATCATAAGCATCATTTGTCAAGAGTCAGATGCTTTACAAGTCATTATCAATCATGATTACATATTAACAAGTGTATGTATTGTACTATTCAAATGAAGAAGCATATGACTAATTCCACAAGACAAATCATTGTTCAAACATATAAATTCTAATTGTCAATTCAATAATTCCGTAACATAGTGGCTGCCGGCGCCACTATTGATATAGTAGTGCTTGAATCCTGCAGCATCAAGGGTATTGGCTAGCACACATCCAGATGCTGTAGGTTCCACAGTGTCCATTGTGTCATGCAATAACTCCTCTAACTCCAAAAGGTAAAGTAATGTACCTCCCACTGGCTTTGGTGGTTCAGGTGCATTGCTGGTGACATTTTTATTCTTGTGACTGGCTGTAGAGGGTTTTCTGACATTTTTGCCACCACTGCCAGGGGAGCACACATGGCCATGGAACCATTTTCCACCACATTTCCAACATATACCTTTTGGATGTCTTGATCCTCCACTAGTCAATGGATTGCTTCTTCCTTTATGCTTGGCAAGAAGCACAATGGAGTCTGCCATACCATTGTTCTTGGAAGACCATAACTCTCATCTAAGTTCAATGGTGTGGAAGCACTTGCAGAGAGTATCGACAGAATAAAGTGGGGCAGGATCATGAACTGCCATGACCATGTCATAGTTGGTAGGCAAAGAGTTGGTAAAATGGTTATAAACTCACAAATTGCTAATCATAAGTCCTGCTCCAGCTAGACATGTCCAAAGGGACTTCATATAATCGCAATGTGCAGTAACAGGAGTTTGACCATCCCATTTAGCCAAGGTGAGCTTGGAGTTAATAACAGCTTGGATACCAGACTGCTGAGAGCTGTAACTACTCTCAAGCATTGTCCAAGCATTGTGCAGATTGGTGATTTGGGCAATGGCTTCTCTAAAATCATCCTCCAGCTAGAGTGCTATCTTGGCATATGCATGTGATGTTCTAAGTCTCCAGGAAGTCAACTGCCATTCCTCGTCAGCAGTAGGGTTAGCAGGGTTGACAGGAGCTGGTCCTGTGAGGGTTCCATCTATGACCTCCCACCAGCCCAATGCCTGTAATTGAGTAACCATCTTTCTCCTCCACACAAAATAATTTTTGCTGTTAAACTTGGCAAAAGCAGCAAAGGCATTGCCTGTGCTAAACGCATACCTGAGAGACTTGGCAGTAGTGGCAGTGGGTTGCCCAGCTGATGGAGGTGCCACGGCAGGCGGCAGAGTGGTTGGTGGAGTGGTTGGTGGAGCAGACATTGCTGTGAAGCAAGTCGCATCCATTCTCCCTCAGACCTCATCACTAATCACCCCTGGAACCAGACACAGGGGCAATGTGCCATATGACCCCACACAGGTAGTGGCTCACCCATTACAGAGCCCATCGGGTCCATGTGTAGCTAGGAGATAACAGTGTAGTCTGGTCTGAAGGAGTTGGTGTGTGCTGGTTTGAGCCAATGCTGCAGGGGAGTCCAGCACCCCTTGTCCGCTTCTCCAATGTCCTCTATGTACCACAACTTGCTTCCAATCTCTGTCCCTGTTTACCCTCACTGCCCCTCCCTTGCCTTCAGCAAAGATAGTCAAGTCCTCTTCCAGGCCACAGTGTCAGGGCATCGCATTGGCCAGCTCCTAGGTCACACCCTACCTGCTCTACATGTACCACAGACTGCCTATGTGACTGTTGTTGCACCACTCACACTCCAGCTATGGCATGAGCATCTCAACCACAGAGCACTGGATGCAGTTGAGCATGCTGTAGACCATGTGGAGGGTTTGACCATCGAGTCTAAGGCTTGCCCTCAACACCACTGCCCTGCCTGTGCAGCTGGCAAGCAGCATTGTGACCATTCCCTGCCTCCTCTCATGCCTCACGTCCTCTTGAACTGGTTCATACTGACTTGAGTGGCCCAGCCTGTGTCCCTGGTTCTGGTGGGGTTGTCTATTGCCTTACCATTACAGATGACTTCACACACTGGCACTGGCTCAAGCTACTTACCAATAAGCATGAGGAGACCATACTAGAGGCATTCAAGGAGTATAAGGCCATGGCTGAGGCCCAGCACCCAGCATGCAGGCTGGTGACCATTAAGGATGACAAGGGAGCTGAGTTCATTGGGAATCAGATTGTGGCCTGGCACAAGGAGCATGGCATACAACCACAGCACACTGTGTGTGCAACCCCACAGCAGAACAGCAGAGTGGAGCATGGCTTCAGGGACCTAGCAGAGAATGCCACATGCATCCTAGCCAGAGCAGGGATGTCTATCTCATGGTGGGCAGAGGTTGCTCATGCCTCCAACTACATCTACAACTGCTTCCCTCATCATGCACTTGGCTGGACCCCCTTTGAGCTCTGGTATGGCCACAAGCCCAATCTTGCAAATCTGCATGTCTGGGGATGCCTGGCTTATGTCCACTTGCAGAAGGACCAGAGAGAGGAGCCCAAGCATGGAGCACACACACTAGGCTCTGCACATTCATTGCTTATCATGATGACTACAAGGGCTGGGAGTTCTTGGACCATGAGACTGGCAGCAGAGTAGTCTCCAGGGATGTACTCTGGCAGGAGAATGCATTCAGACATAAGCCCTGGATTCCTTGGCCTGAGCAGCCTCCTATGCTGCAGCCTCCTACAGGGTCAAATGCACCAGCTGCACCACATCCACCTGCAGATTGACCTCTGCTACCCTTAAGGTAGGCGGCATCTCAAAGGCGACAGCACAGCCACACCCAGCCTCAGTGGTTCAAATCCCTGAGGTTGAGATATTTTTTTTGGTATCTGTAGCTAGCATAGCATTTCAATGGAAATAACTATCTTAATTCTATTCAGGCGTGTGCTCTGGCCTCCTCAATAGCGGCTGGTGGCAATGTGGGGTGACCGCGGTACCTCCTGCGGGCCTATGGCCCATCTGATCCAGTCCCGGTAGCTGTTCATGAACCTACCGGACCAAATCGAGAATGTGATCCAAGCACTCACACATATTCCGCATCATCTCTTTGTCATTGTCAGTGAGCGGCTCCATGACACTTATGGGTCGCGTCTTTGAAATGTTACTTAGTCGGGATTTCGTTGAGTTTTTAGGACGTCTCATGCCCTTGATAACGCGTGGTTTTTTTGCCACTAGCACACAGCTTAACTCAGAAACAAAGCAAGAGTTAAAACAAAGCAAGATCACATGACCTTGTTTCAAATTTTTTTTATCCAGAGGACCAAAATCTCCCAAATGACGTGTTTCGCCTAAAAATACAAAAACATTTGTCAGGCCGGCCAACAACATTTTTCCTATAGACGCTGAACGAGTGCAGCAGGCACGACTTTGACTTCAGAGAAACTTTTATTATAAAGATCTACATATTTTCCAGTTTCTATTCCAACTACAGGGAGTGGCCTCGACAAGCAGTAAAAGTCCCGTCAGGGTTGTGGCTGTGGTGGTGCCTTTGTGATGCCGCCTACCTTACCAGATGAGGATGTCTTGGATTTGGGGGGAGACAATCTCCCTGCACCTGCTGCAGTTATTGCACCACTGCCTGCACCTCCAGCTGTTCATCCAGCACCCCCAGCGCTCCATGGTCACTCTCAATCTCCTCCCCCACCTGCACCATGTTGCTCCACTCACCAATGCTTTGAACCTCACCCATTCTGGATCAGCAATGCGCCACTAGTCCCAATTCACCATGACCCACCTCAGCCTCCAGCATCCTCTGCTTCACCTGCACCAGCACCCTCTGACCAGGAGTCTTATCACCAAGACTCTGAGAATGAACAAGGTTGCTGAGATTGTGTGCCAGGTCTGGGACTCAGTCCTGGAGGCAGCTGGTATCTAATTTGAGTATGTGGAGATGGTGATGGATGATGCACAGGAGATGGCCTTTTCTGCTGCCCACCAAGCATATGCTGCATCTAGTGAGCCGCCAGTGCCAAAGACCTTCAAGCAGGCTATGGCTTGTGCAGAGATGGCATGGTGGGAGGCTTGCCAGCAAGAGATTGTTGCACACATGGAAAATGGTACTTGGTGACTTGTTGAGCTCCCTCATGGCTGCACACCTGTCAGATCACACTGGGTATTCCACATCAAGTGCACCACAGATGGGTCCATTGAGTGCTACAAGGTGCATGTGGTTGCCCAAGGGTTCTCCCAATGACCTGGGTGGGACTATGTTGAGTCCTTTGCACCCACCATCTGACTCTCTGTCTGTGAGGGGTTTGGGTTAACTGTCATGCAGCAGCAAAGCAAAGAGGAGAAGTCTGTATTCATACTTAAATGATTGTTGGCAAAGTGAGGAACCCTGAGGTCTGCACTTTATGATCTAATATACATGAGTTCATCAAGAAAAGTGAAACATTACTATGTCAGATCATTAAGCAATGAGTCATATCAAGGGTTGATCTAGGCCCTCGATTGTGCCTGGTCTTGGGATCTGAACCAAAGCTTTGGGTTGGTGTAACTGCATGGGTCTGCTTTTGAATGGGGATTGGGGATTCGAAGAGGGTAACGATCCAAGGTCGGGTCATTACACTGTTGTGCATGCTCTCTTCACACTTGTTGCTGTAGATGACCTCGAATGTGACTCCATTGACATTACCACTGCTTTCCTGAATGGTGACCTGGAGGAGGAGATCTACATGAAGCCACCTGAGGGCTATGAGCAGTACTCCAGAGATGGATGCTTGCTCTATTGTCTGCTCCTCAAGGTGCTTTATGGCCTCAAGCAAGGAGGCAGGCAGTGGTTCCTCAAGCTTAGTGAGGTGATGAAGGAGATTGGCTTTAAGAAGGTGTGCAGTGAACCATGTGTCTACCTAAGGAGGACAGCACTGGTGGGGAAGGTGGTTGTGCCAACCTATGTGGATAACTGCCATATCATTGGCAAGATGAAGGAGGGCATCCAGCACATAAAGCAGAGCTGCAGAGACACCTCAAGCTGCGTGACCTTGGGCCAACCAGCTGGTTCCTCAGTGTTGATATCAAGCACAATCGCTCCACATGCACCATTACACTCTCCCAATGTCAATACATCATTGATACACTCAGGGACTTTGGTATGGAGCATCTCAACCACAGAGCACTGTAAGCAGTTGAGTGTGCTGTAGAACATGTGGAGGGTTTGACCATCAAGTTGAAGGCTCGCCCTTAACACCACTGCCTGGCCTGTGTACTGTGAGTGATCAAGCTAACTAGATGCCACTTGAAGGACTGTGAGTGATCAAGCTAACTAGACACTAGGGAGCGATGGGAGTGAGCAGAACCCGCAGTATATTCAATATACAAGGTGAAACTAACCTAGGGAGCGATGGGAGCGAGCAGAACCCGCAAAGGGAGGCAGTGCCATTGTTCCCAGACGTACAGGAGCCGCAGGAATTACGGAATAATAGTCTAGAAGGGACATAGGAATGCCGAAATGAGAATGGAGGCATGTACAACACAAGGAAACATGAAAAGAAGTGGGGAATGGCCGAAACATACAATACAGTCATGAAAGGTCAATAGCAATCACCATAACAGAAGCCTCTACCTGCTCTCTGAAGCCATAATAGATGGGGTTGAGGTGTTTCATGCATTCCTGGTGCTCTGGGTTCTTTGCGACACGAATAGCAGATTGATTATCCATACCTAGTGCTTGAGGTAGTGCAATTTTGTAGCCCAAATCCTTGAAGATATACCGAAAGAAGGCCATGTCCCAGGTGCAGGACTCACCAGCAATGAATTCAGCTTCGGTGGTGGAGCGAGCAACACGGGACTGTAGTTTCAAAGACCAGGAGACAGCACCACCACCCATGAGGAGCACGAAACCAGTTGTTGACTTTGCAGAATCAGCATCTCCAGCATAGTCGGCATCTGAGAATGAGGCGAAGGCAGTAGGATGAGGATGGGGACCATATTGGAGTTTGTAGTCCATCGTACCCTTGATATAGCGAAGGAGGTGCTTCACTGCAGTCCACTGGGCCTTCCCTGCACAGTTATTGAAGCGGGCAAGC
>Ga0307515_10006050_pt1 | contig 24315 bp, 17 predicted proteins | sample 17_EM_MG_FD_194513 | JGI IMG/M metagenome (GOLD analysis project Ga0307515, IMG submission 194513) | Populus trichocarpa ectomycorrhiza microbial communities from riparian zone in the Pacific Northwest, United States - 17_EM | ecosystem: Host-associated > Plants > Roots > Unclassified | place... | reverse complement strand
TTTTGAAGAAGCCAAAAATTTCATTGCCAATGTCTCTCGTTTTTGCAGAAGAAAAATGTTCGCAGGCTCTGATGGATTTCTTATCTTGTACAGATGTCGGCAGAATTAGCGGAGTGGTGGAGGAGGCGGAGGACTCAGATCACGAGGAGTCGAGTGATGGGGGGGTGTAAAAGTTGATGTTGTTTTTTGTGTGCGGCGGTTTCTTTTGTTTTGGGGAAGAGGACTCGCGACTTTGCTTTTGTTTCTTTATGTTACGGAAGAAGCGGGGAGGAAATATGTATGGGATATGCCATGGCCGCCAGCGGCCGAATGCAATATGATTACAAACAAACAAACCTTATCGTTTAGTAAAGTAATCCCACAGTGTTGTCCAAAATATGTAATGCTTTGCAAACTGTGCACTAGTATCTAGTAAAGGAACTCTTCAATGATGGTACTCAAGCAGAGATGACATTGCGCACCCACTGGCAATGGCTGAAACGAATATTTGTTGAAAAATTAGAATCTAAGGCGCTTATCACCGGGGCAATGCCTTGGACGGATATTGGGACGGATAGTCCGGACGGAAGCCGCCCTCCCCTCCGGACTATCCAACTCACCATCAAACAAAGACTTCTTACCGCGGTGAAGTGCGTGCGGCACTTTTTTATCATTCGTGCAAATGCAAACTAAATATGCCAATTACTTAAGTATATTGTCCGATCCTCCGGGTTGAATATCTTGTGGTCGTTGGTGCATAGTTATTCATGGCTTGTATGGGTCTGTAGTAGGATATGGAAGTCTGCAGAATGATGACACCTCCTTGGGCGTGTTTCTTGAAAGTCCAAAACCTGCAACTGGTTGAACCCAATAACGACGACATAGAGGAGGGTGAGAGTAACAAGAGAAGGAGGACTGCTAGGTGTAGATGGTAAAGGTGGAAGTCAACACGGAGGGGAGGGGGTGAGTTGGCTTTTAAGAGAAAGATTAATTTATCACAACAAAAATCTAGTTTGAACCATCACGCTCGCTACAGTAATCTCACTTCGAGTTGGAATTCCATTAAGTCCACTACTGCGACGTTTGTGCACGCGCAACATGAATGTACTATCAAGCGAGAAAGATTTTCTGCCGCACAAGAAGTCTTGATTGGATAGTGACTTGGGTGATCCGTTATCAACTGCTGGAGATGTTGGAAAGGCCATCTATTCTTTCTCTGAGTTACTCATCCTCGGGGTTCCATTATGTAATACATCTGGCAGATAGTCATTCTTTGACTGTACAGTCTATACTATATTGATAGATGAGGTAGGCAACTCACTAACCGATCATCGGCTTTCCTGGTATTCGACTTGGAAAGTGTCATTGAATTGAAGAGTGGTACTTAGATTATAGACTAGATATCATTATCAATTGAAAGAAGTAATCTCTCGTTTCTGGTTTTTGCTAGCCACATGCTCGCAAGCCAAATTTATTCGCCACCACTAGGTACGCGAGAAAGCAGAGAAGTAGATCATCTCCCGTACGTCTTCCCAACCCACAGCCTACCTCCTCTGGAGTTACCATAAGGTTTTACCGCTATGCATAGACTCTTTTCGTCTTTAGCCTCATCCTTCCCTACAGCTCAAAGTGATGCCTAGGTTCAAACCCATTCATCATTTCATTTGCCTCAGTGCCTTTGCTAAAGCTGCAACGTGGTCATCTTGTGTTGTATTGTTTACCCTCGAGCTAGTGTTGTACACGATTTCCGGAGAGCTGGACGAACGGGTGGCAGACATCTTGGATGTTGTAGCACCTGTAGCGGCGGGAACATTGGTAGTAAAAGTAACCGGTGAGGGTGGTGCTCGGCGTGTCCGATGAATGTAAGTAGAACATGAAATTTTTAACTACCGGATACGTTGCTATCCGGGTCATGGCTATCACTCATGGGGTTTTCGTTCGACATGAGGCCAACGGAATGATTCGAGACGTCTTGCCATAGGGCTGCCTTTAACCTCGCCAGTCTTGAGTCACCTTATCCTGTTCGCAACACTGCTCGAGCCGCGAGGTTAGCTATCACCGTGTCAACGTTACCCGTCAGATGACTGGGAGACCGACTGTATTGCAGTCGAAGAAGCTCAGCCTGTAGCGGTCCTGCCCTCGGGGTCTATATATGGGCTTCTACTCCCGTAGAGTTATCTGCAGAAAAGAAGTGTATCTGTGGCCATTTGTGGTTGATGAACGGGACGGCCCTCGATAGGCTACAGGGCTTGATTGCTTGAATCAATTCCTCACCATCGCCACACAGGCTATGTTGTATCTTTTGGAGAGTATCTAGCAACAAGCTTCAAGTCTTGAGTATCTGGGCACTTCCGATCCAGGTCCGAAATGGCGCCGTCGCCCCCGGTTAGCAAGACTATGTGGTTGAATAATTTAGAGATTACCGATTGCTACCCGCGGTCACCTACAAGCGCTGAGGACTGCAATCCTGGAATTTCCCTCACCCTTCAGATAATAGCCAACAGTCAGAATGTACAATTGAGGACCCGGGGAGATGCCCAGAATTCTTGCCCTTTTTTGATTTGCTTTATTATACGGATCGGGGAGCTGACGTGGCGGTAAACACCGCTCACGATAGATATGCATTGGTTGAGAGCTTGGCGTTGTTGCTGGAATGTTCTTGGTCGGAGGTACGTAAGTCCCGAATAGCGTTTTCTAGAGTGTCCCCCTGTTTAGGATGCATATGGCCTATTGGCCATTGAGACACAGGCACGTTTAGTAGGGTATTCAATATAGGAAATACATATATGCAGTACCTGTACTCTAATTTACCGTTATAACGCTATTGAAATATTTGAATACCCTTGTTCCCAGCAGGCTCGTTCCTTAGTAGCTATAGGCCTGAGGTTGGCTTTAGGTTTGAACGTTTGAGATGTCACAATTGACGATTGAAACCCCCGCGTTTCGGATCTCCTTATTCCTGCGTCTACCGACTTGAGCTGGAAATGCAGGCGGTGAGGTGAATAGGATATGCACCATATTCATATTATCCATCATCTGGAGGGTGCGCACACCATTGATATATCGACCCCGCCAACCGTGCACCCGCGAAACGGTACCATATTTCCTAATTGAATACCCTACTGCCCTACGAGGGAATTCCTCTTAGAAAACTGACGAGAAATGAAATCTTCGACAATGGGAGACTCTTATTCTCCTAATTCTCTCCATTCCCTGTAGCCGGTAGATTGTACATGTAACCCTGGGATCCGTCGTCTATTGCTCTATGCTTCCCTGCTTCAGTGCACTCGTCTCTGGGTTTATACCTAGCGCGGTAATAATCGTGGGCTTCCCTACTATTCACATAAGTTCAGTCATTTGTATTTCTAGTCCTAATCCCCTGCAATAAGCACTTCTACCTCCACACTCAAGCCCTGACTGTGTCCACTCTCCTTTCTTCTTGCAACAAGCTACAGGCAATACGGCAGCACCGGCGGATTCACCTGACTAGGCTCCAGGGGCGCGAATATCTACTCCGTCTCGTCACGTCATTAGCCGACTAGCGATATTCTTCTATATGGCTGTTTCAACTTTGCCTCGAATAAGAGGTCTCCCAATTTGCAAATCCAATCTCACCTACGGGTTTCTGCTACCTTCTCGTTGTAGAATAACTAGCAATTCGCTTGAACAGCCGTGGTCATCTTCAATATGCCCCTGCATACGCCTAAACTGACTACCGGCAGCATTCAAGGCTCCCCCTGTTATCCCACGGTAACATCCGCTAGACAATCTGTGGGCCCCCGAAGCAGGCTCTAGGGATGTTTATTTGTGTGGCTTGCCCGGCGCTCCACTCGATGCCCGGACCGGGATGAAGTCCTCCGACCCGAAAGGACACGACCAGTTGAGACCCCTAGTCCGTTTTGGAGATCATGAAAGTTAGCATGGAACGCACACAAGATGTGCAGCGGGTGCGATCCTCGGCTACTCTTGAGTATCGCGGCAAAGGTTGACATGATTGAGGCGGCTGAGGACGCGAGATTCGGCATGCCGGCACTCATTAGCTGGACGCCACCACATGGGAATGACCAAAACAGGGTTGTGAATAGGCAAACAAAAATATATTCCGTTACGAGGAATCGAACCCCAGTCTGGTCGGATTAATGCTTTCCCAAGTTTCCCAAGTTTCCCAAGTTTCCCAAGTGACGGCCGATGCTAGCAACTACACTAACGGATGATTGCTGATGAAGGAACAAAAATATGGTTTATACACATACAGATGTTATGAATAAGGTTCTTTATCGTATAATACTCTTTCGTTCGAAAACTCAATCACTTTTAAGCTACTCCGTGAGATGACAAAAAACTCAATACTTTGCCCTACCAAGAATTCGCTCCCAAGCGCTTCAAGTACTGGAGAAAAAACCGAGCTCTGACCCCGATTTGAACGAGGGACCTGTCGATCTGCAATCGACCGCTCTAACCCCTGAGCTACCAGAGCATGTAATTGCAAATGAAAGTTTTACGACTTGAGTGCAAATACTATCTGTTCAGATATCCGCCAAAGTGCTCTTTAACCACAGCGGTATGCCATCATTTCGAAGCTCGTTAGGGTGGTTCGTTGCCTGGAATAGATTCTGTGGTGAATCTCTGAGCGAATGATCGCTCTTCAAGTGCAAACGAACAGAGATGAGCTAGGCGTGCTAGTACCGTATCAGGTTGGTGAAAAGATGCTGTACTAAAATCGTGGCGAAGTGACGGGGCTACAGATCCTCGTGGATTCCCGCGTTATTTCAGTGCTCTGTAGAGGACTCTTATGGCCGTTTTCACTCAAAGCTATGGTTGGCTAAGAATGGTCGTTGCGCTACAGTGATAGTCCAATTCATCAGTTTTTGCCCAAATCGGCGGACGGCAAGGAAGTACACCGGTGATATCTGGATCCATCAAGAAAACGGAGTAACGATTCTAGGCAAAAGCTGGTCTCAAACCACCTCTAGTAAAGCAGTAAATGCCTCAGGGAAAAGAGTAACCCTGTCGAAGGTGCTTTTCTAGGCAGAACTTCTGTGTAAAATGGAATCCAGGTATTGTCAATTTATACCGCACATGTGTTCGTTGTTTGTTGGATTTGACGTATCTACTGTCGCGATTGAACGAGTTCAAGAGGCGGCGAATGAGTACCCATGAATTACAATGCTTGTATTTCTGGAGGGCTACCTATATCATGGCCTTTTAGCCCCGTTTTTCACTCTGGTCATTTTAATTGTTATTCGTTTTATTCTTCGTCAGATTCTGGCCTGGAACCTCTGGCTATACGAGCCGTTTGTCGTTTTCAGCCATTAGATCAATCGCAGAAAGAACACCCATTTCGACCAGTAACTGAAGATGTGATTAGTTTCTATTAAGCTTAGTGCGGTACAATTTTGTGGGCTCATTTGCTACCTATGCGATTTGAGGGCTGTAGGTTGTACAGCCGGTTGAACGGTTCGTAAACACCAGTAGTTTGATTCCACATGTTCGATTACTTTTCCGAATGGAAAGAAAGCATGAAATGTGGTCGTATTCAGACACAGTTCCGTATAGTTAATCGTATGCTATGATTAGTGCAGATTCTGGGAATGGTCATGGATGAAGACATCGTTAGTGTTGGGCGAGTGAGAGCCGGTGATATCACTGCCGATGTGCTGGTCAGTCCGCTTTTGTGAGCCAACGCAGAAGGGTTGGCGAACGGAATACTCCATTGCATTCCTTGTTTGATGATTCGTTTCCCTGTTTTTGAACTTCACAGGGTGCTTCCAGGACCTGCGATCCACATTACTTCATGCCATCGAGAGAATTCCTTTTTAATTCAATTTGGTTGACAACTGCAATTGTGTTACTACTACGTCACTATGCCCCTCCCCTCCCCGGCTTGCGGTTTAGAGCATTCTTCTATTTCTCAGGCTTGGCGGGTATACCCAATAACCCAATAAATTGTTTCTCCATTCCCAGCCGTTTGCTCACAGAGCTGTGAAACAGGACATCTGCATTGGCTCACATATTAACTGGCCATACGGTAGTTTGCACAATTCTGCGGTCAACAAGCCAAGAGTGCGGGTGATCCAATTTGATTAACGCGGTCCGGATTGGATCGGGTACACGCCCACATGCTCTGCCAGATCCCGAAATCCCAAAGATTGCGCTTTTGGTTGGGAGTGTGACTAACGGAAGATGTTTTTGACGGAGCGATTTCTGTGAACCTTGTACACTGAATCATTAAATCAATTACGTTGTGGTTCAAGACCAGGGCACATGGAAGAAAGAAACATCCAAACCTGCTGCTATCTCGGTCGATTTCGAGAATGAATCTAGATTCCCGAAACTCGGGAGACTTTGCGGCCGGAAAGGGACAGATGGACAAGATCTGGACGTTGCTTTAGTGCTTTATACCAGTCTCTACATGTTGTAGCCGTGTGCTAGAGCTACTCACAAATCACTCTTGATTCTACAATCTACGGTCAGCTGATCGCGGCGATGATTGGCCAGAACCACGCCACATTCTCAAACCAGCCGAAAGCGCGGGGCCCATCATGGATGAGCATTAGGCGCTGTCTTCCTCATTTGAAGTTATTGTTGGTACCTGCAGCTGTCACCAAAGAAGTGTTAGCTCAGAGCCACTGAAAGCCACTGCTTCTGGGGTCCCCTGGCACTCCTCTTCCCCACGATAATCCCACGTGGTACACACCAACAAGCCGGGTAGTTGCAGGGTATAGTATATCGAACTGACACTATGTTGCACAGCGTTATACATAGCCACAACCAGCAGCTAATGCTCACCCTCCAGTTCGATTGAGCAGTAACTCGGCACTTAATATGACAAAAGGCGCGGGAGGTTGATATATCACCAGGAGACTACCGCACGAGATGTAATATAATGTAAACCAGTGCGACTATTGCGGAAAACTATTACCAGGAACCCTGTGAAGAGGGCTCCCTTGCGTGATCAATACAAATATGCACATGTAGGTGTGCGCCCTACAACAGATTTAGCTGTGACATGTGCAGATGTAGAGTAGGAAGTGTCAATACACGATGGCGACAGTTGCGCCGTGCGGCTGGGGTGCATTGCATTGATGCCTGCTTGATGACGCTGATGTGAGTTCAAAATAAGGAGTCGAAACAGACTGATGTGTAGCGCGTTTCAGCCGATTGCCTGTCAGATCGTTGTCATCGACACCATGCAATCGCCATTGGCCGCCCTAGGTGGATGCGCAGAGCAGAGAATACAGTCTCGGCTAAGTTGTTTGAGCCCCGCCTATTGAAACAGAAAGTCCATCCATTCCGCAGCTTTATTCTGGCCTCCCGACAGGTGTACAAACTTCTTGTTCTTCGGGATTGGACTATAATATTGCTGCTTTCTGGTGGTGCCACCAGCTTGCAGAACGATCGTTTCGATTCGGCGAAGCACAGCCGCCGCTCGGAATCAATGTCAGCTCAACGCTGCACTCTAAGGTTGCATTCCAAAATCCCTTATCTTCCAAACTCCGCCGCCTTGCTTCCCACCGCGCGTCGTCGATCGCCGCCAGTAAGAAATCGTAGAGTACGCTTTAGATAATAGTATACCTTATCGTTGACGACGGAGACTATGTCTATGCAATACTGCAATGCAACGGGCTCTCACGATTAATGTGATAACTGTTCGCATTCGTCACACATCGTATGCAACACGCGGATGCCCGCTTCTTGTTGAGCAGGCTTTTAGCCATGAACGGCGCGTGAAAAATGGACAGTTGATCGTTAACTACCGGGATAGGTTCACGAGGGTTGAGATTGCATTTGCTGAATCGAAGCGGGTTGGCCAAGATCTGGAGTGTCGAATCCCAGAGTTGCATACATCCTTCAAGTTTAACTGGTTTTTGCCTGAGCTGAAAGGTATGAAATCATCACAGTCGTGGAGGTTACTGTGAATAGACTCGAGATAACTGGTGGTGGTGTGCATCCAATTAGATGGGCGGCTATAATTGCACTTAGCCTGATACGATACTCTGGCGGCTGAGAACCTGAATTTTTGATTTTCGACTTCAATTCGCCTACAATTCCCCTCAAGATGAACTAAGTCGGCAGGTCGAAATGCTGTCTCACGCGTGTTTTTTTCGCTAGAACTATAGCGCCCCCGTTCTGCATCGGTTCATCTTGGGGAGCCTTAGTTCTGGCAGGACCCCAGGGTTGGGTGAGTACAAGTGAGGCAGCTCCCGGTACCGAGAACTGCCTGCGGTCTGACTTGACAAGGTATATGCATACTCGGGGGGTCATACCGAAGCCCGCTCCTAGATAAAGCACACATCCCTTCCGCTCACCTCGACACACGAAATTTCTTTATATTCTGCATAATATTATTCTTCCTCTTCTTCTTCGTCTTCTTCGCTACCGCCTTTTAAATAATTCGATTCTCCTACCCCTCATTTTTAAACCCCCTTTTGCTTGCAGTGCATATATATAGACGCTGCCTCCTTGCTGCGGACGTTTCGTTGCTATTGCACCGCCGCATTATAAGTATTCTTGCAGGCGCCGTTTGAGCTCTTAACTGCAACTTCTGGGCTTCATCGTGAACCCTCAACCACAAAATCATGAGTGGAAAAGACCGTACCTCGTCATCAACTGCGCCGATTGCCGACGAATCTGGTCATTCCGGGCGCCGCTTCCCACTCTCACATAACAGCATCGCAAAGAACTGTATGTACATTCGTCTCTCCTCTCTTTACCTCTACTAATAATTTGCCAGATGCAATCGCCGCAGTATGTACACACGCTTCCTCTTCCGCAAATGCTCCTTCTAACTCCGCTATTAGGCTGGCGAATTCCTCGGAACCTTCCTCTTCCTTACACTGGGCTACTGCGCCACACAAGCCGCAAAGGAAGCGCACGCTAAATCACCCGATGCCTCACCCGTCGAACTACTTCTCTACATTTCTCTCACGTTCGGTATTTCCCTCACCGTCAATGTGTGGCTATTCTACCGTGTCTCTGGCGGCCTCTTCAATCCAGCCCTCACGCTGGCTTTCGTCCTCCTACGAGTCATGACGCCTGCAAAAGGCGCATTGCTGGCACTGAGCCAAATACTTGCTGGAATTGCGGCTGCAGCGGTGGCAGAAGCCTTGATTCCCGGGCCGCTAGAAGTGCAGACGGAGCTGGGGAAGGGGGTTAGCATAGCGCAAGGGGTATTCATCGAGCTGGTCTTGACAGCGGAGCTTTCGCTGGCCGTGTTTATGGTACGCGTCCAGTTACGTGGGAGAAGCATTACGTTGGGTGCTGACTGCATGGAATAGATTGCGGTTGAAAAGCATAGGTCGACATTTATGGCGCCGCTTGTGATTGGCTGTGCGCTAGCGATGGGACATCTTGTAGGGATAAGCTTCACCGGAGCATCCATGAACCCTGTGAGGTCTTTTGGACCGGCGGTGGTGGCTGGAAAGTTTAGTGGCTATCATTGGATCTATTGTAAGTGTCTGTGTGTTGCGACGACTAACCCGCGCGCTAATGCTGTTGTAGGGGTCGGCCCAATTCTCGGTGCAGCGGCGTCAGCGGGAATCTACAAACTCTTGCTTGTGGCGGACTACACGAGTGCAAACCCGGGGCAGGACTCTGATGGGGCCACGGTAGAGAAAGGGACGAGGGGGGAGGTGTTTGTTGATGCAGCAGCTGGGGAGCTTGATAGAAGCTCGAGAATTTGACCATGAGTGAACGAATGAGCGAGGGATTAAGTTATGGGGGATCACCAGGTCAGGATGTTGCATTTGATGGGACTTTCTTTGTCTTGGATACTGCGTTCAAACGTTAATGGTTTCATTTGAGCGACTACTTTTGGTTTATGGGGGAAAAAGGTGCATTGGGTAGTGGTATGTATTGTGCTTTAATTGCATCAGCGCGCAGCGCTTGAAGAATAAAGAATTTCGGAGGTTCCTTCTGATTCTGATATCTATATTGCTGCGGCGAGTGTCTATGCAAGCGCGTGTGCGGACTCCGATCTCGATCGGGATGCCGAGCGAAGCAAATATTCTGGTCTGTCTTTGAATTGTCTAAGATATTTTGCTAGCCTCAACACCAGCCACTCCAAGACGGCTAATCGTCCGTGAAACAAAATCTGGCGATCCTCAATTAGCGTTCGAGACAGTAGATGATCCCCATCCGGGATATTCTGCTGTTATAATGTTATGCGCCCCGCACCCGCACCGATTCCGTTTTTAATTGGAACGGAAGTTTCCCGAAGAAGTACCATGAACGGATATTTTCCTTGTTAATAAATATTTTTATCTTTCGGAAACAGTTGTCTAAAACTCTTTATTTTATTCGGCGTAGAATCTCAATGTCGCCAGCTGCAGTTGATACGAAGCAACAGTTAGACCCGCATATTGTTCTAAGACATTTACTAGTGACGAAGTACAATACTCCAGCCCGATATCCTGCGGTTCACTGCCTTTTCATAATAGGCACTTCTACCCTCTCAGTCAATTAACAGGTTAATTGCCTACCGAGTATATAGTGAGATAACTTGTTCCAATTCGCCAAGTTTTCGATAAAATGGCGGAGGTCTCTGATAAATATCGTACCAAACACCCGCAACCTTAATCTGTTAGTTGCCTTCCTGGAGGTCAGAGGGTATCTACGCACAATCACCTCGTCCCCGCTGCTGCCCCGCCTTGCATATTCGGATATATGAATAGCGGGGTGTGTGTGAGGCGTTCTCAGGATATATGGACAGGCGGGGCGGGTATGTTTACACGAACTTATATATGGATCAATTCACTTGTTTCAAGCAACACCCTTGCCTAAGAACTCTGTACCCTGACTGTTTGGTAGAACATCAGGCCATCCGAGGTATGGCTGGCCTCGCTGCGACTTGCCTGCAAAGGATTACCCACTCAGCCGGCGCGTTTATTCACCATTCATCTATCTGTGAACAAATGTGCCGCGTTTTCTGCATGAATCATACGAGCTCACTCACTCAATGATCGGCGATTAATGTTACATATCCGGTGGCAAGTGACTCAGAGTGGCGAGTGGCGAGTGGCGAAGCATCAAAGTTTTCTCTCATAATTTTCTGTATATATCTCGAGTCTTTCTCCTTCTCTCTTTTCTCTGTACCATAGAATACATGCACACGGTTCTCCCCAACTTCCATATCGTAACAATTAAAGCAGTGTCACTGTCAGCCCCGGGGTATCCGTCCCATATCCGTCCAAGGACTTGGAGGAAGAAATCCCAAGAATTAATTTATACAACCCAACTTCTACCTCCACTATATTTGCCCCTTCTGATAATTTCCAGTGTCAAGTTGATGCTGTGATCCCAGCCGCAGGTGCCATTCTCCCAATAGCCCCAACATTCCTGAGATTTTGTAGTCGGTTGACAGGAAACTTCAAGAAGCTCTTTAGACTTGCTTACTTTTCTGTGAGTTGAGTGGGCTTAAGCTCCGTCTACAAGCCACCACCACATTCTCGGTTCGCCTATCGCCCTTGTCTTGCTTAATTGAGAAAAACTGCGACTATGCGACCCTGCGTCACGGCCAGCTCCAGATATTTCGCGGACGGACCAGTCCTCAGCCGGAAATTTGCCCCTACCTTTCAACTAATGGCGGAGGTGGTCCTGGAGAGTAGTATGTTTATCCTGCTAGGTATCACATATATTTAGTGTGGAGCTGAGAGTTGAAGGAATTATGAAGCCATCGGCTGTAGTTGTGCATAACTGCTATTTGCTCAGCGCTTCCTCTCTTTGGGAAGAAGATAAGTACACTATTACTCTGTATACCTCCATAGTATATAGTAGTTGGCTCCACTGTTACCTGGCTGGCAAAAAGTCTTGCACGGATATGGGACGGATACTCCGCAGGTACGCTGCTGTTAGCTAGGCTTACATTCTTAGATACTAGTAGGCACACTATGATGACCATCCCTGTGAGTAGCTGTTGCACATTGGAGCATATAGTGGCAGAGGATGGTGGTCACCCGGGCGACGTCCTTAGCCTTAAAGCACGAGCACGAATGAGAATCCGTGTTGAGTGTTCCGCGCAAGTCATCTTTACTTAAGACAACACAAGTGGATAAGTATACAGTGCAGGCTGATTGCATCTGCTGTCATTTTGAGGATATACCACAATTATGATAAGCTCTGGCTATGCGACGGCCGACGGCAGTGCGCGCACGGTTCTGAGTATTAGTCGCCCGATCCATGGACCATTTGGCCATATGCACGTACGAATTCAGCGGTCAGTGACTGCCAAGTTGTGTTAGAATAAGACGTGCTGCAAGTTTTGGCCCTATGAAGCCGGCTGCATATGGAGCTGCTTTAGGTATATCCACGGACACTAGTCTCTATCTCTCAGACATAATTCTATAATTCTGTATCTAGGATCGTTACGGAGTTATGCTGCTTCCGAATTCGAAGTTTCTGAGAAGTTATCACTAAGTAACGAGTTATACTGCATGAACTGACATTTGATCCCCGCCTCTAGCGCCTGTCCGGACTATCCATCTCACTATCCATCCAAGACTCATTGCAGCCGTGACGGAGGAGCAAGATGTAGAGGAGGAGCAGGGAAGATGCAGGTCGGGCAGGAAGAGGGTAGGACGAAGAGAATGAGTAAGAGGTGTTGATGTCTGATATGGTAAGTTAAATACGTAAGTAACGATCCTCCTATAGTAGTAATTGAGTGACATCCACAACGTACTGTACCGATCACTATGGTTCGGACGCTGTCCGGTGCTGACGGCAAGTATTGCTTCGGACAACCAATGTTGACAGCTTTGGAGTGGTCGGTCACTCTGGTGCTGACTATGAGAATTCAAGTATTTGGGACCGATTGGGCCAGAATGGGGTAGAATACTTCATATTGAGAATTTTATTTTCTAAGTGTACATACATACAAAAACCAACTCGTCAAACTGACGTTTATAAATACAAGCTAGGTGCTGACAACTTTTGCAACTCGGACGGCATCAAACTGACGCTGACCGATACGAAAAAAACGCCGGACGGACACCCCCGTCTGACTGCTGACATCCGAACCATAGTGATCGGTACAGTATCGTACATAATTATAATTTTTCACCCGTGGTCTTCGATCTCAACATAAATTGCCCACCGGCACCCTTTACACAGACAATAAGACTTGGATGGATAGTGAGATGGATAGTCTGGATGGGCGCCATCCGCCTTGGAACCCTTCATTCCGAGTGTTAGTAGCGAAGGTAATTTCTCCTTTGAAATATGCAAGGCACAACTAGTGAATGATAGATGTATGCCACCTGGTGAATCCGCACTGCTGTGCAGTTGTAAAAGAGAGGTTACATGTGAGAATCAATGGACTATGGATACGATTTTCGAAGCCCACACTAACAGGTTCTAGTATAGTTATGTATGGAACTGCCAATTGTAACTTCGAGTTTTATGAGCTTATCTGCTTTCAATTTTAGATTCGTTAACAATTAGAACCTACGAGCTGCTCTCGTTCGACAAGATCTATCTCGCAGCGGCAACCTTTCCTTATAGCCTATTTGGGGACCTCGGTTTTGCGGACGCTTGCAATCGCCTAGACTATCTTCGGTCCAATCTAGCCTGAACCGCGAATTGCAAGTAAACTAACAGTCTGGGTGATTTAGCGCCGGCCCGCAGACGTGATCCCATATGAGACACAACACTCTAAAAGCAATTGTATAAGCGCTTGTTAAAACGGTGCCGTTTCGTATACCAAATTTCGGGAATATAGAATTGTTGTATGTCGCTTCTGTGCCGAAGACGTTCAAGGATCACGATGGCATGACTTAAAAAAGCAGAAGCGAGGTAAGGTGTGCGGAAGACAGAACTTGGGTCATGGAAGGTCACACCCCATTTCTGGAAGAAATCCCACCAAATGAGGAATTATCAGAGCGCCACGTACTAAATTGGCAGGAAGGAAGGAAGTGTAGGTTCACAGCAAATAGACTCTGTCTCGGCCTCTTTCCCCCCAAGTAAATACCCTGGTCGCACAGCAAAAACTGACTTCAAGAAATGGGGTGTTCGGACCAACTTTCTATGATCCGAGTATCTCGGAAGGCAGAGATTCAATTATTTCACTCTAGGTTAAATTCTACCGTGTCTCACAAGTTGCATAGGTAGTCTGATATTGAATGCAAGCACAGCGAATCTTTCGGGTGGAATTCCTCGATATTGAAAGCACCGAAGCTGAGGTTAATGAGGGATCGCAAGCAGGAGTGAGATCCTGGTATAACCTTATCCGCGGGATACCTACTCTATTCATTCTGACTAGCTGTCAACGTTGCAACGCTTTCACCTTCTACCGATCTTGCATTCGGAGGGGTCATGTCTGAACGTGTAGTTTGCCATAACAAAAAGCGTTGTAGACATACCCTAAGACCGTAGAACGGCGAATCAGCGTTGATTCTTGGAGCTCGTCAGTAGGCATCAGTTCTATGTCGACCGATAGAATGAGCAAGATGTCATCGTCATTATACTGGTCGTTGGGAGCTAAGGAGCTAGCGTTTTGCATGCGACGCGCGCTAACATGCACGCGAGTGCTTGCCAGGACATGAGTTTTGGGGGCTGGTTCTCGGGAGTATTGGGTTCCGCTATTGATGAATTAACTAGCTCGAGAAAGGACGTGTCTGCGGCGACAAAATAGATGTGTGATAGGTTGATGGAATGAGCCCGGGGTGGCTAGGCGAGTTTCGAAGCGTGCTTCCGCGATGGATATCTATTATATGTGTTCCGCTCCATAGACCACCATTGCGGTTCGCCAACTGCGGTCGCCGGTTCGTAACATTTGGCGGCTTGACTCCGGACAGTCACTTTTGACCGTCACTTCCATGCCGTCACTTATGACTGTCCGAGTTTTGGTCATTTTTATTAAGACTATTATAACACTGCTTCGACTCGGCTTCGCCTTACTCAAGACCGTGCACCAGACCACCTTTGCCTGATCGCCCTCTGCGTGCTACTATCACCTTCTTCCCATCTGGAGATTGCAAGTCTAATCCAGCACCAGTACCTGACCCTGCATGCAGCTCTCCATCCCCATCCCCAGCTCTATGACCATCCAATAACCGCACCCCACCTCTAGGTCCAGAACCAGTAGTGGTATCCCCTCGAGTTCGTTTACCAGGCACAGTGCTTGCCTTAGATGGTACTAATGGTGTTAAAGCAATTACTGCAGGTATTTGACTTGGATTTAGCTGAGGTATGATCAGGGTTTCGTCCTGAACCTGTCGCTCTACCATTTCAAATGATATAAGAGCACGAGTTGATGTACTACCCTTCTTTTTCTTTTCTTGTAACCATGATTGCAGTTGTGCTGGTGGTTGTGGTGGTAATTGCGGAGTTGAAATTCCAAAAAAGTCGTGTGCAACTCTTCTTTCTTCGATAGTTGCAAGGAGCTGATCGTTCTGTCATTTGAAAATCTCTGCCAATCGCTCAGACTCCTCATGAGGTAGTTGAGCTTGTGCAATAGAAATTGCTGAGGCAGATGATAATACTAGATTTCTTCCACTATTTGCAAAGTCATCTTGAAACCGAGAGAGTGCTGGGTCCAGTGTGGCATCATAGTAACCCATAGTCCAATCAGTTTTAACAACAGATGGTCCATCGATCCACCACCGGGGGTGAATTAATGATAATGGAATTGGAAATCCCTCAATGACAGCTGGATGGAGATAGTGGCGGCAAGGGAGTGAATACCGTAGTGGAAGCTCACAGAAGTGTGTGCAATCTTTTGGTAGAATACTAGTACCCAGTTCCATATGTTCCAGTTGTTTGGCCGCTTCCCATTCAGGTGCTATTTTTTGTAGGGCATAGTGTGTAATTTCTCCAGTCAAAAGCAAAAATGCAATAGTATCATGAACTAAAAGTGGTGTTGATGTGTGTGAAGCAGCTTCATGTTCTCCAATTGTCCACATCAACTGCTTCATACGTTCATCGAGGCGTCGTGTGGATTCCTCCAAGGTCAGCTGTGGATTCAACAAACTTTTATCTGCACGGTTGTAAGTTTCATTCCACTGAGTAGAGTTGCATCCAAGGTTTGCATATTGCTTGGTGTATGCCCAGCACACATGTAATTCTTTAGTAAACCAATTCTTCCGCAAATATTCCTGCTCCAGATGGTGCAATCCACCCATTAAATCATTGCGGGCCATTTCTAAGTTTTCAAGTGAATTTGCTTTGATATATAACCATATTAAATCGTCCAATTCCAGCCGTCTGTCCTTTGTATAACGGCCAACACTGGTTATTCTGGTACGTATATTTTGAACTGCATGCCATTCACAGAACTGTAAAATTGAACTCGGATGGTGTTGAGCTAAAGCTGGTGGAAATTCTTTTCCTTGATCTGCTAGATATACCCGTGGTGGTGGGCAGTTGCCATCCCAAATCAGTTTCCGTAGTGTTATCAAAATAAAGTCAAAGTCCAATTGGCTTTCAGTTTTGATGAAACTAAATGCCACTGGAAATGTCCGCCCAGTATTTGTAATACCAACAAGAATACACAATGGCATTTTGAGCACATTTGTACGAAATGTAGCATCAATTCCAAAGAAAAAGTCACCGCAAAAGCGGCGTGCAAGACTGATTTGGTCACCAGTACAGAAGACAATCTGGACGATTTGCCGGGCTGTAATATTTCCAGCATCCTCAGAACATATCAAAATCTCCCGGGTTTGTACATGAAATGCCACTCTATCCAGCTGGCGAATGAAATCCTGCACAATATCTTCTTGAGTACGTATTGTTCCAGAGCGTTTAACATTGTAAAATTCCTTGCTGGGCAGGTGCATCCCCTGTAGACTAAGTAGTTCCTTTGATTTTGAATATGGGATATTGGCTTCCTGGTGTACAATTGCTTGTTGTACCGCATCTGCATGTGTAGGATCTCGGTCTTTGTGAATTGTGTAGGAAAATGGATTCGGTACCATATCATGGTTATGGTCATCGCAGGTTACGCCAAGAAGCCACCCTCTCTGATCAGTATGACCCCCGGGTATCCATTTATGAGAGATATAGCACTGCCAGCTAGCTAAAAGCAAGGACAATCGGTTTCAAAATCATACAGAAGCAGTTAAGAAGATGAGCTTACCGGCAACCGTTTCCCTTCACAGATGTATTTCTCTGTCTAGTACTTTCGTCTATCTCTTCTCCATGGCCACGGGTATTTCTTGTATGGCCTTTATGATGTATACACTGCAGTCGTAGCCTGGTTTTATTCTTACTCTCTACCACTACGGCAAAACCTCTGGAAAAAGCGTAATCTTGTACCCATATATGGCCAGCCTCTGTAGATACATAGCACTCATGCCTACTCAAAGGCTGCAGATGTTGTAAGGGAATTGCTGATATAGCAGCTCGTACTGACTCAATCAATGAAGCATGCAGACTGGTATCAGGGGCCCATTGGAACGGAGGATATTGGTGATCAGTAGCCGAAATATCTGCTGAAGCAGTGGAAGGTCTGTGTTGAGTTGCTTTGAGGGTAGCCATGGTGGAAGGATAATGAGGTTCTGTATACTACTCAAATCAATATCACCAGAAATGATCTTCTTTTTAAAGACTCTCGCAGGTGGCAGCCAAATATTGAAAGCCCAACATCCTTCCCCAACCTCTTCGGTCCCACTAGCTCCCCAACCTCTTTAATCCCTTATTCCTTCTCAACAAATTCTTTGGTGCATAGTTATCATTCTTCATGGCAGAGTAACCTAACCGTGAATACTCCTGGTAGATATTTTTAAACTGTCAACCAAAACTCGGACAGTCATGAGTGATGGCATGGAAGTGACGGTCAAAAGTGACTGTCCGGAGTTAAGCCTCATTTACAGTCCATCTCATGAACTGGTGAGCATTTGTGAACCGTCTCCAAACCCCGACCACACTGGTCTGTTCTACATACAAAAAGCTTCATCTGGTCATTGTCCCACCCGCAGTCCCCCCTACAACGTGTAAGCATAACGTATTCTGCCGGGGAGCCGGCCGAGACACATTTACCTGTCAACCGGGTAACACTCTGAGAGGTCCTTCTCGGCTGGTTAATTCCGTATATTTACACCGTCCGCCACCACAGTGTATGAGCTCTCCCATTTACAACAAAATTATGGGAAGGACAGATTAATTCTGACTGTGAGAATGATATTATCTATGCAAAGAAAGATTACTGGGCTGGCATTGAGCCATCTATTCGTTCTGCTGTTTCTACTGATGGTCTTCGTGATACCACTTTGTATGACCACCTCTGAGGGTCCCAGATAAGGTCTGAAGCCCACTGATTACAAGAGCTACCTACTGGGTACGGAGAGAAATCAATTGTTCGGCTCTGCAAAGCCCTTGATGATCTGGGTCATCAAATTATAATGTGAATTATGAAAGGATTGATAAAATTACTGTCATCCATATCCAAACGCTGCAAAGTTGGTAAACACTAGGCTGCTCGATTTATCAAATCCAATTCCACTCTTGCTGCCATGTTCAGTCAAAGTCTAGATCATCAGCGGGCCAATACAAATCATCCTACTATTTTGAAAGACTATTTCTGTAAAGTAGATTGTTAATCAATTGCTTTTTTTGACTAACCTTAGAATAGCTCAGAAAGCTTATTAGATAATTCAATGTACTTCTGGAGAATATTCACAATATGGATGAAAAAAAATTCCTCCTTGACCAAGTACTTAAAGTCAAGGTTGTTTGGGAAGGAGCCCAAAAACCTCTGCTATAGTCAGAATGGTAATGAGGAAATAATAACTGTCACTAAGACTATATCTGCCACTAGAAAGGTACTGCCACCAAGATATATTACCAATGGCTCAGTCTACCTCATAGGAAGGCATGCAGCAGTTCAACTCAAAGAATACTGCAGTATTTGCATGGTCACCGAACAGTTGGACAAATTGGCCAATGGGTCTGGAGTTGGTAGAACAAAATTACAATAAATTCCGCGAGGAGATGATTGAACTACTGTTACTATACTTGTATTTACTTGTCAAATAGTATATCATGGTATTGCATTGGATTGTGCTAATGGTGATTGTCATATTATTCTCAATGGTTATGACTTTTACTTAACTTGGAAATATTGTGACTACTGTGTCAGTATTATCATTTGATCTTTGGCCCCACATCAGCAAAATCCATTTCTTTTACGGGGAGCCTCTGAGAGTATGTGGATAATGTCAAACCAGAATGCCAGGATGGTCAAATCCAGGTGTTTACTGGACCAATGCAGTGGCTTTCAGGTGTACCTGGGAGTACAGGTAACAGATCTTGCAGTTGATTGGGTTGATGCAGCAGCCATCCTGGTGTGCGGTGTGGTGAAATGACAGTGCAAGAAGGAAGAGAGGGGATAATGAATACTCTGCTGCACCTCACATGGCATCTGAAGGGTATTTGTGAGAAACAGTGGTTCTGGCTCCAGAAGAATTGGAAGAGAGTGAGAGGATGTGATACTACCAAGCCATGAGAAACCATGGAATTGTGTGGGTATAAGAAATCTTACCAAGAGTGAGTGACACAAAAAGTTGGTAAAGATAGAGTGTGTATATTCGGTATATAATGATAAGATGAGATGATGTCTATCCATCCAGTTGCCTACCGAATATATACTCCCCATCACTCAGTCAATCCCTATTATCCCAGTATCTCTATATGCCACCCTGCCCATCACTCAGTCTATGTTCATTAACGCTGTATCTCTGTACACTCACTATCGCTTAGTCTGTCTCTATTATCCCTGTATCTCTGTACACCTACCATCACTCAGTCCATCTCTGGTAGTGTTAGCAACAGTTCCAGACCGTCACTTCGGGTCCGGGTCGTGGTCCAAACCGAACCATTGCCAAATTGGCAGTCTGGGTCACCAATGAACCCAAACCATCCTCTCAGGTACGGTTCGATGGTAAACTCCCAACCTGTCTGATTTGGGCGGGTTGTCAGTGGGTTGCCTAGCGGGTCCATCTATAGATTCATATCAGGCTCTTTTTTTTGTAGTGTGTTAATAGTATCTTATCAAAATCGCGTTTTCAACAACCAATAATGCGCTTTTGCATGTTTTGCAGTTTGCAATATCAATTAATTCAGAATCTGTGTTTGACTTTTGATATATTGTATTTTTGGCTATCAAGGTGGTCGATAATAGTGTTATATGGAGGAAGATCTGTGCAATGCCTTCATTACCAAATGTAACGGGCGGGGTCGGGCGCAGGTAATAGGGATGTTGCAAGACTGAACTCGAAGTGCGTATCGAGGAACAAAGATCGGAATATGTTTCAAAGTCGGACTGTTGCTTTGCTATACAAGAGAACGAGTAAAGAGAGAAGAAAAGGAAATCCTCCAACACCATCAACACTCTCTTTATATACAATTCGTCTGCCACCTCTCGAACCATTCTCCATGCTCCGATGTACCATCCGAATCTTATCCCATGGTCTTACACACCACTCCGTTATTCCTTATCGTAACAACCACGCCATATCGTCCGACGTCGCAACACCTCTGACCGCTTCTTTATCTTTCTAAATTATACCGCCACCATCTCGCCGCTTCCTCCACGTCTTCCAACGTCTCCGCCTTTCCGTAACACAATACCTTCCACACCCTCCGTATCCTTCTTCTATTATTCCCAGGTACCATCGTACCTGCTTGCGCCGTGACACCAAATATGCAAGACCTGAAAGTGTTGACACTCCGTTGACACTCATTTTCATGATTCAGAAGTGAGCATGTTGCTGTTGTTTTTGGGTCCAAAGGCTGCCGATATCTCATAGATGGATGTCTGCAACCAATCGGAACATAAATTACCCAAGATGCAAAGCTAAAAATTGTTGACACTCCATTGATGCTCATTCTAAGAATGGGGCAGTGACCATGTTGCAGTCTCTTTGGCCTATACAAGCTGCCAATACATTGGTTATGAATAACAGCAACCAAATCACTGGTGAATTACGGTACTTACAAGACCACAAATTGTTGACGCTTCATTGAAGCTCATTTTAATGAATTGTCCATTCGACATCTGCTGCCATCGATAATAGTTTTCATCATGATTTGAAAGTAGTGGTTGTCTTTCTGTCAGATTGAGACTCGGCACTGTGGCAAAGCTGAGCGCAGTAATATTGCTGCACTGTTCACTCTCACACGACCAAAAATGATATGTCTTGCCAAAGAATCATTGTGCCTGCTATACATGTGTTTATCAACCGATATTCACAAGCTACAGCTCACCATTTGCCCATAATATATCTCTAACTGAAACTCTCGGTCAAGCTACATAAAGAAGCTGGTGAACCATTGACGCATTCTGTTCTACTGTCTCTTCACTCCCTTGTTCTTCCTCGTTTTGATTGCATTGACCATCACTAACACCATATCTGCCGGTCACTCTGACTTCTGTGTTGGCCGAACCAATCCGGGAACATTTGGCGTGGCACTCACATTCTGCTGTTCTGGGCATTCCGGATGCTCGATGCCATTGTTATGCTCTATATCAGATTCATTGTCTGCAGCGCAATCGGCTTCGCTGTTGTTTGGATTATCGAAGTGGCCATGCCAGTTTAGGTAATCTTCGGCGTCCGGAATGCCTTCAGGTGCGCTATCTCCATCACCGTGTAATGGATGACGGTTGATTTTTCCGATTCGGCAGACATTTAATATTTGAGTTTGTCCTCCATTGACATCCTTTGCAGACAACGCTGGTGGCAATGGTGATCTTTCTGACGAGTTAAATGCAGCCACCCCATCATGTTGGAAGAATGACCAGAATGCTTTGACGATCTCTTCTGTATCCGAAATGTATCCTACGGCTGTCAGCTGCCTGTGTTGAGTGCGAGATTCCTTGTATGTAGCACGTAGGTTTTGGCTGCCCTGCCACATCTCCAAAAAGTCGTGGACCTTGGCCATTCTGTGCAATTTCCTGTCCTCCGCCTCTTTCTTCATTTTTGAGTCATTTCCTGTGTTCGTTATATCCAATACTGGGTCATTGCGTGCCAAAATCCCATTATTAGCTCAAGCAAAGTACCTTAAAACTACTATTTCGCAAAGAGTCTCGCTGCTGGTTTTTGACTGCCTCCAGCCAACAACATATCACGAAAGGGAAAAACTGGCCTCCACTCTGACACCTTGTGGTATGATAGAAAATATGTTGCGTGCCACATTGAAGAGATTGGCGTACTTTGAGTGCGTTTCCTCTTGTTGGTGCCACCAGTTGGTTATGTCCGGCATCGAAAATGTACTGCTAATCTTCATTGGGTCGGAGTGGTAATCATTGAGAGTTGGATTAATTTGCCCCCAGTTCTTTGGTACTTCAGGCGGTGAATTCAAAGAGAGCCTGGCAGTGGTCAAGAAGTAGTGTTAGCAACGTGTCCAGGTAACCAGGCAGCGGTCCGGGTTTGGACTGGATAATCCTTCCGGTTCGGTTCCAGACCCGTCCAGAAACCCGACCCACCATTGTGTTGCAGGGTTGTTACCCGGACTGGACATAGAACCGTGGGTTTTTGGCGGGGTTTGAACCGGACTGTGAATCCAACTGTGTGGTTCTTAGAGCTTTGGCTCCAATTAAGTATGATAGTTCCGATCGGATTGTAACATGAGCAATATGTAGATTGTGCAGTTTTAGGCGCTCTGTCACATCGCGGTTCCAGATTTGCGATCCGACTGACATTGGTTGAGTGGCTGTGAATAAAGGCACAATTTCAAGCGAGATTTCCAGGTGTTCGATATCAACTCAACGAATATTGGTCGCATGGCATGTCAGAACACGTGAGGCGAAAGAGCGGCTAGAACTGCACAACCTCCGTATTGATCATGTCACGATACGATCAGAACGCAAATACTTAATTGGAGCGAAAAACCTAGGTTTGCAAAGGCCATGTTTTGAGGTGGAACCTGGCCCAAATGTAAAGGTCAGGGGTTTTCATGTGGTAAAACTGTTGCAACGGTTTGGTTCCGGTTCCAACTCTAACCCGGAACCGTTCTAGCGGGTAGGAACCATTGCTAACACTATCAATCAGCGTGCTGTGTGATTGCTTCATCCGGGTGTCGTTTCAGCCATGTTGTCAGGCAGTAAGTTTTTCTCATCATTGCAGGACAAATCATATAGATCGAAGGGTGATTGAGAGAATCGTGAAGTTGTTATGGAGGGGACGAGATTGCTGCTCGGAAAGCTTTTGAGTTTATTGACTGGCACACACCAATGTTTGGCGCAGTATTTGTTCTCCACATACTTCAGAAAGGCCTCTTGGGATTGGGTAGTACAGGATGTCTCGTCCTCAGGATTATTATCCATTCCCTTGTCCCACTTCCTAAATGCTCGCGAGTTCTGGAAAGGATCCAGGATAAGTGCTGAAATGGGAACCATACCCGTCGTTGGAGTCACTTCAGCGTAACATTTGGACAGCTTTTGTCAAGCTAACTTCACAGCAAAGAACAAGTCTTCCTTCCAGTGAGTCTTCTTCTTAGCCAAAGTTCGCATAACGCCATCTGTATGATTGAACATGACATTGTAGACTGTGATAATGTGACACAATGTGACTGTATGCCGCTAGTGTTAGCAACGGGTCTGGACCGTCACTTCGGGTCCGGGTACGGGTCGGAACCGAACCGGAGACAGATTGGCGGTCCGGGTCGTCAATACACCCGAACTGTCGATTCGGGTACCATTCCATCGACATCTCCCTACCCGTCTGAATTGGGCGGGTTCCCAGCGGGTTGTACAGCGAGTCCATCTGTAAATTCATATAACATGCTTGCATTTGCTATTCGAGTATAGTACTCAATCAAAATCGATCATTTGACATCCAGTAATCACATTTTGCATGTTTTGCATATTGCGAGATCAACAATATTTTAATTTATGTTTTTCTTTTAATGTTATGTATTTTTGACCAGGGAGGAGGTCAATAGGTCAATTAGAAGCTCAAATATCCATTCGATGACTTCATTACCAGATCTGCATCACCAGCAACTGATGACCCTCGGATGATGCTGAGTTGACAGATATTCTCAGAATGGCGCCGTGACTGTGTCACTTGCTCTGTTGCACATAGTGGATGGCAATACATTGGTTATGGATAGCAGCGAGCAAATAACTTACCAATTACCTTATTTACAAGACCAAACATTGTGGAGGCTCCATTGATGCCTGAAGTGTAGTGGCATTGACATGGACCATATTGCCTATAAAGGCTGCCAATACTTCAATTATGGGTAAATGCCGTAGCACAGCCCTAGGATTATACAAGATGCAACACACAAAATTGTTGACGCTGTGTTGACGCTCATTTTCAGACAGGTGCTGTGACCATGTCATGATTGCATTTGCACAGAACAGCTGCCAATACGTTGATTATGGACATATTCCGTAGC
>Ga0307515_10006049_pt1 | contig 24323 bp, 20 predicted proteins | sample 17_EM_MG_FD_194513 | JGI IMG/M metagenome (GOLD analysis project Ga0307515, IMG submission 194513) | Populus trichocarpa ectomycorrhiza microbial communities from riparian zone in the Pacific Northwest, United States - 17_EM | ecosystem: Host-associated > Plants > Roots > Unclassified | place... | reverse complement strand
CTGCCTACCAGGTGCACTAGGGGTCAGAGCCCAGCTAAGGGGTAAGGTCCCTAGAGCCAGCAGTGGCTACTACGCACTACGCCCCGCGGGGGCTAGTAGTAGTATAGGGGCGCGACCCCCTATATACTACTAGTCTCCGTTTCGCGTTGCCTGTAAAAGTCTTCTTATGACAGGCCGACCGTGTCTTGCAGGAGGGGTCGTAGATGCTCGGTCCCGCGCCAGGCGACCTGCTCTGCCCTCTCCTACTAACCAAGCTTGTGTCCCCCCTTTTTATAAGTTGGCCTATATCTCTAACTTATCGAGTCCTTGTACAACTGGCCTGTGTTTCCTTAGAGCCTCCCCCATATATATGCGCAGGTTGCGTGCACCACGCCTATTAAGACCCTCCTGTGAGTCACCTGGTCGAGCGCCATGGAGCCGTCGAAGCTGGCCTGTGTTTCCGCTGCCTAGAGCTTTGCCCGTGTTTCCACCTCGTCGAGCCGTCTGGTCGCCGTCGCGTCGCTGTCGCGTCGCTGTCGCGTCTGTCGTCCAGGTCGCGCGCACCACGCCTATTAAGACCCTCTTCTGAGTCACCTGGGTGTCGTATACCAGATAGGCCCTTATAGAGGGGCCTTAACGAGTTCTCTAGGCAGGGCCTTAACAAGTTCTTCGCGGTGGCCTTGGGGCCTTAACAAGTTTCGTACGATTCTGCGACGCGTTAACCTTAACAAGTTCTTATAAAAAAGAGGTTCCCTACGCCCTCGCCGTGTCCCTACGGTCTCAGAGCTAGTGCAAGCCCAAGGGTGTCCTGTTATACGACTAGGACGCGTCCACGTCGACTGGCTAGGTAATAAGGCCAGTTTCGGGCCTGGCTACGAGCCAGGTAGTCGTATATCGGGTGGTTTTCGTATCCCAGTTTCCCTTGATGGCCCCCCTAGATGGTAGAGCAGGAGCCCCAGGCGGGGGCAGTAGGACTCCTGGTGTTGTTGAGGGCGATGCTTTGTACGATGCTTTGTACGATGCTTCGTACGCGTCGCAGGCTCAACACCACAGAACCGCGACGACAGCGCGCTGCACGCGCTGCGACGGCTCCCTACCATCGCCTCTGCACTTGGCCATCAAAAGAAACGATTTCCTGATGATGTTTCCACCCGCGGCGACGTGGACGCGTGCAGTAGGGCTTCGCGGGTGGGATAGTAATATTAAAGTTAACGTTTATACTATATAAAATAGGTATATAATCGGCTATACACTAGCGGTAGACACGCTATATAGTTTTATTGACATTAAATAGGGTAATAAGTTACTAAAAGTGCTCTTTCCGCTTAAGATTCTTAAGGTTAATAAATATCTTATTATCCTTATACTACTTTTTAATTTTATAATACGCGGTGTTTATAAAGGTCTTATTACCGGTATAATAATTATAAACTACCTAGGGACTAGTAATAATAATAAGGCCTATTTATAGTCTAGTAATTATAAAAAGTTTTCTTGCTATATTCTTAGACAAATTTTAGTGAACTAGTAACTGTTATATTATATACTAATAACTCTACCTAGCCGCCTTAGATGCCGTTAACAGTAAAGACCTTAATCTCGCTAACTACTAGCGTAAATTCCCGCCACTTACTACCATCTTACTAGGTATAGCACCATTCTTTAAGCATATATAGCGCTATAGAGTAGACGGTAAGTTAGGCTATATATAAAACGGTAAGGCTAACCTTTAATAGCTTAAATCTAAAGTCTATTAGCGCTATAGCTACCTAAAATACGCGTTAAGTATAGACTAGGTTAAATGGAATTAAGTAGATCTATAAGGCATCTAAATAATATAAGTTTAACTATTAATTATAATAAGTTAGTGTGGGCCTAACTATCCTCCCTTTTTACGCTATATATATACTTTAAACTAGAGTAGCAGATTAAGCGTAGTTAAGGTATTTAGGCCATTTCTTATTTCTAGTGTATTATTAACCTAGCGTATAGCATAGAGACGTTATACCTCCTTTATTGCCTTATAAATAGCCTTAGCTTATTATATAATAGAGGGAGATAGTAAAGAATTATTAGTTATTTAAGGGTAGGCGCTAAAGACTAGTAATATAGGTATAAGTTTATCTAGGCTAGTGGAATTATTAATAGCTTTAATAGCTATTTATAAGGTAAGTTTTTTACTAATATTCTTTAGTTTTAAAGAGATAATCTTATATATGCGGCGTAATAGTATAATATTACTCTACTTTTTTAATACTATTATATGCCTTAACGGGGACTTTCTTAACCTTAATTACTATTGCCTTTATCTATTATCGGAACTCTATAGATAAGAAGTTCTTTTTTATATTATAGATAATTTAATTAGGGGGTCCTAAATATATATTAATCTAGTATAACTAAAGGGTATTCTATATATTTCTAGCTAATATATCTTTTAAGAAACGCGCGGCTTAAAAGAAGGTTAAGAAGTTAATAACTTAGAGTACTAGCTTGCCGCTAAAATATATAACATTAATAATAATATAGAAGTTAAAGTTATAGTTATTCTTAAGGGTAAACTTAAATCGGCTAGGTAACTTTTGGTTTATTTAGTAGTAATAGCAGTACTTTATAAGATGCTTAATTGCCTTAACCTTAACTTTATAGCCTACTTACTAAAGAACCCTAAGCAATTAATAAACGGATAGGTGGCTAAAATAATAGTGCAGTTGGCGTAATTCTAACTTAGTTAAGTAGCTTTAAGTAATACTCTTTTCTAGTTAATAAAGGAGTAACTAGGGGTAACCCTACTTACGTATAACGGGTACCTAATTATCTCCCTAAATAAGTATATTTTTAAGGTTATTAAGTCTAACACCTAATTTATTTATATCTTTAATATAAAATAGAAACGGAGTGTTTATAGGAATAATATAGAAAGTAATATATCCTAAGGGGGTTTAGACCTTAATTGTGCTAAGAGAGATTATAGTACCTTTACTAAAGCGAATTATATATTAGCCTACTGTTAATTAGTTAATCTAAATAGAGCTATTAAGCTACTAAAGAGCTTAAACTTAAGGTTCTTCTACTATAGATACTCCTGCGGCTCTTATATCTAGTATAATACTATAAAAGATATACGCCAAGTATCTATTATTAAAGGAAAACGCGGAACTCTCCTTTAGCTTATTAAAGATATTTAATTTTATAATAGAATAGAGCGTAGATTGGTTATTAAGAATAGTAATAGTTTATATACTATCTACCTTACTATACTTAGTAAAGTATTAGTTAGGGAAGTAGTTTTTAATTTCTATATTTATAAGGAGCTGTTTAACCTTATTAACCTTACCCTTAAGATCTTTTACGCCTTTATATTAAATTAGGAAGCTTTAAAAGTAGGCTATAGTAACCTTATAATTTCTAATATTTCTTATACTCTAATAGAACTTATTATATACCTTTTTTCGCTTATTAAGGGAGTATCTAGTTAACTAGTAATTTAGCTTCTTATAAACATAGTACTTCCCTTACGCACCAACCGAGAAGCAATGCTCTTAGTAGCTGGCACAGAGAACTATAATACACTGCTCTCAACACAAAAAGGCCTTAAGGCGGTTACCCAGTAGCTTATTAGCCAAAATGTACTAAACCAGTTCCGGGTTGCAAAGGAAATGGTAATAGAGGGTGGGGGGGCAAGCAACGGGCGCCCCCTGATGACTCTACAGTGGTAGAGTAAAGTTTACGATACTAGCGCGTCCGTAGGCTTGTTACGGCAGCAGTGGTTCCTAAGGAGGTTAAAAAGTAAGGTAGTAGAGCACTACAGGTGACTCGCAGGCGCCTCGCAGGCGCCTCATAGGCGAGTCCCAAAAGGCGGGGAGATAGATTACGGGGTTTTCTCAAATAGAGTTTTCTCCCCATATGTATATAAGGAGTAGTCCGCGTGGGCCCAATAGGGATCTAAATCGGACGTTAAGCAATGAATAATAATATAAACATAGTACTTTTTTTAATAATTACTTTAAAATAAACCTCTATAAGGACCTCTATAATTACCTTATAGTTAATATTAATTATACCCTCGTTTATATTCCCTACTACGGCTACTATATATTTAATTAGTCTAGTTATAATCGTATTAGTTAGGAATACTTAATTAGGTAGGGTTTTTAGTATAGAACTATTAAGATTCTTATATTTATATCGCAGTACCTATAACGGAGCATAGCTTAGTATATACTCCTTTAAATATATTTATAGGTTTATATAGCGCCAAATTGCACTTAGAAATATTATAGCATACTAAAATAACCTAGTCCCTTAGGCTATTCTTATTTTAGTAAGTTTTAATAAGTCTACGTTAAATTTTCTAAAGTTTATTAAAGAGTAATTAAAGACACTCTAAATAAGTCTTTATTAGGTTGGAAGTAATAACTCTTTAAAATATAGTCTCTCGCTATTTAGATATATAAAGTTGGCAATTTTTATTAGTTTTAAAGTAGGCTCTAATAAGCTAAAGTAGGCTCTAATAAGCTAAAGTATTATATTAAAGTTATAGTTTTTACCCGTAATATAGTTGTAATAGAATATTATTATTTATCCCTTTAATATAATAGAGAAAGCGTAGTAGTACTAGTAGTATTAAATTTTAACCTTGTTATAACAATTATAGAAGACCTATAGTTTTGCTTTAAGTATATTATATAATTCTTTTCTAAACTTCTTCTCTTTGTCTAAATATACCTTTATTAAATTTATAACCTTTTATAGTAGAGGGTTACTAATTAGCTAGAGTAGAGGAGCTAGAGGTAATAGAGGTAGAGAAAGAGTACCTCTAGGTAAAAGAGCACCTTTAGGTAGGAGAGTACCTCTAGGTAAAAGAGTAGTATTTTAGGGGTTTTATTTTAAATTAAAGATACCTTTTAAAGAATATAGGTTAGTTCTAGGTTTCTATAGTTAATATATAATCTTAGCTTCTGTCTATACTAGTTCTTTTATACTAGTAATAACAGCCTAAATATTACTAGTAATTAGGTTACTGTTCTTAGTAATATATACCCTATTCCTATAGAGGAAGTCTTAAAAATCCTAAATAATATTAATATTGCTAAGTGCCTAGGTGTTAATGGTCCATTCTATAAAATCCTCCCTAAAATATTCCTATAGCTATAAATGAGTATAATATTTACTTTAGTAGAATATAATATAGTATAGGAGAAAGCTATTAACTTATTTTACGGTATAAGTTATTATATTAAAGGTAAATTCGTCCTAATTTTTATTAATAAGTTTCGCGTATAAAGCTACCCCTAGTAGTAAGGAGTCTTCCTAGTTATTTAAGGTAGGCATAGCCATATTTTCGGAGGGAGGGAAGTATTATTAGTATAAGGATTGTTATTTAGTACTCGTTTATAATATATATTTGCGATTATAGGGCTTAGAACTAGTTCTAGCCTTAAATTATAAAGACTTATAAAGCGTATTGTTCTATATAATGGACGTAAGAATTTATAATTTAGGAAAGGCTTAGGACTAGTTCTGGCCTTTAGATCCTTAGATTCGTAAAAGAGTTTTATTTAAGGTTTAGGACTAGTTCTAACCTTAAAAGGCAGCTTCCTCTAGTACGAGTAGCACTAGTATAATAGCTTGTCTCTTCTTGGTGGAATACCTAGCTATTTTATAGTATAACAGTGAAGTTAACTACTAATTAGTGTTGGTTACATAAGGTAATATCACGTAGTTATGGTTCGTAGGTAGTATAATAATTATTATTCTATCTCTTTCCTGCTTAAGGCTCCTCGCCACGCTAGTGCCGCGGCGACACGTGACGGCAACTTGCCTATATTCCCAACATATACATATTAACTAAGCAACTAAGTTAACAATATATACCCTTTCTTCCCGTTTTCTTACCTTTTTTCCTTATATAACTTAATAGTATCTACTCCGCTATATATTATCGCCGCTTATACTTACTCTATAATAGTTAATATATTTCTATATATCTCCTATTTAAGCTTAAAGCCTAGTTAGGTTAATCTATTTGTCCTAATTAGCTTAGTTTAATAATATTACTATTATAGTAACAGCTTAGGTAGGTTAAGAAGTTATATTAAAAGGTGCTTATAAAGACAAATAAAGTATTTAATAAGGGGTACTGTAACGTTTCCCGCCCCAACATCGCCATTCGGCCAAAAAGACACGGAGTGCTTGCGAACTTGTTCGCAAGCGCGGCGGGATCTAATATATGTACTCTTACAGGTACGATTAATTAAATTAATTAGTTAAATAGGTGCAATATAGCAAGTCACCTAGGCTTATAACTATTAATTAGTAGTCCCTCTCTTTCGAACCCTGCGTCAACACCAGCATCATCAACGTTAGCCCAGGCGAAATACCGCTGACGAAATACCTCAACGGGCAGCACAAACCTGAAGTTCAGACAGATGGCGGGCTCTTCACCAGGATTCACGCCCGCTACTACAGCATTCGCAGACGGTGGTGGCTCCCTCTTCTCTTCCACCCTGTCAACATCAAATTTGTACAGTTTCACCTCTACGAAGGGCATCGGGTAGGTATTTTTGAGGGCACGAGAGACCCCATTCCACCAAAGGACGAGGTGCATGCATTAAGGTACCATTATTACGAATACCCGCTTTACCCACTTCCCCCAATGGACCACAGGACTTTCCTGCATTTCTTCCGCGAACAGGGTAAACACTCTACCGCTAAGCGCTATCTCTTCCTCAATCGTCTCCCCAGGAAAATAGGAGAGAGCATGCACGTGCAGCACGATCAAGACGCGCTGCAGCTCAGCCGGGGCGTATATATCGTCGAGGGCCCGAATTGGCCTGTGATCAGTTGGTGCTTGGTTGGCATCTTGCTCGTCAGCTTTGTAGTATCCTTCTCATATGCTCTGATCATGAAGACGCAGGAGAGTGGGTTCGGTGTTGGGCAGTGGATGGTTGCGGTGTTGACGGCTGTGATGACAGCTGTTGTTGTGCAGTTGAGAGAGGCCTTGACAGTTTGTGAGCAGACTAAGTACAACGCCGCCGCTCTTCCCTATCTAAAGGGGGAGCTTTGGAGACTTTTCTTCAGTTGGAGATGAGTTTTCACTCTCCGCAGAAGCACCGCCTTCAGGTGCCTTTGGGCGCTCAGCCACCACAATGGCAGAAAGGCTCCGGCTGCTCTGCCCATTTGGTTCCTCAAATGGCGAATGCACTGCTTCCTAATCGGAATGGTTTCCTGCATGTCTGATCGTAAGCTCCACGTATCCGCGGGTTCGTAAAGAGTTGTCGCGGGCTCATCGTAGTGTGGTGATAGAAGTTGGGGTGGACTGAAGTTGGGATTGGCGTCGGTCAAAGCTTTAGACTATTTCCGTCTCGTGTTTCGACATCCCTAACGCGACATTCTGGCAAACAAAACTAATAGCTATCCCCTCCGTGTTGCTCTCCATCACCGATTTATCTAGTATCTAAAACCATCGAATTCGTGTTAGAACGGTTCGCCTCCTCCAATGACACGCCGAGGCTTCCCGCGCGAGAGAGACGTCGGACGACAATACGAAATATGCGCCTCCGGGCTCTCTTAGATGGTATTGAAGCACCGTCAGTCATCAATCACCCAAACGAGGATCTGCGGAATTGACAAGTCATCATTTTTCCTGCTAAATTAAATATCGCTCACCTCCTCCTCGCCGCCCTAGTACCCAACTCATACCTCTCCGCCGGATACCTACAGACCTCTTTGCTAATCTCATCCACAAGCTCCTCCTCGTCCGCTGTCCAAACACTGCCCAGTCCCCCCGGTGATTTCCAATTCTGCACGATATCCTTAATCTCTTCAAACAGCGCATTCGCCCGATCCTTCATCTCTTCACGCTGCGGAATCTCCGCCGCCGAGCTGCCTTCCATGCCCCAGATCGCGAAGTCCAGCTTGTACATTTGCCGCAGCAGCTGCGAGCAGTGCGCGACGTCCTTTGCGGCATTGTACTCTTCCTCGAGGTTTACTTCGAATAACTTCTTTTTCTCGGTCGAGCCGGGCGGGTTGTACATCCCCTTGATGACCGTCGCAACTTGCTGGTCGCTGGCCCGCTTCTTCTTTAGCTTAGATCCGAACCAGCCCATAGTTATAAAGATGGTGGTGAGGAGGGAAATAAGGAAGGAGATGCTCTGGGTCAGGCCGATGATAGAGTAGTGTGCGGAGCCGGCAGTTTCCCGGTCAATGTCGTCGATGAGGATCACACAGGTGTTGTCACAGGAGTACATGCAGGAGATTTCGGTGCATTGGGTATAATTTATATCGATGATTGTGAAGCCGATGGAGAAAGGGTGATGGTAGTAACCGTATCCACAGTCGTAGTCGTACGAGTAGGGATAACAAGGACTGCCTGAGAAGCGGTTTGGTGAGTGTGCGCCGGGCACTTCGGTGTGTTTGGGCTTTGGAGGTCCTGCCAAGAGTTTGAGCGACTGCGGAGAAAGGGAATGGATCAAATCCCAACCGCCTGGCAGTAAAAGACAGCGCGAGAGTGGGGAGATGTCGGAGCAGTTGGCAGACTTTCAGACTTCCACCGTGAGTGGAAGTGGGCAGCGTTTGAAAGCCGTCGATTATGCAGAGGCGCTCGCAATCCGGGTGCTCGTTAGCGATGAACCAATGAATGCAATGGCGGGGTCTCTGCATGTTGCCAAGTCATGCAGGGCAGATACGAGGCTAAGAGGGAAGACCGCAGATGCTAAACATCTATATTGAGTCCGGAAATGGTTGAACGGGGGCTGCATTGTCAACCTTATCGCCTTTTGCTGTGGTTGGCGATTGAATGTCGGTTGGTTTTTTTTTTTTTTAGCCCGGAACGCCATGCGGCAGTTCGCTTGGTTTGCGAACTTTACTATCCGGTACGAGCTATGCACGCTGCCACAGAAGGCCGAGAACCGAGAACCGCTGGATTAAGTAGCAGAACTCTTCACATATTCTTGTTTCAAAGACAAATAAGGTGGATTTGAGTGACATGTGGGACCATCACGTGCACGGCACGTGATATCTAGAAATGCTACTGCGTGATCATGCGTCCGCAGCGTACTAACGATCCAATTATGTCCTCTAGAGACTATAACAGATCTCATTATTTGGATCAAGATCAGGATCGTTATCGTTTTCATTAGATTCCCAATTACTAGACCGGTGCTATCTATCTACAGTGAATACGCGTACGTCTAGTTTTCAAACACCGGTTATTTTGGGAGTTTCCATCTTCGCTCAAAACGCTCAAATAATGGCCAGTAGCCCTAGCTTTATCTTTTGGGTATCGAGGTGACGTCAGAAGCGTTCGCTATCTCGCAAGTGTGCCGGATTTCGGCAGACGATTCTCCACTTTCCATTTTCTACACTGGTCTTCTATTGACGAAGGCCAATGACACAGTCATAGAGTAGTATCATAGGATGCTAAAGTATGGCCACTACACTTCACCCGCACTTTCACCTCGTTCAGTATTCGGATCTGCACGTCCAAGGAGCGACGCTGGGGGGCGACAGGTGGTATGTCGTCTACGTTCAGATAGACGACCTCATTTTTGTCTTCATTTTGTAAATGTGTTAACCATAAGTTCATGAAACGATCTGTGTGGCGTGAAGAAGGGAATTGGGGCTTAAACATACTTTGATCAATTTTCGACAGCGTTGTCGGGGGATTCACCATATCCGTAGCCACGAAAACCACTCTCGCAAGCCTTGCATGGAAGAGATCTAAGCTCGAGATTCGGCATTGACCAACCAATGTCGCTTCAATGCCCTTGTCGGAGGGTATGAGATCACCCTCCCGGACGAGCCATGTAATTCGGTCTAATGTCCTGTCTTTCCTCCGCGAGATACAGATGCCGTAGTTTCGTGGGCATGCTGTGCCTTTGATGTTGAGTTTCATTCCAATGTCTACTGCTCGTAGGACGGCTCCTTTCACAACGCCACTCCAGCTATTGGGTATGTTAGATATGCTCATTATATCTTGTGAAGAACACACGCACCAGTCCGTCGCTCTAAATAGATTAATATCTGTCTTATCGGCATATCGTCTCTTGATTTCGCTGAACAGGTATGGGTTCTCTGCGAAGCCACCCGCAAGAAAGATATTCTGGCACAGAAAGGTCAGATCTATGGGACTAGTCGTAGAGGTAATTGCGAAGGGATACAAAGCTTACAGTTACTTGGCCAGGGTCACTTCCATCTGGCGGATGCTCGATTTTAGCAACCTGTTGCCGGATCAACTTCACGGTTCCCGCTACACTCGGCTCAAAAAACGATTTGACTTCATCTCTATGCATTGTCAGCGTTTCCTACACAGGAAATAGGGTCGTTCGGTTCTTACGCAGTGAGACTAATTTGCCCGTTCTGTATTCCATCTTGCTTGCCCCTGACCTCCACTCTAACACCTCCAATATTTCTGGGCTGCGGAATATCGGTAACCAACTTCCCATCAAACGGGTATTTGATGTTCTGGAACCGCTTCAAGAGTAAATTTCCCAGTGGCTTGAGAACAAGTGGGCCTGCAAGGGTGACATCTCGTTCCGAAATTTGATTGACGAATTTGGGCTGCAGCCACTCCAAAAACGCTTGGTCGACCCGAGTTGCGCCACACTTTGCTCCCGATATTCCTCCAACGTTTGTGAGCTTTAATGGAGTGAGTTGCTCCACTTTGTACGATGCCAAATCAACAGTGCCGCCTCCGGCATCACAAAGGACAAAACAGTCTCCCGGAACAAGTGAATGGCGATCCTGCGCTAGCAACTCTGAGATTGTATTGAGGGCACACGCTTCTGGTTCCGTTGAGAAATAGATATCTCTTAGCGTCGGGTACATTCCTTTTCGAAAGGCACCGGTCACAGCGCGGTAGGTCTTGTTCATGGCCTCGTAGGACCAATCCACGGGATGGGTGACGACCATATCAACCGGAACGCGGTCCAAAGTGAATTGACCTTTGCTCTTCATGTCTCGATACCACTCTCTTGAGACCTTAGATAGATAGTCCTTGACTACCTCTTCAGAGTCCCTCGACAAGTGTCGCGGCACAGATGCGTCGTCCTGGGTATGGAGGTCCGTGACGAGATCGAGTCCTTTTGCCAAGTCTCGGAGCACTTCTAGTTCTCTCAGTGTGGTGCGCGGCTCAAGCTCCAATTTTGTCCATTGCATAACTAGGGACCCGTCATCGATGTTGTGTCCCCATTGCTTGCATCGTTTTGAACAGGCGCAGTCGGAGTATGAATATGTTGATGGAACCTTCTGCGTGGTTCCTTCAGGCCAATCTGTGAAAACCTGCACATCGGTCACGGAGGGTGCGGTTTGTCCGTCTGAACTGAGGTATGCGAGTGCTGGTGGTTGAACATTAGGATTGAGAAAGGATTAAGATATGCTTGGGTAGATCTGTTACCTGTGTATGTGGTGCCGTAATCGAGACCAACGATCATACGTGGTCCTTGGTTAGGAGTTGCCATTTCGTTCGTGAGATACTCATGAAATGAGATCCAAAGATTTAGAGACTTCGCCCAAGAGCGGGGCTGGGAGTCCATATAATGTCACGTGAGTTGAAGCTTCTGGAGGGAAAGCGCTGCGGGAAGCTTATCGAGGGCTGAGTGCACACTCAGGGTGCTTTGCGTAGTCTCGTCTAGAACCCTGAACCAGGCGTAAGTAGACCATTTTAGTCGACATTAGGCGAAGGCTGAACAGCCCAATAATGCACCTGCATGAGCTGCCTCATGTCGAGCAACGTCACCTCGATTCGAAAGAAGAAAGTCCCGCATATGCCACCAGTTGCCTGAAAATACGCATGAAATACGAAATTGGCGAGCTTCCAGTGCTGAGTCTACTATCCCAAACTAGATCATCGCGGCTTCAACTGCGCTTTGGACTCCACTCTATCGACTAGGCTCTTTCATCGCTCAGTGAGTTCTTCCTCCCATCTCTGTACCATACCGAACATGTCATTATTCAAACCGAGATCCGAAGAAAGTACTTCGTCGGTCCGAAAAGCGTACGAAAAGCGAATCGACCACTTCCTCCGCGATGTCGATGCCCCGACCAATCTTCTGGGGCAGCGAGACAAGACCCTCGACGGTGTTTTCTCATGGGGCAAAAGGATCCTGAGTGACAAGCGCAAAGTGGAGCGTTCGCTGGACGAACATGTACAAGCATATCAAAACTCCCAAGCCCAGGCCAACGACCTCAAGAAGAGACTCGAAGGCACCCAGGCTCGGTTACAAGAGAGAGAATCTCAACTGCAGCAAGCGGATTCGACGATCCAGCATATGGAAGCCGAGAAGCATAGGATACTTTCTCAACATGCCAGGGAGGAGCAGAATACACTAGAGAAACATGAAGATTTGGTTGCGAGGATGACCATGGATCACTCAAAGACCGTCAAGACGTTGAACGATACACACCGCGACACCGAATGGAGAACAAAGAATGATCATGACATAAGGGTGGCTAAGATGACTTCGAAGCATGAGCATGAAGTGAACCGGCTCAACGAAGACATGAAGAAGCTTGTCGCGCAGCTGCTAGTCAACCAGAGTGACAACGAAGGATGGCCGGACGATAAACTGAAGTTCAAGTTCAACGAACTTAGGCAATTAGTCGATTCAACAACGTCTCCCCGAAACAGAGAGTTCTTAGTCCCAGAAGGTCGGACACTTGGTCCTCGGCTTGATCCCACCGGTTTCATAGGACGTGTCGGAAGTGGACGATCGCATTACCTTCTCAAGACCGCTATTTGGAAGATTTTGCAAGAACAATTTTTCTCTACACCATTTGGCTTTGGTGCCTTTGGACCTGGAAAAGGGCACACAGAGGTCATGAACGTCTACTTTACCTGGAGGGGGTTGTTTGATGGCAAAACGCGGACGCGTAAGTTTGATCATGAACAAATTGTAGTTTATATTGCCATCTAACTTCTTCCATAGCTTCGGAGGACGAAGCCATTGCTCTACTTCGACATGACAAAATCGCAAATACATGGCGCTCTACAACCTTCCAGACCATCAACGAGGCATTGACTGGTAACTCTTCGCACTCTCAAAGTCTCATCGCACAACTTAGCGCCGAGAACACCAAGCACACTATCGATCGCATCTGGGCGATGTTCCTCGAAGTGTCCAAGCTGTCCAACAGCCAAGTTCGGAGAGAGCTGCAGGACGAAGTCCGTCAAATGGCGACCGTAGCCAGCCAGATTGCCATTCAGTTCGGTGTCCACCCCGCACAGCTGCAACTCTCTTTCCCGAAATCCGGGGAACGCGTAGAGATTGGAGCAGACTTCCAAGATATCGAAGATGGGGAAGATTGCAAGGGAGCTGTCTATTCGGTGGATCTAGTGGTTGTCCCGGGACTTCAGAAGATTGGGAATGGGAAATCGGATATGACTTCGAAGAGGAGCATTGTGCCTTGCGAAATCTTCCCGGTAGATCAGTCGTAGGTTTCAAGAGAATGGAGAGCAAGAGCTGGCATTAGCACAAGTATTTGTTTCTAGCAATGCACTACGATGTCATCACTATTATCGAAAGGGGTATCGGTAACTCCTTCGTGACGTGTCATATGATTATGTACGAGTATCTTTGACATAATAAGTGGCATGACGGCTATGCAAACTTCCACCTTCTACTTTTAGCTTTGCAATCGACTAGTATTATACGAACTCTAAGCAAGGAAACGAAGAGTCTGAGACTGGCTTTCTGGGACCAATGAGGGTAAAAGAAGGCTGCGCGCCACCAAATATTTAGTTCGGGGGGAGGGGCTTATCCCTTAACCCGCCAGCGTCCCCGGAGCAGGTGGTCCATGCGAGAACGTCGTACTTCAAACTTCGCAGTGGTTAAATTCTATGGCTCTGATTGGCTGGCTCTTATCGATAACATGGGGACGAAATCTGGCGGGTGAAAGGATAAAACCTCAACGTTGACATAATTTGGAACTGTCCGCAGTGCAGTACAGATCTTAACGAATCACAAGACTTTGTATATGCATGCAACAACGGGAAAAGAGTCACCTTCCACTCTTCCACCTGCATCTAAGAGGCGTCCAATCGAGCATTTCTGATGCCATCACCGTGCAGCCCGCCGACACCCCGAGGAAGAGGGGTAAAGTAGAAAGCTGAGGCCCTTCGGCGCCCCATTCCTAAGGCTTAACACTGAAACAGGGCGACTGCTGCAAGGCTGAGGCGCGAAAAATATAATTGGGTGAAATGATGGGGCCAGACCCTCGCTTAAACGAATGGCGCATCTTGCCAGGTCATAGGCACAGCCTCCACCACAGTCCGGAACTTCCCTCATTGATAATGCGGGCGAGTTCTGGCAGGTTTAATACCGGGAGGCAGAAATAGGAAAGCTCTGTATTTCAAATAACCTGGAGACTGAACGGAGTTTTTGCTGAGGGCCCAGCCGGAAGACAAGGCTGAGATTGAAGACTGCACTGGATCGTAGAGTTCGACTTTGCAACGATCCTCCATGGTCAAATCCACATTCATACCTATGAGTGATATCCTAGTAGTTCATCCAAATCCACAAAATTCAATTTCGTAGAAAGCGCTCGCGCGAGGGGCAATATGAATGGACTATGGCACGAATCGACGCGGACCATCGACCTCGGTGGTCTAGGTTTAGTCGTTTTCGACGCAATAATCGCTGGTGTCGTGACTATTACGACTTGCATCACGGTAGTGAGAAGGCCTAAACTTTGGCCGCAAGCGTTAATGCTCTATGTGGGTATGGTGTTTCTCTCCGTGTAAGTTCAATTCTTTGGCCCTTCTTTATATCTGCAATAGGACTCTTGCTCATTGGGTGATGACAAAAGATTCTTTATACTTCATTGGGTCGACATCTTGATACGATACTACCGCACACCCGTTCTATACAACTACATCATCTTCCCGGCTATCCTCCACATCTTCCGCGTCTTCTCCGATATTTATGTCGTCTGGGGCATTTGCAGAGTCATAAGACGCTACCACAGCTTACGGCGAGAAGATACAGCTTGCGCTGCCGTGTTTGCGCTGCTTGTATTACTTGGCGTGTACCAACTATGCTTGCTGTTTGCACTGGATTTTACATGGCTTGGTTTCGAAGATCCTGATGTTATCAATGAAATCTCAAAAGATCGAAGTGCGTTCGAAGTTGCATTTTCTGCAGTTATGTTCGTTGTGGTTATTGTTTTGGCGAGTGGATGGGGTGAGTCGTACAAGCAACGGTTCATCTCGCACAGTAATCATTATAAGGTTTGTCGAGGTACTACCAGGATGTCGTATTAAAACTAACGTGATACAGACACGATTGGCCAACGCCATGGATGCCGCCTTTGTCTTTCTACTGATCCGGTCATTCTGCGAAATCGTCATCGTAGGCCAGCTTAACCGATCGCCTGGCCATCTAACGGCTATCCTGCGTGCTCGGGACGTGGTATATGGGCTCTTTAGTCTGCCATTGATGATCTGTATCGCTTGTGCACTGCCTGGGAACGCTCCCGAATCTCATGACCCACTTGTCGCACAGGAGGAAGACGAGATCAACCGCTTAACAAACTCAATCCTCCAGCGTCTTAACGAGATTACGGAAAATGGAAGGAAGACAGCACCATCTATGGACTCATTTTTAAAGGCTTTCGAGAAATATCCAGAGGGCATAAATTACCCGGCTCAAATGATTCAACTCACGAAATTAGATGAGGTTCGAAGACTGATGTACAAGTACAGGAAGTGGACGCCAATTTACAAATGGGAAGGACCAAGGTCGGAATCTGAGACTGAGACGCCCCCGGAATCAATCGAACGCATGACAAGACGCACAATAAGACGCGTGGATGCCGAGGACGGGGCCCGGGAGCCCTACCCCTCAGTTGCGGCGGTAGCGTAGATATTTAGCAGGTTTGAAAGAAATATGGCTAGAATTCCCCAAGCCAAGACATGACTGAGATTACGCATGCGATTCTGCCTAAATATATGTATCGCCTCTGGAGACCAAGACTAAGAGTTGAAAAACTTCTAGCGAATCGTGTAAGGAAAGAGCAATGCAAATGAAGGAGCCTTTAAGTAAGCAGACCAGACCGCAGTTTCGCAAACGCCACACTCATCGCCGGCTCTACATGCGCTCTCACAGGGGTCCGATATCCCGGCGGCAGCAAAAACACATATCTCACCAACAATCTGGTATCATCTGTTATTACATGCACACCAGACGCCGTGTATCCCTTCAACTCGCATCCTAACATGACCTGCATATTACTGAGCGCACTATTCCTCCAGCTCTGCCCCGTGGTGCCCGAAAATGACCACGATGTATACTGCTCATCGGCACAGTATACCCCTGGTCCGGACGCCGCGCCGTTCATTTGATATTCCGTGCCACTCATGTTTCTGAGACCGTCTGTCAAGATGGAGAAAAGACGTGAGCAATGTGTTCCGTGGAAGACAACACCAGTCCCGGTACCATAGGCTGTTGCCGAGTTAAACAGGTGCTCTCTTTCATGGTGAGAGTTTGGGAGTAGGAATTGCTGTGTATGCGGCATGCTTGGGATCCGGAAACCGTCGGGGGCGGAGAGCATGAAGCCTCTGAACCTTAGGCAGATCCAGGAGAGGAGTTTCTCGCGGTCGTTGCCCCAAGTATCACTGCCTCTAATGGCGGCTTGAAGATCCGTAGCAGACTGTAGTGTGGCCAAAGGTGGGAAGGAATCTATAACAGCTCTAATATTAGCTTTTGGAACCGGACAACCAGGAAGGAGCTTGAGGTTCGCATCTATGGCGGCATGGTAGACGCTGGTAAGGAGAAGGTCGATTGACGATGGGTCAACAAGGAGTTGATAGAGCCTAATCTCGAGCGGAACTTTCCGAAGAGCATTGGTGCAATTGACCGAGCAAGTTGATGCCTTCCACAGCTTGACCGACATGGCACCACCGCAAGACAGGCATGTCGACGGGGAATCGTTTATAAGCTTTTCAGTGGCGGAGTGAATTGCTTTTACTGACGGACGGTCTTGGCTCAACAGGGAGCCCAGATTGTTGACCAGATAGCGTTTGAAGAGGCCGTGTCCTGCTGTAGATCCTTGATCGCTGGGATAGAAATTTACGTCGAGCTGTCGCGGCTTTTGCAATTTTATAACGGCTTTTCTGGGTTTAAGATTAAGCCGAAGCAGAAGAACGCGCGCTGTCGCAGGGATGCCTCTAGCTTGTCGTTGAAGGTTATCAAGGCCTGTGAGTAGGAAAGATATCTCGTACTCTGCATCACCGACTAGTTCAACGGAATCGAGAAGCTCATCGGGGACTGCAGAGTCAGCGGCTCTACCTCTGCTAGTGTCTTCTATCTCAAGTTTCTCAAGAAGAGAAGATAATTGCGTGCGGTTTTGATACTGCATTCGAAATCGGAGGCTCTCTAGTTCCCTTGCGCGCTCTATGAGTGCCTCATACTCGGTCTGGAATTGGTTACAGACAACCTGAAACTCGGAAGAGCGAAATCGGCTCGTCGGAGAAAGGTTCTTCAATTTTCGTATTGCCTCTAGGGCGGCCTTGTCTTCGGGTTGCAATTGTGGCCTGTGAATCCACACTGCAAGTAGCAGAGTGACCGGCACAATAGACCACGCATTACCTTTACCACCTTCTTTCCTTAATAGTACACGTTCACATATTTCTTTTCCTTTCGGAGAAGTGCGCTTCAACGCGAAAATGCAATTGGTCATGCGTTCAAGGTTGCTGCCATCTGGTTCAAGGTCCACGAATAGGTGCGCCAAAAGATTTCGGTGGCTCGTCATGGTCTGTGCCTCATGTACGGTGAGTAAGAAGCTCAGCACTCGGTCTTGTGATTCTGGAAAGAATATCCAGGTAAACTGTCGCGGTCGCCCATCTATTTCGAGAAGATGACGGATGGCGGCCGTATATGGCTGGAGAGTATCCCACCAGTCCAATCGATCTCTGGTCAAACCATCGCCGGACTGCGAAAGATCATTGCGTATTGGGCCGAACAGGTTGGCGAGACTTCTGATGGTCGTTAACCAGAGATCTAAAGACATCGAGGCTGCCATTTTAGGAAGGTAAGAACGGTCTTGCTTTCTCACCAGATAGTCCAGGAGCATGAGCCAGCAATTATCTTGCAATTGATTGAGCTGACGCCTATGTGCTAGTTGATTCGAAAATCTCAGGCAGGACTCCTCATTGTCCATGGAAACTATGCATTTGATTTCGCCGATGAACTCGTCATCCTCTTCCAGCATTGCAAGAAGGCAAGCTGTGTAGAGCGAGTAGTCGAGATTTTGGAACTTGGATAATGCTCGAGCAAAGTCAGCACGGACTGTGTCAGGTGGATGTTTCCAAAACTCGACTTCTTCCCGGATCGCGGCTACAGCCATTGTTCTAGTGCCGGCTCCGGTTGTGCTACCTAGAGATGATGCAAGGTACGATCTGAGACGAGTTTCAGCTGCATCTGAGGAACCTGAGAGATCCTGGAGTTGCTCGAAAATAGCTTCCAGGGCCCCTTGAGATGGAAAACGCTGAACTTGGGAGAGAAAGCTAGGTGGAATGTCTTGATGCATCCACGTAGCTTGCTGAACGGCGTGCCCGAGTTCGTAAATGAGCATTCCGATATACTCCGGTATACCAGTCTCAAGTTGTGAGGAGAACATTGCCTGAGCTGCTGGCAAGACCTCGAGAAGACGATCAACCATGTACTGCGTGGAATTGTGATCATTCCGCGGCGCCCTAGGCGAAGATAGTACCGAAATAGCCTTGACTAATGCATCCATTTGTTCACTGAGACTAGCCTGGCAGTCGAGAGCGTTGAGCACTGCAAGCCAGGTATTGCAGCAGGAGGCATCACCCGTTCTCACCAGGCTATCAATCATTGATATGGCGCTTGTGATCTGCTTCGGGTTTTGGGCAGAACGTAGTTGGCTGTTGAGACGGTTCGAGACTCCGGACTGCGCAAGTATGCCCTGAATAACGCTTAGACGTAATAATGTAGCTGCTGCCGCCATTCCTGGGCCCTCTAATAGCTGTCTGAAGTCTTCGTAGTCGCGACCTCGGCCGGAATTGAGTTGTAGTAGACATTCCACCGATTGTAGTTCTATGTGGGATACTACGCTGGGGTGAATTCTCGCCGCGAGAGTAATACATCGCAAGTATCTTCCAGGTTCGAAATTTACCAGTGAAAGAACGTGACGGGTGGCCGCTGGAAGTGAAATTGCATGTAGACACGCAATTACTGCCACATCCCAGGTGTGGAACCCCAACACAGCATGTTCAGAAATGAGACTGCTCAAAATACCATCCCATGACAGAGGTTGGGTCTGGCTCCTCTGGAAACCCGATAAGTAGAACGTCGTCGCTTGCTGTAGAGACTGGATGTGTATAGGAGTGACCAGAGGGAATCCAGAGGTAAGGAAGCTCAAAACGTCCGAAGCCACTCTGATTTCATTATGCCACCACCTGCGGTTTTCTTCATCCGGGCTATGTACAGGTGCCTGGATCTGAACTGGTGCCGGCACCGGTACGGTATCCTTTGGTCTTGGACCCTTTAACGACGGCTTCCATCGCATTTCTCACAGCTTGAATAGATCATGGGGCTACTTCGAAATGTAGGGTGGTAAGAAGAGAGGCTGGAATCATCGACATGGAACAAGAGCTTAACGCACGTGAGAAGGGCCCTAGTCAACCCTCGAGAAGCCGGTGGGCGTTTTGAATATCGTAATAATGGCATTCCGAAATGCAATAGCAGTCTATATGCACGCGAAGCACGCTGCAGAAGACGAGGCAGAATTGATGTGATGCCGAAAGCCTAGCCGAACGTGGTGCCTTAGTGAGGCATCCATGCATGCGGATTCTGCAACATGACGAGTCAAGAGACTGAGTTGGCCGTGCACGATAAGTATTTTATATCGACTCTACTTAGTCTGACGCCCAGATTCAGCCTTGCAGACGAGGCAATCAACCAGGCAGCAGTCATTGCGGGATGTCTCTGGATGACGTTCACGGGAGGTTTTAGAGTCTCGAGATTGGGTACGATATCCAGTAAGGTGAACAAGAGTGTTGAGTTTGTTGAAGTACATGAAGAAGAGGCATATGATAATTTGAGACGGCCTGAGGGAACTCCCCGCATCACGTGACTCTCTAACCTCATCGTCCAATCCTCATCATTTCAATACCGCTACGTTACCGGGACCATAACTTCTACGTCTTTTTCTTCGGTATGGAGCGTGTGGATTGGCCTACGGCGGAGAAGTCTCTCCAGGAAGGTTACAAATCGTTAAGGCGCGAAGCTGAACTCCTCCAAGAAGAACTGCAGGCCGTCAAAGCACTTGGCAGAATACCCACGGACGACGATGAAATGCTCTCCAAACTTCAAGCCATCAGTAATGGTAAAGTCGCCTCCGCAGTTTCCATGTCACAACCACTTGCCGTCAGAGCAGTAGCACGAGAGATACTAGCAGCCCCCGAAAAAGCCCAAGAGATGATCATCACCGACTTCGAAGACTTCTTCCGATGGGGCACATCTCAGAACCCGCCATTAGAGATTGAAGCCATACGTCAGAGATTGGTCGCGCGAAACACGCTTCTCGAGGCAGTGCTCCCGGATTCCATGCAGCAGTCGTCCGCTGCGGCATTGGCACACGTCGAGAGGGAATACCTGCGCAGAAAGTACGTCAACTCGGAGACTTTGCTTATGGACCCAATTGAAGACATCCCACAGGAGAAGTTCTTCGTGAGCGAAGACAGCTACGCCTGGGATATGGACGAGCTCGCTCAGGCGATCGAAGCGCAGGACGGAGTCATGCGGAATCCGCTCAGCAAAGTAATGTTTTCCGAGGCTGATATTCGGAGGATACTTGCGCACCCGGTCGGACGCCGGTTAAAACCTCTTCGGCTTGCTCAAGATCAGCTAAAGAATGGGATACGGCCTGCAACAATTGAACGCATCGAAAAGCTAGGGCATATCATGCTTGCGGATAACAGTATGGATGCAGCGCCTAGTCACATTGCAATGGATGAGTTTATGGCTCATATCCTGACTCTTCCTAAATCCGAGCAGAAGGCGATCAGCTCGCTGAAGATTCCAGGTGTTGATGGGAATACTGGACAGCCTTTCGATTATACGATTGGGGAATCTGTGAGAGACGCCAAAGACAACACTACTTGCTTTCATAAGGTATTTGGAGGACACTTCTTTGTAATTATTCAAAAGAAAAAGTCATTCTAACAGTAACCCGATCTTAGGTTGGAGATTTCCTGTCCCAAGCAGCCGCTTATCTTCGATTACAATAGCTTCCATGTGGACAATTAAGGCTCCTTGAGATCGAGAAGCTACAAGTTTCCCTTTGACCTGCCTAAACCAACAAACCGCCTCTACGTAAAAGCAAAAAACCTCCAACCGGATCGAAGCCAGATCCCTTCGACTTACCATCAGAATTCTCAGTCCATCGAGGCAACACTAGAGATATGGTGGTACAGCCAAAAGCACCTCAGCACGCTCTAATATCAGCACTCCGATTTACGATTGCGTCAGGAGGAGATCTCTATGAGTCCACACTTACTAAACAGCAGCCTGCTCCTTCGCAGCATACCGTTTCGCCTTCAGCTCCGCCCAGATATCCGTCATGTCCACCGCGAGATGAGGAGGGTCCATTCGAGGCTTTTTAGTGTAGCGTTGAAGGAACTCGAATTCGATCCATCAGATACCCATATCGAAGCCAGCTCTTTTTTCCAGTATTTGATGATTTGTTCATGAACGAAGGCTTTAGTCTCGTCTTCGGGTTTCTCTGGTACCTTGAAGTTTTCGAAATCTAAGAAATCCCAAATTTTGCGTGCGCCCATGTGGCTGAGGACATGCAGGAAAATCAGCATCTTATGGGCCGCCTGGCAGACGCAGCCGTTCTATCGCACATGGAGATCAACCGCCTCGAAAAGCACATGCTTATTGGTGAAGTTGCGATGAAGAAGTTCAAGGCTCTAACATTCAATGGTGACAGTATTTTTGCTGGTCCCGAGATCCCTTGGCAGCGCAAGAGAATAGTGAGATTCATCAACCAGGTAATTGAGAGTAGTAAGCAAGGAGATGTGAAGAAAGCAAAGCTAGAAGCATCCAGCAAGATCGAGAAGTCGGTATACCAACGCCCATTGCAAGGTCACAAACGCGGAGCTTCCACTGCGAATGCGCGGAGGAGCGCGAGGATTGCAAAGAAGTCGAAGCAGCAGTGAGTGTACAAAAAGGGTTCCTTTAGGTAGAGTGTGCTCTTATATGTCTCTCAATGGTAATTATAATCATATTTCGGAAATTCTTGAGTCATTTATGACATATCGTCAGCGATGGCACTTGCAAAACTCTAAGAGATATAAATCTCCAATCCGATATTAAACGTAAAGCTGATATCCGTCGCAGCGCAATAGCCTTCGAAAAGAACCAATCCACCACGTAACTTTGCTAACGTCACGCGACTTCATGATTGATAGGGAGCATATCACAATTTCATTTCTACACGTCTACCTTCGACTTCAACAACCTCTGACTCACACCACTCCTCTACGACTGAACACAGCATACTGGCCCCAGCATTCCTCATCGCGAAACTGCTATAGCTGTACGTTTCGAGGAGGAGCGATCTCCGCCAGGTGATACGACCCAGTCATCTCAACCACCTCCTTCGGGTCTCGTCATCACGTTACCAGATCTGGTCGAAGCCAGCACTCTGCAAGTTCTTGCTCACCAAGTTCTGCTTTTGGACGCATACTTGAACCAGTACTACCGCACAACACAAAGTTACCAGCGTCGCATTTGCACACTTCGAGTCTCATCGTCGCGTTAGCATCCTCAGAGAAATCTGGAGCTAACACCACCTCGGATCTGAAATTCAACTCCTGCATCTTCTCTTACACCAAATCACATTCACGACCGACGGCGTAGGCATAAACAGGGTGGTTTTGGATAATGCGAATAATCGAGCATAAAATATCCTTTATCCAATAGAATATGCATAAATATCGCAATCGATAAGGATAAAAGTGCCCTGTGCGGAGCTTTTCTACCCCAACCAAGTAGAAAAGGACTCGATTCTAGCAGAATTTAGCAGATACTGCAGATATTGCGGATATTACGGATATTGCGGATATTGCAGATATTATAGATATTGCGGATATCGCAGATATTGCGGGTATTGCGGATATTGCGGATATTATAGATAGGCGTAAGGTATTATAGGGTCCCTATCTACCTTTCCCCCTAACTATATAATAGCTATATACTTAGAGAAAAATTACCTATTTCTCTTATAGTTCTTCTTTGATGCCAATTCTTTAAACACTTTGTTTTCTTAAGAGTTTTAGGATCTATCTGCATTCTCTCCTATGATACCGTACGACGTTCTCCTGAAAAGACTCTTTCTAGCTTATCACTTATTGCTGGAATTAAGAGAATTTTGATTGCTATAAGCGAGAGCCGTGGCTAGCGTTTTCGTTGCTGTTCTTAAGACCACCACTGAAGTGCAGTTATTAAAATCTTATATGGCGTCTTAGAGATAAAGTCCTTATACTCGTCCTAACTTTTTGGTTAAAATATTATACTATTAAGATCCTCGGCAATCTTATTAAACTCATTAAGGTCTTAAGCTGGAGCTAGCTTTTTATATAATAATATACTTCTAGGCGTAGAACTCCTATTCCGATATCTTTCCTAAAGCTCTTTAACGCTGTTAAGTACAGGCTTACGCCACTCCTTCTTTTAAACCTGCTTAATATATCTTGTATAATGGGCTAGATAAAGAATAAGTGCAGCGGCGTAAAGGGGCGAGTTATCTATTTTATGGTAATACCTATTAAAGGTATTCTAAGCATTTTTAATGCGTTTAGAGAACTCCTTATTAGATATATACTCCTTCTATTATATATTAGCTAGGAAATAAAGAGGGGAGATAGACTAGCCTGGGATTTATTAAGGTGCTTAATTATAATATCTATTATAAAAAGCACATTCTTAAGCGTTGCTTCGTATCCCTAGTATTTTAGGGTTGCCTAGTGGAATATCTAAAGAAAGCTTTTTATTATATAAAGCGCCTCCTAATCCTTTGGACTAAGATAGTCCTTTTTAAGCGTATTAAGGTTACGCTTAGTATATATATTAAGGGCAGACTCTTTCTAAATTGCTACGCTAAGCATAAAATACTAGCTATTTCATCTTATACGATTATTAAGCGGAATTCTTCTCCCTATAAGACTTTTAAACTCCCTTATACGACTAGCTAAGCTATAGGTATATATGGTAATATTATAAAGCTTTCTAAGTGCGCCAAGTTTCCGAAATAAATTACTCTTCTCTTTCTCCTCTTTTGGATCTAGCTCTTTTCCTTCTTTATATGACTTAATA
>Ga0307515_10006048_pt1 | contig 24330 bp, 20 predicted proteins | sample 17_EM_MG_FD_194513 | JGI IMG/M metagenome (GOLD analysis project Ga0307515, IMG submission 194513) | Populus trichocarpa ectomycorrhiza microbial communities from riparian zone in the Pacific Northwest, United States - 17_EM | ecosystem: Host-associated > Plants > Roots > Unclassified | place... | reverse complement strand
TAGTGTCTTTAAATGGGGCTTCCCAGCGCTTGAGACAATTAAATGGGTAGAATTCGCATAAATCGACCAGTTCGCAAACCTCTTGTCCGGTTTGCGAACGGGACAAAATATTGCGAACCGGTAAGTCCAGTTCGCGAACTGGAGGGTTCGCTAATGGGTCGGAACATGTACACCATGACCTGGTGCCGTGAAAAAGCGAAACACCTGAAGTACGTTATAAAGATTGAACTGAGCCTGATAAATCATGAGACATTGGTAGTTTCTTGTACTGGTAGGAAATTTTGTTAGTGAACCATCACATATCACTCAATAGCTTCGAACTGTGCCGTCCCGAGACTCCAGTACATATTTGATTAGACCAACGTGTATAGCTCCATATTGAAGATCCCATATGGTAGACCATGTGAGCTAGAAAGCCAATTCTAGGGCGATATCCTGATGCGCTAGACGTACTCCGTCTAGTGATCTGTAGATGACATATCCTATTCCTGCAGTTTCCTAGCGGTGCTGCATAGGTCTACAAACCACTGAGGAGCATAAATGGACCGTAGTTTGGGACGAGTTGGCCGAAAAAGATGGTTATTCAAAGTTGAGGTTCAATCGGCCAATGAATGCGACAATTGAAATCCTTGCTCATAAGATACCTCATTTTGTCAGGTGACGAGATCTTACGGTGATAAGATCATCAACCGACAGAATGAGATATATATCTGCCCCATGAGTTAGTTTGTTCGTAGAGCTATACAGCGCTTTTAAATATTCACCATCATTGTAATTATATAACATGGTTATTGATTTGTCGACATTCGCAATCGTCTTGTCATCATGGACGTCGTCTCATGGCTCGCCACGGGATAGGATGAAACTTGCTCTCGAGCAATATTGAGACGCTCCAGGGCCATAATTACTTGATCTCGAGTCAGTCTCAAAACTTCGGGCTAGTGCCAGAACTATAAATGTTGTAAGGGCGGAGATGTTATCTCACGGACTCAATCCGAGGGGACGAGCGAGGACTAGCAGTTCATAGAGCACTGCTGTGTTCTGCTCGAAGTCTCGCTAAGGCTTCATCCATCTGGTGGGAGAAGATGAGCCAGGACCGCATCCGGACGAGACGGTACAAGACTGGGCTCGGGCTCGTCTCATCTCATATGATCTCGTCTCGCCTCATGTGTATCACTAATCGCGGTCTGCGTCTAGGTGTCAAAATATCCACCTAGAAGGATGCAAGTTCTTTCGAAAGTGCGAGCATGATTGCTCCATTCGATCGGGCTACAGGTATGATGTGCTCGAGCGAGGTGTTGTGATTGGGTTCAATATGCGTCCCTAGTTTAAATCTTTTTTGTCGGTCGTTCTATCAGGGTTGTATTTCTTTCTAGACTCTCGAATTCTGAAGTAGCAATCAATAAATCAACTATTCAACAAAAGCTCATTTCATCTCTGCGATCCACTGAAGCCGGGTATCAAGCGAGTGAGATTCATGCACCACCCAATCGGAAATTTTATTTTGCATCTTATCTATCTCATCTGCTTGCATGTTACTCAGTGGCTCGCCATACGGATGCGAGCGGATGAAGCCACATGGCGGGGCCTTCCTCTCTAAAAAATTTTCATCTAGGTTTATCCCCATAAGCAATGGATTGATTTTCTCTTTGGTGGGCAATTAGACTCAAATACAAACCAATCAGAGAGAATAAACCAGCTGTAAGCTGCTTCTGAGTGCATCGGACATTAATGGAATCATACAGAAGCGTGTCATCTGTTATTTTCATTAAGGCAGCAGAAAGACTGTGACAAGAGTTCTATGACCATCCACCGACTCCATCTGCCTCCCCGGATCACCAAAGTGGAGTTCAGTGTGTATATACAGGATGCAAATGCGCGTGTCTTTCTATGGTATTACTCGCCAATGGGGTTTGAGTAGCAATGCAGGCGCCATGTTAATGCGGTAGAGATGTAAAGTACATGTGCACTCACAGTAGCCCCGGTAACGAGTATTCCGAGCGGCTTCACGGCCATTTTAGGACTATCACACGTCCATGGTAAGTTGAGCACCCAAGCAACTTTACCCAAAGCTTCCTTCACGTTAGATACTCCATGCGAAACGGAAGCTCACTTCCGCCTTCTCAATACCAAGCGCTGTGCACGTCGAGAAACTTACTATCACGATACCCAGCAGGGTGAACGCTTTAGGTTAACATGAGATGGAGGGTAGCCAGGGCCAGGTCTTCTTCGGCGTCTACCCCTTCAGGATACCGGCTGCAGGAGGTTCGACGGCCTTTTGCTGTCAATGCGTTACGTTGTTTGCGATCTTCTAGGAGTTCTCCTTGAGTCAGCCCCCACCGACACACTGTGAATCATAGCTCACATTTCAAGTTTCAGTTTGTACCGGTACAGCTAGCGGCTTGATGGGTCATCGTTTGTTCTCGCCTCTAGATACTCAGCAGATAGTATTAAGAGTTGCAAAATCTACTCTTCCGGCGCGTCTTGACGTTTCCTCCCCCAACAGCACAGAACAACCCTGGATGATAGTAGAAACGGAACACTTCGTATACGCGGTGAAACTCACCTATTTTCCTCTTCATCTACTCACCCGTCCCATTCCCCACTTTGGATGTTCACAACTTAGACCGCGTGGATATCACTTGACCCGTCCAATCGGTGAGCACATGCTGAGATGACGGAAAACCCCTGTCACCGGACCTCTCATTGGCAACAAATAACAGGCAACCGGATTGGTTGGTATGCGAGGTTCGCAAAACAAAAATGTTTCTCTTGGTAAGTGTACTCCTGGGGAAATGACAAGGCAAAAAATGTTGGTGGAGAGCCATGAAGCTTATCGCAGTGTGGGAGACTGGTTTGGGGTTCTAATCTGGCTTGCAGTATGAAAAACGATTGCGTGCGCTGCTGTCGTTTCTAGCAGACTACGGCATCTTGTTCACACACCGGCGTGTTTTCAACTCGACTGTACGGCAGTTGAACGACTGGCTGAGATTTCTTGAGCTTACTCAAATTTTTTGGTACAAAGCTATCATACTGGGGGGATTTGTCCAACCGATCAATTCTCGATGGCCTAGCCAGCAGTGTCGTACGTAAGGCGATACTGGGGTTCTTGTGAAACTGGGATTGGGATTGTCTGCAGGTATGTTTTGGATTTTGACCAGCATTCCGGGGCTATATCGCGAGGCTGTCTTATCACATTTATCAGTAGCTCGTGAGATGCGATAGTTCCTGAGAGGTGAGTAGGCAACGGTGGTCAGGAGCGGATCATGAAGTTGTGAAAGGGGTGAAGAATTTAGGGCGCCGTAGCCTTTCCGAATCCGCCACCACCGTCAAGGATAACTCGGTAGAGTAAAAATTAAAGGCAGACAGGGCGGCAGCTCTTTTGAAGATCTTGGTTGACCGACTGTTCCATTGCTACATACTGCTGTCCAACACTATCTCATCTCCCCATTTCGTTTCTTGGATAAGCTACATATGATTTGATTCGCCAATCCAAGCCATAAAAACCGCATGGTTGGCTCACTCATCACCATCTCCGCAGTTATTTTCCGATTGGCTAACGAGTGAGTGCCGATGCGTCACTCGAAAGCATCTATTCAGGGGGAGCTGAAGGACATATACCAAGTGGAAGAGAAATTGTGGTCGAAAATTGCTTGATATGAACAAACATTATTCGTCACCCTCAAACAGAATCAGTCCGGGAACAATTCGTATCGGCTGTATCATGATGTCATGCTACGTATACGTCTCTCCGCAATCATCTCGCTTCGAATACTCTACTGCTCACGAACACTTCCGTTTGTCGAGCATACGTGATGGCCCGCGTTGTGGCATTTGTTGATGGTAATCTCTAAGTCTTCGTCCTCATTCGCACTCATACTTGTGGAGGAAATGCCACCACAAACCGTCTACACCAACGCAAACACAAATCTAACGCCGATTCAATGTCTCCAGATCAGTTGAGTTTTCCTGCTGCGCAACATACGATTCTGCGGCTTTTAAGAATACTACCGACGTCAGCTAGCACCGGTAACCCGACGACCGCAGTTAACTAATCTGCGTATGCTATTTGCAATTGGAGAAAGCACCGACCCAGAAGACCGTTTCGAGGATATTTCCCCGAAAGTTTAAGCGCTCACGGGCCCGAGGACAGGTCGCACATCTCTCTCTACGTATGTACATGCTTTCAGCCGTCTTCAAAGCAATTTCTGACCAAGGCTACCGCGTTATCCGCGGTTGGATATGCCGTCGGCATGCAGGGAGACGTCCGAACCGGGTCAGAGTCGTTTGTGGTCAGCACAACTACTTCAACCTCGGCTTTTGTAGCTCCTCGCGCAGCTTCCCCGCTTCTTTGCAGGGTATTTTGCATTAGTGTCGACCTTATCGGTGCCCGGGCTCGTCGGGTTCCGATCCAGTGGCTGTTGGGATGGGCTTTTCGGCCTCGCCGCAGGGTCGCCCGACGGGCTATACAACGTGCAGGATCAAGAGGGGGCGGGGGAGGGGAAGATGAAAGGCATTGAGGATGAGAATCGCGATGATAGTCGGTCTGTGGCTTCCATAGTTCCAACTTCATATCCGACGTTAAACCTCCAACTCGATACGCTCATCAAAATCGTAACGTTGATAAAACAGTAACAAAAAGGGGTACCTATTTAGCACCGTTGCAACTGAGTTAGAGACCGTAGAAACTGTCTTGAATGAGTTAGAGACCGTCTTGAATGAGTTTTTAATTCAACCTTAGAGAGTACTGAGACACTATTTTGGCTGCCCCTTGCGAAATGAAATCACGGCCCTCTGTAAATCCCCAATTTTCCAAACAAAATCTTCGAAGACCGAGCTGGCTGACATTTTGCACTCCAAATTGCTTCAGCAGCCAATGACGTAGTGCCAAGTCTCACGACCCAACACGTCACGACAACACACGTCTCCCCCGCAATAGCCTAACCTTTCTAGTTTACATTTCACTTCACTTCACTCTTTTTTCGCAATGCCAGCCTCCACTCCACTCCGCCTGCCCGCCGGTGTCTACAACACCTACCGCCAATACAAAGCCGACTCACAGGCAATCATAAAATGGGTCGTCACTACCGCCGCAACATTGACATCCCCCGTAGAGGGAGGTGCAAGCTGCAGCACCTCGGGCACGACAAGCTCCAAAAAGTCTAAATCGAAGGGTAGCAAAGGTAAACGACAGACTTCCTCCGTTCCGGATGATCGATACGCCCCTGCAATCTCCCTGAACCGCTTTCTCCAGCTTGCACGATCCGTTGCGTCTTCTGGCACCACTGTTCCAAAAACAATCCTCACTCTTCTTGCTGGCACGATTAAACTCAGAAAACGCACGGCTGCTTTCTACTCCAGCGATGTCGATGCATGGAAGAGCAATAATAGCCATCGAAAGGCAATCGAAATCCTGATAGAGGCGTTCCAAGTACTCGCTGGGAATGAGCTAGATGAGCGTGTTGCTACATTATCTCTTGAGGACGGCGGATCGGGCGTGGGATTTCGGGAAGAGGCCGCCGACGACCTTATTCTTCCGGAAGCAAGCACCGCCGGAAAGCTCGACAACGAGTGGATTCGAGATAATCCGCTTATCAACCCACCGGGGAAGAAGAAGTCCGCCGGAGCTAAGATCTATCAGTTGTCGGAGTACAGGTTTATTGAGGATGACGACGGGAATGCAGCAAGAAAGGCATCACGCGAGGCGGAGGTCTTATTTGCCGTGTTGTGTTTCTTTCAGGATGTGGGAAGGCTACGAGAGCACTGCAATAATATATGGAAGTCTGTTAAGCCCGCGGGGGACATATCCCGAGTAACGGCTGCATTTGTTACTTCGGAGGCTGTGAATGTCGTCAAGCAGTTGGAATACGAGGTGTGTCTTGTGACTCTTGTATACCTTCGCAAGCGTTCACTAACACGAGTCACAGATCAAGATGGATTTTCCTGAGTTGCACTCGTTGGAGCAAATCTACGGGGTCATCGAAAAGGGGATTGTGGGGGAAAATGAGGCTTTTCGACTCTCCATCCAGATATATTTCATGAGTGGAGTTTACTACAGTATCGCGAGCTTTTCTACCGTCCTGCAACCTGGCCATTGCCCAGTTGCCAAAGTACATTGACCTTGTTTCGCTTCTTCATCCTTAAATTCGCTAATACAATCTTACAGGAGGGCTTTTTCGGCTACTATGATCCCCACGCTGACCGCACTAAGATGACGACTGAAGAACAACTAGACGAGGACCGATGCGTCGTCTTCAACTATCTTCCCGATTTAGTAGCAATCTGTATGCTTCTTCCCAAGAACCCCTTCTACCCGTTCGTTCGTCCACCGCATTATTTCCCCGGCGACGACGGGCTCTTTCAGGAATTCAAAAACTATTACGACGGCAGGAACCACCCAGTCTCCATGGCGCTGGTCTTTTCCGTCCAAATGCTTCTCGACACATTATACATACGCCGCGCTGCCGGTATCGACGATCTAGCACACATGCGGAGTTTCGCACGCAAGATCCGAAAGGAGCGGGAACACTTTGTCTCCACAAACGATATGCCGATGCCCGACAACATGGTTGGGTTTATTCCCGGCCTCAAAGGACATATCGAATTCATCGACTCCCAGCTCGGCACCGACATGCTCTACCAGTTCAAAGTCGCGAAGGGGTGGGGGGAGATTAGCCGCAGCGCCATACAGAAAGATACGCTCTGGAAGATGAACCCGTGGCTATGTGCCAATGCGCTCTCATACGCAGTGGTAGACTGGTGGTCCTGCGGCGCAGACCTCTGTTCCGGCGCCGGGTTTATCCAATGCACAATGCAGCTGTGGAATATGTTAAAGCAAACTGGGCATCTCGACCAAACCAAATCAGATCAGCTGATGGAGCACCTCATTCGCCTCTGTGGCCACCAAGTTTTCCACGGCGCACCACCGAAAAACAAATTCATAGTCCGCTTCATGTTGATGATGGGTCAGAAGCCGGAAGCATTTGCGGGGAATCGCCGAAAGCACCGCGACGGACACAACCCCAACGACCAACGAGGCGGAGACCGATCCCTCCGTCATGCATCCGGAAAAGGCGTCACCCCAGACATGTCCGAGATCCTGCGTCTCCATACCTCCAAAAATGGTCTTCAAAAAGAGCAGATTACACGACTGCACCGCAATTCTACATCCCCGTCCTCGTACCAAATCGTCTCGACAGAAAAATCGGCAGCCTGGGATGATCTCCTACAACCCTTGCACTTCACGCGCAGTCTGGTGGAAGCCGAGTTCCCGCTGGTGACGGTCAATTTCTACAAAATCCAGCTTTTATGCACTGCATTCCTACGACAATTATGGGATACTTTGCAGACAGACTTGATACGGCTCCATCAAAGCTCTGCGGATGAGCTGGTGGAGAATGAGACGCAACTGCCGTATGTAGTAGGGTGGATTATGCAGATGGAGGGGAATGTGTTGCTTCTTGCGAAGGCGGCTGCTGTTATGAAGAGTATGTTGGCCGGTGAAACTATAAGGGACTATTTGTTGGATATCGATGTTTAGATGGGGGGGGGGGTTTAAAAGGGAGTTCGAGGATTTATGATCGCTGTTGAGGGAATGCCCATAATGGTACTAAAACACTTCAGGAAGCAAGAGAACTCGGTCGATATAGCGTTGTTGTGTTAGTGAAATATATATTATCATGAATAAGGAAGCCTCCCAGCTTCTCCGTGGCTTTCTGATCCATTCCAAATTTTGGTTGTTCACTCTATATCACTCGAGATCAATGTTTTCGCGGCGAGCTGCCCTTTTGTTGCTTGTATACTTTTCTATCCTACCTATCTCCTGTGTATGCTTATTGTAATCACAGCAAGAAACTTAATCTTACATATGCACACTGACATACGGCCAATACCTTGCGTACATCTCCCATATATATTGTACATAGACGTTGGTCATTAGCGCAATTGCAAGCGATATGTCAACATTTCTGTCTAGTTAGTGATCTCATGTCCAGATTTTGGCCAAGGTCGCAGTTCGGCTGACTTTCGATCGCACTGAACTCATTATCAAAGTTCTCGTACAAATCAGCATATCAAAGGGGGTATCAGCATATCCACAGGCACTAACATTGGCTTGAGAATATATGCCTGTATGATTTTCTTTTGTGGAGTAGGTTCTGGGGGAATTTTGACCACAGTATTGGGTCCCTGGCCAAGGCGTTCTTAATAGAATTCACACTTTATCACTCGCTCTATCTATTAGCTGCTTCCTCCTTCAAGCAAAACCTTTAGCAAAACTTCATTCAATTGAGGCTATAACATGGGCTCTGGATAACGTATTTCAATGAGATCCCATAAGGCGCCCAGATGAAACTGCCACCTCGCATTGCACCAAATACTCCCTGCAGGACAATTCTGGACGTGTTCCGGGATATCTCGTCTCACGCTAAATATTAATCAATATCTGAGGGGTTCTTTCTTGGTAGAAAATCTCGGAGCACGGCGACATTGCCGAGGTTGGTAGACTGATGGCGGTGATGAACATCTACTTAGGCAACACTGCCGCAAGCTGGAGGTCGTTGAACCCAAGGGAGGGCTTGTGCACGTAGATCTGGGGTTTTTTGCATCGGTGCAAGGAAACTATATACCCATTAGATAGGTGCACCACATGTATAAGATCGAGCTCCCACACTATATAGCTTCATATTCTTCAGCTTCTCTTCCGGATTGACCAGGATCTGGAGAACCGCCGTGCACAATGTATAGAATCTAGATTGGGGGTTCGTGAGGAAGGACCAAAAAAAATGAGACATAGTAGAATTGAAGGAGCCGGAGCCGGAGTCCTGTTTTTGCTGCCATGCCATTGTTGATTATAGCATGATATGGTACTGTGCTCCTGGGGCTCGCTCTACTTAGATGTCAATTGATAGTAAGTAGTTCTACACGGGGTTATACACCTGGACGGTTTGATACTGAAGTCGAAAGTCGAAAGGGTTGGGTGTTTGTACATAGGCCAATAGTATTCTGCTGGTACCTGAACACAAACCCGATGTTCGACTGGCCATGGGCTCGTCCACAATAGTGGCTAGAATACACACTTAAAAGCTGGAATCTTGATGCTGAATTGGTCTTGTGCCCAGACTTTGATGCTCGTTGCACTCTTTGGAGAAGGACTGGTTTGCGAGATCGATGCTAAATCATGATTGAAGACAATGATGAGATGACTGCCGGCGACGAAAGCGACAAAACACCCCGGATCCGCACCACGCAACCACCCTCTGATTGGTGCACGATCGCCAGCGCCGCTAAAACATCTCTCATCGCCAACACTTCTCTGATAGCGAATAAGTAGTAGAGTGGAGAAGGTAATAGGAAAACTCTAGTTTAGTTAATAAGCCAATTATATGAGAGTGATGACAACCATACCATCTAATGCTTTCGTTAATTGGGTGAGTAAGCGAGCCACCGTTTGCCGTAGCTCTGGATTTCGGGGAAGCGGGCGAGAAAAATCCTGGCCTGGAAATATGACGTCTCTAAACACCACCAATTACCAAAAAATATTTGGGTCCTGATCGTTGAGTGCTGTTATCAAGGCCATAGAGTATGAGTGCCACTTATGTGAGATAACACTGCAACAGCTCCGAAATTACAAAGACATTCGACAAGGAACCAGCCTACGGAGATCTCCTCACACGGAAATCCTGTGTCGATGACGTGCGCATATATACTAGCAGGTCTCAGATATGGAACAACTTACGGTGCTGAACAGAACTACATGAATGCTGCGTCGATTGGTTGATATTCCGTCAACAAAGACATTCTATTGTATCTAGCTAGCGGCTGGCAGTCCTATTCGGCACACTCTACATTTCATCAAACTGACACGTAACTTAGCTAACTAGCTAATGCGTGTCCACAGCAGTGGGTTCTGACAAGTACTTTTGACCAAAGTGCTTGCTGGCATGCCCAACTCAAGTGGTGCAGAGGATCATTCATATACTCATGTACATACGTATACCAGCTGACGTGCTTTGGTACCCTGCATATTTTGTTTGGTGCTTACTGAACAGTACTCCCGAGCCAGCTGCAGCCTTCCATACATCTGCGTGTGGTACCTCGCAAAGATGCGGGTGAGAGATTTGGGGAATTCCAAAATTCAGGAGAGAATTGGTTTTGAAGGGTGGTTTATTTTCCGTTAAGCGCAATGCAGCGCACATGGGTGGGGTGGAGCTCGGGCTCGGGCTCATTAGTCTCATTCCCAGCCCACGCAGGGCTGAGAGCGAGACTAGAGCATTATGGTCTGTTACCGGGGTTTTCAGCCGGTCAGGGGAGTCATATCGCAATAATTTGCACTTTGAGAGTGATTGGGGGGCTTTTACACAATTCCATTGCACTCCTCCATTTCTGCAGGCTCTGGTGGTCCTTGCTTCACTGTTGCACCGCGCTAGAACTGCCGACCTCAACTTCACAGGACTGAGTGTGATATGCCATACTTAATCTATCCAGATCTATGCTCTGGGGCTGCATGGTAGCAGGTTCTAGTGGTACGCTGTCGATATATTGTCATTTTCTATATCATATCGCTCGCGATTCATACTTAATGTGTCTGGTTCTGACTTCAGCATAAAGAAATTAGCTCGTAATAAGTTAACGGTACGGCACAGAGGTCAACCTATATGTATTAGTCTGGAAGGGAACTTTAACTGATGGACAGAGCAACTAGTAGAGTGAAATATGAGTGATTGGGGGGTTTTGCACAATTCCATTGCACCCCTCCATTTCTGCAGGCTCGTCGGACGTCCTTAATTGCATCTGCTGCTGCTGTCGCCTAGCGATGAACCATCGGAACCACAGCCATCCCCGGATCCATGCTTTCCAAAACAACACTATCATTTCTCATCCGAATGGCAGCATCCGAATTGCAGCGTCCAGTGGCGTAGAAGCTCCCTGATGCTCGGGAGCGGGGTACCTTGGAATAGTAGCGAAGTCATTAGTGCGGATTGAGATGAGAGCGCTCAAGCAGAGCTGGAGATAGTGACTTGGATCCTGGTCTGTAAAGTTGAAGAGAACTTGTAAAGGAGTGAAATCCGGGTTGTCGATCTTGTTACATTCCTAGTACGCTTGCGGAAGGTAGCCGATCTTGAAGTCATTGATGTTAGTGTTGGCATATAATATATCTGAAGTTAGAAGATTAGTATTCGTATATTCTTGATACCCGACAGCAGCTTCCACCACGCAAGTCACCTGCATCCTGCGAGACTGCATTGAAGGTTTCGACAAGCCTTGCAGCGGTGGTGATTAGGGGTTGATGTGATCACTGATCAATTGCGATAGATAGTTCAGTCACGTTCACTCCTAATCCGCTCTCTCCTTGCGATAACCTCGTTGACGTGTTGATACAAAGCCTCCGACGGATTGTTATGTCCTAGTACGGTTGAGGAAGGTAGCCGATGATTAAAGCCTGATGTTGGTGTTAGGCGGGCGGATAACTAGAGTGAGGTTAGCCATGGCGTCGATAGAGAGCTTTGTATTAGCACGACAATTCTGCGCACGGCACGGAAAGTGCCAACCCGATCGGATGCTCTAACTCTGAGGAGAAGAATGTTTCCGAAAGCTCCAGTCACTCCCAGTGATCAAACCCCTGATCATCATCGAAACCTTCAATGTCATGCCTTGAAACTACATCTCGCAAGGAAGCATCTAGAAGTTATTTTCCTAGCGCTGAATCCACCAACAACGCAATAAAGGGAATTATAGGCAGGTCACGATTCGAGATCAAAATCACGGGCCAGCCAGTGAAACCTGTTGGCAGGTCCAGATTAACCACGATGTTTGGGAACGACAACAAGTTACGATGTGAAGTATCGAAATGTACAGGGAGGAAATTTTTACGCAGAGCGGCAACGCAAAGGAGAGGCAGAGTTTTGTGATCTCAATGGAGACCAGCAGAGTTTTTATACACTAATCTCGCCAACCGCTCGGCTATCGCCTTCCCAGCGAAACCTATGCATCTTTATGCATATATCTCGGTTGAGCACTCCCTGTCGATCTTTTCATTGCGTTCGAGTGTTACTTCTCAGCGCCTGTATGGCTTGGCCGGTCCAAGGGTTCATCGAGGACGAATCTCCAGGGGAAGGGGCATTGGTAAAGGGATACTATTGTACTGTAAAGGAGATAACTGCTGTGTCTTGACAGACGGCTGAGTGACGGACCCTAATGGTAACATTTGATCGCCGATGCGGCACGCAAGATTGTACACCGGATATCACTCGTCTTCGTCGTGCCCCCGCGGCAAGGGTGTATTTTTAGTGCGGGAAGTACGTGTGCAACTTCGCCTTGCAATCGCCTCTCTCAGGTGCTCTAAATGGCCACATTGACGGCAGCCACAGCAATCGGCCGACGCGATGTTTTCAGGTCGCTATTTTTAACTGACAGGCATTACCCCGGAATCAGCGAATCCAATGACGGCTGATCCTGCAGATGGGGTGCTGCATCTGCATCGGGTGCATGTACGACCTCAAAGAGGAGTCTCGTCAAAAGGCTCCGACTTTCTGGATAGATCTTCCGGAGCTGAAGACAGTTCTATTTACGGCGATTGCGGAGCGGTCCTAATCCTGTTCGGTTTCGATATTTAGAAATCTCCATGTTTTTGGCGAGCTTTGGCGAATTTGTAGATCCATGGATTCGGTACATCTATGCCCCAAAGATTTGCGTGATTTGCTCGAGATTTGCCTTAGGAAAGTCCTGAAAACGGACTGACAAGAGTCACTTGCTCGCTCTTAGAAACCCAATCATATACGAGCAGGACAAATCCGAATTACAATCAGTATAGCATGTCACCTCGTCTGTACTTACTCATGCTTTGTCCTCGCTACACACGTAGACCAGTAGGCGCCCAGAGACTTGGGTAATACAGATCTACCCATGTCTCCAATCCAAAAAAACAAAATAAACTCCCGATGGGAACTGCGCCACTACGTAAGCTGATTGGCCTGTATGCGTAGGATTGCGCCAACCGCCGTTTCCTTGGTGACAGCCACGATTGATGCGGTGGCGAAATATATAGCAACGGCAATAACTTGTGAGCGCGGGCACAGCCGTTGAACTGCTCCTCCTCCGCCCCGTCTGCCCCGTGCTGTTGTCCTTTGTCTTTTTTGTGTTAGTCTTCAGCATTTATCATTTTTAATATATATCTTCTGGTCTTCTGCGCGCGCGCGTTGTCCCCTTTCTCTCTTCACAGATTTCGGCAGGATCCAACCTCGCATTGCATATTTTTTTGCTTCCATATTATTTCGACCACGATCAACAACGTTAGGAACAGTTGATTGTTCCTGGATCACGTCGACATTTGGCCTGCCTTTATGCCCAACACCTAATGGACCTCCGGCCCCACCGTCTTTCGAACGAGCGGATATCTTCACATCGTGATGGTTTCCCCCTGGCCTGGCGGAGGAGGAGACTCTGCACACTTCTGCTACCATCTCCTCCTGACGCTTCTACTCCTACTCCTAGTTCCATCATTGGCGACGGAAGTCGGCTACGGCCCCGACTTCGACACCTGCGGCGACAACTGCCAAACCGCCCTGAGAATCTTTTGCACCGAAGGCCGCAATGCAGAGCAGCAGTTGGAGTGCTGGTGCGGTGCCGGCGACCTCGAGATGATCTACAGAGGCCGGATGGAGAGCTGTCTGGCAACGTGTGATCCGGCGGTGTCGAGGATTGGGACACAGAGAGAGGTAATGAATAGGTTTAGACAAATCGTGTGCAGTGGAAGTGCGAGCGACGATGAGTGGTTTGAGGAGTATTACAGAACCAGGTACCCCGATGGGTTTCAACCGGATGCTACACGAGCGGCACCGCCGCCGGTGGTGGTGGAGACGGCTACGACGACAAGGACGAGGACGAGGACGAGGCCAACCCCCACAGCCAGCAGGCATCGAAATACCACCAGCTCCACCCACACCCGAAGCAGCAGCACTGTTCCCTCCACCGCAACGAGCACGACGATTTCCACCCGCACCCAGAGCAGCGCCACCAGCAGCTCCTCAGTCGCTCCCACCGCCTCCGCAGCCTCAGACCCCAATCTCTCCGTCGGCGCCATAGCCGGCATCTCCGCCGGTGCCGTTGTGGCCTTCATTGGGCTCCTCCTCGTCGCCGCATTCCTCCTCCGCCGCCGCCGCCAACGCCGTTTAAGCCAAGAAAGCGAAAATTCAGTCGCGCCCGTAGTAGTCGCACCACTTGAGCGGCGGGTGTCAGTCTACTACTCGCCCGACGACGTGGGCGTAGTCCCGTCCGCGCGCGGCGCATGGAGAAACGGCGACGCACACCCGGGGGTCCGAGTTCCGAGCGTGACTCCGACGGAGATCGAGACTACCGATGGTGAGGCAGAAGATGCGGATGCGTGCAGCGAGAGTAGCAGCAGTAGCGGGAGCGGTGGATGGTCGGATTACGACGAGGGCGGCTTTGTCGACATTGATTTGGGCCAGCACGGGGGTGGCTATGACGGTGGCTATGACGGTGGTTACGGGGGTGGTTACGACGGTGGTTACGATCCAGGGGGTGGTGGGAGCGGGAGTGCGATTGCCAGTGGGAGCGGGAGCAGGGGCTGGTACGGGACAGGCGGAGGGGCGGTGGGGAGAGGGTATTAGCCCCGTTCTACGTGCTGATTCCGCTCTTTTTTCTTGTACAGCTTTTCACGGAGTCATGGCTGGCGTTTTTAATTTTTGTTTCTGGAGGCCGGTTTTGTTTTGCGAGCTATGCATAGCGATGGGGATGTACGCATTGTATAGAGCGCGCGGATAGATCTACCATGGCATAGCATAGCACAGCACAGCATAGCATAAGTGGCGTAATGGTTGCCTGCAGTGGCATTATCGAACTGGATTTGTCCCAGCATATGTTTCATTCTGCTGCTCTGCTCCTGTGTTACTGCTCGCCAGCTTGTCGTTAGAATAGCCGGGTACCTGCAGCAGACACCGGATACGGATGAACAGTCTGGCATACGAATGGTCGACAAGGCTACATACAGCCAAGATGCCCTCGCTCGATTCGCGCGGGAGGCTTATTTTACGTGCGAGACTGCGGGAGCGGGAGGGTGAGTTCGTGCGGGGACGAATCGGGCAGCGCAGTAAGCAGCTGTCTATAGAATCCGCGGTCCTGGGGCTTTCGGTGCTTTCGATGGAAATAAGCCACGTGTCCTGCCGAGTACGGTCGCGCGGCAGCTGGTCACGAGAAATCACTCCGTGCGCCTGCCCCGGCTCCGTCTGCCAATATTTCACCCTCTCCCTAGGGGCTTGAGCATGAGTAGTCTGCTAAGGCTTGAGATAATCCAGGCTACCCTCTCCGATAACCACGCAGGTTACCACTTCAAATCCCAAGACATTATCATCTACAAGTACAAAACAATAAGCAACAGAAAAGTACAGGTCGACAATCTAGATGCCCACCGCCTCCTGTTTAAATAGCGCCGGGAAAGAATCTGTAAAGTACGTTTAGTTTGAGTATTTTCATTCTGCCGGTTAGTCTCCGCGATTGCTTCCACTAACGTGGGTCTAAGACAGCACCGACCCTTTGGAGTCGAAGGTCCCAAGTTGCAAATTCCACATTGTTTGAAGTTACCTGCTTAAAACGCTACTGTAAGGCGCTGAAGACATCCGGTCTTTCCTGCCTTGACTTAGAGCTCGTGTGTTTGGGTCGTGCAGGAGAGCAATGACGGGTGCGTTATTGAGGAAGTAATGATCGACGTCTCTGTTATAAACTTGAGCAGGAAATCGTCAAACGGACGACAGCAATATTGAGTGACAAACCATGATCAATGTCCATTCAGATCGCTAATGCGCCCCGATAGTTAGCAGTATCCATCTGGCGCAAAGGCCGTCCTCAATCCGAAACTCTTCAATCATTGCTCGTAATAGTGGCTGAGCGAGGTGGAGATGCGTCCGGAGAGGAAACAAGAAGTCGGGTAGGAATTGACAACGCTGCTTTCTAGTAGTTCGAGGAATAGACTGACGGATGTGTGGGATCATGCAGCTGGCGCTAGAATCTCTTCGCATATGATAATCGCCGGCGTAAAGAATAATACGGAATGCACGTTTGATATGTCCGAGGCTACCATCTACTCTCTCGCTCCACACGGGAGCTGTATTCTTCCTGGCCTACTCTCTGCTCAACGGCGTTACCTAGGGAACGTCGAAACTTAGCGATTAAAAGATTTGGCGGCGTGATTGACTGATTAGGACTGCGATTCACTCCTGATTGTTGCTCAAGTACTTGAGTATCTATTTAGTAGGTAAAGACTGCTCCACCGTGCCTTCATCCTACTTACACGTCTTCCACTTCCCGCACCCCTTCCATCTCTTCTCCTTACACCGGACCACTCCAAACAGCCATGTCATCTTTATGAAAGCCCGATGATATTTCTTCCTATACGCAGTGGGCTAACAATACATAGAGCGAAGAAACCTAGGTGTTATCCTAGAAAACGCTTTTCTCGCTGCCTGTCTATCGTCTCAACGTCGATGGTACTAAGGGGATGCTGAACCAAGCACTGTCTTTTAGAGCTATGTTCCGACGAAAGAGGCCTTCAGGAAGTATAAAGTGGAGGATGGAGTGCGACATCTTGCAAACTTTAGCCCAAGCACGCCTAAGCTGTTGGTTATCTCTCACTCTTCGTGCTACTGTCGTCCGGAACGTGCTGCTGACTAGACCTATAGGTGGAACATCCTTTGCGAATAATGGTTCCACTAGTCCGGACGATCCCAATCTGAGGTAGGGCTCAGTACGGTCCAGTCCAGTGAGGAGTCTGGACCAATCCATTCGAACTAGTAATTTCCACCGAAATATGATTCATCCCCACATTCTTCATCCATTACCTCCAAATACCCAACCTAAGTGATATAATGGCGGTGCTGTCTCGATCTTCAGTGCAATCGAGATATGTTTCTCCCATTAAACCATCGATAAGGGCGAAAATAATAGCCTGGCACTAACGCAGTATTGGACTGATCTAGCAGAATCTCAGACTGGTCCGAGCCTAGTCTAAAATTCCTCGCACTGGAACGGACTGGACTTGGACGAACCGTAATTGGCGAACATCGAATGGGTGCTCCGCCATCTGATCTCAAGCGCCTTGCAAGACCTGAAGGGGAGGACTGAGCTTACAGATCACTACCTCGCGATATCAGCCTATGAGGTTGTGACGGTAAAGATGATGCGCAGCGTCGTGATGCTTGCAGATCCAGACCCCGCATGCTGTGGCCACTATCGAAAACTCCCGAGAAGGAGTTTGTTCGTTCTATCGCGGATGAAGTAAGTATGGGAAGATAAAACTTATTCCTATGGCATATGTTGCTACCTTGGTTGCGAAGGCTGGGTTATGGATACAATTTCTGATTCTGCTGTGATGGGGTGGCTCCCTGTTGACGGGGAGGCGAGTGGATTTAGTTGTTTTATGTAGTCTTTTAGATTGTAATGGCAAAGCTATTTGACCCTGGAACTTTCTCTGCTCCTTGACTTTATCTTTGCCCGCTCTGTGTTTCTCGTACACTTCCCTCTTTCAGCGTTTACGAAACGACAAGGTTAATGATGCTTGCTGTATCCCATGTTCAAAGCGGTGTTGTGCCGCGCTTCTACAGCCGAAGCTGCCGGCAAATCTAAAGAATAAGCAGCAGAGGAAATTGTAGAACTTCAAGATTACGAACACATTTCGGCTAGCAGCACTGTCATAATCACCCCCAGGCCCATCTCAACGTAGAGCCTATACAAATAAGCAAAAAACAATTGCTGGCCGGATTTACAAAGAACCGCCGATTTCAGCAACCCCCAGCAGTTCCTTATTCGCAGGAAGGAGGTTCTCCAACAAGGAAATGTCCCCCGTTAGCACTGACCCTCTTGCACGCCTCCGCTGCAACGGCCCCAAGATTTCCCGCCGCTGTTACCACCAAGGCTTCAACAAGGGTTCAGCGAACACCCGCCTCAAACGGCAACCGTAACAGCCTTCTTCTGAAAGAAGAACATGAGGGTGTAACGTCCGGGGACGTGGAAGCGAGTTGGCGTCGATAAAAATACTTTACCATGCCGAAGATATTGTTCTAATGGATGAATGCTATGAAATCAGGAAAATCGAACGTGAGGGCGCGAACCGGCAGTCGAGGAACTTTCAAATACAAAGGTATAGAAATGGTGTTGTTGGGAAAAGGCTAAATGTTACGTTACTGGAACCTTTCAGTCCACGAGTGAGAGCTATGACGATATAGACAGCTTCGATCCTAGTCTGGTGACTAACTAAACCAACGGTTTAAGAACTTCAAAAGTGTTTTGAGGCAATAAAATTCGTACCACAGCGCTAGCCATGCACAGGTTTAAATCAGCGGACTGATAAAATTGTTCGCCCGACGCTACCGGCACTCATTTACATTTTGGTATAAGATTCCTACATACAAAAGGTTGCGGATTTCGGGCTGATTTATTCCATTCTAACAGCAAAGCCCTTCGCGCAATTGATGACAATTAGGTCTGAGCCTTTTTGTTATCACCCATTGCAAGCTGGCGAATGATTTTGAGCATTGCATACTCGGCTTCTACTTACTAGGTTGGCACCATCAAACCCACCGTCTGCATCATTCCACCGAAAAACTAGGGGGGGTTGGCAGAGGACTGAAAATTATTCATCAACTGTGGGTTGCGATATTGAGGCTAATAGTGCAGCTTATGACACTTTGATACTACACAAAGGGATAAAGGTATATATTCCACAACAGCTATTTCAGCACTTCCTCCCCAGAATACAAGTATCATAAGTCATCTCTTTTAAAAACTAAACCTAAATCCCGCAAAATCTCATAAACTAAAACTAAACCCCCATAACGCTCCCACCGCTTATTCCCACCCTAACAACTTATTCCCCACCCTCGCCGCCTCCCTCTCCCCTTCCGTCCCCTCCACTGCCCACCCCTTATCACCCATCCCCATCTCCCTCGTCCCTACTTTCCCCCAATCCGCCCCGTCCACGAAATCCCCCTCCCCCCTTCCCCCTGGAAAATCTGGCGGCGGCACCCCCTCCCACGCCGCATCCCTCTGCCTCTTCAACGCCTCCACATTCCCCGGACACAGTGGCGTAGCCGGGATATACAGCACACTACTATCCCCCTGCCCCCGATGCTTCTGATCAACTGAATGCAGCATATCACAATGCCACGCCACAAAGTCCCCCGGCTCGATACGGGGGATGGAAACCATACTCTCCTCCAGCCGTAACCCCGGATGTTCCGCTTCCGAAAACTCTTGACACGCCGCCATATTTGCCCCCTGCAGATGGGGCGTAGCCGGTACCTGCAGTCTGCCCTGGGAAAAAAACGGGCGGAGAAGGAAATACGCCGTCGGCGTCTTTATTGACGGTAGTAGTCTTAACGTCCCCTCCCCCGGTCCTGTGGACGAGAGCGAAAGCCATCCTTGGAACATCCGGAACATGCTGCACGCCCCGGCGCCGGAATAGAGGTCCATTTTTGCCCCAACCCTATGTTTTGCGTCAAACGGGTTGTAGGTCTCCCAACTGCCCGAGAAGATGTGAGAGTAGCAACGACGGTACTCCGGGTCTTCCCAGCGCTCGAGGGAGCCGCCATCGACATGAGGGCCGAGGGAGAACCCTGCGTCCCCCGGTAGCCGGATACGGAGGCGGTCGGCGTAGGTGAGGGGGTGTTGTGTTGCCAGCGGCGTGGTAGGATCGGAGGAGTGCCATAAGTTTTGCAGGAAGCGTTGAGTGGACACGATATTGGGATGCGCGCGGGCGGCGACCTGGGCGGGGGACCAGTATAGCTCGTAAACGGCAGGCGAGGAGGGGGGGAAGGCGCGGATGTGTGGGTGGTTTGAGCGGATGTAGGATTGTGTTGAGGATTTGAGGGATAGGGCAAGGTCGCGGGGAAGGACGTTGCGGATTATGACGCAGCCTCTGTGCCGGATGTTTGCAATGGTCTGTGGGGAGAGGGTGCGGAGGTCGGAGAACGGGATGGAGGGGATTATCTGGGTTTGTTAGTGTGGTCAGGACGGGGAAGGGGGAGAGGAGTACAGAGCTGCCATGTTGGCGGATGGTGTTTACTTCCGTTGCGAGCTGCGGGAGGAGACGGTCCCACGAGGCTTGCACGGCCGCTTCATGTCCGGCGACGATTTGTTGCTTCAGCTCCGCAAAGCGCTGGGGGAGCGGGGGAGGAGTGTTGCCCGAGAGCGAGGGGAAGATAGACGAGATATCGCCGATTGGTTTCTCGTGTATCGGCGGCGGTGGTGTTACCGTGCTTGTATTTATAGCGATCGAGGTGATATTCTGTGATCGCAGCCTGGATTGGATCAAGCGTTTTGTAGCCGACAACATTGTGTTTGTCACTTATCTACGGGCGGTGGGAATTGGGCTCCATTATATAGCATCCCCACCCATACGAATCTCTGGCAAGTGAGAGCTGCAGCAACTATCGTCTGGTGTGTGGGATTCCACTTTGTTTCGTCTGCATGTTTCTCTTGTGTGCTCAGCGACGTTGCATTTCCGTATCGGGAAGTGCAAGCGGGCAGCCATAATAGGAAATGCATCCGGACGAGTGAGGGGCAATGACGCCTCGCTTCACGGTGATTGGCGGATGAAGTCGCTGGGTGCATCTTGGTAAGATCCTTTCCGATCAGCCGGAGAGCCGCATGCTTTTACACTGCTACTTCTGGCAACCCCTCCTGCGACTGGAAATTTGTGATATAGAAGACCATCCGCTTTGTGAAGCTACGACTGCTCACAGCCTGTTGCACTTGTTTGTCGATGGCGGACGATAAAAGGACGCTTCGGATGCTAACTGGACCGTGTGGCATCTCGACACTACGCCGTACCCGCCAACAATGATCCTGCCAGCAGACGCACACCTCGCCCGCGCAAACCTTGCGAACCAGAACCTGCACCTGAAACCTCATCAACAGTCATTCAACTTGCCCTCCAACCGTCTCACCGGTCTACAATACTGTCACGCTCAACACATACTATTGGTCTACCCTCTTCCACAAACACATCTACCCTATAAGCTCCACCTCGGTTGGGCGCCAACTCATCAACCAGTCTCTTCAGTCGGTGATCTCGACTACCAACATTCCAGACATTAAGGACTTTGACGGATACAGAGACGAGGTCGAACCCAGGAGGAGGGTGACGGATCTCCAACTTATTACGCCGTCGTTGTTGGTTGGAAACGTTAACTCCCTAGGTTAGGTGGCCGAAATGATTAAGCCTCGCTGCTCTATATGACCGGTGGGTTTATATTTGGGATTGGGAGCCTCCGAAGACGACACTTGCATTCAATCGCTAGCCTCTGACTGCGGTGCGATCTTGTATCGTTTTGAGCGCAAGCCTGGTGACGATGGTGACGCTGTTTCGTACCAGAGAGATTTTTGAGGGGGCTTTCTTGGTACACAGGGCAATAGAGTTGAAATTCGACGCAACACCAGTCCCAAAGAATGCAATGGCGCTCGATATATCAAGCGGCCAACTGCAGTCTGGTCGGACGGACTCCACCTATGACGGTACAGCAACATGCTATTCCTTGCACCTTTAAGCTTGGGCCGTTTCAACATACCATCTGGATCGGTTGGTGCGCTTTGCGTCGATATTGATATCTTGCAGATGACGCCGAGTAGGAAAATGACTCAAATGACTTTCTTCCAGGAGATTCCTGGGCAATGCCAGGCTCATAAAGTCGGCGGCGGAATGTATCGGTTTGTAGTGCCCCTACACAGATGTCTCTGACATGGCAATCGGCACGGCTGCAAGATGTTGCGGGTTCTAAGCAGGTACAGATTGAACCCCCATCGCAGCAGCAGCAGCAGCAGCAGGATCCACCGCAACCGCAGGCTCCTCCATAGCAGCAATAGTAGCAATAGTAGTAAGAACAACCTCCACTCCGACCTCGGCTAGGCCGCTGCCGAAGACGCTCGAAGCATTTCTCGCGGCGGATTGCGGACAGGGTTTTCAAGCTGCCGCGGTGCGATTGGAGGCTGTACTGTCCAGTGTGACGGAGCATTCGGTACAAGTATCCGGTACGTAATTTGTCGGTGTGGTTGAGAGGATCGCCAGTAAGGACTGGAGATGGCACACTCCTTCCTCTTATCGCTCCACCGTCCTCATCTGCCCTTGCTCTCCTCCTGTCACTGCATTTACTCTTGAATTGTTACCGATAGACTGCATCGCCCAATACACATCCAGTTCTGCACGAGTAAACCCCTGCGAGTGACGAGGTGCGATTGTGAGACGGCAGGGTAAAGTGTCGTCTCTGTGTAACCGCCTCTCTGTTGTCACCACACGTCGCCACCAGTTCCTGCATTCCAGACATCGACGACATCCCGAGACACTCCTGAGCAAAAACAACCGAATAGAACCGCACCGCCCCACGTGTAGCAGCTCGCCTCTGGTCAGGCACACTTCCTCCAAGCACCAACCAGCGCACCGTTCCCATGAGTCGAGCATTCTGCACGCTGTTTCCTGCTGCTGCATGATTTGAACGTTGGCTTAAGGAGAGCATGGCCACTGTTGTGTTTGCTGCGAACAACGACCACTATCGTGCACGGAAGTACGTTGCTTCGAGTCTGGTGTTCCGACCATCTGCTAACAAACACCAAGGCGAATTTTCCGCGCATGCTTACAATGCAAGCGTCGACGGGTTGGTTCTCCATTCGAGACACCCGAGTGTCTGGCGCTGACTGGTGAAGATAGAGACGCTGCGAACCACCCTTCGAGAACCATGATCGCTGTGCCGGCTGTGCGAGGGACGGTATTGCGTGCAGGTCTGCCACCACCACCACCACCACCACCACCACCGCCTTTCCGCTTCTCTGCAGATACTGACGACAGCAGCTTGGTCCCAGTCGCCAATCCACCGCCGACCGTCCCGGCACCGTCTCCTCCGCAACCCCCAATCGCCGACCTCGACACCATCTCTACAGCCACCTCTCGTCCCCGCTTCGTCGGCGACCTCAACCCCGAATCCGTCTTCCTGACCTCCGCCGCTCCGCAACAGCGCGATCTGACCGAATGCGGCGTATGGTCCTCTCAGACCCCCGAAACCCCACCACCGCACCGCGCCTTCACGCAAAACATCCCACGCGCCTACCTCGCCTACCTGGACTCCATTGGCGCCTTCTCGCTCCCTACACCGCAGTCACGCGAGGGCCTAATCTCCATCTTCTTTGCCTCGGTCAACAGCCTCCTCCCCTTCGTCCACGAATCCACCTTCCGCGCTCAACACGCAGACTCAACCGTTTCCGTGCCCCTCCTCCACGCAGTCCTCCTTGTCGCCGCCCGACACCCCGCGAGCGCAAAACACCTCCCTCCTGGCGCCTCCGCACGCTCCTTCGCCGCCACTACCGCCGATAAGGTAGCAGCGCTACTCCACATCGGGATCGAGCGCGACCGGGTGACGCTGACACGAATCCACGCGCTGCTAGCCCTGCACTCCGAAGGCCCAGGTGGTAACGAGGCCGCAAGTCTCCAGCTCTCTACCGCAATCCACCACGCTTACTCCCTCGGTCTGCACCTGCACCGCGCAGTCATAAACCGCGAGGAGCAAGAACTATGGTGGGTGCTGTGGATGCTGGACTCCCTTCAAGCCTCACTCTGCGGTCGCCCTGTCGGTGTGCGGCGCGAAGACGTTTCCGTCCCCACGCCCGTGAGCGCGGGTACCTGGTTCGACGCCAGTCTCCGGATCACGGACATGCTGGCAGACGTAATCGCACTGTACAGGCCGGGGAACATATCCGCGGAATGGGAAAGTGAGTGGACTCCACTGTCTTCGTTGGTCCCTGAGACCGCCGAGGGCGAGGTCGCAGACACCCTCCGTCTATTCTACCACGCGGTTTCGATCCTGTCCCATCGCTCGCCAGACACACCTACTCCCTCCCCTAGCTACCTCCGACGCCTCGAAAGCGCGCAGGCGATTCTGCGACTGTTTGCCGCACGGAAACAGTGGCCGCCTTTCCCAGTTGTGCCCTACGCCATGTCGCTCGCGTTGACAACATTCTACAGCATCCTCCGGCGTGGGGAGGGTGCGGCGCGGGAGAGCTTTGTTTCTGCATGTGAGATTCTCGAGGCGTTAGGCACGTACTGGTGGTTTGCTGGTGCGATGGCAAAGATGGGGCGTGGGGGGTTGGAGCGGCTGCAGGTTAAGGAGGCAGCAGGGGCGTTGAGGGATCTTGGAGGTGGGGGAGGAGAAGCAAGGAGGGAGAGTGCAGGAGAGCAAGGGGATGATGGCATTGAGGCGTGGTTTTTACAGTTTTTTCCGGACCTAGCGGCGCCGGTGGGATGGGTTGGGGTTGGGGATGGGTGGGATGCGGGAGGGG
>Ga0307515_10006047_pt1 | contig 24332 bp, 28 predicted proteins | sample 17_EM_MG_FD_194513 | JGI IMG/M metagenome (GOLD analysis project Ga0307515, IMG submission 194513) | Populus trichocarpa ectomycorrhiza microbial communities from riparian zone in the Pacific Northwest, United States - 17_EM | ecosystem: Host-associated > Plants > Roots > Unclassified | place... | reverse complement strand
GACGAGGCGCAAACGCTTCAGGAAGATATGCGCAAATTCATGGTGACGGCTGATTGGCTTTGGAGTTTAAAGCAGGCACCAATGACAAATGAAGAATTATCATATGTTAGGGCGCACCGCACGCTTGATGGGTTCGTGCCGGGGCAACCGCCAGAATAGGCAAAGGTCTGCGACGGGGGAGAAATTTAACACGACTTTTGACCGCCGCAGTTTTTGCGCTAGCTGTTGGCTCTTGCTGAGTGCAGTGACTTAAATTGCGATTGAAATGTCACGACCATTCTTAATAGAAGGACCGTCATTGAGATGAACTGAGGTGGAGCCAAAGAAGCCGTGATGTCAAAATGAGTTGTGCATTGACTCAGATGGAGCCGTAATATTGAACTATCCAATGGCAGAGGATGGATGATGAAGTGTTGCGTCGTGTTGTAATTTTTTTCCCGACTGGTAGTTACATCGTTAGCTTGATTGCTATCGTTGTAGTCAGTTTCTTTCTAAGCTTTGAAAAAGCGAAAGCCGACGATTGCTCCTCGGTGTATTCCGAGGCGTACACGCCCAAAGTTGGAGACGGTGACTACTCTCCGAACTACGCTGGCAAGTGTACTTTTACAGACAAAGATACTGGCGCGGCGGACTACTATGAAGTCTCTCGGGCAAGGTGCGAGCGTCTGCCCGGCTATGTCGAATGGATCAAGGATCGTGGCTCTGGCCACAACCGATGTTACTTCAATCCTCCGTCGCAGAGTAGCGCCTCCGATGATAAACCTCTAACCGTTGGACCGGATTCTTGCGAGTTCGCCAAGGACGGTACGTGCGATAAAAACGCGTGTGATCCTGGCACCGACACAACAGACTGCCAAGCTGCGGAAACCTACACGGCCCCTGCGCAAGAGTGTCCTAATGGTGGGATCAAATGTAGTGATGGCATCTGCTACGAAATCAAGGAAGCGAGGTCGTGTTGCGCGGAAGGTGGCGCATGCTCGAACGGAGATGTGTGTTGGAGGGGCGTTGAGGAGCCCAGGGTCTGCTGTAGATTTGGCCAAATCTTCGACGGTCACGGCTGCAAAGTTCCAGAAAATGAAGTAGAAAGATTCACTCCATTGAAGTTGCCCAGCCCCTTCTCTATCGTCACTTTCTGCAACAAGAGGTCCGATACGATTTTCCTCGCGCTTGTGGCACGTTTCAAGGAAGGTGAACCTAGGTTCCGCGTAAGAGGATGGGATCAACTTATTGCAGGTCAGTGTATTGACCGAAATTTTCTACGGGGAGAATTTGCTTATCGAGCCGAGGTGAAAGGCAAGCGCACCGTTTACGGGCAAGGCCCGTTGAAATTCTGTGTCAGTAGTAAGGCATTCAATTATTTTGCTGAAGGTAAACCGTGTAAAGCACGGGCTGAATTTTTCACGAAAGCTATTGCAGCAAAGGCGCAAGAAAGCTTCAACTTCAATCCATGAATGATATGCAAAGGCGGCCCTCGACTAATTGTTGGCAGTATCATCCCACTTGCCGTGCGCGCGACAACGGATTCAACGACGAGAAGCGCACACTCCAACGCTTATGCTAGTGGTCCCGCAGATTCGCGCGACCGATCCTATACGTCGAGATGACCGGTCGATGCGCCGCCTTCTGTTGGTTGATGATGCTCAGTCGTCGTTGTTCGGCCAAACGCTCAAGCACAGTGCGTACCTCCGCGCTAACATTGAAAACAACGGACCCGCCGGGGCCGCCTGAAGCGACATGAACAGCATCATCGTCAATGGTCCACGAAACTCTGGCGGCGATAGCGGCGGCAATCTCCTCGCTCTGCGCTAACTGAAAACCTTGCTCGATGGTAAAGCCTCGCCGACAGTAGGCGACCGCCACGCCCATAATGGCCACGTCAAGGGCTCGGTAGTGCCGGGCCGCGCGACCAAAAGCGTCCCCGTCCACAGGCTGAATTACACCGAGATCGCATAGGCCGTGATTGTGCCACAGTTCAAGCACCGGAGTAGCGATTTGCAGCGCTGCGATGACTTCATGCCAGAAATAGTTCGAGTCGTCCGGCATCCTCGGTTTTCCACAGCTAATTTGTGCGAACGGCGCGGTTGCAGCCCTAGCCAACATCCCACCAAAACACGCCTGGGTGATTATCGTCTTGCCCGGTTTCATCTCTACTTAACTCGACCTCATCGTCAAACTCAAACCCTGCGTGCGGTGCAAGATCAGGATGTTCATCGTCGTTATCGTCTCGATAGTCATCGCCCCCTGTCCAATCCGTGCCCGGGTACCGAAACACAATCCTCATTTTGCCGTTCCCGCGATCCATGAGTTCAAGTTGATACGACCAGAGTGGATCCTCATCTTCCGAGTAAAGATTCCCAGGGTGAACGTTGTACCAAGTGACAACAAAGCTGTCGCGTGCTCGGTTTACACCGTAAGTAATTCTGCCATCATCATCGTCCGCGTCCCCCCAGTATGGGGAAATATTCGGCGTATCAAATGTCTGAAACTCATTGTGGTGAAGTCCCGTGTGCAGTCCTTCGCCGAATGACACATAGCCATCCGATCCACCGACAAAAACGGACTTATAGGTTTGACCTTCAATACGAATACCCTTTTCGAAAACATCTCTTACAGAGACCTCTTCAACATATTGGACATAACGATTTTGAACGTGATCAACGAATGTGTTGTTCAAGTCGTTCTGTTTTTCATATTGAATAAGCTCTATATTTTTTGCTAGATCGTACTCTCCTGTTTTGCGGTTTTCTATTTTAGTCCATTGTCCCAACTCAGTTATTCTGAAATCATTTTCTTTTCCATCGAGCACAAAAGTATCAAACCCCTGACCACCATCGATACGGTCGCGGCCCTTCGACCCTGTAAGGGTGTCGTCGCCTTCCCCACCTTCGATGAAATCGTTGCCGTTCCCACCAAACAAGTCGTTGGCTGCCGAATTGCCTCGAATATGATCATTGCCATCACCGCCAACAGCGTTCTCGATGGTAACGCCATTTGCTATAGTAAACCCGCCGCGTATGCCTTTTATCCTCGATACATATCCACCGGCATGTGGCCCTTCGAGAGGCGCTTCCTCCAAAAACAAAAGCGCGTCCTGCAAACTATTTGCGAACGCCGCCGAGATAGTATCCGCATCACCTCCGGTGTCCCAGATACAAGACCAAAAAGCACCCGACCTATTCGCGTCGGGAAGCACGTACTCGTCATTTCCAGTATGGTTAGGAGCGGCACCGTAGATCGCTTGAACGGCTGCGATGTCGAGCGCCATGGGAGTAGCTTCATTACCGAATTCAACTTTTTTGGCACCAAATACAGAATTCCAACCTGCATTGTAGGACATCGTGGTCCAAATGCCCTGCGACATGTCATAGGTGCCTAATGAGTTTTTACCACCACGGGGAACCCCTGGAAATCGCGTCGCGTCATCGGCGGAACCGCCATCAAAAGGATGAGCCAAACCAAGCGAGTGCCCAAGCTCATGTAATATGGTCCGGTAGCCATAGCCGCCTTGCCGCAACCCCTTTTCCGACCAGGAAGGGTGGTCGACATTGAACCAGCCTTCCAAAGGCTCGCCTTCGTTAAAGCCCGGAATATCATGCCGACCAATCACGCCTTTAGAAAAAGACCCTTTATGCGTTTGAAGGTAGTTTACATCAGCGTCAGCCAGATCAGTGGTGGCCTGAAAGTCGATATTAGCAACGGCCTCCCAAGCCATCTGCACACTTCTTACGGCATTGATAGCGTCAACGCCCCAAGGCTTCCCAACAAATTCTTCCCCTTGTTCCGCAAAGAGATATTTAATGAGTACCGGACCTGATGAAGGAATTTCCCACGCACCTCCGAATACCAAAGAATCAATATAAGGGTTGATGCCATTAGTCGGTTTGCCATTAATCAAGACTTGCTTTGCCATGTGCTCTCTCCTAAGCTTTGCAAGTAAAAAGCTATTCCGTGATCAGTCAACTCTTATTTAAGCTAATACGGCGATTACAACTGTAAAATCCCCGGATTGTTCGCTAAGTATCAACTCCTTTGTCACTACAATGTCGCTTAAGAGCTTGCTCACCCCAAGTCTTAGAGTCTTATCGAATGGCAATGCTCCAATTCACCCGAAACGTCGAAAATCACGCCGCCGTCGCCACTTTTCTAGCCTTTACCCATGCGTCAAGATCCGCGACCGTGTAGAGCACGGACCTTCCACATTTCGAAAACGGCGGTCCAATTCTCTCCATTCGCATCGCCGCCAATCGGCTCACGCTGATTTTCAGATACCGGGATGCGTCCTTTGGTGTCATGTACATTTTTTCTGTTCTCCTTATATAGGGAGAACCTACGGCGTACTGCGCCGTTGCGTCGAAATGCAATCTGAAACGCCACCGGGGGCTTATTACAATCCTTATTACGAACTAAATTAGCAAGCTCTTTAAAATGCGGCGATTGCTTGCTAATTTGATGGCGTAGGCGCAGAGGTGAAACCTTCCACCCCTGACGCCATTCAATCATGAAGGTGCCAGGACGGATATGATGCAGGCCCAACCGACAATGCCCATTGAGTGGAAGAACCCGGACACGGGAACCGAAAAGCGCGACCTCGCCACCGCGATCAAGCGCGGCGTGCTCTGCCGCTGCCCGAATTGCGGGCAAGGCAAGCTGTTCGGCAAGTATCTGAAGCCCGTCGATCACTGCGCCGTCTGCGGCGAGGATTACACGCACCAGCGCGCCGATGACCTGCCGGCCTATCTCTCGATCGTGCTTGTCGGCCATATCGTGGTCGGCGGCTTCATGATGACCGACCTGGTCTGGACGCTGTCCAACTGGGCGCATCTCGCGATCTGGACGCCGATGACCGTCCTGCTCGCCCTCGCCACGATCCAGCCGATCAAGGGCGCTGTCATCGGATTGCAATGGGCCGCGCGTATGCACGGTTTCGGCGGCAATGAGCCGGAACCTGAAGACCGTTTGGGCTGACGACATCCCCGGCGCAGCGCTAAAATCTTGCGGTATTTCCAATGCGGCCATTGAAATCTCATCCCGGCACGTCTTTATAACGAGTGCCGGGGGGACCATTTGCCCGGAATATAAATGGGCGAATGACGAAAGAGTATTTGATGACTGATCAGAGGTCTGTGCAGACCGAAGATTCCATACACTGGCCATCCCTGATCGCTGCCATATCGGCCATCAGTGCCGTGGGGATCGCCATCGGGCTGGGCCTGCCGCTTCTGTCGATCCTCCTGGAAAAGCGCGGCATTTCGTCGAGCCTCACAGGGCTGAATACCGCCATGGCCGGCATCGCCGCCATGATCGCCGCTCCCATCACCACCCGCGTCGCCCACCAGATCGGCGTCGCTCCGGCCATGCTCTGGGCGGTGCTCATCGCCGCCATCAGCGCGCTGGGCTTCTACTACATCGAGAATTACTGGGCCTGGTTTCCACTCCGGATCGTCTTCCACGGCGCGATAACCGCGCTTTTCATCCTCTCCGAGTTCTGGATCAACGTCGCGGCCTCGCCTGAGCGGCGCGGGCTCATCCTCGGCATCTACGCCACCGTCCTTTCGATCGGTTTTGCGGCCGGCAACGTCATCTTCTCGGCCGTCGGCTCGGACGGCTTCATGCCGTTCGGGATAGGTGCCGCGATCATCCTCATGGCCGCGATTCCCATCTATCTTGCACGTCATGAGAGCCCGGAACTCGACGAAAAGCCGATGGGCCACTTCCTGCGTTATCTGCTGCTGGTGCCGACGGCGAGCGCCGCCGTCTTCGTCTTCGGTGCGGTCGAGGCCGGCGGCATGGCGCTGTTTCCGCTTTATGCGACCCGCGAAGGCTTCACCGAGGCGCAATCCGGTATCCTGCTCTCCACGATGGCCATCGGCAATGTGATCTTTCAGATTCCCGTCGGCCTGCTGTCGGACCGGCTGAAGGACAGGCGGGCATTGCTCACGGTCATCGGCATCGTCGGGCTGATCGGCTCGCTCCTGCTGCCCTTCGTGACCCAGGACTGGCGAATCTTCTCGGTGCTGCTCCTGTTCTTCGGCGGCGCGATTGCCGGGCTCTATACAGTAGGGCTGAGCCATCTCGGTTCGCGCTTCCGTGGCGCCGAGCTCGCGGCTGCCAATGCCGCCTTCATCTTTTCCTACGCCGTCGGCACCGTCGCTGGGCCGCAGGCGATCGGCACGGCCATGGATCTCTTCGGCAAGGACGGCTATCCATGGTCGATCACCGGCTTCTTCGTGCTGTTTGTCGTTTTTGCCATTGTCCGCCTGATTTTCCACCCCCGAAAGGCTTGACTTTTGCCGCGCTATGCGTAGTTTCCGCGCAAATTCGCCGTGGCCGGTCAAAGGATTCCACGGCGTCTCTTTTTTATAAGGCAGGACGACCATGGCGAAAGCGACCACGATCAAGATCAAGCTCCTCTCGACGGCAGATACCGGCACGTTCTACGTGACCACCAAGAACAGCCGTACGATGACGGAAAAGATGACCAAGACCAAGTATGACCCGGTCGTGCGCAAGCATGTCGAGTTCAAGGAAACCAAGATCAAGTAATCCTTGATCTCGGGGTTTTCGGTTTCAGAAGCGCGCCGGTGAAATGCCGGCGCGCTTTTCGTTTTGCCTATGCTTTAAGATCACGTTTTCGGAACGCCTGAATGATCGCACCCAGCACCGCAACGGCAATCTCCGCCGGGCTCTGCGCACCGATGTCGAGCCCGATAGGCGCATCGATGCGGGCAATCTGCGCGTCGGTGATCCCCAACGCCAGCAGACGCTCGACACGCTTGGCATGCGTCTTGCGGCTGCCGAGCGCTCCGACATAGAAGCATTCGGCCCTCAGCGCCTCGGCAATCGGAAAATCGTCGATCTTCGGATCATGCGTCACCGCCACCAGCGCCGTATAGGGGTCGAGCGGCGCGTCCTTCAGCACATCCTCCGGCCAGTCGGCGACCAGTTCGACGCCTTCGAATCGCTCCTCGGTGGCGAATGCCGTGCGGGGATCGATGATCCTGAGGTCGAAGCCCGCGACATCGGCCATCCGTGCCAAGGCCTGCGAGATATGGACCGCGCCGATGACGGCGATTCTCGGCGGCGGCACATGGACGTTGAGGAACAGCCGCTTTCCATCGAGTTCCACCAGTCCCGATTTGCCGGATCGGAACGCCTTCTCCACCACCTCGCGCAAGGTCTCCGCCACGCTTTCGCCCTCGCGCGTCAACGTACTCGTGCCATCGCCGAGATCGGTGATCAGCAGAGCCGCACGCCGCACGCGCCGCGCTTCATTGAGTGCCGCCAAATCCGCGCCACGCATCAGGCGACCTTCTCGACATAGACCGAAATCCGCCCGCCGCAGGAAAGCCCCACGCGCCAGGCCGTCTCGTCCGCCACCCCGAATTCCAGCATCTTCGGCGCGCCCGACGAAATAACATCTATCGCCTCGGAGATCACCGCTCCCTCGACGCAACCGCCGGAGACGGAGCCCTCGAAATTGCCGTCGCCGTCGATCACCAGATGGCTGCCTACGGGGCGAGGCGCCGAGCCCCAGGTCTCAATGACCGTCGCCAGCGCCACGTCGCGACCTTGCCCTTTCCAGGCTTCGGCTATGTCGAGCGGATCGCGCATTTCAGTATTGGTCATATCAGCCTCCTTCAGAGGTAGCGGCGGGGATCGGCATCGCGGGCGCGGCCGGCTGCCAGCGCATTAGCGAGATCGCCTATGGCTTCTAGATTGTGCACCGCGCGCAATTCGTCAACATGCGGCAGCATGGCGCGCACGCCCCGCGCCCTGGCCTCGAAGCCGTCGAAGCGCAGCAGCGGATTGAGCCAGACCAGCCTGCGGCACGACCGGTGCAGCCGATCGGTCTCGCGGCCCAGCAATTCCGCATCGTCGCGTTCCAGCCCGTCGGTGATCAGCAGCACGACGGCGCCCTGCGACAGGACCCGCCGCGACCACAGCCGGTTGAATTCCTTCAGCGTCTCGCCGATCCGCGTCCCCCCCGACCAGTCCTTTACGCTGTCCGCGCACATGGCGACCGCCTCGTCCGGATCGCGATGCCGCATCGCCCGTGTCACATTGGTCAGCCGCGTGCCGAACAGGAACGTATGCACGCGACGGCGCTTCTCGGTCAGCACATGCATGAAGTGCAGGAAGATGCGGGTATACTGGCTCATCGAGCCCGAAATATCGGCAATGATCACCAGCGGCGGATGGATCTGCCTGCGCCGGCGCCACTTGGGAAGAATCAATGCCCCACCGGTCTTCATTGCCGCGCGTAGTGTAGCACGTGCATCGATCCGGCCGGGCTGTGAGGCGGCCTCGTAACGGCGCGTGCGCACCTTGTCCATCGGCAGGATCATGCGTTCGAGTTCGCGCCGCGCCTCAGTGAGTTCCTTCGCTGTCATCTGCGCGAAATCAGTCTTGCGGAAGACTTCCCGTTCGGACACCGAAAATCGTGCATCGATCTCGATCAGTTCCTTCTCGCGCTCACGCTCTGGCCGTTCGGCAAAAAGCGCTTCGGAGACCCGTGCCGCCGCCGCCGTTGGTCTACCCCGCTCGCCGATATCCGGCGTCATCCGCGAAAGCATCTGGATCAGCTTTCCCTCGAAATCGCGTGGCCGCCAGAATACATTGAACGCCTCGTCGAAAACGGCCTTGTCCTCATGCCGCTTGACGAAATTGCAGAACAACGCGGTATAGAATTCCTCGCGCGAACCCACGCCGATCATATCAATGGATTCGATGGCGTCCTTGATCGCGCCTGGGCCGATCTTCAGCCCCGCGCGCCGCAGCACGCGCCCGAAATACACGACATTATTCGCAAAGCGGCCGTCACCCTCAGCAAGCAATGGCGCTTGGCGCCCGTCGTTGGCCGCGACAGTCTCCATCATTCACCCAACCGCCCTGAGTTCGGCCTTCACCGCATCAAGCGCCTGCCGTCCCTCCGAGCCCTGAATGCGTGCGATGTCGTCCTGGTATTTCAACAGCGCGCCGACCGTGTCCGAAATCGTTTCGGGATCGAGCGCGACGCGATCGAGTTCGGTGAGCGCGGTCGCCCAGTCGATGGTCTCGGCGATGCCGGGGTTCTTGAACAGGTCCAGCCGCCGCAGCTTCTGCACATATGCGACGATCTCCTGGCTCAACCGCTCGCTGCATCCGGGCACCTTGCGGCGGATGATCTCAAGTTCGAGACCGGCCGTGGGATAATCGACCCAATGATAGAGGCAACGGCGCTTCAGCGCGTCGTGAACCTCCCTTGTGCGGTTGGTGGTGATGATGACGATCGGCGGTTCCGCGGCCTTGATCGTGCCCAACTCGGGAATGGTCACCTGGAAATCGGACAGGATTTCCAGCAGGAACGCCTCGAAGGCCTCGTCCGTACGGTCAAGCTCGTCGATCAGGAACACCGGCGCGCCGCCGGCAGTTGACGACAGCGCCTGCAGCACGGGCCGCCGGATCAGATGCTTCTCCGAGAACAGGTTGCCTTCCAGCCGCGCGCGATCCGTCACGCCCTCGGCTTCGGCGAGCCGGATCTCCAACATCTGGGCGGGGTAGTTCCACTCATAGACCGCCGAGGAAACGTCGAGTCCTTCATAGCATTGCAGGCGTATCAGGTCGCGTCCGAGCGCTGCCGCCAGAACCTTGGCGATCTCGGTCTTGCCGACGCCGGCGTCGCCCTCGAGAAACAGCGGCCGCTTGAGCTTCAGGGCGAGGTAAACGACTGTCGCCAGCGATCGGCTCGCCAGGTAGTCCTGCGCCTCGAGCAGTTCGATCGTCTCGTCGATAGATTGGGGTAGCAATGACTTCGAAGGTTCCGGCATAGGCACTCCCGGGAGCCGTGAGCCCGCTCCATCGGGGCGACTCTATAATGTGCGGTACGACCGGTCCATATAGACAAGCGCGGGATTTTGTCCGCCGAGTCGCAAGGCTGCGACTTCGCCGACCACGATCGTATGGGTGGCGTGCGGCACCATCTTGACGATCCGGCAGTCATACGTCGCCACCGCATCGACCAGCGCCGGCGCGCCGGTAACCAGCGTATCCCAGTTGCCGTGTGCGAAACGCTCATCCACCGTCAGCTTTTCGAGCCCCGAAAAAGCGTGGCTCAGCGGCTGATGATGAAACGCCAGCGAATTGAGCGCGAAAATGCCGCTCTCGAAGAAGATACGGTTCTTCTCGTTGTTGTGGTTGAGGCAGACAAGGACCGTCGGCGGGCTGTCGGAAACGCTGCAGGCGGCGGTCACGGCGAGGCCGCGGCGCTCTCCGTTGAACGTAGTGGTGACCAGCTGCACATGACCCGCGTAACGCGCCATGGCATCGCGATAGAGTTTTCCGTCGGCCACCGACAGTTCCGCCAGATTCCGCTTCAGCATGTAGCTCCTATATAGGCAAACAATTGAAAAAGTCGAAATCCGGTTGCGTCAATTTTTAGGGAAATGCGACAAAAGCGGTAATCAGGCTTGCCGACGGTCCAATCGCGGCTACATTCGCCCGTAATAATGATGGAATGACCATGAAGCTCCGCGCCACCCTCACCTGCCTCATCCTGCTAGCCGTGCCCCTGACTGGGTTCGCCGCCGGCCCCCGCATCGCCGTCGTGGCGCCGATGTCGGGCAATCTCCAGATTCTCGGCGACCAAGTCAGGCTCGGCGCCGCACAGGCGGTGGATGGCAAGGCCGAGATCGTCACCATTGACGAGACCTGCGCCGAAAAATCCGGCCCTGATATCGCGGAGAAGATCAAGGAGGCCGATGTCATCGCGGCGATCGGCTTTCTCTGCGTGGATTCGCTCGATGGGGGATTGCCGATCCTTGCCGAAGCAAAAATCCCGGCGATCACGCTCTCCGTCCGCTCGCCTGTCCTGATGGAGGATGCGCTGAAGAAGGGCTGGCCGTTCTTCCGGCTGGCGCCGTCCACATCCGCCGAGCGCGACATGATCGTCCAGGAAATCTTCGCGCAATGGAAGGACAAGCCCTTCGCACTGCTCGACGACGGCACGATCATGAGCCGGGAGATGATCGACAATGTCAGGCAGGCCCTCGAGCAGAAGGGCATGAAGGCCGCCTTCATCGATAATTTCCGCCCGGCGCAGGAGGTCCAGACCCAGCTGATCCGTCGTCTGGCCAAGGCAGGCATCACCCACGTCTTCGCCGCATCCGACCGCAACGACATGTCGGTGATGGCGCGCGACGCCAAGGCGGCGAAGATCAACCTGACCTTCATGGGTGGCGATGCGCTCAACGGCACCAACCAGCCGGTGCCGCTGGAGCCCGGCACCTTCGCCGTGACCCTTCCGGATCCGCAGACGATCGCCAACGCAAAACTTGTCGTCGAGATGCTCCAAAAGCAGAAGAAAAGTGCCGAAGGCTATGTTCTTCCAGCACATTCCGCCATTACTATCGTGCTGGAGGCAAGTGAAATCGCCTCCGGCAGCGGCGCGCCATTAGCCGATGCCCTGACCGATACGCCTTTCGACACGGCGCTCGGCCAGATCCGCTTCGGTAGGAACCATGAGCTTTCCGCCAATCCGTTCCAGATGCTGACCTGGGACGGCAACGCCTTTGTACTGCCGCCGGTGACCGAGTGAAAACGGGACCTAAAAACCTGATAACCGATGTCGGTGGGCTGACCGTCGGCAATGCCGAGGACCGGACTCTGAAATCCGGCGTGACAGTCGTGGTCTGCGATCTTGCGTCGACCGCGGCAGTCCACGTCATGGGCGGCGCACCCGGTACGCGGGAGACCGACCTGCTCGAACCTCACAATACGGTACAGGCGGTGGATGCCATCTTCCTCTCCGGTGGCTCGGCTTTCGGGCTTGATGCCGGCTCCGGCGTGCAAGCCGCGTTGCGCGAAGCCGGCCGCGGTTTCCAGGTCGGCCCGGTCCGGGTGCCGATCGTGCCAGGCGCCATCCTCTTCGACCTCATCAATGGTGGAAACAAGGATTGGGGCCGCTATCCGCCCTACCGCGATCTCGGCTTCGAAGCCGCACAAAAAACCGGCCGCGATTTCGCGCTCGGCTCGCATGGCGCCGGCACCGGCGCATTGACCGCCGGCCTGAAGGGCGGCTTGGGTTCGGCATCGACGCTGCTTTCGAACGGCGTGACCATCGGCGCGCTCGCGGCGGTCAATGCGCTGGGCGTCGTCACCTATGGCAGTTCCCGCCATTTTCGTGCGGCCGCCTTCGAGATCGGCGACGAGTTCGGGGGCCTCGGCCTGCCGCATCCCCTGCCCGCCGATGCCAGCGATATCGTCACCAAGATGAACCTCGGCCAACCCCGGGAAGCCAACACGACAATCACGATCATCGCAACCGATGCCGTGCTCACCAAGGCCGAATGCAAACGGCTGGCAGTCGTCGCGCACGATGGCTTTGCCCATGCGACCTGGCCATCACATACGCCCATGGATGGCGATATCGTCTTCGCGCTCGCCACCGGCACATCTGGCAAGACGCTCGATATGGCCGATTTCGTCACCCTCTGCGCGAGCGCCGTCTCCACCATGGCCCGTGCGATAGCGCGCGGCGTCTATTCGGCCGAGCCGGAAGCGGGCGACGTGATGCCGGTATGGAAGGCGTGAAACGCGTGCGAACACCAACCCAAAATTCTGGCGGTAAGTCCCGGAAATCCCCCCAAATAAGGTCGAATGTCCGTCTTACCCCGCTACCGAAACCGGTATACTTATAGTCCAGAAATTGGGGACAACATTCAGCCAGCTGGAACACTGACATACCGCTGCGGGATGCAATTTCGTGTGTTCATAAAACGGAGGATGACTATGCGCTTGAAAATGCTTGCGACTGCCTGCCTTTTGGTCCTGCCCACTTTCGCCCTTGCCGACCCGACCGGCAACTACCAGGTGCAGGGCAAGAATCCCGACGGCAAGGAATATACCGGCGTCGTGAAAGTGACCCGCACCGGCGAGACCTATAGTGTCGCCTGGAATGTCGGCGGCACTGAATTCATCGGCACCGGCCTCGGCGCCAAGTTCGTCGGCGACCGCTTCCAGATGGGCCCTGCAAGCCCGGATGACACGGCGATCTCGGTCGGCTATATCTCCGGCCAATCGTTCGGCATGGCGATGTATTTCGAGCAGCCGGACGGCACATGGCAAGGCATCTGGACCTATGGCGGTTCCGACAAGGCCTCGCTCGAAAACTGGGTAAAATAGCATTGGAAAGGCTTGGATTTGGCAGCAATTGAGATCTTCGTCGATGCCGATGCCTGCCCCGTCAAGCCGGAAATCCTGAGAGTCGCCGAGCGTCACGGACTTCGCGTGACGCTCGTCGCGAATTCTGGTCTGCGCCCCTCCCGCGATCCGATGGTGCGTAACATCATTGTCTCCGCCGGCTTCGATGCCGCCGACAACTGGATCGCCGACAATTGCAAGACCAATGACATCGTGATCACCGCCGATGTGCCGCTCGCCGTTCGCTGCGTGGCCAATGGTGCCCATGTGACGGGCCCGACCGGCCGCATCTTCGACGAGAAGAACATCGGCATGGCGTCGGCCATGCGCGATCTCGGCCAGCATCTGCGAGAGACAGGGGAAAGCAAGGGATACAATGCCGCCTTTTCGCCGCGCGACCGTTCCGCGTTCCTTGAGACGCTCGACAAGCTCTGCCGCCGCGCGAAAGCTGCCCAAAACACCTGAATTGCCGCATTCCCAGCGGGCGATTCTTGCGCTATGCCAAGCACCATGAACCACATTCTTCTCGTTGCACTCGGCGGCGCCGTCGGCTCCATCGCACGCTACCTCACCGGCCAGGCCACGCTGCGTCTGCTTGGCCCCGCTTTCCCCTGGGGAACGCTTGCGGTCAACATCGTCGGCTCGCTGGCGATCGGCATTTTCGCCGAACTCATCGCGCGCCGCTTCGATGGTTCGCCGGAACTCCGGCTGCTCATCATCACCGGCTTTCTTGGCGGCTTCACCACATTCTCCGCCTTCTCTCTCGAAGTCTCGGCCATGGCCGAACGCGGAGATTATCTCTGGGCCGCCTCATACATCCTGCTTTCCATCCTCATATCCGTCGCTGCGGTGTTTGCGGGACTGGCATTGGTGCGCGCTTTGGTTTAGAGGGCCTGAAAAGGATTTCTCGATGGCAGGCGTAGAACACAAGCAAGTAGGCGATGACGAAGCGGGCATGCGGCTCGATCGCTGGTTCAAGCTGCATTATCCAGGGCTCGGATTCGGGCCGCTGCAGAAACTGCTGCGTTCCGGCCAGGTCCGCATCGATGGCGGAAGGGTGAAATCCGACAGCCGCGTCCAGCCCGGCCAGACCGTGCGCGTGCCGCCGATGGATATCGACGAGAAGAAATCCGGCAAGCCGCTTTCCGGCAAGGAACTCTCGCATTCCTCCGATCATGAACTGCTGTCGCGCATGCTGATCTACGAGGACAAGAAGGTCATCGTGCTCAACAAGCCGCATGGCCTGCCCGTGCAGGGCGGCTCCGGCGTCTATCGCAATGTCGACAAGATGCTGGAAGCCTGGACCAGCCCCAAGGGCGAGAAGCCGCGCCTGGTCCACCGCCTCGACCGCGATACGACAGGTGTGCTGGTCGTGGCCCGCACGCGTGGTGCTGCGCAACTGCTAACCGGGGCCTTCCGCGAACGCGACACCAAGAAGACCTATTGGGCGCTGGTCAAGGGCGTGCCCCGCCCCGCCGAGGGCAAGGTTTCTTCCTGGCTGGTCAAGGAATCGACGCCCGATGGCGACCGCATGCGCACCGCCAAGCATGGCGAGGATGGCGCAGACCACGCGATTTCCTATTTCCGCGTGCTGGAAACGGCGGCCCAGAGCCTCGCCTGGCTCGAGATGGAGCCCTATACCGGCCGCACCCACCAACTCCGCGTCCACGCCGCCCATATCGGCCACCCGATCATCGGCGATCCTAAATATTTCGAGGCCGAACAAGGCTGGACCTTCCCCGGCGGCATCCAGAACAAGCTGCATCTGCATGCGCGCCATATCGACGTGCCACATCCCGACGGAGGCCGCCTGAAGGTCACCGCACCTCTGCCGCCGCATATGGTGCAGACCTGGAACCTGCTCGGCTTCGAGGAAGGCGACGGCGGGGAATACGGGGAGTAAGGGCGATATGACCACGGGGCAAATGGCCATAATCACCATAGTGACGTTGTTTGCGGGATATCTGCTTTACCGGATACTTGGTTTCAAGACTGCACGAAGAGAGATTCACGAGCTTGCGGCGGCGCTGGAACGCGTCAATATGACGGGTCATGAGGCCATACACTCAACCCTTAAAAATACAGCAGCGGTTCACGAGAATACCGAGCTTTTGAGAGAGCAGATAATATTGCTTAAAGAACTTCTCGAAAAACAAAACCGGTCCGATACATGAAACTCGTCCTCTTCGACTGCGATGGTACCCTCGTCGATTCAGGCAAGCTGATCCACGAAGTCATGGCCCGCACCTTCGAGAACCACGGCTATGAGCGCCCGCATTACGACACCACGAAGTCCATCATCGGCCTGACGCTCGATACGGCGATCGCCCGCATCATGGGCGTCGAGGAAGTCACCGACCATATCCGCGCGATGACGCAGCATTACAAGGATCTCTATAGCCCGGTACGCGCGGAACCCGGCTTCGAAGAGCCGCTCTATGCCGGCGTCGCCGAAATGATCGAAACGTTGGTCGCGCGCGATGATGTGCTGATCGGCGCGGTTACCGGCAAGTCGCGCCGGGGCCTCGATCTGATCCGCAGCGGCCACGGCTTCGAAAACGTCTTCACCGTTTCGCGCACTGCTGACGATTGTCCATCCAAGCCGCATCCCGCCATGGTGCTGGAATGCTGCACCGAGACCGGCATCGATCCGTCTGCCACTATTGTAATCGGCGATTCCGTCTACGATATCATGATGGCGAAATCGGCCGGCGCCAAGGCGATCGGCGTCTCCTGGGGCTATGGCGAAACCACAGCCTTGCAGGCCGCCGGCGCCGATATCGTGGTCCACGAAGTCGGCCACATCCTTCACCACGTCTGAGTACACATCATGCGCGACATCTTCCTTGATCTCACCGAGCAACTCTCCGATCCGGATCCCGTTCGCCGCGCGCAGATCCAGATGAAGGCCCCGCTGCCGAAGCGCTTCTACAAGGACGTATCGGTCGGAGAGACCGCTGGGGAACATTCGATCCTGCTCGACGGCCGTCCGGTCAAGACACCGGCAAGGCGCTCGCTTACCCTCCCCACACGCGCCGCCGCCGAACTCCTGGCTGCCGAATGGGATGCGCAGCAAGAGGTCATCAACCCGGTCAAGATGCCCCTCACCCGACTCGTCAACTCGGCACTCGATGGCGTCGCGGCCGAGATCGACGCAGTGTTCGACGACATCGTCAACTATGCCGGCACCGACCTCCTCTGCTACCGCGCCGCTTCCCCGCAGTCGCTGGTCGACGCGCAGGCCGCCAAATGGGATCCGGTCCTCTATTGGGCAGCCGAGGCACTTGGCGCCCGCTTCATCCTAGCCGAAGGCGTTATCCATCAGAGCCAGCCGCAGCCGGCGATCACGGCCTTCGCCGAGACCCTGCGCAAGTACCGCAGTCCGCTCGAACTCGCGGCCCTTCACACGATCACCACGCTGACCGGTTCGGCACTCCTTGCGCTCGGCTTCGCCGAAGGCCAGATCAGCGCCGAACAGGCCTGGCACGCAGCTCACACCGACGAGGACTGGAATATCGAACATTGGGGCGGCGACGCCGAGGCCGAAGCCCGGCGGGCCGCGCGCTGGACCGACATGGAGGCCTCATACCAATTGTTTAATGCGGTGAGAAACCCAACCGGCTAAACTCCGGCCGACGCAACGGGAGGTTTAGACATGGCCAGGAAAATCCTCAGGAAGGATTGGGCGACGTTTACCGACGGCGACTATTCGCTGGTCAACAATCCCTGGAACCAAGGCAGGCTCGACAACGGCCAAGACTATACCCAGTCCATAAGCTTCGACACCGAGGACATCACGCATGACGTTACCTTCGCCTGGAACTGGCCCAAGGTCGGTCATGTCGTCGCTTATCCCGAGATCATCGTCGGCTTCAAGCCATGGGGCAAGACCGGCACCGATACGCTGGTTACCCAGCTCGACGATCTCGACACGCTCAAAGTTGCGATCGACTACGATATCTCCGGCAACAAGAGCCAGTTCAACGTCGCTTTCGACATCTGGCTCTCCGACGCGCCGCTGGCGGGGCCTAGACACCTCACGACCGAACTGATGATCTGGACCCATGACGGAAATCTCAGGCCCGCGGGCCATAAGGTCGGCGTCTACGACGACGGCGACTTTCGCGCCCAGATCTGGGTCGCCAACAATTTCGGCGACGACAGCGGCGACAGCGAGGTGAAGTGGCGCTACATCGCGCTGCGCGCCACCGACGAGATCCGCGCCGACACGATCGACATCGCTGCCATCATCGAAGATCTGGTGGAGCGGGGCCTGGTCAGCGACCAGGATTATCTCAACGGATATGAATTCGGCGCCGAAGTGACCGGCGGCAAGGGCAAGATGGTTCTGCACAGCATCGAGCACGAGTTCTCCACCCTTCCGGACGACGCGAAACTGTCTGCATCAGCCGACATCGAGCCGGCCACAAACCAGCTTTTCTAAGGTCTAGGCGCCCATCTTAACCCTTCCCTAACCATAATCGGCAACCTTCAGGTAACCATTCACCCGAAGGATTCGCCGATGTTCCGCCTCACCCTGCGCGCTGTAGTGCTCCTGGTCCTCAGCGTCACGCTCGTCGCCTGCGGCACCCGGCCAAGGCAGCCGGCGATCGATCCGGCGCGCCTGTTCGAAATCCGAGCTGTCGCGGTCACCTCCAATGGTGGCGTGCCGAGGGCCGTGATGTCAGGCATCCAGCAGCAGATCGAGCTTGCGATCGAAGCGACATCCTATGCCGTGCCGATGCCCCGCGCGGTGATGAACATCCATGTCGTCGGCGTGACGAAGGTCCGGGGTGATGGTGGCGGCCGTGCACAGACGGAGATCTCCGTCATGCTGTCCGATGTCGAGAGCGGCCAGACGGTGCTCGCCCGCAATTATCTGATCCTCGCCTTCTCCGAACGCAGCCGCGTCTCCGATGCGGCCATTGTCGGCGCCGTCGCGGCTCGCCTGCGCAATGAATTTGCCCTTGTCACCCCGACCATCCGCCCGCTGGTGCACGACCCCCGGCTATCGACCCGCCTGAAGTCGAACCCCGGCGAGATCGTTGTCAAGGAAGACAGACCGCTGGTCATCCCGCTCAAGACCGCCCCCGTTCTCGGCGCCGACCAAGATCCGCTGCTCAACTCGAAGACCAGGATCGAAGTCAAGCCCGAGCCGGCCAGGGTCGAGCCCGCCCTCAAGGTCAAACCCGCTCTCGAGGTCGAAGAGAAAGAACAGCCAGCCGTCGAGACGCCCAAGGAAAACACGCTCGAATCCGGCGCCAAGATCAAGGTCGTGATCAAGCCGAAGGCCAACGACGCAGCCCCGGCCGACGACGAGCCCTGCGTCGAGACGCTCGACAAGAAATGCTGATCGGGTATCTGGCTCAAAACAGCCAGCGCCCTGGCAAAGGCGAAGAATTTCAGATCTGTTTCAAGATCGGCGATCAATCCGACGCGTAGCAGACTGCTTGCAATTTGTTCCCGTCAGGATCGCGGATGTAAGCCGCGTAATAGTCGGGACCATAATGTGGTCGCGGTCCTGGCTCTCCTTCACTCCTACCGCCGAATTGCAAAGCTCTTTCATGAAAATCATGGACCTGGGCTTTGGTGGTGGCGACAAATGCGACATGCGTGCCATTGCCCCACGTTGCTGGACGGCCGTCCTCCGGACTGTAAATATAGATGGTCGGCATTTGACCATCACGTTCATAAGCCAAGGGCTTCTCCGGCGGCTTTGGCAAGCGTGAAAAGCCAATCGCTCCCAGCACGGCATCATAGAAACGAGCGGAACGGTTCTTGTCGTTCGTTCCCAGCGTAATATGGCTAATAATCGACACCGAAATTCCCTCTTTAAATTTGCTCGTGACGTTGTGGTCAGGCTACAAGGACTGTGGCTGTCCTTTATCTCAACCGCTCCGCATGCCATTTCAAATGATCGTCCATGAAGCTCGAGATGAAATAATACGAATGGTCGTAGCGCTCGTGGTTGCGCAGCGTGAGCTTGATATCGCTGTCCTCAACCGCCTCCTCCAGCAGCCACGGCCGCAAACCGGTCTGCAGGAAATTGTCGCCAAGCCCTTGGTCGATCAGGAGTTCCGGAAACGTCGCACTGTCCTCGATCAGCGCCACCGCATCATATTTCCGCCATGCCTGACGGTCGGGGCCGAGATATTTCTCGTAGGCTCCAATCGACCAGTCCGCCGTCGAAGGCTCGACGATCGGCGCGAAGGCCGAGGCGCTGCGGAACCGGTCGGGATGCTTGAGTGCGATCGTCAGCGCGCCATGGCCACCCATCGAATGGCCGAAAATCCCCTGCCGGCTCATGTCGGTGCGGAAGTTTTTCCCCACCAGATCACGCAGTTCCTCGGTGATATAACTGTACATCCGGTAATTCTTGTCCCAGGGCGGCTGCGTGGCATCGAGATAGAAGCCCGCGCCCTTGCCCATCTGCCAGTTGCCCGCCTCGTCGGGCACGTCTTCGCCGCGCGGTGACGTATCCGGGCAGACCACGATCAGCCCCAACTCCGAAGCGAGCCTGCGATACTCGCCCTTCTCCATGACATTGGCATGCGTGCACGTGAGCCCGGAGAGATACCAGACAACAGGGCACAATCTGTCGGCCGCCTGTGGCGGCACGAAGACCGCGAACGTCATCTCGCATTTGCATGCCTCCGACATGTGGGAATAGACGCCCTGCACGCCGCCGTGGCTCACGACTTCCGAGATGATCTTGAGGTCCTGCATCTTATTCGCCCTTCGCGACCGCCTGGAGAAAATGGTCATATTGTTGCTTGAGGCCCGGCTTTACCCTGTCGGCGACGCGGCTCGCAACCTCGAATATCAGATCGAGATCGGGATCGGCTGATTCCACCGCAAGCGCCAGCGGTTCAACCAGATCCGAAGCCGCGTGATAGAGAAAAGGGCTCTCCTTCATCCGGTAGAGCAGCCGCTTGAGGAACACCATGGCCACCGCATAGGCCGCCTTGTAGCTCTCGACCGGCGCAAGCAGCGAGGACTTGCGGAACATGAACACATAGGCGTCGAGGAAATGGAACAGCAGCATGTATTGCCGCGCGTCCTCGGGCAGCCCCGCCGAGGAGAATATGCCCTTCATCGAGGCGCCGGCCGCGGCCTCATCGTCCCAGTGCGAATTGTCGTAGCGGACGATGGTGCTCGGGTCGTGGATGATCCGCCCGCCGGCGACCAGCGCATAGACGATGGCGAAATCGGCATTGCCGACCCGCGTCGGATGCTGCCGGGCAAATATGTCCAGAAGCGAATGAAAGGCGTCGCGCCGGAAGAACGAATAGAAGGTCGAATTTCCGCCATTCATTTTCCTGGAATATTCGATCACGCGACCCGCGGCGTCCAGCCCGTCGATCGTGAACGCGTTGGTGTCTGTCACCTCGCCTGCACCGGACACGATGTCGATGCGCGGCTTCACCCCGATGACATCGGCGCCTGTGACGGAAAAATCGAACGACTGATAGCTTTCATCCATGCCGATAAGGTCGTCGTCGCCCAGCATCATCACGAAATCAGCGTCCGTGGCGTTGATCGCAGCCAACGCGTTTTCCGGACCTACTTCCGGGCCGTTGGCGAGATAGGTCACGTGGCTGGGCGCAGCGGCAAAATAATCCCGCTTGTCGCCTTCGCCCGAATTGTCGGAGATCACGACATTCATGCCCCGCGCCTGGGCGTAGCTGATCGCGCTCCATATCGGTTCGATCGATTCCTCGAGCTTGCGGTTGCTGGGAATGAATATCGCCGCCTTCGTCATCACTGTCCCCTTGCCTTCGTCTTGCATTATTTCTTCTGTCGTTCCTGGCGAAGCTTGGACCAGTAATCGAGCCGCTTGTTGATCTCGCGCTCGAAGCCACGGTCCGGCGGCTTGTAGAATTGCCGCCGGCCCATCTTTTCGGGGAAATAGTCCTGCCCGGAAAAGCCGTCCGGCTCGTCATGGTCGTAGCGATAGCCGTCGCCATAGCCCTCGCTGGTCATCAGCTTGGTCGGTGCATTCAGGATATGCTTGGGCGGCAACAGCGATCCGTGCTGCTTGGCCGCTTGCGTCGCCGCCTTGAAGGCGGTGTAGACCGCGTTGGATTTCGGCGCGGTCGCGAGATAGACCACGGCCTGCGCGAAAGCCAGTTCGCCCTCGGGCGAGCCAAGGAAATCATAGGCATCCTTGGCGGCATTGGCGATAACCAGCGCCTGCGGATCGGCGAGCCCGATATCCTCCACCGCCATCCGCACCAGACGCCGGCCGAGAAACAGCGGGTTCTCCCCTGCGTCCAGCATGCGTGAGAGATAGTAGAGAGCCGCATCCGGATCGGACCCACGCACGGATTTGTGCAGCGCCGAGATCAGGTTGTAATGCCCGTCCTGCCCCTTGTCATAGATCGGCGCGCGCCGCTGGACGATGCGGATCAGGCCACCGGTGTCGAAAACCTCGTTCTCGCGCGCCGCGCGCCACACCTCTTCGGCAAGCGTCAGCACCGCGCGGCCGTCACCATCCGCCATGCCGACAAGCGTCGCCCGCGCCGTCTCGTCGAGCGGCAGCGGCCGTTCCATCAGCGCTTCGGCCCGGCGCAGCAATTCCTCGAGGCTCGCCTCGTCATGCGACTTGAAAACCAGCACCCGGGCGCGCGAGAGAAGCGCGGCATTGAGTTCGAAGGACGGATTTTCGGTCGTAGCCCCCACCAACACGATCGTGCCGTCTTCCATCACGGGCAGGAAACTATCCTGCTGCGAACGGTTGAAGCGATGGATCTCGTCGACGAAGAGCAGCGTCTGCCGGCCCTGGCTGCGGCGGAAGCGGGCTGCGTCAAACACCTTCTTGAGATCGGCGACGCCAGAAAAGACCGCCGATATCTGCTCGAAATGCAGCTCGGTCTCGTTCGACAGCAGTCGCGCCATCGTTGTCTTGCCCGTGCCCGGCGGCCCCCAGAAGATCATCGAACCCAGCGAGCCCGCCTCGATCATCCGCGTCAGCGCCCCGTCTGGTCCGGTCAGATGTTCCTGCCCGGACACTTCCGCAATGCTCTGCGGCCGCAGCCGGTCGGCCAGCGGCCGCTGGCTCTCGGGAATCCCGGCACTGGCGAAAAGCTCGTTCATCGGATGAATTGCCTGATCCGCTGGCCATTGCGCTCGATCTCGACACGCCAGAAATCGGCCTGTGTATCGATCACTTTTTGCAGGCTCTCGGTGGAGTCGATATCGGTGCCGTTGATGTTGACGATGATGTCGCGCACCTCGAAACCCAGCCGGCCGGCCGGTGAACCGCGTGCGACGTCCTCGACCACCACGCCCTGCGTTTCCACCGGCATCTGCATCTCCTCGGCAAGCTTGGGCGACAGATTGGCGACCAGCGCCCCGGCGAACGGATTGCGGCCATCGATCAGGCGCTCGTCCTTTGGCCGCGATTCCGGCGCCTGTTCGAGCTTCAGTGAGACTTCACGCTCCGTGCCATTTTCCGATACGGTCAGCTTGACGGTGGCGCCGAGCCCGGCCGTGGTCAACCGGTAACCGAGCGCATCGGGATGCTCGACCTCACGGCCGTTGACCGCCACGATCACATCGCCGGGCTTGAGACCCGCCGCGTCGGCCGGGCTGCCGGAGATAACCTTGGCCACCAGCGCACCACGCGCGATCTTCAACCCCAGTGCCTCGGCCATATCCGACGTCACCGGCTCGAAACTCGCACCGATATAGGGCCTGACGAAGCCGGGTTGGCCGCCTTCGGCCGCCGCGATGAACACCTTCACCAGGTTGCCGGGAATGGCAAAGCCTATGCCGTTCGAGCCGCCGCCCGAAGAGACGATCGCGGTATTGATGCCGATCAGCTCGCCATGCATGTTGATCAGCGCGCCGCCGGAATTGCCGGGGTTGATCGAGGCATCCGTCTGGATGAAGAAGGAAAAGTCGCCCTCGCCTATCTTGTTGCGTGCAAGCCCGGAGACGATGCCCGACGTCACCGTCTGACCGACGCCGAAGGGATTGCCGACCGCCAGCACCAGATCGCCGACTTCGACCGCATCGGAATCCCCGACCGGCAGGAAAGCGAATTTGGGCGACGGCGTCTGGATCTTCAGCACCGCGAGGTCCAGACGCTCGTCCTTCAGCACGATCTTTGCCGCGAATTCCCGGCCGTCCGAAAGCGCGATCTTGATGTCGTCGGCATTGGCAATCACGTGGTTGTTGGTGACGACCAGACCGGTTTCCGTGACGACCACGCCGGAGCCGAGCGAACTCTGCTTCTGCGTCCGGTTCGGCATCTGCTGACCGAAGAATTCCTCGAAGAACGGATCGCGCGAATAGAATGGCGTCACCCGCTTGTCGGCATAGACATTGACGACGGCGTTCGCCGTGCGCTTGACCAGCGGCGCGAAGGACAGCTGGATATCGGCCGTGTTCTCCGGCACCTGCTTGACATCTTCGGCCATGGCGGCCGTCGATAGGGCAACGAGAAATGTCAGGCTGGCAAGAACGGCGCGGATCATATTGATTCCCTTTGTCGAGACGGACGAGACTTTTTACCATCCGCCTGCGCTTGAAAAGAGGCGAGAACGGGATTGGCCAAATGAGTGTCTTATTGACGTATTGTCAGGGACGGACATTTAAAGCGAAGCGCAGCTATTCGGAGCCATTCTGCCGGAGCAGGTTTTCGTCAGGACCAAGGCGGCGGGCGAGTGTCGTACCCTCAGGTACGGCCGAGACCACCGCCGCAGGGCATGGCGGAAAGATGCCCGGCCCTTCGGGTAGGCTGAAGCGGGCCGGCTCTTCGATCGGCCGGCTTGGCCGTATGCTTTGGCTACGACGCGCGCCGGTCAATCCAATATCCGACTCCGCTTGAGCCAACAGAATGGCTCCGAATAGCAGCGATACGCTTTAGCATTCCCGTTCAGGAATACGTATCGGCATAACGGCTGACACGAACCATTGCCTATTTCAAGAATGCGCGGATAATCGGAATGTCTAATATATGTATCTCTCCGTGTTATCTGTCTGTCGATTGAGGAGCGTTAGCATGGCCACGATCGAGTTTGTCGGCGTTCAGAGTGCCAGCAATGGAACCAGTCTAAGGGTCCTGGACGGAATGACGCAATTCACAGGCGCAGGATATCAAGGTGGCGACCGGATATCCTCGATAGGCACTTACAATGGAGGAACAGGCG
>Ga0307515_10006046_pt1 | contig 24333 bp, 15 predicted proteins | sample 17_EM_MG_FD_194513 | JGI IMG/M metagenome (GOLD analysis project Ga0307515, IMG submission 194513) | Populus trichocarpa ectomycorrhiza microbial communities from riparian zone in the Pacific Northwest, United States - 17_EM | ecosystem: Host-associated > Plants > Roots > Unclassified | place... | reverse complement strand
AAAAGCCTTGTGGGTGGGCTGTTACTGTTACTATATTGCTGTTACCTGGGTTTCTTTCTTTTCACTTTACTGTTCATGCACTTTTCTTTTTCTGCACGGTTTTTTTCTTTTTTTTCCCTATTCATGCTTTTTTTTTTTTGAGTTGACCAATGAATTGTGTTATTTTTAAATGGTGTATTATTTGACCCCTAACATCTTAATAATTTATATTTTAATCCTAATATTTATTTTTATATATTTCAGTAAAGTTGATGGAAAATTGAAGAAGAGAAGATGGGGCAAGTCATGCACTTCCTGAACACAAAAAAAAAATTGATATTAGTATTAATAAGCTTGTATAACATAGGAGTTCTATGAAGATGATTTGAATAAAGGTTTTTTTTTTAAATTTGGTTTTAGACTGATTGAAGAGCTTTTAGTGTTAAAAACGAGTTTCGTAAGGTTTTTATGATGTTTTTTAGGTGTTTATAGATGAAAACAAGTTGAGACCCTAGTCTCTTGGCTACTAGAGGTTGCCATAATTCAAACTAGTGGAAGACATATTATTTGTTAAAAAAAATAGAGAAAAGAACATGTTATTCACCTTTAAAAAAAACAAACGCATGGACCTGGCCCTTTATACGCTCCTAGGCTTATTAGATTAGGCTAAACGTGTTTGCCAAGGCCCAGGTGAACCTACCATGTTTGTTATGCTATCATTACCTTTTTTTTATAATAAAATTATATTTAAACAATGATTTAATTATATCATAGCTTTCAAGAATATCCAAACCTTTTATTGTGATATTTATAATTACTTTTTAAATAATTATATATGGACATGATATGCAATTTGTTTTTAAAATAGTTGCTTATTAATATTCAATAAAAATACAATATCTATTTTATTATTATATATTTTTTATATAATTTTTTTCAGGTTTGTTATTTTTAGATTTATTTATATAAGTATATATAATTGATCAATTCATGATTATTTATTTGTTATTAAAATTTATTTTCATGATCATAATAATTTTTTTAAAAAAAATATTATTGATAAAAAAAAACTTATTAAAAAAAAACCATAAAAAACACTCTAACAAGAAAGGTGGCCAAAAGAATTCTCCATTCAAAAGTTCCAAAGGACTTATGGAGTGCATTTCATATCTAGATGGATGAGGACATATCTTATTGCTGAATTTTATCACGATCCAAGAGCCTATATATACGTAGAATACTAATCGGTGGAACAGTTTCCAGCTCCTTCCATGTAGCAAAGGTTTTGTATGTAGCAAGCATCCTTGCAGTTTTCTTCTTAATCACCTTTATATTATTGTGCATCATTTTATGGGTATCTAATACTTGTAACAAAAACTAACACATAAAAAGATGTCTTCCTTACATCAATTACCCCAAGGAAGAAGAGAAGCATCAAGCAAAAACTATAACAAGATGTGGACAAATGGATTGCTTATTGTAGCATTGGTGGTGATTTACTACACTCATTTGATTAGAAAATGGAGAAACCCTAAAATTAATGTTCTTCCTTCAGGTTCTATAGGTTGGCTTCTCATTGGAGAAACTCTTCAGTTCATTATTCCTGGAAGATCTCTAGACCTTCATCCATTCGTCTAGAAAAAGATCCAAAAGTAATATGTTGGGTAGCATACTTTGCGAGAAAAAAAATAGAATGTTTTATATACTTGCCTTTTTATTCACTATTGACAAATTCATATTAATTTCCTTGTTTCAGGTACGAACTGATATTTAAAACCAATTACTTGTGTTGCAACATGAAGGAACTTCGGTTGAGCTATGGTATTTGGATTCATTTGTCAAGGTTTTCGCACTTGAGGGTGAAAACAGAGTGAGTGTTATTGGTGAAGTTCATAGATATACATGACAAGCATAACCTTGAGCCCATTTGGTGCTGAGAGAATTAGAGAATCATACTTGCATTAACAAAAATTAAAAGAGGTGGGGGAAATCAATGTTACCATCCTTACTATTCATTAATAAAAACTAAAAGAAAATTGAGGGGTGAAATTGAATTGATTCTTAAAATCAAAATCTTAATCAATGACCTGATTAAATAAATTAAAAATTAAAGACTAATTTTGAGAGAGGAGTTTCTAAACCTAGTTTGTTTTTTAAGCGCCAAAATGGCATGTTTTGTAGGAAACGACGTTGTTTTGGTAATTAACTGAAAATAAAAAAGGGAAAAAAGGAAATGATATTATTTTTATGTCATTGTGCACCACCATCTTCTTCCTCTGCACCGGTTTTACAGATGGAAGAGATGGATTGTTTCCTCTCTTTTCACCATTTTCTTTTTGTCCCTTTCTCTCTCCTCCACATCCCCCACACTATGACACAAAACACACCCCTCTTGTAGCCTGCCATTATACCCTAAATGAACAGAAAAACAGGTTATTTGACAGCCCTAAACCCGCTGTAAAGTGACCCTAAATAATACTGCCAAACCACCCTTTTTTTTACGTGTATTTGGATAGGAGTAGGGTGGTCCAACATCCTCCTCACCCCTACAAATACCACCCTCATGACAAATAAAAAAACAGAAAAAAATGAAAAGAAAAGGAGACCTTTTTTTGCACTTGTTTGCCAAGAGGATTTTTTGCTCTACCTAAAGGAAAAAAAACACCTTCCCAGTAGCCATAAAACCAACCTATCTCCCTCATCTTAGCCAACAACCTCTTTTGTTTTGGTTATATCAGAGACCTCTCAACAACCGTCGATACCAGTTTCTTCAATCCCTCACCAATAGCAACAACAATATCATCTCTTTCCCTCATTTTAGCCAACAATACAAACTAATATGAATCTCATGATCATGTGGTCACGCAACCCACAACAATGATGATAACTTCCCCAAGAGAGCTGAATAATCAGGTTTGGTTAAACCTTGACTCAAAGTTAAGTTGTAACCAAGAACTAGAGGTATTGAATGATTGTGAATAACGCCACAAGGTCAGGTATACCTTGACAAGTTGGATTTACTCTTTGTCCCAGCAAAGAAGAAGTTTGCATAAGCAAAACTGAATTTAGTTAATGTCTAAAGGCTACCTTAAATTTGTAGCAAAATAAAACATAATATAGTTCTAAGATAATAACCTTAATGGTCCAACATTGGGTTTTAAACCAGTGGGCCTTAACTAAAACTCATCCAAACACAAGCCTAATGTCTAAAATAAGACTAAACATTAATTTTAGGCCAAAACAAACCCAACAGAAATAAAAGCCTAAAAACTAAAATATAATTATCTTGAATATTAATTAAAATAATAAATAAATCTTAAGAAATATTCAGATTAATATAAGTTATCAAAATAGCCCCAAAACCATATCTTCTTGCATTAAATCCCTTGTAATCGAATCTAAAACTTGTAAATGAAAGAGTGTTCTTTTGTGCCATCGATTAATCCTCTTTCTTTGCTTGCAAGATGCTATCCTGAATGCTAAAGTTTCTTCCATTGTTTGGTCGAATGTATGCTCTCAAAAATAAGAATGAAAGTTGCAGAAATATTTCCTGTAAATAGCCTCTCATAATCTCTCTTTTTAATAAGGGAATCTTGTAAAATAAGAAAAAGAACAGTAAAAGAATCCAAAGCCTCCTTGTCACCATATACATTCCATAATGGATATGAAATTCTTACAAACTATGGATAATAGTTGCTACCATAAATGTCTCCTTGTTTGACATGAAATCCTTGTAGAATAGGTAAGTAAGCATTAGAAAACAATGTTTCTCCATTTTTCGCATATTTTTGGTAGATTTCAATTCTAACTTCAAACACATCGTTCTTCCTTATACGGATCAATTAATAGGCCTACCATATATTGCCAGAAAGGTATGAATGTCTAGTTTCCAACCCATTTAGAATCACATCTAAAATCCTCGGATAGCTTTAGATATGACCTGAAAATTAGACAAACGTTTAGACTGACATATTTGAACCTTTTTAATTCAAGCCTCTTGACCTAACCCATTAAACTCTTCTTTGATCCACTTCATTTTAGACCTTAAAATACATTCAATAAACACTCCTAATAAATAGCCAAGATTGCATTAATTTGATATCTAGGGATCCTTTTAAAGCTTTAAGCTCATGGAATAACTTATTGCATTTTTGTAGTTGGCGAGGAGTTACTTTTACTTGCAATATCTAAGGGTGATTTCCCTATATTAGTCTTCGCTCCAACTAGTAGGTTCCCTAACCCCCCATATTGGGAATCTTACCTTTCTTAGGAAAATCAATTCAGTACAAACAACTTTCATGATACCATTCCATAAGAAATTGGTCGATTGTTTCGCCTATAATCTCTTTCTCTAGACAATAACTCCTTTGGGGTGAACTTCCTAAAAATTTGAGCCATTGTGCAAACCTTGGATTAGTAAACATGGAGGAGAATAGTTTTACAGAGGAAATTCCCAGCCAAGTTACCTCTTTATCAAATCTCTATGAACTTCACCTCAATAAAAATGATTTCATTAGTTTTGTACCACAATCATTTGGGAACCTCTCTAGTCTCAAATTTCTCTCTCTTGCGAACAACATTCTTGAAGAAAGTATACCAGTTGAACTTGAGCATTTCTCCAAGTTGGAATATCTAAACTTGTCCAACAACAATTTATCTGGTATGGTTCATAAACAACTATCTTTACACACCATTGGCTTAGTTTATAACCAATTTAGTGGTTACCTCCTATTTGATTTTGGCTTGACACTTCCCATTCTAAAAAAGATTTACCTTGGAAAAAACCAATCCTCTGGCCCTATTCCAATAATAATAATCAATGCTTCAAAACTTGAAATTATCGATTTACCTTTTAATGCTTTAACAGGGCCAGTACCAAAGAATTTAGGATTCTTGAAAAATCTTGGACATAAATTTTACCGACAACCCACTCGGTGATGAGAATGACACTGATATAACTTTGCTCACCTCCTTAACCCAAATGCACCAATCTCTATTGGATAGCACTGTGGGGTAACTATATTAGTGGAGTCATTCTAGCAGAGATTGAATATCTTAAGAACTTGCAGTATCTTGCTTTGATTGAGAACATGCTTGAAGGTAGATTACTTGAATCTATTGTGAAGCTATCTAAGTTACAACAATTTTATCTTTACACGAATAAAATCTTAGGAAAAACCTCATTTGTCTTTGGAAACATTTCTGGATTACTTCTTCTTAATCTAGGAGAGAATCATTTTGAGGGTACCATGACTGATTCTTTAGCTAATTGCACTCACCTAGAAGAATTGTAAGCTTGTACAGGTTTTAGAATGAAGGTAGTGAGATTTGAATTTGTGACCGTTTGATTGATAAAACTTTAATATCATATTAAAGAACCAATTTAATCCAATAACTTAAATTTTTAGATGAGATTTCAAAAATAGTTTTATATTACTCTCTCACAATTATCCTTTCTTTAGGTTCACATGAATTAACAGGACCATTGCCATATCAAGTGGACATGAGAAATCTCGTTGAATTAACAGTTTCAGATAACAAATTATCTAGAGAAATCCCAGCCACTATTGGGAACTAGCTCATGTTAGAGTCCCTTAACATGAAGGGTAACTTCTTTGAAGGTATTATTTCATCCTCATTCAAGAATCTAAGAAGTCTTTGAATTATAAAATTCTAGACCTTTCTAGCAATAATTTGTTAGGGTCGATTCCAGAATTTCTTGGTGAGTTACCTCTCCTCGAAAATCTTAACTTATCCTTTAATGAGTTAGAGGGTGAAATGCCAATCAAAGGAGTTTTCAAGAATGCTACTACATTTTCATTTGCAAGAAATCACAAGCTATGTGGAGGATTCAAGGTGATTTAATTACCTGCATGCCCAAAAATAAGACAACAGAAACGTTGTCCAAAGAGAGTAGTAATCCTTATAAGCAGTGTTGCTCTTTTAATTTTGTTCTTGTTGGCAGGAACTTCTACTATTATATGCAGTAAAATAACACCCACAAGGAAATCATTTATGGCTTCACCTTTGGAGAAGAAATTTCAAAAAGTTTCTTATGCAGACCTTGTTCATGCTACTGATGGATTCTCTTCTGCCAACATGATTGGTGATGGAGTTACTGTTTACAAAGGTATTCTCAAATCTTATGACCAAGCTATTGTTGTGAAGGTACTCAAAACTGCAACATCAAGAAGCCAACAAGATTTTTCTGGATGAATGCAAAGCATTAATACACATTAGGCATCAAAATCTTATTAGGATTGCCACTGCTTGCTCTACCATCAATTTCAAAGGCAATGACTTCAAAGCTTTGGTATTTGATTTTATGCCCAAAGAAAGTTTGGAGAGTTGGTTGCATCTGAATCCAATAGAGTTACAAGACTACAAAAGATTAAGTTTGTTGTAAAGGATAAACATATTGATTGATGTGGCATTAACATTGGATTATCTTCATAATCGTTATGAAAAATAAATAGTTCATTGTGATCTAAAACCAAGCAACATCCTTCTTGACAATGACCTTACTGCTCATGTGTATGATTTTGGCCTTGCAAGGATTCTTTCAGCTACCACAGGTGAATCTTTTTTTACAATAACTAGCTCACTTTTCATTAGAGGGGTTATTAGATATGTCGTGCCAAATAAGATATTATGCAACTATTCTTCTCAATTTTTTTAGGGAGTTATGTAATCATCCTAGTCACAAGACATCAAGAGTTTCTCGAGTTTTCTCTAACTTTACTCAGTTTGGTTAAACATAATTATATGTCTCCGTAAATTAAAAAAGATATAGATGTAATGCTATCAACATCGAAAAAGAAAAATACTAGAACTGAGAATTACTAGCCACCTCTTAAAATGCAGAATATGGTTTGGTAGGAGAGGTCTCAATACTTGGTGATGTATACAACTTTGGGATCCTGCTGCTGGAGATATTTACAGGAAAAAAACCTACTGACAGCATGTTCTCGAGTAGTCATAACCCTGCAAAATTTTGTTAAAACAACCCTTCCTGATCAGGTACTGTAGATTGTTAACAATCGTCATCCAAGAGGTAGTTGAGTAAAGTAGAACTAGTCCAACTAGCAGTAGAGCCTATATAGGAGTGATGAGAGGATGTTTGATTACAATCTTTCAACTTAAAGTTCTATGTTTTGCTAATATGCCTAGTCAAAGGATGGTTATAGATGATGTTCTCTCAGAACTAAATAAAATATATGACATTCTCTATAGCCATTAGCGGGGACGAATCCAGGGTCTAGCTATAGCGACCCTGCTTCCACCTAACATTTTCAAAACTTTATTTGTGTCTAGAACTCAACTAATGCCTTTTTGTACACATAAATACATCTGAGTGATAAAAGCTATTGTTTGAGTACATTGAGTAGCAAATATTAAAGAATGAAGGATCCTGGTTTCCTATATTTTTGAAATTAAAGTTAAGGCCGCCATCTTCTCTCCCTTCAGAAAACCCATTTGAACCGTCAGAGAATGCATTGCATATATCAAAAGGATCCACTGGAAAGTGATGAAATTGACAAGATCATGAACAAGTAACTAGCTAGTCAAAAGGATTCAGTTCACTTGCATACATCCCTCTAGTGTTCAATTAATAGAAATATTGAATTTTGGTTATTGTTAGTATAATAAAAGAGAATTAGGAGAAATGCATGAAGTTGATCACAATCTTACCCCCGCCTGAACCAACAAATTCTCCTTGCAAATTAACCTGCCTCACCAAAGCGATCGTATGAAGATCTTTTCTCATCATTTGATAGGACCTATATAAATTCTTTATTATTAAGAGGACTCGTTTAGATTTTTGTACTTTAAATTTATGTGGCCTTTTAAGCGACCTAAAAGCATGGGGTTTTACTCTTTCCTGATTCTAGTGCCACTTTGGTTAGGTTAGAGGTGCCTTGGAAGGGTTAATTAGATTGTTAAAAAAAAAAAAAGAGGAGGTTAATTAAAGGATATGGTTGTAAGTGGGTATTTTTCCTATACAGTTTATTCTATCATATGTATTTCTTTTATGCTATATTAATGGCCTAAACTGTACTTCTCACTATATTTATAGCACTTCCCAAGCCTTTTTCTTTGCTCATGCAATGTTTTAGAGGGTTGCTTAAGGCTTTGAGATGTATCATTCTTGATTTGATTGTAAAGTTTCAAAGGTTGTTGTCTTGTCCATTTACTCACACCAACTAAAACAATCATCTTACTAGCCATTTCGCTCCTTTTAATAATGACTAAACTTGACTTTTATTGTCACTTAGCATGTTTGAATGCCTGCATCAAGGTGATTGGTTTCAAAATCTTCAATATTGGTTTTACATCACCCTTGAGCCTATTAACAAAACTGGATATGTAATATGATTCATGCAGGTCAAGGTTCATTGCAATCATAAGAGGTTTAAGTTCTTTGAACTTTCTTGTATTCCTCCATTCCTCTTTCTTGAATCAACTTATTAAATTCTTCCACCACATCCTCCCTACTTCCAAACCTCATATGTACTCTTTTTATAAACTTATCCCAATTGGCCACCTTTTTATTACTCAAAATGAATCCTTTAAACCAAACTTCTAACCTTCTTTTCAAGTAAAGAAAGCCATCTCAACCCATTATTGTACAAGAACCAACTTAAGTGTAAAATATTTCTTGCACTTTCTTAATCATCTTTTAAGGTTATCACCACAGAAAACTAGCAGATCAATCCTTGGTAGAGGTGGATTATATCTAATCCTGTGGTGATCTTGGTTGCCTATGTGATCTCCACGAGTATGGCTTCTAAACCCAGGTAACATGTCTTCTTGATTGCTGTGAGTGCCCATTTTCTTTTCTACTGGTGGAGTATTCAAGATTCCTTTAGAGTTAGCTCTAATTTCATTCCCTACCATCTGATTAGCTAGAAAAAATTGGAATTGATTTGTTAGTGCTTCGATTTATAGACCGACCTGACTAGTTCTTTTATCTTGCTCTATCCATTGTTGATAAGCTATTGATTCTCGATGTTCTTGATGAATATCCTATAATTGTTTAGCAAGCTTCCTTTAATGTCCTTCCACAATCTACATCTTATTTCTCTCCACTATTTTGAACCAAAAAGAATCGATTAAGGTCTTAGATTGACTTTGATACCAATTGTTGAGATCTCTTTTTAACAACAAAAAAACTTTAACAATGTCATAATGTATAATAGAAAGAAGAATAGAAAGAAGAAGAAAAAGAAGAATAGAAAGAAAAAAAAATACCAAATGAAACTTTTTTTGTTATTACTTAAAGAAGCACTTTCTTCCTTTCACTAGTTACATACATTACTCACTTTATTGAACTAGCTTCTAACTACTCTTCCCATCCTTGTAACTAACTCTACTAATTACCTTAACATAATTGAAAAAAAGTACAAGTTTAATAGACAAAGATAATCCATATTTTACTTATATTGTATAGAAAGTTATTGATAATTATAATCTTAGATTTTTATTAAAGTTAAAGTTTAATAAATAAAGATAATTGTTGATTAGTTGTCACTTACTAATAACGATAAGGATGGATGATGATAGTTAGAGGCAAAATCATAAGTGTTATCTTCATTAGTGATATAATAGCAATAGTAAATCTATTCTTTTGAAAATAATTTCTTAAAATATTAATAAAAAAAAACATATACTGAATTCAAAAAAAAACTTTAATTAAAAAAATGGAACTAATATCACACAACAATCAACAAATTAAAACATAATCTTTAATTTCAACAAGTCATCAATATGAAATATACAAAATTTATGCAGAAAAACTAATTAAAAAACTAATTTATAAAATCTAAACTATATAAAAAAATTATCTCTAAATTTTCAAATCATAATACAAACACGCAGATTATAATACAATATTATCTACACTTGCCTTTTCTTTCTCTTTGAAAATAGAAGCTATACAAGAAAATATATGATTATATTGTATCAAAATTAATTACATTAATTTACAAGTAAAGTAGGAGTGTATAAAAAATATTAAAATATAAATGAATTGTTAAAATAGCATTAATCATTGGAGTACATAAAAAAAACTATATTTATACTATTTAAAATATCATACTATCTATTTAGCTCTTTCATTTAGCATTTGCCGTTGTAGATACTCTAATGCATTGGAGATGCTTACAGGCAAAAGACCAGTTGATCGACAACATGTTCATGGGCAACAATAGCCTCCATAATACTGTTAAAACAGCCCTCCTGATCACGTATCAGAGATTGTTGATCCTCTGCTGACAATCGATATCCAAATGGGAGGTGAGTCAAGCAGAAATGGACTCCTGTTGTTTCTCTCCCATTCAACTTTCTCCATTTTGAGTTGTCTTAAGAGTTTTTACACGCTTAGAGAACTCAGTAATTGAGTTTGTAAGCATACATCAATGGTTTGAAATAAACTTCACCAATCAAGATTTTCAGTGTCATGGCTGTGAATCCTGAATATGAGTACAGCAGCGATGAAATTCATTTTGGAGTTCTTGATACATGCAGCAAAGCATGCTCAGCATGTATTCTAGGAACTGATCTCATTTCTCTTTGAAATTAAGTGTTGAGGAGCAACATGTAAATTTCTCAACACAGAGGATGCATCAAAATACAAGAGTTATGATCATGATCAAGTCAATTGTCTTGGTAGTTCATTTAGAACCAGCAAAACAATTAGATCCTGTGAATTCTTACAGCAACTTAAAATTCATCCTCATCTTCTAAGCGGGTTTACTCGATGAAGCTCATCGATCCATCAGCAGATGTGCAATTGATTTGTAACCCATCTCTCGAGCTTCGATGCCATTCAGATCAACCATGTTAGCACAGCAATAGGAAAGTCACTGATAGTAATTATAATCATGAAACAATAACAGTCAGAACAGATAAACCTTTGAAAATTGTTATCCCCGTTGTAACCATCTTTCGCTTCCACAAGCACAATGATATATCCACATATAAACATATAAAATAAAAGAAAAATTCCAGTCATAGTAATAAGATCCGTCCTCGGTCAATCTTGAAGGTATAGCTCAACTAATCAGGTTCTGGATTTGCTCTCCAGATATCACCAGTTCGAATGTCATAAACCTCAGGGCCACTAAAGACTTACATAATCATTAACTTTGGGGCCTCGGGGGATTAGTCGATGTGCACGTAAGCTGACCCGGACACCCACGATTAAAAAAAAAGATATGTCCTGGGTCGACCTGAACTAAGACCTAGATCACTAATTAATGGGTTGACTAGAATTAACCCAAGTTTAAAATAAAAACAAAAAACTTGAAATGACATTATTTAAAAAATATTTTTTTTACTTCCCCAGACCAAACCAAACCCAACCCCAATCAATTTAATAAACTGGATCAGGTTTTATAATTATATTTCTTGTTATTACATTTCAAATTTCAAAAGAATACTCGGTTAGCAATGGTAAACTACATTTAATTAGTGTGCTAAAATTAGAAATGAAATCAGAACAAATAACATAATTAATATAAATATGTAAAATGATTTTGGTGTAAAAAAGCATTTAACTTAGCTCTAGGTTTTAATCAAAGTTTCCAAATAGTATAAGGAGTCATATAAGTTTAATAATTTGTATCAAATTCGTTATGCATGTAATTCAAAGAAACTAGGTTATACTAGTAGCTGATTAATCATTATAGTCCTCAAGGGGCGTAGCGTGATGGCAAAAGGCTTGAGATCTGCATAGCAGATCTCGAGTCCGAGTCAGGGCGTGCACCTCTTGTAAGAGTCTGGGACAGCCGGGGTTTTAATCGCTCATCTGGGCCCACAAAGTGCGTTTTCTAGGGGATGGGGTTTCCTCGAATAAAAAACTATACTATTTATTTCTTAATGTTTTGATAATTGCATTAAATATGTTTTTAATATATGGGTGAGATTGGCATTGAAAGATTTTTAAAGAAATTTTTGAAAAATTATTCATTATTGTAATAACATAATGAATATTTTGGATGATGATAGGATGATTGTTGATAGGTGATTGGTGTAGATGCATGGTTGATATTAATAAAAAAAATTAATTTTTGGTTAACAATGTTAATTATTGCTCAAAGGTTGTGAAGAATATAAAAATAATAAATGTACTATTATTGATTATTATAATAGATGTGATTAATAGGTAATAAAATTATTTAATGCGTTGTTTTATTTAAAATATCAATAAAAACCATTTATTTATATCAATTGATTTTACTTATTGTAAATATACTGGTATTTAGCATTGTTATAGGGTGTGATTAATAAATATTTAATATTGATATAACTATTTATTAATTATAACTAACTCACTAATACAATCAAAACTCCTTTTTTATATAAAATATATATTAAACAAGCTTTTGATTTTTTAATTAATATATAAAATTAGCTTTATGATATAGAAATTCTATTTTTACTCTCCAATATAATTCTGCTTTTATATATATATAAGGGATGAAAGCCTAAATTTTTTGTGGCTTTTTTCTTGGAGATGCCCTTAGGATGTATTTTAACTATTGAATTTTGTTTTGGTGTACTTGTTTAGATTTGAAATTAAGTAACAAAATCATTAACAAAATTCTAAAATGTATGGGTTTTTCAGTATACATGCATGCACTGTGTATTTAATATACATGTGTGAACCAGGACACAATTCATTATGGACTTACACAATAATCTTGCTATATATTCTGTGGACTGCACTATTTGGGTTTGGGGGTTGGGGAGGTGTAATGACAGGGTTGCCCTTACCATAGAGAGTTGCAAAGACTGCAGGGGGTGGGGTTTTTTTTGGGTGAGGAGAAAATGGCTAGTTGAGATTTTGGTGGGGCCGCTCTTTTAGCTTTAACATATGTAAAAAAATATTTTAAGCCTCAGGGGGTCGTTCCTCTGCTGTGTTTTTGGTCAAGAATTGCGGCTGCGAGCGTTGCCTTTGCTGCAAACAGTTGTTGGGTCTTGCATGACAGCTAGACCCAACGTTGTGGGGTGTAGCTGCCAAGTTGTTGGGTCTTGCATGGCAGTTGTACCCAATGTTGTGGGGTCTGGCTGCCAAGCTAGGCCCAAAAGACTTCCAATAAGTATTATTATTTGTTTTATAAATATTATTGGAAAGTAGTATGATTTGTGTTATGAATATTATTATTTTTACTATAATCAAAAGTATTAATATTAAAAATATTATCTTTTGTGTTATAAATATTATTATTGTTAGAATAATTAATATTATGAATAAAATAATTACTAAATTAGAAAAACAAATATTATTAATATTGAAAAACAATCATAGATTTGATTTAAAAGGTAAAATTAAAACTTATCATCATCATCATCATCATTAATTTTTTAAAAACTTTTATTACTATCGAAGAAAAACTACATGGAGACACGTGGCGCTTGAGCCAATGCCTGTGTGCTTGTCAGACCCTAGCACACACAAGGTGCCTGGGCTGCCTACCTGCGGGCTGGGCACCCCGGCGCACACGCACTCTTGGGCTGCGCTGGGAGTGAGTCATGCCCGCGCCCCACTAGAAAATATTATTATTAATACTAAAAACATATTATTATTTATATTATAAATTTTTATGATATTTTTAATAAATATAAAAAGTGAGCCCGCAGTATAGTATCCTGCCTCAATGTTAGGCACGCCTTTGTGCACACGTGGTGCTTGGGCTGCCTACTTGTGGGCTGGGCAAACCCCAGCGCACACGTGCCACTTGGGTTGCCGCGTGCTGGCCGAACCTCAGATGCGCACACGTGGCGCTTGAACTGTGCCAAGACCCAACTATACTTGAGTCCCGCATGCTGTAGAACCCCACATAGCCTTGGATCATTGGCTATACAGGACCCAAAATAGATTTGGGTTCTTCCTTTGCAGGACCCAAATAGCCTTAAATCATGCTAGCGTCATCTTTGACAAACAAATTTGACAAACTAATAAATTTAATATTCATATCTTCTCCTTGGGTCTGACCCAAAAATACTATACGACCCTTTTGAATCAGGACCTAACAGTAGTGGGCCCTGTTGCAACCTCACCATTACCGAAAGCCGAATTGGGCCCTGCTGCTACCAAGATCCAACAGCTTTGGCCCTGCCCTGCACCGTGGCCCAACACCAATTAGACCCTTCTGTCACCAGGACCCAACATCTTTGGACCCTTTGTCACCACGACCCAACAGCTTGGGCCATGCTGAAAGTAGAATCCAACACTTTAGGTGTTGCTAGGAGACTAGACCAAAGAGCGTTAACCCTTTTTTTTTTTTTTGCAGGCTCTGTTTGATTCAAGATCAGGGCCAAAGGAAACTAGTCAACCAGTCGGGTTAACCCGATAAAAAAATCAATACAATTGTTTTTGTTCTTCTTGCAAATTTGTTTTTCCTCCTATGTAAGCATCTTTATTTGTTTATTTTTTTAGTTGATTACTAACTTATTTCAAAGTCCATTATATAAATATTAAAATAATATGGATACTTTAACTTAGAAGAATAAGATAATATTTTTTTTAATATGAGATAAAAAAACTTTTTCAAGTAATCCTTTAAAAATAATTTCTTACAACATGTATAATTTATATCACATTGATTGTTTGATAATTTTTTATATTGAAACCTCACTTTTCTCGGAACAAAACACTGATGCCCTCGGAACTGCAGCCACGCGGTGGGCATTCAAGTTGGGCACTATTATTATTGTTAATAAATTTGTTAAGAAAAATTATTCCTATAAAAACTTGACTACACAAAGTTTAATAATATTATTACTATGCATCAAATTTTGTACAGAGGGATGAATAATAATAAGTTGAAGGCTGGATTTGGAGAACTGATGATGACTTTTTCTTCGTTATAAATATACAAAGATTAAAATAATATTCTCGCCAATGTATGGTTTAAAAAAATTATTTCTCTTGACACTTTGACTAGATAAATTTGATATTATTATTAATATGATAAATATTATTATTTGTATTCTAAATATTATTATTTTTATTGTAAATAATGTTTTTAAAAACAATTATTATTGTATCAACTTTGGTCAAATAAGTTCATATTATTATTAATGTGGTAAATATTATTATTTTAATTCGAATTGAATGTAAAAAAAAAATATTATTTGTATTAATATTAAAAATAGAAGGAAATTGTTAAAAACAAAATTATTTGTATTAATATTAAATATTATTATTGTTAAAAAAAATATTTGAAAAAAATGTTACTGCAGGCCTCAAGCGCTTGGCTGGACGCACACCCCCTGGGGCTGCGGACACCTAACGCTTAGGCTGATAGGCATGGGAGTTGGGCAAGCAACGCACGCCTACCCGCCCTCTAGGCTGCTGCCACCTGACGTCAGTGCTGGCCGAGGACCTAGCATACTGACACAAAAGGAAATCAATTGTTTTTTTTCTTTACAATCTTCCTATGCCTATGTTCCTGGGTTGGATTGCTTATTCTGTAACTATTTGGTCCTGCACAAGCAGGACCCAACACCCTCCAAAGGTGCTGGGTTTGGCTGCGCAGCCATACCCAAGGATATTGAGTATGGCTGTGTAGCTAGACCCAACAGGCATACACCCTAGGTGACATTCACTGTTGGGTCTGGTTGACAGCAGGACCCAATAATTTTGGATCTGGTTGATGCAGCAGGACCCAATAGCTTTGGGTCCAGCCTCCCCACAATTGGGTCTAGTTTTGGTATCCGAACCCAACATTGTTGGGTTTGGTTCCTCTGGACCCACCTCGTGCTTGGGCCTTACGCAAGACCCAAAAGACCTCTGGGTCCTGCCGGGTCCAAGACCCACAATTAATTTGCATCCTGAGACCAATTGCCACATACACTTTTTATACGTGTCATTTTTTCTTTTTATTTAACAAAAACTTTTTTGTTCACCTACTGCGAAGCACGGACCAATATGCTTGTTTGATAATACATGATGAGAGAGGTTGTATTTAAGTAAATTTATTAATGTGTTATTTGAATTAAAATGACCCAAGCATATAAATCTATTATAATTTTTTTAAGAGCTGAATTAATATATAAAAAATTAACACTAACATTTGAAATTTAGATATCACATTAATGTAATAGAATTTTGTATGATAATATGCTCGTATTAATATTCTTAATCATGCATATATTTATGATAAAATATAAATGCAAGTTTGCTTTTAATAAAAATTATAGTATTGGTATAAGGTTGAGAATATTGTAATAAATATCAATGCAAATATGCATATTTTTTATTTTTATTTTAAAATGAATAGCATTCTATTTTTCTTTTCAAAAAGTATCCCTATCCATATATACTTTTTAAAATGGAACATGATATGCTTTAAAGTAAAGTCACTTTCTTTTTCAAAAGTTAATCAATCGAGTTTAAATTACTTACAAAAAAACTTATTTTAAATTGCTTTTCTTAAAGTAAAGCAATAAAAGCATGAAAAGTGAAGGACGAAACAGGCTCAAAATTGTTCTTATTATGATACTACAATAAAGAAGAACATGATGTTATATATGTTTAAAAATTTAATATTCAATAATTCAATTAAAGTTACCTCAATTTGATTTTTTTCATTGCAAACTCGAATTGATTTCAACCAATTTATACAACATATGTATATGAATTTTAAAATATGAAAGCATAAATCTTCAAAACATTTGATTTGATAAAAATTCTTCTACTATTTTAATGAAAGAAATACAAAAATAATATGTATATATTTAGAAGGAAATAAAAGATAAATTGAAAAATATACAAAATATTAATTGTTTTTTTAAGGAAAGATGTGTTTTTATTATTTTAGATGACTTTTATTGTTTTTCTATCAAACGATGATAACAAATGAAAATATATTTAATCACCAAAAGCTCGAGTACAAATAATGATTATTTACAATAATTAAGATTATTATTTTCTAAGAAACATGGCTTATCAAGAAAAATATTAATCTCTTATTATTTTATAAATTATTATTTTCATTTTAAGGAATTTATTTTTAAAAAACAGAAAGAGCATTGCAATGTGATTTTTTTTATTTTTTTAAATAAATAATATAATTATATTGGTAAGATTGTCTATAAATTTTATTTTAAAAAAACTAAATTAATAATATAAGTTTCTTCTTTAGTTCATAAATTATTTTTCAATTACTAAAATGATGAATGCACGTGATGCATGTGCCATAATAAAAACACCAACATATTAAAACTTCTCATTGACTATTATATCCTTTATATAATATTAACAAATTGTATCCTTTGATTGTTTTTGTTAAGATAAATAGAATTTAAATATGAAAATAAATTGGGCCTTAGTATTTTTTTTTATTAAGATAATTTTCATCATTTTCTTATGACAAAAGATTCATAAAATTTACGACAAATTTTCTGAATACTGAAAAAATTATTTAATAAAAAAATCATAAATGTTTTATTTATTCCTATATTGTTAATTTTCCTATATTGTTAATTATACAACTCATAAAATTCTTTTTTATGTCTTTCATATGACTATGCTGATGTGCTTTTTGATTGGCTGGGAGATTATACAGGATATGTTTGTTTTTATGAAATTTTTGATATTTTTTACTTTAAATTATTTTTTTTAAAATTAACCTATATATTTGTGTATGTGTGGACATCTTCGAGAGCAACTTGCAGTTCCATCACTATCAGCTTGCCTGGTGCTCTTTAAATCATATTGTTAGTTTCAATCTAACAATAACAACTCCATCAATATAGTCCACCGGAAGGGGGGGAAAATCTACCACAGGTCTCTGTCAATCTGATCAAGCCATCCAGCCTTAATTACCATTAAGCCAATCCTTTAAGCCTTTCCAGCCTTCTGGGACTGTCAGATGGTTCTTTAGAAATGGAACCCGGAAGGAAGATGCAAAACCTCTTTGAAACAGCAACCAAGACTTCCAAGGATATGGCATGGATCATAACTTTCCAGCGCATGGTGTCAAGATCCCAGTTGTGATCAATTCTAGGCAAGTTATTTTGTTCCACTGTCGTTTTAGACTGGTGTTTATAGCCCTTATCAATATTTGATGATCATCAGTTGATCCTCGGCAAAGACAGAGGAAGAGCAACAAAATATACTGCAACAGCATGTATAATTCAAAACGAAGTCCTGTAGTGTTCTCTTGTATAATTGGTAGCTCTTATCAAACTACAGTGTTCCCTGAAAATTTGCATAGACAGCAAACAATGATCAATTGATCATGCAGAGCAAGTGACTGTTTTTTTCCTTCTTTTTTTGTCTTGATAATGTTGATATTATTTTGTGTGTATAATCGAGTAACGACTTGGTTTGCTAGGGTTTCGGTTGTTTGCTGTTTACGAGGTATTTTGTATTACTGGATCAATGGCGGGTCCGCCAAAGCAGCATTGTTATAAACAAATCAAGCAAAATCAATCTACAAATTTCATCATCAACTGCCTGCATTATTCTTTATGCATAAACTGAAACAGACCAAGTCACCAAGCACTCCATCACCATGGCCAGCATTGGCCTGCAGAAACAAGCATTTGGCGTTTAAAGAATTCACAGGCTCGCAAGAATCAAGCCTGACACCTATTCTAGGCAGTAAAGAATCATGTTTATTGACTTAAAAGAATCAATGAATCAAAATTTGTACATCAACTAGAATGAAAAAGGAGCAACATTTGTACTTCATCTAGAAGACGCTCTGAAACCTATTCTAGGTTGAAACTTGTTCCTGGTTTCCTAACTCTCTGCTTGGGGATTTAGTCTTCGTCGCCTAACCAATTCTTCTAAAGCATCTCGCATCCACCAATTATGGCATACTTCTCTAGCTTCATTAATAGAAACCTGAAAAAAACAGCAAAGACATTGCAAAATCAGATCCCATTCTCTTCAACAGCTGCATTAACACCATCAAGGGATAAAAGTAACACATACCCATCTTCTTTTTCGGGTTTTGCTCTCGGGCCAACTATCTAATTCTTCTTGAACAAGTAAAGGAAACATGTAGCTCTCATGCATTGTGCTACTCCTTTTGCTCTTATACTGCCACGGGCCTAGTTTACCCTGTAAAGTCAACAGCAAATAACTTGATTAGTTTTCAGAAAAGAAGCATTGCAGAAACATCGAGAAGCTCTGATGCGATAATGGATTTGCAAATACTAACCCCAACAACACCAATCACTCCTGCTTCCTCTTCTGTCTCTCGCATCGCAGCCTCTTCCATAGACTCATCATTTTCCCATCCTCCCTGTTCATTACAACACGGAGACCATTAACTAAAAAGAAAAGGAAACGACTAAATACAAGCATCTTAAAAACCAAATGATGATAGAGAGTCTCTTGCTGCAAGTAATATAATATAATTACCTTTGGGAACAACATTCCTTGACCATTCTGTGCACTAATGACAAGAACTTCTAATTCTTCAACCGAAGTTGGTTCTTGGCTTTTCTTGTATCTATATGGAATGCACCTGCATAAATTTCAAAACAAATTAACGAACAAAGATCAGATGACAACTTTGACAGTTTACTAATACAAATTATATTCCATTAATTAATTATTAATTACCATTGAAAACCCCTAAAAGAGAAATTATTTCACTTTTTATCAATAAAAATAAATTTAAGCCTAGATTGACATCCTAAAACATCAAAACCATGAAAGATACAAAATTAAACGCAATAGATCAAAACTATAATTAAATAAACCAAACAAAAATCAAATTCAACAAGTTTAACAATGACCCCCATAACAAAAAAAACTCGATTGGCAGTATCATACAAACATAATGAATTAACAAATAACCCAGAAACGGAAAATATTAAAAAGAAAAGGAGAGAACAAAAAAGAGAAGGAAACTCACCCTACAACAAGGCGACAGCCTTTCTCATACCGCTGTAGATTTCTTCCAGTACGAGAAACCAGAGAAACCATAGTCTCAATTTGCACAGGCAAAGATTTTGATGGGATTTTTATAAGGAAAGGGAAAAGAAAGTTGAGGAAATTTGTCAAGTTCGTGAGGTAGAAAGATAGGTTCCTCATGTTTCTCTTACACAAGAGATTCAATACAAGAATTCTGGCGAGGGTTTGTTCTGTTTGCAGTTCCCTTAAATTATATACACCAAATTTGGTTCTTTCTTCTTTCTTTTTTCGAAAACTAAAAATTGGGATTTTTACTTCTCTCGAAAGGGTTTTGCTAAAATTAGAGAAGGACTTACTGTTGTAGGAAACAGAGAGCATTAACAAAATTGCAAACAAACAGTTCAGACAACAGTGCAAAACAGAGAGTCTGTGTGGATGAGAAACTAGAAGGTTGTTCGATGCTATAAATAGAGAGGTGTAAGTAAGGAGACAGAGAGGAAACTGCTCTGGATTTATCTTATCAAGTGGGGCAGACGCGCCCGTTAAAATGTTGAGAAGTGCATACAAAATTTACAGTAATAAAAAGTTTTGATGAAATAGTAATTTTTTATTTAATATAATCATGATACTCAGTTAAATATTATATTTCTTAACTACTATACTAATTAAATTCAAGATTAATTGATGGATTGTTTCATAATAATTAGTTAAATTAGTTAATCGATTCATAAAAAATTCATAAAACTGATAAAATCAGGATTTCGGGACAAGATTTTTGAAATTTAAAGATTCGATAGTTGAAGCAGTGATTCCATAACTAATTTAAGAAAAATAACCGCCGAAACTTTTGTAAAAATTTAAATGTGATCCAATAGTTGAATAAAAAATTATAGCTCTTTTGAGTCATCATTATCGTCCAGCGCGACCAAACCTCCTCTTAAATCTAAACCTGTTTCACTAGTTCATAAATACATCTGTTAGATCATCCATGTAATCTATTTAGAGCAAATCATTATCTAGTTATAGCAAACTCAATTCTAACGATTTAGAATCACTTGTTATTGCAAGTTTATTTATATCATTGACACTGGAAAACATAGACAACTATTGTGCGAACAATAATTTTTTTTTGAGATTTTAATTGGAGTCTATTTTCGAGTCTACAAGTTGAACAAAAATATATATTTTACTTATAAAAGTTTATAAAATTATGGTTTGTGTGAAACAGTTAACTAGTTTATACAACTGGATCAACATGTCAACTGGTCGAGCCAGATGATTGGCAATAAAGCTACATGTTAAGTTGTGGTACTTCTGATACGCGACATGTTTAAATATCACTATTCTTTAAGTGTGACAAGGTTGAGCTAGAGAATTGACAATAAGGTTACATGTTAAGTTGTCGGGCTTCTAATACATGATATGTTTAAATGTTGCTATTCTAAAATGTGACATTGTCGCACTTAAAAATAATAATATTTAGTAAATGTCACATTTTAGAAGTGCAACAAGGTAAAAATATGCTATTTCATCAAATCTTTTTTTTTTTTCAAATGATGTTATTCTACCAAAATTTTTAACAAATTGTGCTAATTTAAAAAAAAGTCCTTAAAATGTTAAGGTTAAGTTGTTTTGAAATTGAAATATTAAAAAAAAAAACACTGGTTTTTAGTTACCACAACTAACAATTAACAAGATAAACTAGAAAATTTAGAAGAAATTGCCTTCAACTCCTTTAACAACAATTTTACTGGAAAATAAATAATAATAGAAAAATATGATTAGATATTCTTGATGTAATTATTCTTTCAAATAAAAATAAATGAAATTCATTAATAACTATCACATTCATTCTATTTTTGTGCAAGCGAGCCACTGATATATCAAGAATATATAATATTTCTCTTAAATAGTTAGATAAGAATGCCATCCCATCATTACAACTCATATCATATTCAACTTTATTTCTTAAAATTTTATATTGCAGTAATAAAAATAGAATGTGATATTTCTTTATTATATTGTTTTTATATTCAATAATATATGAACTTATATACTTTATTAAAAAAATTATTCTTTTATATTTTTCTTCAATTTTTTATAAAATACAGTATTTTTTTAATTGTCCTCTTATTCATATTTAGTATAATTTTAAATCTAATTTTTCAATATGTTATGAAAATTATAATTTATTATGTATCCATAACATAACTAGATGGGTTTTGATTTTTGTCTCTAAAGAGAGACTATGGAGACTATTTCAAGAACATATGTATTTTATATATTTGTAGATGTTTTTACTTTTATTTTTTTGTTTATATATTTTTATTTTTATTTTAAAATACTAATCAAACACAACTTTATTATGAACAAAAAAAAATTATTTCTAGAAATGGCAATTTCAATACCTTATACATTTGTTTCTTAATAAATATTTACCAATATTTTTGTTTCTCAAGAAAAAAAAAAATAGTTGACATTAACGTGTAAAAAAAGGGGGGGGACCACGCGCTGAATTCGCGTCGGTTAATACTATCTTATTTAATACGATATTTCGCTTCCCAATTCGTACAAAAATTAAATAATTGCGTGGACTTCTCTAGGAGCGTGTACGCTCTAATTTATTCAAAGATTTAATCATAACATTTCCAGTCACTAAGTTAACTGAAATTAATTAACTAGTCCTCATGATTTCAAGACTTCCTATTTAACTCCTATACTTCTTAAATCTATTAAAACTTAACCCTTTCATTAATTTTATTCATGTTTTTTAAATCGGATTTGTAGTAAAATTGGATAAGACATCGGCTTAATAAAACCTAGTTAATATGATTAGGTGAAAGCTAAGAAAAGAAATAATGAAATGTTATTTTAATACAAGCAGTTAATCCAATGACCTGCAAATCAACCCGATAACCTAATGATCCAAGTCTTTTTTTTTATTAGTCCTATGGTCGATTTGATACTATGATTTCATGTTCTTTTCTGTTTTTTTTTTTTTTTTTTAGAAAAGAAAAAATAAAGAGAAGTGATTTTGATTTAGAAAGAATGTGCCTTTGAATCACTTCAAGGACTAATTGATTAGTTTGGAGAAACTGAGGGACTGAGTTAGAATTAACCAAATCCATGCTTGGAATTGCACTCGGTTTGAAATATTGCGGTCCAGAGTCCAGACCCGATCAACACGGTTTTAACAGTCTTGTGACTCTTGTCTTTATTTTATTTTTTTGGTAAGTGTAATAATAAATAATAAATAGGAGGGATTTTTCCGCGTTACTTCGAAGTGTAACCAACACAGTGTTTACTTTTTCTTTAATTATAGAGTAATTATTATTAATTTATTACCCCAGTGGAATCCCATGAATGATGGAAAAGCACTGGTGATTTTGTCGTTCTTGCTGTCATGGGGAAAGTAATCTAGGTTTTATTTCAGGCTATTACTATTCATTGTACCTACTCTACATTAAAAGTAAAATTTTAAATTAATTTATTATATAAGTGAAAAGGGCTTCAATGTAATAGAAATGTTTTGTGGTATTGTTTTTTTTTTAACTAAAGAATGAAAAAAAATAATGTATGTATTTGATAAAATAAATTGATAAATTATAAAAAAATATTGTTAATGTTAATTAAAGACTAAGATATGGAGTTGATATTCCTTAGTAAAGTAAAAAAAACCTTATATGCAAATATTTTACATCGATTGATCTTTTTATTTTAATTTTTCTTTTATCTTAAATGTTAAATTTGATAGTTGAATACATACGATATTTTGCTGTTATAAATGTGTCATATAAATATAACTAATCAATCTAGAATTTAATAAGAAATTTAAAAATAAATTATAATAATCTCTTTAAGGTATTATAAAATTATAAAAAATAAAAATATTAAATACCATCTATAAAAAAAATTACCAAAAATTATAAAAAAAACATGAGAGAGAGGATATATACCGAAGGTAGGTCACGAGGTAACAACATAAGTCACAATATAATACCACATACAACAATCATAAAAAATAAACTTTTCTACATTCTTGTTTTAGCTATTATACTTTCCATCTCTCCTATAATTTACTAATTTAAACATCAGATGTCTTTTATTCTAATAAGTGACTTGTTTTTATAAGAAAACATGAAACAGTCAAGCCCATACATTTTAGCTTAAAACACAGTTATGGAAAGTTCCTATTTAATCTGAAGTTTTTAAGACTTCATCAATGGTGTCATACGTGAGAAGTTAAAAAAAACTAGTTCATTCCAATTTCACTTCTGGAAAAGCTAACGTTTGAGCTGTCTGCCAATATTTTTAAAGCACGTGACTCGAGATTTTTTAAAGTTAACATTTAATCCTGACACATTGTAAAAGTTAGTGAGAACACTAATGAGGACACACATTTAAGCCTTGCTAGCTTTTATAAATAACATAACATCATCTGCAAAGAAATGGTGTGAGATGTCCGGACCCCT
>Ga0307515_10006045_pt1 | contig 24335 bp, 3 predicted proteins | sample 17_EM_MG_FD_194513 | JGI IMG/M metagenome (GOLD analysis project Ga0307515, IMG submission 194513) | Populus trichocarpa ectomycorrhiza microbial communities from riparian zone in the Pacific Northwest, United States - 17_EM | ecosystem: Host-associated > Plants > Roots > Unclassified | place... | reverse complement strand
AATGCTAAGTATATTAGAACAAGTTCCTCTCTAGTTTTAACTTTAAAATTATATATAGACTAGGAGTATAAGGTACTAAACTTAATAGCTTAATACGCCGCTTATAAGACCTTCCTTAATCTAAAGATAACCCTTATAATTAGTTCCAATAATAGATAATCCTAAAAGTACGAAATTTGGCCCTAGGTATACTACCTATAATAAAGCTAACTATACCTTAACTTTATGCTATAGAACTAGAGTTACCTCCTAAAATTAATAAGCTTATTACTATAGTATATAATACCTCTATTAACCTATTACTATATTAACTTATTACCATAAAGACCGCTAGCGCCTATACGCTACCTACTAACCTCTAAAGCTTAGGCTAGATTAATATAGCAGCCTTAAAAGTAAAAGAAAACAGGCTCTACTATAAAGGCCGCCTATTTATCCCTAACTTAGAAAATCTACAACAGTAGCTAATTTAAATGGCCTATAACCTCTAATTAAGCGGCTACCTAGGCAGAGGAGGAACCTATAAGCTTTTTAGCCGATACTACTTCTAGCTAAAAATAATAGACTTAGTTAAACGCTTTATAGGCGCCTATTATAGTTATAAGCACGCTAAGGCCTTTAATATAAAGTACTAAGGACTACTATACCCTCTACTAGTACCTATATAATAATAGGCAAATATCGCTATAGATTTCGTTATTAACCTACTACCTTATAAATAACACGGCCGTACCTATAAGAATATTCTTATAATAATATACCAACTTATAAAAGAGCGCCACTATATCCTAACTAAAGGTGTAGCTATTAGTAATATTACTAATACCTTCCTTTATAAAGTTTACTAACTATATAGGTTACCTAACTTAATTACGTCTAACTAAGGTATATAATTTAACTCCAATATATAGAGATGAATCTGTTAACGCCTTAATATTTCCGTTAAGATAACTATATCCTTTTATTATAAAACTACTAGGTAACCGGAAAACGCTAATACTAGTATAAAAGCGTATCTATAATAGGTAATTGCCTATAGTTAAGATAATTAAATAAATAACCTCCTACTAGGTAAATTCGTAGTAAATAACTACATCTTAACTACTATAGGACTTACCCCATTCTTTATAAATAAGGGTTATTACCCCTAATCCAGTATAGAGCTACTAGAACCCATTAATAAGAAACTACTATATAAAAAACGCCTTAAGATGCTACTTGCCGACTAGCATATAAACTATATAAAAAATCTATTTAACTACTATAAGGGAGAAATGGCCTAAGCTTAAGTAAAGTAGGCCTACTTTGCTAACCGTTATAGAACGCCACTACTAAAGATGCGTGTTGGTAACTAGGTATAGCTAAATATATATAATATCTCTACACAGAGGCCTATAAAGTCACTTAATTATAAAAACCTTAGCCCTTATCTAATTAAATAAGTTATTAATAGGGGAGCCGTATATAAGCTAGAACTTCCGCCTACCCTAGCTACCTGTGGGATATGGCCTATATTTTACCTATAGCTACTATACCTTTATTAGCCTAACACCTTACTAGGGTAGATATAGCCTAAACCCCTACTAGTTCTAATCTAAGATAAGAACAAAGATAAGAACTATAAGGAGTGGACTATTAAACGAATTATTAACTCTAAATACTTTAGTAAAGGTAGAGGACGATAGCTCTACTATAGAGCTATATATATAGGATTCGATATAGATTAGCCAGAATGGCAACTATAGGAAGACTTTAAAAATGTAAAGGATCTAATTAGCGACTTTTACTACGCGAACCTATAGAAACTAGGCTTAAGTAGAGATTTTATACCTAATCCTCTATAGGAGCCCTTATAGAGTTAAACCGTTATATATTACCACGTAAGGGTAAATTACTATTAGATTGCCGTTAGATTGCGGTAAAGTGCGATTATATAACTAGAATATTATTAAGATGTCTAGGAACTTTAACTAGCGGTTAAAGTTATCTAATTAGTCGGATTTTTAAATGCCAAGCCTTATTATATAACGTTATTTTAAGCCTTTAGTAATACCCCCCTTTCTTCTTTTTTATACCTTAAGTGTCCCTTTTATATATATATAGTAACTATAGTATTGCCGGAGCTCCGCCTCTATAGGAGAGGGGGTAATATTATAAAACCCTACTGTAGGGGCTTCTATAGGAGAGCCCCGTGCTCTTATATATACCTTACGTACAGCTTATATCAGCTACGCGTAGGTATATCACCTTCTTACGCTCTTAACCCTTACAATTAATTGCGTAACGTCTTGTAGACTCCTTAAATACATACGCTCTATAGCCACTGCCCCCATTCTATAACAGTTTTCCTACTATTTTCTTATTCCCTAGTAGTTATAGTAACTTAGTGTTTTACTAAGGAACTATAAGCTCCTAGTTTAGGGGTTTATAAACCACTAGGACATAGCTACTAGTATATATTAAGCTGCCTAGAAAGGATTTATATATATAGAACTATAGCGCTATAGCCAAAGGCTGTATATATAGTATTGTACGTAGTATAATATAAAGGATATAAAAAAAAAATAATAAAAAAAAAGAGCTAAATTTAGCTAAAGAGCTAAAACGGGGCACCTTAGTTGCAATTACCTTATTAACTCTAGGAAGGTCCTTTTCAGAAGAATTAAGGTTAATTTTAACCCGCTTACGTTTAGGTGTAGCCTTATAGCGCCATTTGCTGCTAAATAAAGATGGATAGAGTATAGGAGCAGTAAATAAGGCACTAAAGGCAACAGAGTTAAAAGATGCCTTAGTAACGCCGTATTTAGCTAAAGCGGCCCTAATAGAGCGATTATAACGCAGAAGTTCCTTACTAGACCTATTAAAGTAATAAGTGCCTATATAGGCCGTGAGATTATTATTTTTAAAAATATAGTAGCTATTAGGGTTAATAGAAAACTAAAAGGACTAAAAGAAATCACTTATATATAAAGCGCCTTTATTAAAACTATATAAGCACCGCCTACGTTACCTTAAAGAGTCTTAATTTAGTCCGCATTTCCTTAATTAATAGCTAAGATTAGGTCCTAAGCGAGCTTCTAAAATTTAACAAATTGGTTAAATAAGTATTTAGGGATTTATAGGACCAGTTAGTCTAATAAGCGCGACACTTAACTAAAAAGGTATAATCTAGATTTAATAGGAACTAACCTAGCTATACTAAAGCAAACTGTTTCTAAAGTATCTATAATAGCGAAAATTGGAAACAAACTGGGCCGTATTAAGGCTGGTTATAGTAAAGACAAAACAGACTATATTAGACCGTTGGACCTCTTTATTCTAAAACCGTTTAAGCCACTTTAGGAACTTAGAGAAACAATTATAGCAAATATTAGTCGTTAGGGTCTATTTTAATTTATTATTATAAATTTAGGCATAACTCTCTTCTATTACTACTATATTGGGCTAAAGGATAATAGACTTAGGTAAGTAGGTCTTAGATAAAGAAGAGAAAAAAACCAAAAAAAAAGCAGACTATTACTAATTAAAGTTAGTTAGAATATTTGGGACTATAAGGGTTAGAATTATTAGTAAAATTATTAATAAGAACTACAAGAGCTTATAAAGAGCTAGAGAGAAGTAAATTAGACTAAAAAGTAGGATAAAGCCTAAGAGCGAGTTACTAAGATTAATAAGGGAGTAATTAAAGAGTTTAAAAATTTTATATTTTAGAACTATTATATAGAATAGTACCAAGCTACTAGTCCCTAGTCTTTTGGTTAAGAAAGCTTAATTTCTAAAGAGCTATATTAAAGATTTTGGGGTCGAAATCCGTAAAAAGGGGGGCTTTATTATAAATAGTAATAATCTTATAATAATCGGAGCAGAGGAGGACTTACCGCCTTATACGGAGCCTAAGTAGACCTAAGTTAGGATAATAAGGTATATTTAGTCTAAGCTATAAATAGAATTAAACTAATTAGGGGCTTTGCCTTAATCTAGTAAAGTCCTAACTAGACGGCGTTAGATAAAACTATAAGTAGCTACTCTAGTAGGGGGATAGCTGTTTATAATGTGTTAAATATAGATAGTATCCTCCATTAACTAATTGTATTAAGTTAAGCCTTTTTTTACTATATTAACCTTAGGAACTCCTAGTTCCCTTATATCTTATTATTTATATTACGGTATTAGATATATAGTTGCTTATACAATTTAATAAATTATAATACGTTTTATCCTATAAAGTAAGAAATCTCTAGAGTCCTTAGAGCTAGTATAGGCTAGGCTATAATATATACCTTATCTTATTTTATTAGTAGTTTATTATAAAGTAATAAACTTATAGTTTTTTTTTAGGTAAGTAAGTTAACCTTCTAGTTCTTATCCTCTTTTTACTAAAGATTATTAGTTTTAGATATTATAGGAGTTAGATCTAGTACCATATCTTTAGGTTAGAAAAACTTTATAGGTTAATAGGCTACCTACTTTCTTTTCCGCTATTATTATAGAATAGGCCTAGTATCTCTAGTATTCCCTTTATTGGTCCTATTACTATTACTTTTATAAATTTAAGAAAGGCTTATATAAATATAAGAAGAATTATATAGACCGTTATAAATATAGTAAATAAAAAATTAAAGACTTCTTTTTACTAGTTCTAATATATTATAACTCTCTTTTATCCTTCGTCCTGCTATATCCTATACTTATATTTCTACTCCTAGTTATTTATTCTGTTGTTACGGAACCCCACCGTAGGGGCCTCTATAGGAGAGCCCCGTGCTCTTATATATACCTCGCGTACAGCTTATATTAGCTACGCGTAGGTATATTACCTCCTTACGCCCTTAACCCTTACAATTGATCGCGTAACGTTTTATAGACTCCTTAAATATATACGCTCTATAGCTACTACCCTCGTTTTATAACATTACGTTGCGCCTTTTTACTACTAACGCTTAGCCTATAACTAATTTTACGTTTTTATAATATTATAGGCGCTACTAGAAGCAGCGTGTCTATAAATTACCTCACTTTATACTTCTAAGGAACCTATAATAGTAAGATAATATTCCTTACTAGCTATTATATTAAACTTAAAGAATAATCTAATACCTATACTTAACCTATTGTGGGAGGGTACGACCTCTCTAAGATAGGAAAGTGACAGTGCTATCTGTCTGTCTGTTAGTCGGTTAGTCGGTTAGTTAGTTAGTTATAATTAGTTAGTAAAACAGGCAGTAAGAAAGAAAGAAAAGAGTATATTGTGTATCTATAGTGCCTGTCCGAGTTATTAAAGACTCTAAGGGCTTTAGACCAATCTATATAACTTATATAAGGCCTAGGCTCTCCCAAAGCTATACCCAATCTAAATATTAAATCTAGGGGCCAAATTATACCACTATATACCTCCCCTACCTAAGTCGTTGTCCCCTAACGACTTCCGAAACTCTAAAACTCCTTATCTTTAAAACGAAGGCGCGGCCGGTAATTATATGCGTTCCTTACCCTTACCACAAACCTAAGATAGCAAATAAGGAGACTTTGTTCTGGTTAAATAAGACCGTTTTTATTTACTTAGCTAAGTAGCAAGAAAGACTTTAGACTGGCGGCTCTTAGATAATATAGCTCTTTCGCGCCCTTCTATTTACTTAGTTCTGTCCTATAATTCTTTAGGTAACTCTATATAACTCTATCCTTCTATAATAACCAGGGGCACTCTACTTAGATCTACCGTAACAGCTAAAGGATTAATTCTATTATTAATGCAGTAGAAGTAAGAGCGGCTATTAAAGCGTTCTATTTTAGTTATACGCATTAGCTTAAACGCATCTTTATAATTCTTAACGGCCCTAAAACGGTAGGAATGCATCTATTTACCAACTTCGTTCCCGTTACTATTAAGAAGAAGGTTATAATCTTAAACTACTACTAGAGAATCCCATCGTCCTTTACCGAGAAGGGCGTTAGATAGAGCGCTGGCAGCTATAAGCTTAACTACTATAGGGAAGTAATATGGAATTGCGCTATAGAGATTGGCATGTCCAGACAGCGTATAGGGCGGCGCTCTTAAGTTTTAGTGCGCATCTACTAACTCTGCCTAAGTACCTCCTTTAGTGACCTTAAGGTTATTATAATCGTCCTAAATACCAATAAACTATAGTAGTATTATTTGCCGGGTTTTAGTTAAAGGTCCTTTCGCTCTATAAGGAAGGTAAGGTATAGTTATACGCATATCTCCTTTCTTATATAGCTAAGCTACCTAGTCGGTTACATACTTTTCTATATCTTTAGTAGTCTAGTCTTAGTTAGAGATCTTATAAACAAATTTTTCGCCCTTAGTTAATCCTTACGCCTTAAAATCCTCCTACTATAATTCTAGGTGGTAATGTATGCCGGGTAGGATAATTGTATAGTTATCCTTAGTCTTATCGTCTAGAGAAACGCTTCCTTAGATTATATCGGCACCACGTCTACTTTTAAGGAGCGAGGGAATATTAATATTAATGTGGCGGAAAGCTGTAGAGTCTCCTTTAACTACGAATTTTATATAATAAGGGTAGAAAATAAGTTGCCACCAGCTATTAGGTCTAAGGGCGTAATAAAAACGATAATACTAAGGGTCTTATCTTATTAGCTATTAGCAAAGACCGTAAACTATTGTTCTTAACCAGCCGTAATTTGGCCGCCTATTAATTAGACGTTAATAGTGGCGGTATATACGCATTTCCTTATTAATTATCGCCGAAATACTAGAATCCCACTACTATCTAAACACATTTAAAATTACAGATCCTTCTTACTACTATACTTCTTAGTCTTTTAGTAACATTATTTAATTAAGTAAAGCCTCTCTATTATATAAAAACCTTAGCGCTAAGTTATAAATAAACTTATATGGTCCTAAGAAATTAAACGGAACTGGAGATCTATAAGCCTTTCTAAACTAAGAGTATATAGTAGGATCGGTTTTTATAGTGCTAAGGTGGTTATAAGCGTAATATATTAAACGGAGTCTATAACATAGCGCGGCGTAGTTTAAACCCTTTATTGCTAAACCTATACGTCCTCCTATGGCTTATATATGCATCTAGCAGACCTTATATATCTCTAAATTAGAACTAGCTGCCCTATACTAACTACGCAAGAGCTTTATAACCTTAGTTGGTTTAATTTTAGTAGTTTAGTTTAGGGACGCCTTAAGATAAGCGGGCATATTATCCTTATAGTTATACCCTCGTTTTACGCGGAGTATCGCCATAGCATCTACGGCCTCCTTAATATACTCCTTATTATCTCCCGGCTTAATAACGTTCTTATTAAACATTAATTCTACTCCTAGCCCTCTTACTTCCAGGTAAGTAATTATTAGCCCTCTTCTTGGATTTCTTTTTAACGAAGATATTAGCAGCTATAAGGGTAAGCCAATAGGCGTTCTAGCTGCGAGAATGCTCTTATTTATAGATAATAAAGGTAAGTCAACTAATATAGGTAATCCTTATTGGGACGGACTTAGTATAATGCTAACGCCTCCTCCTTAAACAGGTGTTAATAGCTAAAAGGCTAAGGGATTTATTACGTCAGAAGTATATTATAAATATATTCGCAGTGCAAGAGCTAAGCTCTCTCCTACTTATTTAATTCCGATATTAGTAACCTCTGGCCCTATAGTAGTTAGTCTCTTACTTCTTAGCGGCAGGTCCTTATTTAAAATAAGGAAGCTAGTTAAATATCTTCCTAAGCTATGCTTATTCACTACCTAGTTTAATACTGCCCTTCCTAGCATCTTCGGCGCGAGCGCGAAATTAGTCAGCTATAGTTAAGTAGTGTTCTTAATGCCGCGTCCTAGATGTTCGAGCCTATTAATTAGGGCCTTATTAACTCGTGCCGTCACTTCATAAAGTGGGTAGATGGTAAGCTTTTAGGCGGTAAAAAGGAAGTAGTAAAAGACCGTGTGTTTAAGTAGACCGTTAAAAACACCTTATCCCTAGGACTTTCGGATAGTTTCTCTAGCTTTATTACACTAATTTCTTTAATCTTTTACTATTTTACTAACGTCAGAAATATCCTTAAAGATTAATAAGAACGCGTCCCTTTCTAAAGACGCTTACAGCCTATTATCCTGGTTAATGAAATTAACTACCACACTAGCAGCATCTGCGTAGTTTTCTTAAGAGAGTAGAATCTTATTATAGATTTAAAGGAGTATTGCCTAATGCCAATTAACTATAAAGCCTCTAACTTCTATAAGGACGTCACTAATCTACTACTTAGCTCCTTTATATAATACTAGAGGTCTACTAAATAAAGATATCGTAAATATACTATTATTAATTCTATTTAATTTATAACTTTAACTAATCGCGGCTATGTTTAAGGTTTATTAAGGGTAAAAAGGTAAAGTTCTAAATAGGGCTTCCTAATCTAAATAGTCTACCGAATTTAGGTGGCGGTATAGAGTTCTACTAGCTCTAATTGTTAAATAAACTAATTATAATTTTCTATCCCCGGGATAGAAAATCGCTATTAGCTTAGTAAAGGCGGTAAGCGGAACTAATATCTTTATAGTAAATAATACTAGATAGTTATACGTAAATATTCTTCTGTCCTTACCTTACTGCCACTATATATTAGATTCCTAACTAAAAAAGTAAATAAGAAAGCGTAATAGAAAGAGCTTTAAGAAATACGGTAAATAAACAGATAAATTGCACGGCTGTTATCTACATCTCCTCCCCTACCTTAGAACTTAACTATCCCCTAGTTAAATATTTTATACTTAGTTCTATTAAACAATCTTTCTAAAACGCGCACTTCTTAAACTATACGGCGTTGTGATACTGGTGGATTTTATATAGCATCCTCCTTAGGTTCTAGCTCTACTGTTATTTTTTATAGTATAGTTCCGCCTAACTGGTTAAGCTAATCTTCCTAGTGGACCTTAGACATCTATTATTAATAAAACTTCTTTAATCTATTCCCTAGAGTTTAATCACAGAACGGCGTACCGTTAAGATCCTTAATTAAGTACTATCCTTTATAAGGGTAACTCTTATATACGCGGAACGGGCCTAGCCATTTTAGATCTAACTTATAACTGCTAAAATAGTCTTACTTAAGCTACGTATTATAAAGCATAACTATATCTCTAACCTTAAATCCGTCCTGGCGAATACGGTAGATATTATTAAAGTACTCCTTATTTACTACCCTTAGTTATCTTATACGCGCAATAGCCTCTTTTATATTTACGTCTCTTTAGTTAAACTACTTTACACAAAGTGCTAGTAGCTCTATAGTGGTCCGGACTATTTACTAAGGCAGCGTCTGCTAAGTAGGTATATAGAGTTTAATAGGAAGGACATGCTTATATCCATATATAACTCTTACTAGTATTATTCCCATAGGCCGCTTAACAGTTATCTTATCTGCCTATAAAACGGTATAAAGATTATCTAGCTATAAGCTATCTATCTTCACTAAAGCGTCTATTATAGGTTTATAGCCTTACTCTATAAAGCCTTACGCCTAAGCGTAGTAAGCGGAAGCTATAACCCTCTTAATATTGTAGAGCTCTGCGAGCGTAGCGGTAATATTAGCATTCTCTCCTCCACTATCTACAGAAAGCTGTCCGAATGCTCCCTATTAGTAAATAATATCTTTATAAAGGAACTTTACTATACTTTTTATATCCTTATTTTAAAGGGCCCAAGCTTTCACCTATCTAGATATATATTCTTAAGTAATAGCTAGGTACCGGAATCCGAGATGGCTTAGAGGTATAAACGTAATATCCACTACTACTCATTACTATAAGGTGGACTCCTACGTAGGGTATATTACTTCTTCTTCCTGTTTTAGCTATTACTCCTAGCATTACAGATATAACTTAATATACTACAATATCTAATCCTATAGCCCTAGCCACTAATATTAATTTAAGATCCTCTAATACGTTCCTTCTTATCTGCGATATCCGCTTTAATTATAAAGGCTTTTAATAATCTCTTGCTAAGCGTCCTTATTATTAACTACCCTTTATATTAGTATATTTTTTAACTATTAGCGGAAGAGCTGTTAATTACGCACTAGGAATTTCAGCATATGTTATTTAAACTTTTTAAATTCTTTAGTATTTATTTCTTCTAGACGTTATAAGGTTACTAGCCATTTCGTAATCTTCTAAAACTCCCTAAAATACAAGTCTTCTAGTAGCAGATCTACCTCCATTTTAACTAGGCTAGCCATATATTCTAAAGCACTTAGTTCGCAGTTAATAAACTCTTTAATATCTTTAGTCAGCTTATTAGGTCGTTTACTATCTAATAGTCGTTATAATAGTCCATTAACTAGGCTATTCTTCTTCCCTAAAATATGCCTAATATTAAAGTCCTATAACTAAATCTATACTAGCCATTATATTATTAAAGCTCCTAGTAAATTGGTAGCAGTACGATTTAGTTACGTAACTAAGGTATTTATATTTATCTTAACTATAAAGCGGACGCCATATAGGTATACTTAACACTTCTTTAATACATACAGTAATGCCCAATATTTAAGCTTTCCTAAATCGTACTTCTGCTCCGCTTAAGACTAAATGCCACTCTTATATCGATATAGGTGGCGATGACCTTATATATCTAGTTATATAAGACCGCATCCCCACCCATTCTTATATCTATTAACAGCGAGAATAATTAGCCTAGCCCCCTTACTATAATCTAGTTAAACTAACGCGGGTGTAGTAATAATTGCATACTTTAGAGTCTTTATAGTAGTTATCTACTCTATACCCCATACGAATAGAACATTCACTTATAGTAGTTAGAAGATTGGCTCTGCCTTTATTACGAAGTCTTCTACCTATATTTAGTAATATACAACAACTCCTATAAAGGCTCGGGCAGATATAACGTCTTCGTAGTCTCTCCAGTAAATAATCTTTACGACTTTTAACTCTTTTGGATATCGCCCCTTTCCATTATAGCGGTAACTAACTACTATAATCTCGTCCTTGCAGAAATAAGACTTTACGCCTAAGATTATACACCTAGCTCGTTCTAAATCTATAAGTACTCCGTTTAGCCATATAATGTATTTTAAAATATATCTACACACACCTAAAAGGCTCTCTTCTCTATTATACATTATCTATAGTCCTTTTACTATAATATTATCTAGAAACGGCAAGGTATAGTATAAAATATATCGCTCTAAAATTTTAGTAATTGTCCTCACAAACTGGGCTACTAAATTTATTCCTTTTATAGGTACCATCGTTTATTATAGAAGTCCTAGAGGTATTATAAAGGCCGTTAGGTTCCTGCTTTCTATATCTAGCTCCAATTAGTTATATCTAAAGAAGAAGTCCACTAGAGATATAACTTTACACCCTATAAACTCCTTAGAAAACTTATTAGCATATAGCGGCAGATTTACGTCCCTAATAGTTACTCAGTTAATATTTATCGCCGCATTAATTAGCCAGTACTTCTTGTGTTCCTTTTTACTTATAAGAAACCATAGATTCCTATATAGGCTTTCGCAATATTCTAGAGTCCCTTAAGCTAGTCGTTCTTATAATATATTTATTACTTCCCTTTATAGGGCTCTTAATACAGGGAAGTTCGGCACTTACTATACTTTATACGGTATAGTCTTAATCTTTAATAGTAGAGTTACATCTCTACTAACACGACCTATCTTAAAGAACTCCTATACTAGAGCCTCTTCTTAGTTAAACAATATAGCCTTAAAGATTTCCCATTCTCTTAGCTAGAGGTCCCCTATAATTACGCGCTCTAATTATTCTAGCTTTAGCTATATACTATAGGTCAGCTTAGTATACCGCAGCTTAAGGAAATAATTATATGGACTAAGGGGCAACCCTTAAATAGACGCCTTTTGCCGACGCAAGGCCACTTCTTACCACTCTATTATTCCTCCTATAACCGTTCTATCTAGTACTAATAAATTAACTAGGCGAACCTTCTCTGCCTTTTATTTATACGCAGTTGCTACACTTATAGTGTTCTATTAGGCCTTACTCCTATAGCCTTCCATTTATATTATAAATAAATCCGTTATCTTTAATATTCGATATATAAGGGATCCGGCCTTTGTTTTAAACACTAGCTTCTACCTTCCTTCTAAGTACTTCTTTAGGACTTCCTTTAACGTTTTACTGTTAAGCTTTCTTTATCTAGCGTTATACTCTTCTTCCCGTTAATTACCCTATTTAGCGGATATCTAAAATGGCAAACGTCCTTATTAAAGTCGCACCTTATTTCCCTCCTCTCCGTCCTTAGCGTCCTCTTTATCCTAATACGCCAAGTTATAAGTAACCCTAGATACGATCCTAGCGGTTATACCAGTTATATATTTCCCAAACTACTACCTATACTAATTCCTTTATTTAGTCTAAGGAACATTACGTCCTTATAGAATATTAAGAATCTTATTTTAACTCCGCTATCTTTTAATTAAATAATATAAGATACCTAGCCTATTATAATTCGCTGTATTATTAGCCTAGCCCTTACCAACTATAGCTTACTAAGTATTACCTTATATGACATTTCTCCCACAGTAATAAAAGTCGTGGATATTAAGACGTCCCCTATAACTATAGCGGCTATATACACCAATCTAATAAACTTAAACTAAGTCCTATTTGCAGATATTAGACGTACGCCCTATAACTATAGGGGTAGACTTAATATTAGTAAGCCGTGTTATAGAGCCACACTTTCCTTAATAAGGTTAAGCTCCACTCTAGAGTTAATTAAACACTTAACCCTTTTATCTCCTATCTATGCTTCTACCTTTAGACATCGTTATTAAAACTAGGTAAATCCTGCTTCCCGTTTAATCTAGTCTACCTCCGCAGTTATTAAGCCAGCTTAATTAGTATAAAATATTAGGTACGCCAACGATATAGATACCTTAACGCCCTCTTGCTTTTATTAGTAAGGTTCTATAAAAGGTAGCAAGAGCGGCTTAAAGAATAACCTTATAACTTTAGGCATATATATAAGGCAGTCACTAACAGTAACTTTAATAGTTTTTAACAAGATCTTATCCGCCATTACGGTTAAGCTTAGGATATTCCCTTTTAATATATCTATTATCCTAACCAGCTTTAGTCGCGGTGCTTTAGCAATCGCGGTTACTTCTATTCCTTACTCTACTTCTCTTCTTAGCTATTTAGCATAGTCCATTTCATTAGTCTCCTTATTATTTACTAGTAATTAAGGGGCCTACCGCTATAGTTATAGTACGATTTGGATATATCCTTCTAGTTATATATTTTAAACTATTACCAATTACAAACCAGTCGGTTTTAGAGGTGGTTTTATTACCCTAATATCTCCTCTTAGCTTCCTAAGATTGTATAACCGTATTATAGGCTACAACTAGGTTACTGCTCCTACTAGATTAACGTATACTAACTCTACTTAGTATATATCTTCCTAGGACTCGCCAAGCTCTTCTTTACTTTTAGCGCCATTACTTTCTATAAGCTCTACTAAGGACGCATTTAGTTAGATGCCTATTACCATTATATTAGGATTAATATTCGCATTCTACCTTATCCAGTCTTTAAGGAACTAAATTTAATAGCTGCTTAGTAAATACAGGAGCGGATTTCCTAGGCGCTAACGTATTCCAGTATAGATTTAGTTATTCTCGTTTATATATAGGAACCCCCAACTAACTAGTTCTTAGAGCTCTAGGTATTAGTTAATAAAACAATAAGGGCCTCTATATCTATAATACGTCTTATCTTATACCTAGTATACACTAGGGTTTTCTAGTCCTCTATACCTTCCTAAACCTAGCTTATATTGCTCTTATAGCGCCCCTTTATAAGACGGCAGTAGTCCATTATTATTTATTACCGGTTACGGACCTACTTATTCTTAACGCGCTAACGCCTTATTTAGGAGCTGCATATACTATATTAGGTCTTAGCGAATTCTATTAAGGAACGGCATTAAAGATATAACGCTTGCCAATTCAACCATCCTAAGATTAAGCTTCCAGAGTTAACTAGTAAGGCTCTCTAACTTAGGGTCCGTCTCTTAGGTTATATAACGGGTTACCGACTTATTTAGCTAAGAGACTATAGGCGGCCAAAGAGCAGCATCTCTCTAGTTTAATATAGCCGGCTACTACTTACAGAATTATCTAACTAGTTAACGGAGACCTTACTCCTTAGGGTTTATTATTAATAAGCGGTCTGCGCCCTTATACGAATTAAGCCTGTCTTCTATAGCCCTCCTTAATAGGTAGAAGTTAAAAGACTCTTATCTATCCGGGTTAGCTCCTGTCTTAGTTATAGTATATTTTTAATATTTAAATAGAAGTCCTTTTGCAAACTAGTATCCTTATTTACGGTTTTCCAAATTACTAGCTTTAGTAACCTTCTAGGAAATTAGTGTAAATTATCTATAGTACTCGCGTATACTACTAGGTGGGTTATTCCTACACTATAGTATATACGCTTCCAAGAATTCCACCGTCTTAACTTGTTAAAAGTAATTACTTCCTTAGTAGTTTATCTAAAGCTTTCTTACAAGTTCCGTCTATTTGCTAATAATAAACTTAGGTAAACTTCGAATTTAGGTCCCTATTTAATAGTCGCAATATTCCGGAAGTCCTTAATACTTTTTATTATCCGTAATATGGTGTTAAATATATAGTCGCTCGTATTATTCAATAAATTACAATATATTTTGTCCCGTAAAGTAAGGAGTCTCTAAAGTCCCTAGAGCTGGTATAGGCTGGGCCATAATATATACCTTATCTTATTCTATTAGTAGTTTATCGCAAAGTAATAGACTAGCAGTTTTTCCTAGAATAGGTAAGTTAACCTCCTAGTTCTTATCCTCTCTTTACTAAAGGTTATTGGTTCTAGACGTTATAGGAGTCAGGCCTAGTACCGCATCCTCTAGGTTAGGAAAACTTTATAGGTTAGTAGGCTGCCTACTTTCTTCTCCGCCGTCATTATAGAATAGGCCTAGCATCCCTAGTATTCCCTTTATCGGTCCTATCGCTATTACTCTTATAAATTTAAGGGAGGCTTATATAAATGCTAGAAGAATTATATAGACCGTTATAAATATAGTAAATAAAAAATTAAAGACTTCTTTCTGCTAGTCCTAATGCATTATAACCCTCTCTTTTATCCTCCGTCCTGCCGTACCCCGTACTTATATTCCTACTCCTAGTCGTCTATTCCGTCTACTATAGGTCTTAGATAACAATCTCCGAAAGTATTATTAACTTATCTTAATAATAGTAATACCTGCGCATACGTCGCTAGTAGTTCCGTACTTAATTTCCGCACCTATTAGTAACTTAACGGCTTCCGGTAATAGTAACTTAATAGTTTTTAGTGGCTGCAGCACGTTCCTATGCGTCTCTTATGTATATAGCGCTAGACTTCTAATCTAAAGAGCTTGCCGTTATCCCTATATGGAATGCTATAAAATATATGGGAGGGTACAACCTCTCTAAGATAGGAAAGTAACAGTACTGTCTGTCTATTTGTCAGTCAGTCGGTCGGTTAGTTAGTTAGTTATAATTAGTCAGTAGAACAGGCAGTAAGAAAGAAAGAAAAGAGTGTATTATATGTCTATAGTGCCTATCCGAGTTATTAAAGACTCTAAGGGCTCTAGACCGATCTATATAACTTATATAAGGCCTGGGCTCTCCCGAAGCTATGCCTAATCTAGATATTAAATCCAGGGGCCAAATCACACCACCACACTATAACGCCAATCAATCCTAAAAAAATTTAATTTATTAGCCCTAACCCTTAAGGAAATAGATATTAATAATATCTTATCTTTTATTAACTATATAACTATAGACAAGTAAATAAAAGGGCTATTACCTATTAAAATTAAAATATAAGACGCTAAGATGTTTATAAAAATAGTAGTACGAGACCTTAATAAATACTACCGCCTTCTATAGAACTACTACTTAAAGCTTATATAAGCTAAGATGCGTACTACCTAAGATCGCGATATTATTTAAGAACTATAAGCTTATAAGGCGCTTGCTAATAATACACGTTAAGAAACTAAAAATAACCTCTATGTGTCTAAATATAACGTCTAATAGTTAAAGAAGAATAAGATTATATTAATTACTACAGTTACTAAAAAAGAAGGCATAATTAAATACCTATAATCTTAGCTTAATAAGCACATTTATAATAACGCTAGATACCTTTTTACTACATATAACGCCATCTAAGTCTCTATACCCCTAGCAACTTTACCTACTTAACGCTTAATAGAGGGTTAGCGCTAAGCAGCTTTACCTAATAGGAACCCCTACTAAAGCAGCAATAATAAAAGCTATAATAATCGGACCTAAACTGCCACCGTAGGATTTAACGTATACTACTCTAATTCCCTAGTCTTTTAAGGAGACCGTAAGAAATATAGCTACTAGAAGATATAAATCCGCAAGAAACTAACTTAGAGCGCCTACCTTTTTCCTACGGAAAATATTAAGATTGGCTATATTATTAGGTAAATAAAGGTATACTATTTAACAGACTCTTTGCCTAATGGGAGACTAATAGCCCTTAAAAGTGGCAGTCTTATTAAAAAGCCCTTAATAATCTTAACCTAATATACCGCGACTATAACCTACTAGCTACTAACTAAGCTAAACTATATACCCTAAAGATAAGCTCTGCTAAGTTATTTAATAAGTTCTATATTAAATTCTAGGAATATACTAGAGCTCTTACTTAAGATAATACTAAAGACTAAGAGGATCTCCTTAAAAAAAGTTACTTATCGCCTTAGTTACGCAGCCGCTAGCTATAACTATAATAATATTTATAAGATAGTAGCAGCCCTATAGAAGATTAAACAATAACTAAATTAGATTGCTACTGCTAACCCTTACTTAAAGACCTCTCTATAAAAGCCCTTTGGGCCTACTAAACCTATATATACTAAGCCACTAACGCCTACTACTTTAAGTACCACTAGAGCTAATATTAACCTCTTTATACTAACTTTTCTGTAAAAACTCCTAGACGGAGAGCGTAAGCTACTTTAGAAATTAGGACGCTGCTATAGATACCGTTAAAAAAACTATTATTATAATAACTTAAACCACCTAATAGCTAGGTTTAGTACCTACCGCCTAATACCTAACCTAATGCCTTAAATACTAAATATATTACTACGCGCTACTACCATATAAGACAAAGATATAGTAATAGTAGTAAAATTAGATATAGAAGCGGAAAACGCTAAGTTCTAGCCCTAAGTTATAGGTTAGGACGCCCTAATAATAGAGGGATTAATATATTGGCCTACTTAATAAATAACTTAGTAAAAATAAACGGATAGAAATAGATAGTTTTATCTATAATAGGAACTACTGCTATAAAATAATATAAAAGCCATTCTATAATTAACTGCGGAGCTATTAACTAATTTATAGATATCTAACTTATGCGTACTTATAATCTACCTACCTTACCCCTTACTAAAGCCTGCGCCCTATAACTCGCTAATAGTAGTTATACTATATAGAAGATTACCTATATAGTATAACTCTACTTAGATATAAATAGGCACTAGAAAGAGCTCTAGGCCTATATTATACTACTTACTAATTACCCTATTATCCTTAGAATAAGCTAGCTTAAATAATATAACCCTACTATTAACTAGGAAAAAAGAGAGGCAACCTTTAACTCTAAATACTGTAAAAAGACTTACCTAGGATATAGCCTAGCTACCTTTATTTACTTACTAGAATATTAACCTAAGAAAACCCTTATTACTCTACCTATAACTAACTACCACTACGTAAGTACCGCGGCCTTTTACCGTATAGTATATAGGAAAGGCTGGACCGTTGCAATAGCTTCCTAATTATAACTATATAAGCTTAATAAAGAATAGAACTATATCCTTTATAGTAATAGGATAAATATAATTAACCTTTTAAAAAATAACGCCTCTATAGAACTTTATAGACTTTTATCTTTAGACTTTAAGAAGTTTATAAAACTTAAAAAAGGACTTACTAATAAAGAACTCCGTAAGCTCCTTCCTAAGAGGTACTACAACTTTATTAACATATGCTTATAAAAGGGCGTAGATATACTCCCCCCACATTAACCTAATAATTATACCATTAATATTAAATAAGGAAAAATGCTACCTTATAAGAGACCCTACTTAATATTAAAAGATAAACTTTTAGTTATAAGAAAGTATATTAATAAGCACCTTAATAAAGGGTTTATTTGTCCTAGCATATTACTAATAGCTACCCCTATCCTTCTCGCTAAAAAGCTAAAAAAAGGTATTTAATTTTACGTTAACTATAGAGGACTTAACGCTATTATAATTAAAAACTAATACCCAGTACCGCTTATACAGGAGACCCTTCAGCGGCTTAACTAAGCTAAAATCTATACTAAGTTTAATATTATCGCCGCCTTTAACTATTTTTAAATACGGGAAGGTAATAAATAGAAAACTATATTTATATTACGCTTTGGCCAATTTAAATATACTATTATACCCTTTAGCGTATATAACGGCCTAGGCACCTTCTAAAGCTATATTAATAACGCCTTATAGGACTACCTTAACGACTTCTGCTCCACGTACCTAGATAATATACTTATTTATAATAACACCCCTTTTAAGTATACTAAATACGTTTAAAAGGTCCTATAGCGCCTTAGGGACGTAGGACTTTATATTAATTTAAAGAAATGCGAATTCTTAGTTATAGAAGTAAAATACCTTAAACTAATTATTACTACTAAGGGTGTCTATATGGACCCTAAGAAGATACGTATAATTACTAAATAGTAAGCCCCTAACTGCATTAAGGACGTATAAGCCTTTTTTAGTTTCGCTAACTTCTATTGGAAATTTATATATAACTTCTTAGGCGTAGTAGTACTACTTATAGCAATAATATAAACGAAGGGCCTTTTTATAAAAGAAAGAAAAACGTATTTATGCTTTACCTAAACGCCTAAATATAAGAAGGCGTTCTAAGACCTTAAAAATGCCTTTACTAAAGCACCTATTTTGGCCCACTTTATACTAAGACAACAACTCTATTTTAAAACCAACTCCTTAAACTATATTAACGCAAGCGTCCTCTTTTAGATAGGTAATAACAGTTTCCTTTACCTAGTCATATTTTACTTATCTAAGCTTATACTATAAGAGTATAACTATAAGATTTATAATAAAGAACTCCTTATAATTATATAAGCATTTTAAAAATTCTAACTAGAACTCTCCTTAGTAAAGCCTAACTAGCTAACTAAAGTCCTTACGGACTATTGTAACCTTAAGTACTTTATAACTATAAAGTAGCTAAACTAACGCTAAGTATATTAGAACGAGTTCCTTTCTAGTTTTAACTTTAAAATTATATATAGACTGGGGGTATGGGATACTAAACCTAATAGCCTAATATACCGCTCGCAAGACCTTTTTTAGTCTAAAGACGACCCCTATAATTAGTTCTAATAATAGATAATCCTAAAAGTATAAAATTTAGCCTTAGGTATACTACCTACAATAGAGCTAACTATACCTTAGCTTTATACTATAGAACTAAAGTTACCTTCTAAAATTAATAAGCTTATTACTATAGTATATAATACCTCTGTTAACCTATTACTATATTAACTTATTACCGTAAAGACCGCTAGCGTCTATATACTGCCTACTAACCTCTAAAGCTTAGGCTAGATTAATATAGTAGCCTTAAAAGTAAAAGAAAACAGGCTCTATTATAGAGGTCGCCTATTTATCCCTAACATAGAAAATTTATAACGGTAACTAATCTAAATAGCCTATAACCTCTAATTAAGCGGCTACCTAGGTAGAGGAGGAACCTATAAGCTTCTTAGCCGATACTACTTCTAGCTAAAAATAATAGACTTAGTTAAACGCTTTATAGGCGCCTACTATAGTTATAAGCGCGCTAAGGCCTTTAATATAAAGTACTAAGGACTACTATACCCTCTACTAGTACCTATATAATAATAGGTAGATATCCCTATAGATTTCGTTATTAACCTACTACCCTATAAACGATATGGCCGTACCTATAAAAACATCCTTATAATAATATACCAACTTATAAAAGAGCGTCACTACGTCCTAACTAAAGGCGTAGCTATTAGTAATGTTATTAACGCCTTCCTTTATAAAGTCTACTAACTATATAGGTTACCTAACTTAATTATATCCAACTAAGGTATATAATTTAACTCCGATATATAGAGACGAATCTACTAACGCCTTAGCATCTCTATTAAGATGTCTATATCCTTTTACTATAAAACTATTAGGCAACCGGAAAACGCTAATACCAGTATAAAAGCGTACCTACGATAGGTAGTTGCCTATAGTTAAGATAACTAGGTAGATTACCTCCCACTAGATAAATTCGTAGCGAATAACTATATCTTAACTACTATAGGACTTACCCCATTCTTTATAAATAAGGGTTATTACCCCTAATCCAGTATAGAGCTACTAGAACCTATTAATAAGAAACTGCTATATAGAAAACGCCTTAAGATATTACTTACTAACTAGTATATAGACCGTATAAAAAATCTACTTAACTACTATAAGGGAGAAATGGCCTAGGCTTAAGTAAAGTAGGCCTACTTTACTAACCGCTATAAAACGCCACCACCGGAGATGCGCGTTAGTGACTAGGTATAGCTAAATACACGTAATATCTTTATATAGAGGCCTATAAAGTTACTTAATTATAAGAACCTTAGCCCCTATCTAATTAAATAAGTTATTAATAGGGGAGCCGTATATAAGCTAGAACTCCCGCCTACCCTAGCTACCTATAGGATATGGCCTATATTTTACCTATAGCTACTATACCTTTATTAGCCTAACCCCTTACTAGGGTAGATATAGCCTAAACCCCTACTAGTACTAATCTAAGATAAGAACAAAGATAAGAACTATAAGGAGTGGACTATTAAACGAATTATTAACTCTAAATACTTTAGTAAAGGTAGAGGACGATAGCTTTACTATAGAGCTATATATATAGGATTCGATATAGATTAGCTAGAATGGCAACTATAGGAAGACTTTAAAAATGTAAAGGATCTAATTAGCGACTTTTACTACGCGAACCTATAGAAACTAGGCTTAAGCAGAGATTTTATACCTAATTCTCTATAGGAGCCCTTATAGAGTTAAACCGTTATATATTACCACGTAAGGGCAAATTGCTATTAAATTGCGATAAAGTGCGATTATATAACCGGAATATTGTTAAGATATCTAGGAACTTTAACCGGCGGTTAAAGTTATCTAATTAGTCAGATTCTTAGATACTAAGCCTTATTATATAATATTGTTTTAAACCTTTAGCAATATACCCCTTTCTTTTTTTCTATACCTTAAGTGCCCCTTTTATATATATATAGTAACTACAGCGTTGCCAGAGCTCCGCCTCTATAGAAGGGAGGGTAATATTATAAAACCCTACCGTAGGGGCCTCTATAGGAGAGCCCCGTGCTCTTATATATACCTCGCGTATAGCTTATATTAGCTACGCGTAGGTATATTACCTCCTTACGCCCTTAACCCTTACGATTAATTACGTAACGTCTTGTAGACTCCTTGGATATATACGCTTTATAGCCACTACCCTCGTTCCGTAACACTATCTACTATAGGTCTTAAATAATAATCTCTAAAAGTGTTATTAACTTATTTTAATAATAGTAATGCCTACGCGTATATCGCTAGTAGTTCCATACTTAATTTCTACACCTATTAATAACTTAACGGCTTTTAGTAATTGTTGGTCACATAGGGTGACTTACTAATAACGACTACTCAAGTAGGTTACAGTGATGTTGGTTAATAAAGCTTATTGATTAGAATAAGGAAGGGCGAGGAGCTTAAAACTCCTCGCCACGCTAGTGCCGCGGCGTTACGTGACGACCGCTTGCCTTATTCCCGACACTGGCAACTCTTCTTTTATAGTTGCCATCTATATATAAATACTGCTTAACTAGCGTAATAAATATAAATCCTCCTTACTTACTATTGCCATTGTAATATAAGTCTTGCTGTCTTAAATTTACCTCTTAGCACGTGGTGCTCTCTTGCTAAGGGGTCGTAGGTAGACGTCGCGTTAGGGCCGCTAAGGCGCTAGTTATAAGCAAGCTAATAGCAATTTTCTATCCTAGGGATAGAAAATCCTAATTGGCTAGTTAGAGTTAGGGTCTGTAGACTATTATACTCCTACTCCCTTTTAACCCAACCTTTAACTTATATACGTAAAGTATTTATATTAATAAACGTTTCTAGAGCCTTATTTGGGTTTACCTTTATTATTATATCTACTGGATTGTTTTAACCATTAACCTATTAAATCTTAAAGAGTTTTTACCGTTTATAGGATTAATAAAGTGCTATAATGTTAATTATAAGGCGCTTCTTCTTTATAGTACTAAGCTTAACTAAACACTTATAAAGGGAATATAAGTCGGTATATATAATTATAGGGAAAATAGGAAGTTTGAGTCGATCTATAATTATCTTTAAGGTAGTTCCAATTGTAATTGCTATATTAACTCTACTAACCATTCTATATATCTCTAACACTAAAACGCTTTAAGTAACGTACTTACTCTTAGTTAAGCTTTAATAGATAAGATTACCGTAGATTATAAAGTTATTCTCTCTAGTAGATTCGTTTATAATAATAATTTTATATCCTAGCTAGGAGCTAAAATCTTTATTATTTATAAATAATCTATTAATAAATATAAAGAGCTTAGCGGTGGGAAGATTAATAGGTACGTAAAGTAGTCCCTAATTAAGATAGTTTATTTACTAGGAGAGACGCTTATTTAGGGCAAGGACGTTATCCTTAGTTAGTTCCTAGTATTAGGTAGCAATAAAGAGATTAAATAAAGCCTTAGGTTAATAAATAGAAGTAATATAAGCTCCGTAAGCATATTACTCCATATATCCTTATTTTAGAGAATTAGCGTTAATAACGTTAATCTTCTTACCTTAACCCTTCTGGCGTAAAGTAATAGAATCCTTATTTAGGAAGAGGATACATCTATTAAAAAGTAATAGTGTTATTAAATTAAGCTTTTTCTTTAGCTTTACTATGAGATTTGCCTTTACTAGCTTATCTTCTTTAAGAGCTAAGAATCGGTCGTCTCCTAAGATAATTATATTGTTAGTTTATATACTAATAATTCCGAATAAAGTTCCTGTAGTTATAATAAGGAAGTATAGATTAAATATAGAAGTAGTTATTAAAAGCTTCTCTTTATAGTACTTGCTATAGGTAGCCCACTAATAGGTTCCTACCTCTATAATGCTATATAATGGCTTAAGCACAACTATAATTGTATCCTTAGGATATTAGTGGCGAATTTACTCTAGAAGGTATGCTAATATTAAGCGCTAAAGGTACGTCTCTAATTAGGTATAGGCTTAAGTAATATCTCGCAAATAGACCGCTATTTTATTCTTTATTAAGGAGGGAGCTAGCGCAATAATAACCCGCTAACTAGCTCGTTAAATTATAGAAGATTATATAAGAATTATCTCCTTACCGTTATTATTATAACCCTAAATAATAAGCCTTAATTTCTTAAATAGGGCGTTAGTAGCTTTGCCTTTAATTTTATTAACTATTCTTAACTTAAAGATGCGAACTTTATTAAACTTAGTAGGGTTATACTTTTTAAACTTAAAGACTCCTCTTATAATAAGACCCTTAATCTCCTACTTATTAGATGCTTAGAAAGGAGCTCTTAAAGTTATAATATAACCTTCCTTTTAGAGCTATTTTGCGAGTTTAAAGTTATTCTTCTCCTTAGCTGTTATAAAGGCCATTAATAGCTTAACTCCATTCTTAATAGCGGCAATAAATTGCTCTTCGAAATTAACAAGATATTAGTAATTTAATAATCCCTTTAGGCGACCTCTACTACGTTATAGTTGCGGTGTATTTACTATAATTATATTAAAATTATGGTTACCTTCTAAAGCACATTAATCGTGGCTCTCCTTTAGGGCATTTTCTATAGTATCCTGTAAAGGCTTAGAACTATTATTTTTATAGTAAGGCTTAATAATAGTTAAATGGAATTAAGTGGGTCTATAAGGCATCTAAATAGTATAAGTTTAACTATTAATTATAATAAGTTAATATAGGCCTAACCATTCCCCCTTTTTATACTATACGCGTACCTTAAACTAGAGTAGCAGATTAAGCGTAGTTAAGGTATTTAGGCCATTTCTTATTCCTAG
>Ga0307515_10006044_pt1 | contig 24337 bp, 13 predicted proteins | sample 17_EM_MG_FD_194513 | JGI IMG/M metagenome (GOLD analysis project Ga0307515, IMG submission 194513) | Populus trichocarpa ectomycorrhiza microbial communities from riparian zone in the Pacific Northwest, United States - 17_EM | ecosystem: Host-associated > Plants > Roots > Unclassified | place... | reverse complement strand
TTTAATAATCCTCTCATTATGCTTTCTTCAAAAACCCTAGACCGAGATTATGCAAGTGTTAGGGAGAGAGCGAAGGGGGATAGCTTGCCGGAATCTAAAAATAGTGATCGGGTCAGAGCAAAAGTGGGACTGGACGCACCCTAGATTTTTCACTTTGCCTTTATTTCCCTTTGGCCCTTTTATTTTTATGAATTTATAAGTCTGTGTCCTTGATGTTATGATGATTATCGTTCTCTATTATTTTTCTACATTAGGAGTATGCACTCTCTTTTAAGGTTGGGACGAGGTGATCTGAAGGTTGTAAATTCTATTTTAGGAAGTGTTTTGTTTTTTTAATTGGAATGAAATGTTTTAATTTCAGAGTGTTTTGATGTGCTGTTTTGAGGTTGTATTGTTTATATATATATTTAACAAATATAATTTAAATTCAAGATAAATTAATTATAAATTATGCAATACAAACACAATGTCAAACAAATATAATTTCAAAATTTAAAATATTTCTAAATAGTCAAGATTAAATAAATCTTTAACTTAAAGTAATTCAACTTAAACAAAATATCAAAATATTATGAAAGTAAAATGTTTTAACACAAATATTTTAAATATAAAGTTAGGTCAATGTTATCAAGGCTAATGGAATCTAAAGCATCCCTTATTTTGCTCAAATTCCTACAAAGTATAAACATGAAAAAACAACATGAATATAAACCATATATATTAGTGATAAATCTAATTTTAAAAAATTAATATCATTGTTAATGAAAATAGTAATAATAATTTTCAATATTATTATTAATATCATTGTTATTGAAAATAGTAATGAAAAAGAGCTTTTTATATTTGGGTGGTTTAATTAATTAAATTGAACAAGGTTCAATTTGATTCAATGGCTTTTCAAGAGCGGAACGAAACATGTGGAATGAAACCGGAACGTTCCGGCCGAAATTTAGCCAAAAAATCCGAAACGAACCGAGATTTAAAATGAGATGAAAATTGTTCTGTTTTGTTTCGTTTTTTGAATTGGTAGGGAATGTTTCGGCCATTCCGGACAAAACAAAACGGAATTGACAACCTTGTTATTATTATTGTCAACTGTTACAAATATTACAATAAAATAATAAAGCAAATGAAAGAAAATAAATATATATATATATAAAAGAGGACAAAAATTGACCATTGTATAGTGAAAGGCGCCAAAACAATTTCGGAAACAAGGACTTGGAACAGTATCAAAACTCCAAAAAGATGCTGCCAAAGAATGTCCTAGTTTGTGCTGTACAAATACAATTTGCTCTTGCAACCAAGAACAAGAAAGGGAAGGCGATTTGCACTTCTTAAAGAATGTCCTAGTTTGTGCTGTACAAATACAATTTGCTCTTGCAACCAAGAACAAGAAAGGGAAGGCGATTTGCACTTCTTAATGCAAACCACTTTAGACTTCTACAGCAAGCAACCTCGGTGATCACAACTGTTGTAATCAAGGGTGTAAAAACAAAGCTAAGCCTTCTGATGAACAGAAACGCAAAGTTCAATATGTACAGCAGGAGATGGATCAAGGCTTGCTGCAAATGGAAAAAGCAAGTTCATGTATGTTGATGGGTACCATGGCAGAGAGTGATTGCCATTCTAATTGCGTGGACCGTGTATTCACAAAACTTCTCAAAGGCTTTGCCCATAACAATGAGAGCAACTAAACTTAATCTTAAAGTGTGAATGATACATGCACTAACCTACTGGGGCACAAACAAAAATAAACGGGCCCCTCTGCACAGAAGTGGGGAAACCAGACAAAAAGGTGGGGAGAAGTACAAGAAATGGGGAGATGAGACCCTGTACACACCTCTATATCTGTCTCCATCTTCCCAAAGCTCTACACCGGTGGTAATTTACAAGATTTCCCCAAATAACCCAATAAATCAAAAGGAACAAAAAAAAAATGGCCCGAAGAGATCTCTTTGCTAACAGAATCTGGAAATGACAAGCCACCTCTTCTCATCTTGCAATGCCCCTGCTGCAAAGTAACCAGCTTCATCTGCATGAAATTCATGACAATTAATCTCTGCTCATCTTAACTGAAACAACATCATAGGATACAGCTAGTAGAATCAGAGAATTTTGCTTGATGGTAACAACCAAAAAGTTAATGTGAATGCAATGATATCCTATCAGAGTCGATCAGAATCTGCAGCTTAACTAAGGAGTGGGAAACAAAAAAGAGAAGCCAAATCTACCTGTACACAGCTGTCATAAGGGCATGCAAACCCGACCCCAGAAGTACTGACTGCTTCCTGAACTGCACAATCCACCAAATTGCTCCATTCCAGACTAGAATTCCTTGGCCTGATATGTAAACTGCCTTGTACTGATTGAAGATGCTGTGTCTACAGCTGAGACGGCTGCTGTGGTGGCAGCTGTTGAGGTGAGTGTTGTTGTTCTTGCTGTGACTTTTGTTCTTGTGGCTGCAACAGTTGTTGGCATGGGGGTGGTAAGGCTGTTGATTTTTGTGGTTGTTTGTGCTGCCACTGTGCTCCACCATTATGGCCATTCATGGGCAAACCTCCTGATAACTGCCTGTGGACTGAACCTAGGCTGACAGCTGGCTCACTCCCAGTTGCACTTGTAAGAGCTGGGCTACCAATAGGACCTTTCTGAGAGGCTGAATTTTCCATGCCAGAATCATGCAAGGGTGATTCTGATGATTTCCACTGTATCGCAGAGGCAGAAGAGACAACTGGTGCCACATTAGCTGTATCATTACAGCCCTGGGTCGTCATTGTGGATGTTCTTGTTCCTGTCCGGGAGATGTTTGGAGTTTGCTGATCAGTATGACTCTGATCATTTTGAGGCTTAGTTGCCAGATCAGAATTCACCTGCCGATTCTTTTGAAGCATTCTCTGAACAGCTGGTTGAGGTTGACTAACCTGCTTCTGGTGTGGCTGTAGATGTGGTTGCAGATGCTGATGATTAGGGACCATAACTGGAGTGTTTTGGTGAGTGGCCGTTAGTGTTTGACCAGAGAGTACTGGTTGAACATGGCCTTGAACACTATTATCCAAATGGGAAGGCATTTGCTGAAGTGGTTTTGACGAAGGGTTTGTTGAGCCAGAATATAACTTTTGCTGTGGCTGAGAATGGTTCAGGGATTGTGAAGAAACCAGTGGTTTAGACGACTGAATTGGACTTAACCCAGCCCCAGAATACAAGCCTGGACCCTGCATCAAGTGCATGATTTGCTCTCCTTTCTCTGCACCTTGGTTTCCTGGAGGAACAGAAAGGCCATTCAAAGGAGAATGATCAATCAAGAGGTTCTGGTGCACCACCATGTTCCCTCTTCCCATCCCCTTTAAGAGTTTAGCCTGCTGTGGAGACTGTGAGTGTTGTCGTTGTTGAGGGTGATGCCGAGCAGATTGTTGGAATTGCTGTGGCTGCCATTGGCGTTGCTTTCCCATCTGATTGGTCAACCCGCTGGAACCAGTTTGGGGATTCCAGCTGACAGCATGATGTGGCAAGTTATGTTTCTGCTGCTGTTGCTGCTGCATTGAAATGGGAGTCATTGGGGAAGGTGGAGTTATAGGGGGTGGTGACAATGGCTGCGATGCAGTTGGTGATGGAATCTGAGAACTGCTTTGCATAGATGATGTTATGGGAAGTTGGGATTGATGTTGGGCATGGGGCACCAAAGCACTAGATGCAGCAAGCTGCTGCTGCTGGAGAAGCCGCTGCTGCATTTGCCTTTCTTTAGCATGGTGCATTGCATTTGTTTGCTGCTGTGAAACTGTAGTATGGTTGGAGCCATGAAGATTGGGATGATGAGGATTGCTCAACATATTGGACTGTTGTGTGGATATTTGATGCTGATGCTGGGGATGGCCTGGATATGTCTGCACTGGCGTAGTGGCCATCTGATTAGCAAAAGCAGAACTCAACCCATTGAAGGCAGGAATTCCTTGGTTGTTCCCTTGTGTTGCCTGCATCTGAAGCTCTGGTACCTTCATTTGTCTTTGATGCTCAGGGTTATGGCCAAGCTAAGGCAAAAATATAATATGTTGTCATATAATATAGAAGCACTGATCACTATAATGCAGTGATGCCAATGAAACGCATATGAACTTATACCATAACATCAAAATGTTGATTTCCACAGGAAAAGAAAAGTACAATTGCAAATACCAGCAGCAGAAAGCTTATTACACCAGATCAGAGTTGTAATGACCCGTAGTCTAGAATGTCATGTAACTACAATGAACACTTTATGTGTAATGCATAAAGCTATTAACTTTAAAAGACACGTATAATGCATAAATTAATGAAACAGCCTCAGTCAAGAGCAATGCAATCGCATGCATGAGCATCCTGAGAGAGGGGGGAGGAGGGAGGGCGAGAGGGAGAAGATAGAGATGGAGTGCATATGTAGAGAAAGATTTAGTATTTACCCTCATATAATGCATAGCCTCGCGAGGTCTCATCGAGTTCCCTTGACCAGAACCAGTTCCAGAGTGCATATTTACAGGGCTTGGCATCCCAACCATATTGGGAGAAAGCAAATTGCCTGGATTCAGCATTGATGGTGAGGCTATTCCTTGAAATCCTGGCCTTGGGAGTGGCATGCTTCTGTTCATCCCTGGCATTATGCCCATACCATTTCCACCTGGTAGCATGTGAACACCACGATCAGCTCCAGAAAGAGCCCCAGAAACAGACAAGTTAGACTGCTGCAAGTTTCTATTAGATAACATTTGATGGCAGTGTTGCATTCTTTGCTGCTCGTCAACTGGTAAGGATGTCCTTGGAACATTGTATCTACCATCTCTGAGATTAAATATGACGACCCAAAATCAAAGTTTGAAAAATCACAATTTCATTAAAAACACAATGATAATGTGAAGATATAAAATAGCATACTACCTAAGAGGTGCATTAAGGGGACCAAATGGTGATGATGAGTTACTGCCAAGAACCACACCAGAAGATCCTTGCAGAGAAGAGCTTGCACCAGAAGTAGGAAGCATTGATGCTATAGCACCTTGATTTGTCATTACCAAATTGCTAGCATGTGAACCTTGATACACAATGGGAAGAACATCTGGATTTGAAGCACTTGGATCACAGAGATCAAGGGGCCTTCATCCAAACAATAAAGTAAAGTAATATTCAATTTCTTGTACAAGACAAAAGACATGAAATACATTCCAGGAAAAGTAAGAAGATAGAAATTGCAAAGTAATGAAGCTGGTTGTATAGTGATAAGCTGAACACCATAGGCTAGACCATAGATATGCCCCGAAGAATAAAAACTTACATTAGGACACCTCCATTTAAGTTTGGGCAAACTTGGGAAAGAGCAATACCATGAGAATTGTGAATTGCTGCTATTTGCTTAGGATCCTGGTTTTCATTCTTCACAAGATACAGCAATTAAAATCAGTCACGAAAGTATTTTGCAAAAGGAAAATCATAAACAAAGCATGATTGTAATGCTTTCAGATACAAAATGTTCAGTCAGGTTTTTTCCCGGGGTAGGTAAAAATTCTACTTTATACAGCAGCCACAAGGAACATGTCCTCAAATTCTGTAACAATCTCAAGAGAATGGAATATCAGGAAAAAAAACATGGTAGAAAATTGAGAAGAGAAGTGATGCCTGATCTATCATTCAGCTGGCAAATAAATTTTGGTATGAAGACGGATAAATAGAGTTTGGATTTATTTGAATGGAAGGTATAAAACAGTGTTAGGTTGGGCTTCTGAGAAGTGAGAACTAGCAACATGACATGATCAGCACAGATACAGCTACACTTTGAGTGGCAAACAAACCTGACTCCTTTTGTAAAGATACTTCTTCCCAATCATGATAATTTTCTCAAAATGAGACTTCAGGGTATCCTCTTGCATTGGCCCTTGCAAATGTTGAAACAACTGTCTGGCACTGCCCTGCTTAAAATACAGCAATACAGAACAGTCAAGACTGTCAGGGTAGCAAAGCTTAAGCTCAATGGTACACGGCTAAAATTACAAAAGCAAGCATAGAGTTTCAGGTCAGAAAAGGACACAACATAGCAACCTTACCTTTGGAATGCCAGGTAAAGTTGACGGGTAGGATTGAGAAGATCCAGAATCCTCAGCACTATCAGCCCCATCACCAGCACCCTTGTCCATTAAGATTTTGTGGCGTTCTTTGCATTCTTTAGGCTTGCGAAATATACACTGGACAAGTTGGGCAAGTGCCAATATATGAAATTTTCAGCAGAAAAAAACAAAGAGGGGGGAGGGGGAGAGAGAGAGATGCTTCACCATCTGAAAAGTGAAAACTACTAATGTAGGGAAAAAGGAAGAGATAGATTTTTACCAGCTATGAAACATTGTAGACAGTAGACACTATTGTGTAGTGACCTGATATGCATCCCAAACAAAGAGGTAAAAATTGATAGATGAAAATATCTTATTTACCTTGAATTGAACAGTGCTGTTGATAGCATCACTTATAAGATCCCAATTAGGACCCATGTCATGCACAAGAACAACAAGAGCCTGAAGAAGCAGAACAAAGAAGTCTCAAGTACTTGATCAGAATTTTAGCAACCAAAGAACAGATTCAAGAAAGACACCAAGGGAAAAGCAACCTGGTCTTCAAAAAGTGACCAAGGAGTTCCAAAACCTGGCTGCCCAGCAGACATCTGCACAGGAAATCAAATGCTCAAACTCATAGAAAGATATATCTAAGAAAACAGTGATGAGTTGAGAGCATATGGCACATGGTCAGCTACAACTTCACCAGGGAGTACCTTCATTGATTTATTTTTTCTTCCCCGTTCCCTGCCACCAATCAATTTGATGAATCTATTTGTGTTTGACATCTTACTCATCTGGGAAAGGGCTGGGGATGGGACGGACCCAGTCATTTGCTCCATGCTGTCAAAAGTATTATCTAGCAATTGCTTCATTATCTTTGGCTTCTTTGCACTATGTTGCTCATATAAACCTTAAAGAAGATATTTCAAAGTGTCAAGGATGAAGAGGAACATGAAATCATATGTATACCTGTCAAATCACTATTAAAAGAATATGAGATGAATGGGATTTTACCACTAGTTCCATTAGAGTCAAAATGATGACTCTCTGATCTCTTTCTGAAATTATCCCTCTGCTAGTAGAAAAGCACCAGTATAAAAATTAGTGTGTTTAGAAAATAGCTTTTATAACGCAAATTTGGTAGACAGAAGATTAGACAAAAGAAAACATTGATCACTCAAGTGCTTAACACTACATAAATAAATGCACTAACAATATACCAGAAAAGTTACATAAACTCATCATAAATTTGTTCATATCATCCATTTAATAGAAAGTATGGTCAACTTGGTGTTCTCTACCAGTTTTTCAATCAAAAGACTTACCATAACTACTCCCCCATCCCAATACCCAGCAGAAATGGCAAAGTTAGGAGAAGAGTTAATTCTTTTAGAGAGACCTTGACCAACATTGTCATCTGTGGACTGGATGCAACTTTAACTAGCGGAAGCTAATACTCATAATTTCTCTCAAGTTCAGTTTATCAGTGAATTTTGCAGTTAACAAACTCAATATATGATTCCTAATACCCGTAATTTCTCTCAAGTTCAGTTTATCAGTGAATTTTGCAGTCAACAAACTCAATATATGATTCCTAATACCCATAATTTCTCTCAAGTTCAGTTTATGTGACTTTTGCAGTCAACAAACTCAATATATGATTCCACATTTTAAAAGTGCTTCTGCCCAAGATTGTTTTACACCCCAAAAGCAACAATCATTGAGCGAATGATCATGTTTTGACACATCACTGCAAGGTTCTCTGTCATATTTTGCATCAATTATGACTAGTGTCTGCTTTTCTTCGGTCATAATTTTATTAAAATGGTGATTACATGGCTCCTTAGCAATTGAAGTCGTACTTTAATTCATACGGTGCTCTCTCCAGGAACACCAAACATTTTTTTAAAAGTCTCTAGACCAAAATGCATGCTGAAATTCTAAATTAATGACACTACAACCTGAATTTTACAATTACCTGGTGCTCATCATATTTTCTGCTTAAAAAAAATGCAAAATTATATCTAACATCCAAACCTAAAAAAAGTTACATCACCTGATCATTATGAACAGTGGAATCCAGCTGCCAGCCCTGCTCATAAGCAGAACCCTGCAAAAATGGTGTTAGTCAACAAGCATTACAAAGAAAACCACTTTAGAAAGCACCCAGACTTTATTAAAATAAACTAAGCCCCCAGCACCAGCTGAACTATGAGAATTCCTAGGTACCAGATGTTTTGCTTTCTTCTTCTTCTTCAGTTTTGCTGACGTCTCGGCATAGTCATATGGTAACTGCCTTTCAAAATCTGCAGCTGACTCGACCTCCACGCTTTTTTGTATTTGTGATCCGCCATGCAAAGTACTCTGGTCATCCTGAAAAGAATTAGTATCTCCACTTGACGCATCTGTCTTCATTGGAGCCTGGGGTAGAACCCCAGTGGTTCCAGCAGTAAAAGGACTTGTAAACCTCTGCCTAGAAGCAGTACGCATGCGTTTTGTTGGAATTGAACCAGTGTTAAGATTATTAGCAGGTCTTTTCCCCTTCAATACATTTTGTTGAGGCCCAGTGGTGCAGTGTCCATAAGGTGAATCAGTTGCCAGATCATATGATCTTGCAGAAGGTGACTTTGTGAAGCTTTTCCATTTCTTCTGGTCATGTTTTCCTTGCTTGCTACCTTCAAAGACGCCATGCATATAGTAGGCACTTGTTTCTTCTTCCTCATCATATGCATTGTCATGACATCCAAAGTCTGAAATTTGGGAATGAACCAATGAAAGAGAACAAATTCAATCAACAAGGAACTAGTAGATAAAGTACATTTAGCATTACCTGCTGGAGTGTCATACATAGATGTATCAACCTCATCCTGCATGTTATTGTGAGTTTTCTGGAAAAATAACAAAGTTCAACAAATAAGCAAGATTAAGATGGAACAAACTTGAAAACAACGCGATGAGGGAAAAAATCAACAGTTTGTAGTTTACAAGCATCAAGTGCCAAGCCAACTTCGCCCGCTAGAAGTCATTCTCCAGTATTCTTTCTAAATTTTGTCAAACTGTATGTCTTTCAAGCATAGAGAAAACCAAGAACATGTTCCAAAGCTTTCAAAATATTTTAATTACCTCACTTTGCATGATATGAGATTCAATGGACAATCTGTACATTGCCATGGCAGCTGAGGGAACTGCATAGAACAGGCTTTCCTGCAAATAAAAAGTTGAATGCATAATGAGTGATTTATGTGCAAACAAGGTTAGAGTAAAACACACAGGCATGCATCTAAGAGATCAAAAGGAGATGGCTTTGGTAAACATAAACAAGACAACAGATATAAAAAACATAAAGAAGGTAGGTATGCATACTTCCGTGAGGTGATCATCCCATGAAATGTCCATCATGCCTAAATCAGCTATTCTGTCAGGAGTTGCTGGTACTTCTTGAAGGGAAGGAACTGGCGAGCTGTTATATTTCAAAAATCTTAAAGCATATCCATGAATGGCATGGGCAATGTTTTTGACAGGCTTTTGTATCTCTAACTCTTTGCATGCCACCTGCTCATGAACAAAATGTTCAGAATGGGTCAATACTTAGTCCGAATAGGACGAAAATCATACCATTTCTGAAAATTAATGCAGTTCTAAACTCCACTAAAAGCATATTCATTTTATGTTTATCAATATCCAAAGGAAAATGAACTTTGATCCAAAGCTGTCTTCGTGTGTGTGTGTGTGTGTGTGGAATAAATAATATCTCCACTTATCAGATGAAGTGCATTTCAATTAAGTGAAAAGTTTTGCGAAAGTGGGAATACTATAGATTGAAAGCAAAAAACAAAGGAAAAATGAATTCCAGGCGGTTAAATAGATGAGTATGGAAAAGGTGGTTTCCAAACATTGCTAGCACCTTATCAATTTCTCCATACTTGTTGACAGAAAATTCATTCCCATAAAAGATTATCGACTCATGCTTGCCATTCTTTGAACCAAAACTTTGACAATTGTTACTTAGATACACCTCCATTGAGTGCCAGAACTGCATGACAGCCTTAGCCAGACTATAAGCAACTTTTTTTAGCTTCAGATGCTGATTTCGTTCCTCAACTCTCAATCTGGAAGTAAAAGCAACACGGCGACATATTTGAGCAGCAGCAGTCATCTTCCAGAGACGCTCCTATGAGGAAATAGAATAAATAACAAAGCTTAAATAGAGATTAAGTTAAATATAGGCGCTAATAGTGAGTTCTTAAATGTACAAGATAAATTCTTCACGAGGGAAAAAAAACAATTGAGCAAGAAATTCCTTATATAAAAAGTCAGACCTGTGCGAAATCATTTGCCAACCATGCCATTTCTTCAAGGACAAAATCCCAGTGAGATTTCCAGTTACTCTTTGAGGGCACAGTTCCAACAGATAATTCAGCAATCCTCTTCCGCTTAGCCTGCAAGCCAAACTATGTCAGTTCTTTTAAAAGCTTTTTGAAGAAATAGATGTGGTATCTTTAAGAGATAGTATGAAGGAACAACCTCGATAATCCGTGCCTCTTCCAAAACAGAATCTTCATGAGCCTTGTCTACCAATTTCAATTGTGTATTAGAACAAGATTGTGGGTCAAGGGCCGCAGAAGATTTTTTCTCTAACAAAATAAGGTGGGGAAGCTCTTGAATAGATGGATCATTATAGCCCTGGGGACCACTGGGGTAAATGTTTTCTCTGTTGGAATTGGAACCGTCAGCCAACATCTTGCCCGCCTTTGTATCAGCCTCAGGTGCTACATGGTCATTTTGTTCCGCCCCTTCAAGATTATGACACTTCACCTCATTTTGAGGGTGAGAACAACTTCTCATCTCTTCCTCACTTTTGACAGTAGAATCATTGCCAGAGTAGTTTTGATGCACAGAACCGTCATTGATGGCAGTAACATGTTCAATAGAGTAGTTTTGATGCACAGAACCATCATTGATGGCAGTAACATGTTCAATAGACTTAGTCTCTTTCTTTTCATTTCCCATATTACCTGATAGTAAACTTTGTGTTCCTTCATGTTTTGATAGTTCTTTAAAAAGTATTTCATTGGTATCATCATTTCTGTAATTGGCACACAAATCACTTTCATTGTTTACATCCAAGCTTATGCTATTTTGGGTGCACGAGGACTCTGAATCGAATCCTTTAGTTCCCATTGCTGTGTTACCATTTTGACCTTCATCTCCATCTTTTTTCAAGTCACTAAAACCGTTAAGCAGACCCGGACCAGTTTCATTCTCAGTCTTTGTTGATTCAGCACAAGGTAGACCTTCAGGACCAGCAGAAATAACCTGCTCTCTTCCTCCATCATGATCACATTCCTTGGAAGCATTCTCAGTATCAGCTTCTGAAGGTTGATCATGCAGGTTATCCCTCAAGACATTGGACTCTGTAACATCCAGCCTATATTCAGGCAGGTTAGCAACTGTTTTCAGTGCCTGCACACAATCAAGTTCCATGTTTGAATGGGTATTGGAAGCCTCAATCTGGGAAACCATACCATTTGAAGCTGGAGACTTTGGGTTAGAGACTAAAGTGATATTCTGGTCTTTATGATTGTCTGTTTCAGTTACCAACCCCTTCACATCCCTTGCACCCCCTCGAACTGGTAAGTAAGATCCATGACCACCTGAACTCTGAACAATATCAGTTGAACCTGATCGAGCACTATCACGGTTTGGTCTGGACCTATTCCTTCGAGCATATGGCCGAAAAATAGCAGAATCTTCAGACTCCTTGGCATTATGAGTCCCATCCATCTGTGAAGACTGCTCTGATTGAGTCACCTTATTCCTTCTACTAGGATTTGTAGGTTTCCTTTCAACTTCAAGTAACTCATTTTCACCATCAAAATTGTCAGCACTATTGGGCTCACAAACTGCAGTAGCCCCTGGTCTCCCACTACTTTCTACAGAATCCCCGTGAAGTGATGTTGTCAGTGGAAAATTGCCTTTTGCTTCACTGTAATACAATATGGAGAGGGGAAAATTGAAGCAGGAGAAGCATTAGCCAACTAGCAAACTATAAGTCAGTCAAACACCACAGCAAAAGGAATATACCTAGTAACAAACTGTTCAACATGATGATCCGTGAGTGAAGTAGACTGGACACTAACCGAAGCTGCATTCACAAATTTAAAATCCAAAGGATTGCCACCCTGCAAGTAAGGAAGAATTTAAAAGGGAGGTAAAAAAATAAAAGGGTTCAAAATAGCAAGAAAAAGCTTAAATTGCCATACTTTCTCAAGAAATTCTAGCTCCCTTCTCCGTTCCTCACGAACATCATACTCTTGTCTGTTAACATCAAATTTTAGTTGCCAATATCAAGAAATTTAGGACATATTTTTCTCATGTAGCGAAAGAAATGCAGAAATTACAAAAACTGATAGTAAAACACACAAAAAAGCATGCCAGTGTTACCTAAGTTCTGCATGAGCCTTCTCAATTGCTGCTTGCCGTGGAGAGGTTTTTATATCAATACCAACTCCGCCATCAACAACCCCACCCATGGAATCAACTTCAGCATTTACTAGGGGAGCAGACCCTGGACCACATCCATGCATTACCACTTCAGTAGCTAGAGGCCTTGCACTCCTCCCATCAATTCAAAAAACTGTCGAATTCTTTGATTAGACATAAGACTAATATTAGAATGAAGAAAAGAGTGGCCTAGAATGAAAAGGCACGTTCCCCCCAGTAAAATGAAAATGAAATTAGCATCGTATGCATGATGGATAGATCTTCTTGTATACGTGTATCAGTCTTTTCAAGTCCAAAGGTTTGACTAAATTAGGTTGCAGGTGTATTAGATAGATGGACAAGTCTAGATATCTTATTATGGCTTATTCAAAAATTCAAGGAGCAATGGTACGTAGCAAAAGTAAAATGTCAATGCATTAGATCCGGCCATCTATATCAGAAAGGTAATCATCCTGTCAAATTAAGATGTCTTAATATTATATATTCTCCCTTCATTCCATAAGCATAATAAGCTACATGGAAGCATGCAGACATTAAAATGCTTGAGTTCTTGAACTGACCCGGTAAATAAGTATTGCATGCAATAAAAGATGCAGGAATTTAGATCTATGCAGCAGCTTAAAAATTATTTCTCCAAAATAGAAAAGGAAATAAGTGAACATCCTTTTAGAAAAATTTACAGCAATGCATCATGCTATGGAAACATGAATGTCGAAAAACATATGATAGCTCCCCCAGTGCCCAAAACAGAAATAAAAAAATGAATACTCGAGCAAGCCAGACAGAGAGCTAAAAAGTTTGCCGTTCCAAATCTATAACACATGTCATTTGCAAATCAGCTTGTAAAATAATCTAGCTTTCTACAAAAAGTTGGAAATTTTTTAAACAATCTCAACTCTGCTTAAAACAAAGGAATCACAAGAAATAAAGCATGGACACATCATGAATGCATTCCCAACTATTACACAGTTTTCTCTTTGCTAGCAAGAATCATGAAAATTAAAGAGACTCTTTTTCTAGCCATAAACCCTGAAACATCTTTTGTAATCAACCCAACCAAATGATTTCCATGGCCAATTATACAGCAGAGTTGCTATGCCATTCTCCTTTGCAAGCATCACAAAGCCCCACCAAACTTCCACAAGCAAACGTGTATTATTCACAGTGAGTCAAGCAATCTGTTTCAAACAGGTTAGGTTTCTAAAAAGAAGCAAATACATTATCCATAAGTGTGCAAAACAAAGCAATTAATGATCACACAACAACCAAATAAATGTACTTAGTTCCCACAACATGCATTTCTACGCAAATAAGCAGCAGTGGCGAAATACATTAGTGCCAACGTCGTTTCAGATTCACACACAAGCAAGCAGCAGCGCCAAAATACATTAGTACCCACGTCGTTTCAGATTCGCACACAAGCAGGCAGCAGTGCCAAAATACATTAGTACCCACGTCGTTTCAAATTCGCACACAAGCAGGCAGCAGCTATTCAAAAACTTAGAACCACTAGCTTACCAGTTTAAGACACGAGCAAACCAAGTTAGTGCATTAATTCCCCACCACCTTTACGCATACAGATATGACTTACCGCATAAATCCTTGAGCATTTAATCAAAAAAGGAATTGCCTCAAACAAACCCTAATTTCGCACAATTCTCAAAAATCCAACATTGCACCCCAACTCTAGGGTTTCCAAAGTAGTAGCAAAAATCACTGAAAAAAGTAAAGCAATAATCACCTGAATTACAAATTTGAGAAGCTAGGGCACGGCTTTTAGTAACCACCGAATTGCACACTTTCTCTCTCCTGGGGTTTTTTCTTTGGAAATCAAAACGAAATGAAATTTGCCCTAGAATTTAACAACACCTTCGAAATTTAACCATCAGAGCGACTTACTCTGCCTCTCTCTGCCTTTAATCCTGTTCTTTGTTTTCTTTTTTTCCTTCGTTTATTATTATTTTTTTATTTTTGTTCTATCTGGTATTTTTGTGCGCGTGTTTTCTTTTCCAAATCGAGGGGGTACTATGCGAGACCTCCCCCTCCCCTCCCCCTCCCCCTCCCCCTCCCCCTGCGTGTAGTAGTGGGCCTGGGTTTTACAATACATGAAGAAGAAGACGACGCTGATGGGCCCTTTTGTTTTTAATGTTGGGCTTTTGTTAAGAAGATTTGAATAGTTTCAGATTTTTAATCGCAAGTAGCTTGTACATCAATTAAATGCCCTTTTTTTTAATGGATTTTAAGGTGAATTAATGTCATATGTTATTATACTATATCATGAAATTAAGATAAATCTATTAAAATAAAAAATAATTACAAAACTAATATAAAAAAATAAATTACTAATGCAAAACAATAAGATCGTAAAAGAAAATAAGCAAAAAAAAATCGAATGACATTAACTTTTTAAATTCGTGACCTAGGTTATTATATTGAAAGCGCTACAAATGGAAAAAATATAAAATCGAATCTCTAACAAATCAAATATCGAAAGATGAAACAAAAAAAATGAATTACTCAAAAAGATCTAAAAAAAATTTTAATTAAAAGAAAGAGGGTGAAAATTAAAAAAAAAAATAGAGGGCGAACAAAAATTATCAATTAAAGGGTTAAATTGAAATGAAAAATAACTTTAACATAAGAAAAAACAAATGAAAAGAATGAGGGTCAAATTAGAAAAAATAAAATAACATAAACTTTGATTGAATGATGAAATTGAAAGCCAATAAAACTTTAACAAAAGAGCCAAAGAAGTAAATTAAAAATCAAAAGAATAAGGATTGAGATAAAAAAAAAACATATGAGAAATTATAATTGAAGAACTAAATTGAAAACAATCAAAACTTTTATAAAAGAAATAAGAACAAAATAAGAAATCAAAAGAACGAAAACTAAAATTAAAAAAAAAAGCAAAAACAAAGAACTTTGTTTGAAGGATAAAATTGAAAGCCAATAAAACTTTAGCAAAAAAACCAAGGAAATAAATTAAAAATTAAAAGAATAAGGACCAAAATGAAAAAAAATGAGAAATTGTAATTGAAGGGTTAAATTGAAAACAAACAAGACTTTATAAAAGGAATAAGAAAAAATATTAAATCAAAAGAATAAGGACTAAATTTTTTATAAAAAAAAGGACAATCAAGCACTTTTTTGATAGAAAAAAGAGAAGAAGGGGGAAAAGAAGAAATGACCACGTTTGACAATTCAACCATCATACATTGTCACGCGCCACATCATGAGGAAGATAATACGATGACGCTTTCAAAGACACGACGAAAGGTTATGTTTGGGCACCAAGTGGCGTCACACGCACCGCCCAAATAGCGTGGACGTCACCCACTCGCTGGTGCATAATGAAAATGCGCTAGTAGCTTTCTTGAATAAAAAATAAAAAGTAAATGTGAAAATACCAAAACATCCCCTTAACCTTGGTAATTATAAAAAAAAAAAAAAACATGTGTGAAAGTACAAGAATACCCTCGAATGCAAACCTTATCTTTTTTTTCTAAGGTTAATAACGTATTTTAATTGTATATGAAGAAGGGAAAAACAAAAAAAAAAAACATTTGCCCAACAACCCAACATTTTTTTATCCTAAGGTAAAGAAGTATTTGAAAAAAACTAACATACCCATGGCAATCTTATAATGACTAATGAGCTAGTGGAAAAAATCAAAACACCCTACCCTCAAGGCTTCTTTTTTTTTCTACTCAAGAGCAAAAATATAATTTCATTGTAGCAATACAAGATAATGTTATAGTAAAACACACACGTTTCATATATTTTGTTAAATAGTTAGTCTATTTACAAGATGTGTTTCCAAACATATGAAGGTTTTGTAATTTTTCGTAATAATAATAATGATATTCAAGATTTGCTTCCTGAGAATGATTATGGTCAACTGATATCCCAAGTTACTCCTCCAAGGTGGTAAACTGATATTGGCACAATACTCTACCAAACCGAAGTTCAAGAATTAATTTTAGAGAAAACTAAATGCAGGCGCTGCAACAAACAAAAAATCGATCAAGAACACGAAAGAAAGAAATGGATTTGTCAAGAACATTAGTGAATCATGATCTTTGAGGCCGACCAAAGCTTTGAAAAATGCATCCAGCTTCAACCAAAATCAGACAAATAGTGCTTCCACTCAATGTTACATACAACTTCCAGTTCTTGATGCACATGTACAGTACAAAAGCTTTGCACATCTAAAGGATTCCAGTGAAAGCACTTACAGGGTATTTCTGAAGCCAAAAGCACATGGAGTTTTTACTTGTCGAAATAACCAAGCAACAATGTATAGAACAACAGCCATAGAAACCTAAAATGCTATCTGGAAGCATAAACACTATGAGGTGATATATGAATTCCAAGAACAGTATAAAAAAAAATAAAGCACTACCAACTTCTGTACTTGAAAGGTTGAGAACAACATAGCAAAAAACTCGACCGTAGAGCAAAGGGGACTCATGCTGCAACTTGGGAAGACACTTATCATATTAGCCTTTAGTTCTCATAATTGTGATGCTTCCTTTCCCTCCTTCTGTGCGAATTTTAGTTTTGCCAACAACAGGCTTCCCGGAAAAAGCGGACATTGGGTAAACAACGGGTTCTTCATCCCTTAGCTTTGCTTTCGATGGTGGAGTGCGGATCCGCTGGTTTATTTCATTCAAAGTGACATCTCCGTGAACCCCACAAGGTTTGATAAAAGCAAATGGATAGGCAACATAAGTAGCTAACTTAGTGGGTGTCTGGATGAAGGACTTCATACCTGAGGGTATAAAAACAAAAAGTCAGGCATAGTTACTTTCTATTTTTCAATTTTTAAGTAGTAAAAATCTCCAAAACAAAAAAAAAGGAAAGAAATCCAGTTATCTCCAAAGACATAAATAACATTAAGAATAAAGCCGGGAATGTTATAGTGGCTCGGTACTTTTATGCTTTATCTTGCTTCTCCTTCTTTTTTGGCCAAAAGAAAATAGAAACCAAAACAAACTTAAGAAAATATCAAACTCAATGACCTCAAGGAGAGATACTTACAAGTCATCAAAGGATATCTAATAAACAAGGGATGATAACACATATTAAGTTTTAGTATATACAAGAAAAAAAAAAAAGAATATTTAAGAATAGAGAGACCTTTAAAAACAACATTTCGAGGTGTCCGAGTAACACACTTCTAAACCACATTAGCTTCAAACTCAGGAGGGTCATTGCAGAAATCTACAGCAGCAAACTAACATTTATACACCGTACATGACACCTAAATGCTTAATAAAAAAGGACTCGGACACTTTTTGAACTAGAAAGTTAATTTCATATACCTGAAATATCAATTTGAATATCAAATGCTCTAGGGAGATTCCTGGTTCTCACATAACAAAACAATTAGATTGTAGTTGTAGGGTAATAAGGTGTAGAAGTCTAAAGTTCAAACAAAGCATACATATCATTGGGACTAAAATGCATCTCCGAGTCATTAAAACAGTCTGCAATCCACCGCTCAGATGACTGATCCAGGCCATTGTAACTGGAGGCAGAAATATCTATAAAAATATGACGCGCTGCGATTAGAAAGCCTAGCATGGATATTCAAGTTCATATATGTTTTAGCAACAGAACTTTGCAAGAGATAAACCTTGATAACCAGAATCCCATTGTGATGCTTGTGGGAAAACTTCTTCAAGTGACTCTTTTGTCTCCTAAAGATGGAACCAAAAACATAAATTATGGAAATATTCAATACGAATACAAGGAAATATAAGGGACTAATCCGTTCTCTAAAGTAAATGGAGTGCACATTGATACTCCACATGAATAATATAGGAAAATAAGAGGTCAAAGAAAGAAAAGATGTTCAATTAGCTCAATCTGATATTTAAGACAGATCTGAAAACTGCATTGTAGGCAATATTCTCAAAGCTCCATGCCCATTTCATCAGATAACTAAGATTAATCATTATACCTACCATAAATGGTTTGCATGGATACACATTGTATGATTTTCATAACCAACAATAAAAAAACTAGTATAATATAAAATTCAAATTTCACATTCTTCCATCATCAGTCAGGTCACAGTGTTCCTAAGGAAAATTCCAGTTTATTTTGGCTTGAATCCCAACTTGGAAGTCCTGAATTCAAATCTCAATGGGTTGGAGGCATAGGGCCGATAAGATAGAGGACCACATCTCATGTCGTACCAAGGGCCTTTAGACCTCCCAACATAGCAGAACCAAATTAAAAATAAACAACGTGCTTTAGGCATGAGTAAATAGATAAGCAGCACTGACATTTGATTTTAAGAATATAGGAGTTATTTCTTTATCACAAAAGGGGGAATCTTCTAATTGAGTGTCAAACTGTAGCCGACACTTTTTTAATTGCAAGCAAGTCCTCCTCCATTCTTCATGTTCCTTGTTCATGTTAGCTAAAATCCACTCTTACAAATGAGATAGAATAACCAACAACTATCAATTACCAAAAAGGAAAAAAGGAAAAGGAAAAAAGTAAGTTGGAACTAAAACACCACCATCATGATCAACATGGTAAGCCAAATCCCCATAAGCCTTAACCGGAGTTGTCTCATCAAGCATGTAGGAAAGATATTCTCCATTCGGAGTCACTTCATCCCATAAACATTGAGATATATCTATTAAAAAAAATAAGATCAACTATACATCAGCAACTTCATTTATTTTTGGTGTTTCATCAAAACACGAAGTGCTGAAATATATTTCTCTAAGGAGAAAATTAAGATGCACTACAACAACAACTTACCACCATTGAAATGTTTTTGAAGATAGTGCTCGTCACGTTGCCAACCCCGATGTTCCCCATTGCCACTTCACAATGCAAAGAAGAAAACAAATTTAGAATTACACACACATTTCTAACATCATAACAAGAAGTATAAGAAAATCACAAGGAAAATTTGGTGAACTATATCACAGTTTAAGATGAACGAATTAAGCAGTGAAAGTAATGCATAATCACAAACAACACAAGCAAAAATCAAACCTGAAATGGAACATACAGCAGCACGATAAGAACAAACAACAGCAAATAACATCGTAAAACTGCAGTAATTGGATCAAATTGTTGTGTAGTCCTAACCATGCATTAAAAAAAAAACATAACCATCTTTTGGATCTCTTAACCCAGATGATAACATTATACCACAATCTTTGCTTAAGTAAATTTGCATGTCATTATAAATTTAGCATAACAAGACAATAAGTAAGTAAAATACAGTAAAAAAGCAAAAGCCAAAACAGAAGATATAATGACCCACCAATACATTCAGAGCCCACATCCCTCATCATCATTTTAGTCCCAACAAAAAACAGAAAATAGAAACTGCATTTCCAAATAAACCCAGTAAAATAAAAATTAGATATTTACTTGTCATTGTTATAATCCATCGCCTTCTCTTCTCTCACTCGCTACTCGTTACCATAAAAAAGACAAAAAAGATCTAGCTATGGCTATATACTATATGGTCAATATGTACACAGAACTAGACAGTATAGTTAAATATTTTCGTACTACTATCTAATCGCAGTATGTATGTTATCGGCGTGAGATGTCTGCTCCTTCTCTCTCTTCTTTTTCTTCTTTTATTTGTTTATTTATTGCATTTGCTCAAGAAAATCTCACGAATTTTCTCTTGTTTTCCCTTTATAAAAAATAAAAGAAAGAAACGGGGAGAGGAAAATGAGAGCTACCCTTGTCATAGAGAGTTACAAGGACAACAGGGGAGGGGTGGGGTCGTCTTTTCACTGGGATGCATTTGGCATTGAAGGGATGGTTGGGGAGAAATAGTCGGTTCCAGTTTTGGTGGGGCTGCAGACCCTGGGATGCGAACACCTGGTGTTGGGGCTGGCAAGCCTTGAGCACTGAGCTAGACCCGCGCGCCACGTGGGGACATCTTGCGCTTGGGTTGCCCTGCTTGTACGCTGGGTCAAACCTACGCGCATGACTGCAGACTCTGGCGAGACCCAAGGCTCATGGGTCTAGTGTCAGGACCCGTGACTCATGGATACTATATTCGGACCCAATACTCTTGGCACTTGCAACAGGACCTAGTGCTCTTAGGTTTGGCGTCAGGACCCAAGACTAATGGATTTTGCGTCAGGACCTAATTTTCTTGGGTCCTTTGTGAGGACACAAGAGTATTGGGTCTTCTGTTTCTAAATATAATTATTTCCCTTATAAATATTATTATTTTTATTATAGTTGAAAGTATCAATATCAAACATATTATAATTTGTATTCTAACTATTATTTGTCCAATTATAATAAAAAAATAATATTTTTTATATTAATACTTTGAATTATAATAAAAATAATAATATTTAGAACACAAATAATACTATTTTTAATATTAATACTTTCAACTATAATAAAAATAAAAATATTTGTACCGCAAACAATAATATTTATACCACAAAAAATACTATTTTTAATATTAATACTTTCAATGATAATAAAAATAATAATCTTTGTACAACAAATAATAATATTTTTTATATTAATACTTTGAACTATAATAGAAATATTAATATTTATAACACAAATAATACTATTTTTAATATTAATACCTTCAATTATAATAAAAATAATAATATTTATAGCACAAATAATAATAATAATAATAATAATAATAATTTTTATTCTTTGGTGGTAATAATATTTTATTTCAAATTTATTAATGACAATAATGATAACAATAATTTATACTTTTACCATTCAAATGGGTCCTACATCAGGACCTAATGGTAATGGGCCCTACGTTAGGATCCAAGTCGAATGGGTCATGCGTCAGAACTCAAGTGAAATGAGTCTTACGACAAGACTTAATTCCCTTGGATCCGGTGTCAGGACCTGATTGTCTTAGGTCTGGTGTCAGAACCCAAGTTTAATGGGTTGTGTGTCAGGATCCAATTCTATTAGGTCCTTCATCAGGAACCAAGGTTTTTGGGTCTTGGGTTTCTAAATATAATTATTTGTGTTTTAAATATTATTATTTTTATTATAATTGAAATTATTAATATGAAAAATAGTATTATTTGTGTTATAAATATTATTATTTTAATTTTAATTAATATTATTAATAAAATAAGTAATAAATATGAAAAATAGTATTATTTGTGTTATAAATATTATTATTTTAATTTTAATTAATATTATTAATAAAATAAGTAATAAATTTGAAAAATATTATTATTAATATTGAAAAACAATCATAAATTTGATTTAAAATGTAAAATTTAAAATTATTATTATTATTATCATCATTAATAAATTTTAAAAAAACTATTATTACTATCAAAGAAAAACCATAATTTTTTTTTAAAGATTAAAAAATATAACAATTTGGACAAACAAGTTAAATAATAATATTTATACCACAAATAATATAATTTTTAATATTAATACCTTCAATGATAATAAAAATAATAATATTTTTACCACAAATAATAATACTTTGAACTATAATAGAAATATTATTATTTATAACACAAATATTATTATTTTTAATATTAATACCTTCAATTATAATAAAAATAATAATATTTATAGCACAAATACTAATACTAATACTAATTATTATTATTTTTAATTTTTATAAAAATAATATTTTTTAATGATAATAAGAACAATAATTTATATTTTTACCCTTCAAATGGGTACTGCATCAGGACCCAATTATCTTGGGTCCTGCGTGAGGACCCAATTCGCTTGGGTCCTCTGCCAGGACCCATTGATCTTGGATCTAGCGTCAGGACTCAAGGGCAATGAGTCTTGCGTTAGGCCCAATCTCTTGAGTCCTGCGTCTAGACCCAATTTACTAGGGTCCTGTGTCAGGACCCGATTGTCTTGAGTCCAGTATAAGGACCTAAGCTTAATAGGTCTTGTGTCAGGACCCAATTCTATTGGGTTCTTCATCAAGATCCAAGGTTCTTGGGTCTTAAGTTTCTAAATATAATTATTTTTATTTTAAATATTTTTATTTTTATTATAATTAAAAGTATTAATATGAAAAATAGTATTATTTATGTTATAAATGTTATTATTTTTATTGTAATTGAAAGTATTAATATTAAAAATAGTATTATTTCTGTTATAAATATTATTAGTTTTATTATAATTGAAAGTATTAATAATAAAAATATTATTATTTGTCTTATAAATATTATTATTTTAATTTTAATTAATATTATTAACAAAATAATTAATAAATTTGAAAAAAATTATTATTAATATTGAAAAACAATCATAGATTTGATTTAAAAAGTAAAATTAAAAATCATCATCATCACCATCATTAATAAATTTTAAAAAACTATTACTACTATCGAAGAAAAACCATAATTGTTTTTTAAAGATTAAAAAATATAAAACTTTGGGTAGACAAGTTAAATAATAATATTTATACCACAAATAATAATACTTTGAACTATAATAGAAATATTAATATTTATAACACAAATAATACTATTTTTAATATTAACACCTTCAATTATAATAAAAATAATAATATTTATAGCAAAAATACTAATACTAATTATTATTATTAATTTTTATAAAAATAATAATTTTTAATGATAATAAGAACAATAATTTATATTTTTATCGTTCAAATGGGTCCTGCGTCAGGTTTCAATTCGTCTGGGTCCTGCTTCAGGACCCAATTCACCTGGATCGCGAGTTAGGACTCAATGGTAATGGGTTTTGCGTCAGGATCCAATGATCTTGGATCCTGTCTCAAGACCCAAGTCAAAGAGGTTATCCGTCACGACCCAAGGGTAATGGGTCGTGCATAAGGCCCAATCTCTTGGTCCTGTGTCTGGACCCAATTTACTAGGGTCCTGTGTCAGGACCTGATTGTCTTGAGTCCAGTATTAGGACCCAAGCTTAACGGGTCTTGCGTCAGGACCCCAAGTTCTTGGGTCTTAGGTTTCTAAATATAATTATTTGTATTTTAAATATTATTATTTTTATTATAACTAAAAGTATTAATATGAAAATTAGTATTATTTATGTTATAAATATTATTATTTTTATTGTAATTAAGAGTATTAATATTAAAAATATTATTATTTGTGTTATAAATATTATTATAATATTATAACAAAATATTATTATTTATATTATAAATATTATTATTTGTATTATAATTAATATTATTATTAAAATAATTAATAAATTTGAAAAAAAATTTATTATTAATATTGAAAAAATATTATTATTTATATTATAAATTTTTATAATATTTTTTATAAGAATAAAAAGTGAGTTCATAGCATAATGCGAGTACCTAACTAATATGTAGTATAAGTAGTCTGTCTTATGAAAAAGAATTGCCTTTAATTATTTGTTTATTATAATAATATTCTAGATTTTATACGTGTGTTATATGGTGTTTTTAATTTAAAAATATATTAAAATAATTTTTTTAATTTTTTTATTTATAACAAATCTAAATTATAAAAAATATTAAAAAAATAATTTAATAATGTTTTTGTAATGTTTTGAATATAAAGAGATAGGAAAAGGTTATAGAGCCCTTAGAGGCTTAAAGAGTGGGTATAATTAAATGAGGGGTATTGTAGTAATTGTATAAAGAGATGATATATATAAATAGAAAAAAAAAAAACAAAAGAGGGAGCTGAGTTCTTGAGTAGCAAACTGTGAGAGAGAAGGGAGAAAGAAGAAGAATAAGAGAAAAGAGGGAAATTAGAAAGGAAATAGAA